>TARA_R110002072_G_scaffold164276_1_pt1 | contig 16113 bp, 8 predicted proteins | sample TARA_R110002072 | Tara Oceans TARA_R110002072 (sample SAMEA4397118) | marine metagenome | biome: Polar Biome; feature: [SRF] surface water layer (ENVO:00010504); material: water (ENVO:00002006), including particulate matter (ENVO:01000060) such as... | depth 5 m | reverse complement strand
CCTGAAACTGCTACTGCATTTGGGTTAGAAAGGGCTGTTGTTGCTTCTGCATCTGTCCAATAACTTAAAACACCACCTTCTAATGTACTTCCAACTGTTACAGAAGCAGCTGTCAAATCAACAGTGGTTGGAGAACAAGCAATAGCTGGGTTTGTAATTACAATTGTTGGGGTTGGGTTAATAGTTACTTGTATTTCTGCTCTCGTACTTTCTAATCCCGAACTATTATCAGTTTGACTTACAAAGTAAGAAGTTATACCTAAAGTTGTTGTTGAAGGCGTAGGACTTGCTGCAGTTGATGTTCCTCCACTTATAGTGGTGTACCAATTTAATGTGCAATTTAAAGAAGCGGTTGCAGTTAAAGCTAAAGCTGTCTCATTTTGACAGTATGATATGTTTGATACTACTGGTGGATTAGGAGCTACAGGAACCCCATTTACTGTTACTGTAATTTCGATTTTAGAACCTTCACATCCTGAAGCTGTATTAATTTGACTTACAAAGTAGGATGTTACCCCAACTACATCTGTAGATGGTGTTGGATTAGGGCTAGTAGCAATTATATCTCCTGCAGCATTATACCATTTTAAAGTATAGCCTGCTGATGGCGTTACATTAAATTGCGTTGCAACATCATTTTGATCATAAGTATAAGCAGCAGGGCTTACAGTAAGATCTGGGACAGTATTAACTGTTACAGTAAATGATTTTCTCTGAGAAAGACATCCATTATCACTATAAAAAGTTGTGGTAGTACTAAGTTGAGGTGTCTCAAAACTAAGACCTGTCCATATAGGAGTAGCACTTGTTGGGTCATCATACCAATACACTTCTGTACTTGTTGGTAGATTAGTAGGAACTCCTGTAAATGTAGCTGTTCCTAAAGGACAAATAGTAGCAGATCGCTTAGGATAATAAATGATATCTGGAATTATTATTGAAGTAGTCGCTAAAATTGGTGCTTCAGGGGTGTCACCTAGCATTCCTCCATATTCAATAATAAAGCCTTTAGGCTGGTAAACACCACTAATTGTACCACCAACAGGCATATCATTCCATGTGCCAGCTCTAGCCCCTATTAGATTTGGGCTTACAATATGAGCATAATCTTCACCAGGGTTAGCTGCATTAGGTTCAGCATTATTATTATTCCAAAAACTAAATAAACCATCTGGGGTTGCCACTTCAGAACCACAACCTATACAACCAGTACCTGTCCAGAAAAGGGTTCCTGTACCACCATTAGCAGCTCCTTCTGGACCTGTTACCCATCTCCAATCTCCTTCTATTGTCTCATCTGTAGCTCCAATCCATCCTGCACCAGGAGCTTGTATTCCCGCTATTTGTTGTTCATCTTCAGCTGTTAAAGTCACTAAATAACCCTGTAAACCACGATAAAAATAGGTTTCAGCAAGAACTCTTGCAGCTGTCCATGTGATACCTAGATTCGAAACATATTCATAATAATGCCCGTTTCTAGGCAAATAACTTAATTCTCGATTACCAACACCTAGAAGTATTGTAAATAATTTCTCTCCTGAAGTTGTTGAGGAAGTATTGAATTCAACATCCAAAATTGCTGCTTCAAGTTCGGCGTAGGATACTGTTCCCCCAGGGGTACTTGGAGATAAAGTTAGCTTTCCTTCTTGGTCACTCCAAGTAGATGAAATAGTTGGGTGGGTTCCTAAAAGTGTTAATAAATCCTCTCCATCTTCATAATTTGTAGCGATTTGAATATAAACGGAGGCATCTGTTGTTGTGGCACTAGAGTCAGTAATATTTACTGATTGAGTAATATTTATAGAGTTGCCACAGTAAATTTGATTTCCTGTAGCAGTAAGTTCAGGATTTTGAGCATAAGTTGTTTTGGGTATGAAAAAGAATAAAACTAAAATTAGTTTAAATACAATATATTTCTTCATTTCTTTATAGTATTTTTTTATTAACTGATAATTTTGATGTTTTATTTCATACTCACCTTTAATTTCAATAAATAAAAACTAGTGTTTATTACACGAATAAATTCTCTAATTTAAACTAAATTAGATTTCTAAAATCTTTACCTTAACTCACTCTATTATTTTATTATTAAATAGAGTGAGAAATAAGGAAGTAAAACATAATTAGTCATTCTATGAAGATAGGATTCCTATTTTAAAGTTTAAATTGTAATAATAATTCGTTTGTAAAACCTGCTGTGCCTAATAAAGTAGGACTAACACTAACTTCATGAGCAAAACCAAACTTAATATTTTCACTTATTTTAAGAGTTGTCATTGCTGCATACGCTTTATCTACTCTATACATAACTCCAACATTAAAATTATTACTAAATTCTAACATCAAATTTAAATCAATAGATAAAGGAGCTCCTTTAACATATCGAACCATTATAGTCGGTTTAAACATTACATAATAATTGAAATTTGGGTTTAGATCAAAGTCATACCCACCACTTAAGTAAACATGAGGTCTATCAAAATCAGTTATAGCATATCCTGCTTCATTTCTGGCTCTAGTGGCACTTAATAGTTTTGGGACAGACAATGAGGCAAACCATTTATCATGTTTTAACAATGCTCCTGAACCAAAATTTGGATTAAAATTACTTATTGCCCCTAGTGCTGGATCTTCTATGATATTGTATGTTTCTAATCCTGTCGTATTTACATCGTAAAAATTACCACCTGCTTTGATTCCAAAATACAGATCTGTATTCTCATTCATTTTTAATTTATACGAAAAATCAATTCCTAAAGAGGTTTGATTCTCTACGAAGGTTTTGTCATTTATTATAGAAATTCCAATTCCTAAATTATTACCAAGTGATGTGCCAAACGAAACAGTTTTAGTGTTTGGCGCTTCTGGAATAGATGACCACTGTGTACGAACACTAGTAGTTATTATGGTTTCATTATCAACCCCGGCATAAGCTGGATTAACAATATTCATATTAGAACGGTATAAAATAATAGCGCTTTCTTGTTGAGCAAAAATTGCACCATTTACAAAAAGAAGTGCCATTAATACTATATAATATATATATTTCATTTTTATATTTTTTTAATCTAAAATTATTTAGTGATGTATAACCAACCTTTATTATCTATTGTACCATCCCCATCAACATCTACTTGATAATAATAGCTTCCTGATGAAGGTAAACTATTACCATCCCAATCGTTTTTATAATCTCTATTATAGTACACTTGTGCTCCCCAACGATTAAAAACACGAACGGATGTATTTGGATGTAATTCTATATTGTAAATCATCCAAGTATCATTAATTCCATCTCCGTTTGGTGTTATTGCTTCTGAAATTTTTATACCACAACCTTTAGTACTACCTAAAACAGTTACTATTTCGGAACTTGTACTTGTGTTTCCACTTTCATCTGTAACCGTTAACGTAATAGTGTTTTCTCCAAGATCATTACAACTAAAATCAAGTTTACTTGCTGTAAAGTAAACATCTCCACAGCTATCAGTGGAACCATTGTCTAGTTCATCAGCTGATATGGATACGTAACCGTTATCTTCTAACGTTACTGTTAGCGGTTTTGTAATTATTATAGGTGCATTTGTTTCTGTAACTGTAACTATTGCTGTTTCTGTATTTTCGTTACCATATATATCGGTTACTTTTAAAATTACCGTGTTTTCTCCAAGATCAGCACAGCTAAAGGAAGATGGACTTACGCTTACACTTAAATCAGAAGTATTGGTACATGTATCAGTAGAACCATTATTAATCATATCTGCTGTTATAGTTGCTGCATCTGTGGCATCTAATACAACAGAAATATTTTTAGTCATAACCGTAGGTTTAGTAGCGTCACTAATAGTTACAATAGCGGTACTAGTTTCAAAATTACCACTTGCATCAGTTACTGTAAGAGTTACCGTATTCTCTCCAATATTAGCACAACTAAATGAAGAAGGGCTTGTAGCTAGTATTAAATTTGCAGCATCAGTACAATCATCAGTAGAATTGTCATTAATTTGATCTCCTGTTATAGTTACTTCACCATTAGCGTCTAATTCAACTTCAATATCTTTTGTAAGAACTGTTGGTTTAGTAGTATCAGTAAAAATGACATCAAAACTCATTGTCGAAAACATATCATCTAAATCTGTTGCTGTTATTGTAATTGTTGCTGTACCAGATCCGCCAGAAACAGGACTTAGACTTACAGTCCTATTTTCATCTGTCCCTCCCAAAATAATTTGGTCATTTGGAATTAAATCTGTGTTTGAAGAGGTCGCTTCAAGTACCAATGAATTAAGTGGTGTAACATCATCGTCGATTATAAAAGACAAGTCTGCTATACTTGTTCCAGGACAAGTTTCTTGATCCTCAATTTGAGAAATTGTAGGTCCTTCATTTGGAATTACGGTAATTTGATATGTTGTAGAAGATCCACAAAACTCATACCTAATAATCGCTGTACCTTCTGAGACTCCTGTTACAAGACCTGTTACATCATCTACAGTTGCAATACCTACAGAATCGCTTGACCAATAACCATCTGGTGTCGTGTGTGCTAACTGAATCGTTTCGTTTATTGCTATTATTGAAGATGGGCCTGTTATTTGGGCAAAATATCCACCCACAAAATTACTAACATTACCTGTTAACTTAAAGGCTATAATTGTTCCATTATTTTGAGGAAAAGTATTATCAAACAAAGTCGTTATTGCTGTATTATCTCCATTTCCAATTCCTTGATTAAACGTATAATAATCTACTAAACCTGGTTCGTTTCCTGTTAAATCAACTTCCATATTATCCGCAACTTCAGAAGCAGATCTTGGTACATCCCAAAAACGGGCTTCATCAATTAAACCCGAATAAAAATTATCTACAACTCCAAATGTATATTCAGAATTTGTTGCAACGTTAACTTTTTGAGGTGCCGTTCTTGTAGCGACTAGTTTTCCGTTTACATATACATTATAGGTACTTCCAGTACTACTTTCTGGGTCAAGAAATTTAACCAGAGCGATATGACTCCAAACATCTTTGAAAATCACAGCATCTTCTGTTAATATATCGTAACGATTTAATGTTACATCTTCATAGGAATCAGTATGCACTTGTCCATTATATAGATAAAATGAAGGACTTCTTTGGTCATTTGGTCCAGTTTGTACTGCTCCAAATATAGCGTGGTAGCCACCATCCCAATTCGAGTCATCTGGTTTTATCCAAGCCTCGATTGTAAATTCTGTAGCTTTATCCATAATTGGACTATTATTTAATGAAACATAACTGTTACGTAGTCCATCAAAATATAAAGCATTATTTGTTGCCACAACTACTAATTGTCTAGGGCTTTCACATGTGTTATCTGCATTTACTGCAGCAGCATAATAATTTCCTGGAACTAAAAGTGTAAATTGACCAAGAGGTGTACCTCCAGTTTCTTCAGTATACCATAGTAAGCTTGCCCCTGGATCTAAAGTAACTTTATCTTCCAAAGTAGCAACAAAATCGTATTTACAAACAATTTGAGGACTAGTAACTATTGGGGTATTTGGGCTACATTCATCCAAAGCACTTAAATTATAAACAAAATTAGCTGTATTACCACATGGACCAGTAAATATTCCTGTTAAAGTTCGTGTTTGACTACCAGCAGTAAAACCAGGGTTGTATGTGAATTCGTTATCTGTTCCTGTAAATGGGTTCGTAGAATTATCATCACTCCATTCAATAAGACCTCCATTCAAGTTTACTCCTATTGTAATCGTTTCTCCAACTCGTATAGGTTCAATAGTCATAGGGCTGCCGTCAAGATTTATATCTGTACTATTTACATTGCCGATATTATAGTAAAAGGTTGGAACAGGAGGAATACATTCTGAAGTCGAGCTTAAGTTGTAAAAATACTCAGTTGTATCACCACAAAAATTTGTATAAGATGCTGTTAAAGTACGCGTTTGATCTCCATTCGTGAAACCTGGGCTATAAATAAACCTATCTAAATTACTAGTAAACCCAAGACCATCGCTCCAAATAACAGTACCTCCAGTTAAATCCTTTATACCTACTTGAACAGTTCCTGAATATGGAATTGGAGCAACAGTAATAGTATTGTCAATACCTACTATTGCTGGATCAACCAAATCAGAACCATTGTTGTCATTATAAATGAAAACTGGAGGGGAACATACTGGTGTTAAATTAAAGGTGTATATGGTAGAAACACCACATTTGTCTGTATAGACACAAGTGACAACCTCAATTTCTTCACTATTTTCAAAGACCCCATCAAGTGCTAATTGTCTACCATTCGCATTTACAATATAGCCTAAACTATCATTCCAAACAAAATTATATTCAGTGGTGTTACCTCCAACACCAGGGTTAATCCCTAATTCTATTAGCCCAAAAGGTGGTACTTCCAAATCAATCTCAAAATCAGTAGTTGACCCATCGACCCATCCATCACCGTTTCCGCTGTTGTAGTAAGGGTATGACTCTGGACTAATACACCCTGTTGCCGCAGTTAAATGATAAGTATATACTCTACTAGTACCACAAGCATCTGTAAAAGTTCCAACCAAATCACAGGTATCGCCTATAGAGTCAAACTCTGGGTAAAAGGTAAATTCTTTTTCTGTTCCAGAAAAGCCATTACAACCTGTCCAGACTAAAGTTTCTCCTGCGTCTTCGTTTACAGAAGGGTTAATTCCTACCCAAATAGATCCACCTGTTTGTAAATCAACATTTATATCATAATCCGTTGTGGCATGATAAACTGTTCCAGAACCTACATTGTCGTTGTAGTAAGGTTCTATAGTTGGCGAAATACATTCTGTAGAAGAGCTTATATTAAAAACATAATCAGTTGTTACACCACAAGTATTTGTATAAGTTGCTGTTAAAATACGATCTTGTCCAACAGCTGTGAAACTTGGGTCATATACGAATTGCCCCTCTGTGCTAGTGAAACCATTACCTTGATCATCAGTCCAAATAATAGAACCTCCATTTAAACGCACACCCATTTCAATGGTATTTGTAAATTGTATAGGGTCAACTGTGATCGTATTGTCTGTATCATTTATTTCAGCTGGATCAACCCAACCAGAACCATCATTGTAGTAAAAAACTGGAACTGAAGAAATACATTCTGATGTTGAACTTAAATTGTAAAAATAATCAATCACATCACCACAAGCATCTGTATAAGTTGCTGTTAAAGTGCGGGTTTGATTGCCCGCAGTAAAACCTGGGTTATAATCAATTTGATTATTTGTTGAAGTAAATCCAAGACCATCACTCCAAGCAACAGTACCTCCATTTAGCTCTAAACCTGCGATAATTGTTCCTGAATAAGGAATTGGATCTATAGTAACTATATTGCTAGCATCTATTGTAGCTGGATTAACCAAGCCAGAACCGTTGTTATCGTTATAATACAAAGTCGGAGTAGAAGGATTACATACCGAAGTAGAACTTAAATTATAAACATATATAGTCTCATCACCACAAGCATCTGTATAAGTTGCTGTTAAAGTGCGGGTTTGATCGCCCGCAGTAAAACCTGGGTTATAAACTACTTGATTATTTATAGAAGTAAATCCTAAACCATCACTCCAAGCAATAGTACCTCCATTTAAATGCGCTCCTACCTCAATAGTCCATCCAATTTGAAGTGGATCAACAGTAATAGCATTATCAACGGGTTCGGTTGGATCATTCCAACCATTAGCTCCATTTACCTGATAGTAGAAATCGGGAGTTGAAGGAAGGCATCCTACTGCATTTAGATTCCAAGTGTACGTCCATTCTGTTCCTGCACACCCTAAAGTCCCTGCTACAGGTGTTATTGTCATGACCACTTGACAAGTATCACCTTCATTAGGTATTGGATTTGCTATTGTATAATCATTACCTGTAAAAGTAGTTTCATCTTCGTGTTGGGAAGCAGTAGTTGATCCATTTAAGAAAACATCAATTGTAAAAATTGTACCCTCTGCGCTTTGTCTAGGGTTTTCAATGCCAAACGTAAAATTAGCCAATCCAGCTGCCAAGTCCATAGTTTTACTATTACTAGTTTCATCTGAATCGCCACCCCAGCCAGTGCCATCGTTGTAATAGGCATTGGAACTTGTGCAGCCTCCTCTAACATTTTGCGCTACAGTTATTGCTACTGTAAACATCATTAAAATGGTAGTTATAAAAATGTTTTTGTTTGTTTTCATAAATAGTTAATTAGTTACTGTTGTTGCTATCAACAAATTAAATCATTATTTGGTTACTTTATGGGGGGGAATTATCATAATTTTAGGGGGGTTCTAATTTTTAGAAAAAATATGTTTTTTAACATTTAGTGTTCGATCTCTCCATTTTATAAGTAAATACAAATTGATTTGATAAATTAGAAAGAATGGACTAACACTAAAAGCCTTACCATAAAAAGGACTAAAGAAACCAAACATTTCTTAACTAATTCATTCGAATTTTCGAAAGTTAGCTTTAAGAAAAATACTTTTTATTTTTATTTAAATTTGAAAAATGAGTTTTTCAAACAAAACATAGAGATATTTTACCCTTTAGCAATTATTCTCACAAAAAGTTATTAAATTTACTTTTAATCGATTTTTTAAGACTTTTCTAAAATAGGCCTTACTTGTTTTAATGATGGTGTCCTAAGTATTTCATTAGGAGTGTGAATTTTATGCTCATAATGTGGTATTACATTATTATAGTCATTCACAAAGAAATCTACTTTTTCTTGTATTGCTTTTGATCAAATTGGTCGGTCTTGAAAGTATTTACTTTTTAACATCCTATAATTACCCTCAATTATTGGATTTGAAAATGCCACATCTTTTAGAGCAATTTTCTTGTTGATTTTTAATGAGTGTGAATCGTATGAATGTTATTCGTCGAACCTCAATCTACTACCAAATTTATGTTTGAATCACCTATTGTGACTTTAAACTCATTTTCTTCGGCTAGTTTTAAACTTTCTAAGCGTATAGTTTCTGATAGTTTTAAGAAACATTATAGACAATAATGATATTTTCAATAAGGTTTACGATAGATTTTTTGTTCTTTTTTATAATTACTTTAAATTCTTTTTCTTCCAATAATGAGCTGTCGATGGTTTTATAGTTGAAGTAAAATTATTTGTTAAGAGTTGAATTTGAAAACTCAAAGCATAGCTTGAAAACTCAAAGCATAGCAAATTTTCACAGAATAATAGTAAGAATTGTACTTTTTCATTTCATAATTAAAAGTGATCATTTACTAAACCTGAAATACTCATTATGTGACTCTTGGTTTATCAGAACTCAAACGTGTAAGTTTATGATTTGATTGTAGCTCTATTAAAGTAACTTTAGCTTCAACTAAATTCTTAACCAATAATTAAAGTAATCTCAAAACATCGTTTAAAATAGGATTTGTATTTTTCTTATTCCAAATTACGGAAAGTGTTGTTTTTTGAATAATTTTATCTAACTCAATAAATTTAATTTTATAACCTCTTTTTTGCGCCAAAGATTTTGGTATAATAGAAATTCCAAAACCATTTTCTACTAGCTTAAAAATAGAACTAGAGTGAATGGTATTATGAGATACTAAGGGTGTAAAACCACAATCATCAAAAATTTGCATTACTTTTTCATAGTAAGAAGCGCTGTATTTTGAATCAAATAAAATAAATGAATCTTCTTTAAATTGTTTTAAACTTTTAAAATTATCTTCATTTATTAAATGATTCTCTGGCAATACCAAACAAAAATTCTCTTTCAGAATTACTTTTATATCTAAATTTCTAGGAACTCTTTCTAAACGCACAAACCCAACATCTAAAGAAAAAGAAAGTAAATCTTCAATTTGTTTTTGATTGTCAATTTCCTTTAAATTAAATAAAATATCTGGATGATTCTTCTCGAAACTCAGCAATAAATTAGGAATAACATCTTGCATTGCAGAACCAACGTAACCAATTTTTAGTTCTCCTTTTTTTCCATCGTGCAATAATTTGGCATTGTCTAAAGTGTGAGAAAGTGTTTTTAATTGAAGCGAAAACTCTGTTTTAAGATACTCTCCAACCTTTGTTAAAATCACTTTTCTATTATGTCTTTCAAAAAGCACAACACCCAACTCTTCTTCTAATAATTTAATTTGTCTGCTTAATCCTGGTTGTGAAATAAATAACTTCTCAGCAGCTTTTCTAAAATGTAATTCTTCAGCAACTGCTAAAAAATAACGGATATGTCTTAACTCTATTTGATAACTCATAGCTATTAATTAATACAATAAACAATATTAATAAGCATCAAAAGTAATTATAACTTTGTTAAGACTCAATTTATATAGAAATAATGTTCAAATACGGAATAGATCAGCTTACACTTTATAAAGTACAAGAAATAGCGAATGGTAATTTAAAAGCTATTATTAGTAATGAAGCCAAAGAAAAAATAATTTCTTGCAGAAAGAAAGTAGAAATAATCACCAAAAACGACAAGGTAGTTTATGGCATCAACACTGGCTTTGGACCTTTGTGTGATGTACAAATTTCACCAGAAGAAACAAATCAACTTCAAAAAAACTTATTAATTACACATGCAGTTGGTGTAGGCAACAATATAGATAAACAATTGTCTAAATTAATGATGATTTGTAAAGTACACGCACTTTGCCAAGGTTTTTCTGGTGTTAGACTAGAATTAATAGAGCGCATTATTTATTTTATAGAAAATAATTTATTACCAACGGTTCCAGAACAAGGTTCTGTTGGTGCTTCTGGAGATTTAGCACCACTTTCTCATTTATTTTTGCCTTTAATTGGTGAGGGTGATTTTTGGGTTAAAAATGAAATTTTATCGGCTAAAGAAATTTTAAAAAAGCATAATTTAAAACCTTTAGAATTGCAAGCAAAAGAAGGTTTAGGTTTAATAAACGGAACTCAATTTATATTAGCACACACAATTACTGGTCTTCTAAAAATGGAATACTTATTAGATTTAGCAGATATTTCTGGAGCTATGAGTATTGAAGGTTACAAAGGAAGTTCCTCGCCATTTAGAGAAGAACTACATAGAATTAGGCCTTTTAAAGGAAGTATTAAAGTGGCAGAAAGAATGAGAAACCTTTTTAAAGATTCTCAAAACATTACTTCTCATGAAAATTGCGAACGTGTGCAAGACCCTTATTCTATGCGTTGCATTCCACAAGTTCATGGTGCATCTAGAAATGCATTTTATCATTTATTAGAATTAGCAGAAATAGAAATGAATTCTGTTACAGACAACCCAATTGTTTTAAGTGAAACTGAGGCAATTTCTGGTGGTAATTTTCACGGACAACCATTGGCAATGGCTTTAGATTATTGTTCTATTGCTGCTTCAGAATTAGGAAATATTGCAGACAGACGTTGTTATTTATTACTAGAAGGAAAATATGGTTTACCAAGATTATTAACAAAAAGTGGTGGTTTAAATTCTGGTTTTATGATTCCACAATACACCACAGCAGCTCTAGTTACAGAAAATAAATCTTTGTGCTTTCCTCCTTCTGCAGATAGCATTCCTACTTCTTTAGGGCAAGAAGATCATGTTTCTATGGGAAGTATTTCTGGTAGACAATTCAATCAAATTCTAGGGAATTTAGAAAAAATACTAGCTATAGAATTAATGTACGCTGCACAAGCTTTAGAATTTAGAAGACCAAATACTTTTTCTGAAATCATAGAAAAAAATCACTCAATTATTAGAGAGAAAGTTGATAAGTTAGAAGATGACAGGCTTTTAAAGGATGATATTCACAATATGATTCAATTGGTAAAAACTAAAAAATTAATTGTAAAATATAATTAATCATGACATTTAAAGAGCAAATTCTACAAGGAATTCCAAAAATATTACCTGCAAAAAAAGAATATCCAAAAGATGCTAATAGAGCACCAAAAAGAAAAGATATTTTATCTATTGAAGAAAAACAATTAGCAATAAAAAATGCTTTACGTTATTTTCCAAAAGAATGGCATGAAGAATTAGCTATTGAATTTGCTAATGAATTGAAAGAATTTGGTAGAATTTATATGTATCGTTTTAAACCAAATTATAAAATATTTGCAAGAGCAATTACAGAATATCCTGCAGAAACACAACAAGCTGCAGCAATTATGCTAATGATACAAAATAACTTAAATCCTGATGTTGCTCAACATCCAGAAGAACTAATTACCTATGGAGGAAATGGTGCTGTTTTTCAAAATTGGGCACAATACCTTATGGTGATTCAATATTTGGCAATTATGACAGAAGAACAAACATTGCATTTATATTCTGGTCATCCTATGGGTTTATTTCCTTCTTCTAAAAATGCACCAAGAGTTGTGGTAACTAACGGAATGATGATTCCTAATTACTCAAAACCTAACGATTGGGAAAAAATGAATGCTTTAGGCGTAACTCAATATGGTCAAATGACGGCTGGTTCATTTATGTATATTGGTCCACAAGGAATTGTACATGGAACCACAATAACAGTAATGAATGCTTTTAGAAAAATATTACAAAAAGATGAAAATCCGAATGGAAAAATATTCTTAACAGCAGGTTTAGGTGGCATGAGTGGCGCACAACCAAAAGCAGGAAATATTGCTGGTTGTATTACTATTTGCGCAGAAGTGAATAGAAACGCAGCCGCAAAAAGACATCAACAAGGTTGGGTAGATGTTTTAATTGATGATATAAATATTTTAGTTGAAAGAACATTAGAAGCAAAAGAAAATAACGAAGTTGTTTCCATAGCATTTATTGGAAATATTATTGATGTTTGGGAAAAATTTGACGAAGAAAATATTTTCATTCATATTGGTTCTGATCAAACATCGCTTCATATTCCTTGGACAGGAGGTTATTATCCTGCAGATTTATCTTACGAAGAATCTAATATTCTAATTAGAGAAAACCCAGAATTATTTAAAGAAAAAGTACAAGCATCTTTAAGAAGACATGCAAAAGCTATCAATAATCATACTAAAAAAGGTACTTATTTCTTCGATTACGGAAATGCTTTTTTACTAGAATCTTCCAGAGCAGGTGCAGATGTTATGGCAAAAAATAATATCGATTTTAAATACCCTTCTTATGTACAAGATATTTTAGGACCCATGTGTTTCGATTATGGTTTTGGTCCTTTTAGATGGGTTTGTGCTTCTGGAAATTCTGAAGATTTAGATAAAACTGATGAAATTGCAGCAAGTATTTTGCAAGAATTAATGGAAAATTCTCCAGAAGAAATAAAACTTCAAATGCAAGATAATATCACTTGGATACAAAATGCAAAATCTAATAAAATGGTGGTTGGTTCGCAAGCTAGAATATTATATGCAGATGCAGAAGGACGCATAAAAATTGCAGAAGCGTTTAATAATGCCATTGCCAAAGGAGAAATTGGCGCCGTTATTTTAGGAAGAGATCATCATGATGTTAGTGGAACAGATTCTCCTTTTAGAGAAACTTCTAATATTTACGATGGAAGTAAATTTACAGCAGATATGGCAATTCATAATGTAATTGGAGATAGTTTTAGAGGTGCAACTTGGGTTTCTATTCATAATGGTGGTGGCGTTGGTTGGGGAGAAGTTATCAATGGTGGTTTTGGCATGTTATTAGACGGAACAAAAGAAGCCGAAGTAAAATTGAAAAACATGCTTTTCTATGATGTAAATAATGGAATAGCAAGAAGAAGTTGGGCTAGAAATGATGAAGCTATTTTTGCAATTAAAAGAGAAATGGAAAGAACACCAAATCTAAAAATTACTTTACCTAATTTAGTAGAAGAAAACATATTAAAAAACTTGTTTTAATGAATGTACTTTTTAAAAATATTAAAGAATTAATTCAGGTTAGAGAAACTTCTACAAACTTTCTTTCAGGAAAAGAAATGAGCATTTTGCCAACTATTAAAAATGCCTTTTTATTAGTTAAAGATGGATTGATTTCTGACTATGGAATTATGAAAAACTGTCCTAAAATTGATATTAAAACCATTGATGCAACAGGAAAAATGATTTTACCTTCTTGGTGCGATTCTCACACACATTTAGTGTATGCAGGTAATAGAGAAGATGAATTTGTAGATAGAATTAATGGATTGTCTTATGCTGAAATTGCTAAAAATGGTGGTGGAATTTTAAATTCAGCTAAGAAGTTACAACAAACTTCTGAAGAAGATTTATACAACCAAAGTAAAATTCGCTTAGAAGAAATTATTCAATTAGGTACTGGAGCTGTAGAAATTAAATCTGGTTATGGCTTAACTAAAGACGCAGAACTAAAAATGTTACGTGTTATAAAAAAACTAAAAGAAAATTATTTTTTAGAAATAAAAGCCACTTTTTTAGGTGCTCATGCTTTACCTTCAGAATATAAAAATGATAAAAGTGGCTACTTACAAATGCTGATCGATGATATTCTACCAACAATTGAAAAAGAAAACTTAGCAGATTTTATAGATATTTTCTGTGAAACAGGTTATTTTTCTGTGGATGATACTCAGCAAATTTTAAAAGCAGGTAAAAAACATGGTTTAATTGGCAAAATTCATGTGAATCAGTTTACTGCAATTGGAGGTATTAAAGCCGGAATTGATAACAATGTTTTATCTGTAGACCATTTAGAAGAAATGAGAACTGAAGATATTGAAGTTTTAAAAAACACTAAAACAATGCCTGTTGTCTTACCAAGTTGCTCTTATTTTTTAAGCATTCCTTATACTCCAGCTAGAAAAATGATTGAAGCAGGTTTGCCTTTAGCCTTAGCTACAGATTACAACCCTGGTTCTACACCTTCTGGAAACATGAATTTTGTGGTTTCTACAGCTTGCATAAAAATGAAAATGACACCTGAAGAAGCAATAAATGCAGCTACAATTAATGGAGCATATGCAATGAATTTACTAGAAAAAGTAGGCTCTATAACTAAAGGAAAACTCGCAAACCTAATTTTAACTAAAGAAATAAATTCGTACAACTTTATTCCTTATTCTTTTGGAAACCATTGTATTGAAAAAGTTTTTTTAAAAGGAATCGAAATTAAAAAATCATAAAAATGGAATTTTTTAAGGATTTAAAAGTTACTTACAAAGCTGGTGATATAAATAATTATTCTGGTAGAAAAACTGCTTTTAAAAATCAATATTGGTATCAAGAAATTTTAGCTGCTAATATTAAAGATTCTCTTATTGAAAACAAAGTCAATATTGGCATCATTGGCTACGTTTGTGATGAAGGTATAAAAAGAAATCAAGGGAGAATTGGTGCTAGAAAAGGCCCAAAAAACGTACGCAATCAATTAGGGAAACTTCCAATTCTTTTTAATAAAAAAGTTACAGATTTTGGTGATGTAATTTGTGTTGATAATCATTTGGAAGATTGTCAAATTGCACTTTCAAAAATTATATCAAAATTAATTTCTAATAACGTTTTACCGATTGCAATTGGTGGTGGACATGATATTGCTTTTGCAAACTTTAACGGAATTAAAAATGCCTTAAAAAATTCAACAAAAAACAACATCGGAATTATAAATTTTGATGCACATTTTGATTTAAGAAAAGTTGAAAACCAACCAAATTCAGGAACTCCTTTCAATCAAATTTTATCAGAAAATAAAAATGCAAGTTATTTTGCTATTGGCATTCAACAACAATCAAACACGAAAGAATTATTTGAAATTGCATCTAAAAATAATGTTTCTTTTGTTTCTAATTTTGAATGTGAAACGTTTAATATCGACCTAAAAAACAACTTAAATTCATTTATTGAAAAAGTAGATTACCTATATATCACTATAGATTTAGATGGGTTTTCCTCTGCTTTTGCTCCTGGAGTAAGCGCTCCTTCTTCACTTGGTTATGCTCCAAATTTTGTATATCAAGTACTCACCTTTCTATTCCAGAGTAAAAAGGTGATTTCTTGTGATATTGCAGAATTAAATCCAGATTTTGATATCGATAATTCTACTGCAAAGTTGGCTGCAAAATTGTTAGATTTTATAGTTTTAAATGCTTGATTCCTACAATTTATTTTCAATAATATTCTGTACAACTTCAGGATTTAACAACGTAGAAATA
>TARA_R110002072_G_scaffold117281_14_pt1 | contig 16113 bp, 14 predicted proteins | sample TARA_R110002072 | Tara Oceans TARA_R110002072 (sample SAMEA4397118) | marine metagenome | biome: Polar Biome; feature: [SRF] surface water layer (ENVO:00010504); material: water (ENVO:00002006), including particulate matter (ENVO:01000060) such as... | depth 5 m | reverse complement strand
CTTCCACCCCTTTTACCGGGTGATGATTCGTGAACATGAAGGTTTACCCAATTTGGAAAAAACTCCTCAATTGTTAACATCAAGGCACGTTCTCTGGGGATACATCTGCACTTACTACATAAAAAATGATCTCTTAACCAACTATCATAAGAAGTAAAAACCACCTCTTGATCACAACACATACAAACACCTTTGGTTGAAAAATAAAAATCACGAGGTAAAATTAGTTTCAAAATGCCATGCCTGAAAAACTTTTTCAACCTACGAAACCTAAGTTTAATAGCTTTGTATATCCTGTTCTGCATAAAACCTATTTATTTATCTTTTGTTTTATCAAACGAACCATTTCTGATCCAATAATTTCAATATCATATTTTGCTATAATCTTATCTTTTAATCTTTTTCCCGTTAATTTTCTTTCCGTTTCATTAGCAAGCAAATATATAATCTTATCAGTCATGGCTGAAAGGTTGGCATAGGGCACTGCAAAACCGCAGCCGTCTTCGATAAGTTCGTTTGTTCCTCCGGTGTTAAAAAAGCACAGGATGGGAGTTTCCCATATACCGGCTTCCAGATTTACCGTAGGAAAAGGATCTTCCCTGGAGAGCATTAAAAAAAGGCTTAGTTCATTAAAATAAGTATGTGCATCAGGCAATTGCTCTATAAAATGAATATTATTTTTATACCCACATCGATTTAAATCAAATTGCAGCTCCGCTGAATTTTTGCCGCCAATCCAAACAAAATGAAGTTTTTCATTTTTTGTTTGTTCTAGTACTTGAACTGCAATGGGAATAAACCAATCCTTCCCTTTTCTAAAACTTTCTGTACCACAAGCACCTATTAAAATGGTATTCTTATCCAACCCTAAATAGCTTCTTAAACTTTGTTTTTGGTTAACACTTAGTATTTTCTTTATGTCTATGGGCACATATACAGGGACAATTTTACTTTCAGGAATCTCATAGGATGCTGTAAGGATAGATTTTACAGCTTTTGAAGCAGAGAAAAAATAACTTGTTTTTTCTTTAATCAAATCAATATTTTCAGCCCCTGCTTTTGATATCCAATAATCCATTTCATGGACATGACAAATTACTGGTGTCGAACCGGTGTTTAGCATGCGTAACAATTCTCCATTTAAAATAGTATTGCTGTAATAAAGATCATAGGTGTTTTTGTTTATGGTATTGATCCTTTTTTTATTTTTAATTTGGTTGGTGAGTCTTGATAAATTCCCCTTTTTTAATGCACCGGTATCTACCAAATAGGTTTTAGCAAGCTGTTCAAACTCTTTAAGGAGTGCTCCTTTACCGCCCATCAATATTTCCAAATCTATATTTTTATGATGCGCTTTCAGCCATCTTATAAAATTAAGCAAGAGTAACTGTGCCCCGGCCCGGTGTGCATTGTGGGAAATAAAGAGTATTTTCATAGGGCAGCAGTATTTTTTAAATGTTCCTTTACGGTAACTTTACCAAGAGTGGAACCTTTGGGTGGCAAGTATTGCGTTCTTTTTTCAAAATTAAAAAAAGTATAGAGGTCTATAAGCTTTCTAAACACTTTATTGTAAAATTTACTACGCAATTGGATAAACCATTGGTCAAAAAACAAAGTTATTGCATACAAATAAAGACCGTTTTTAAAAAAGAGGCCGGGTATTTTTAAATAAAGTTTGCTTTCACCTTGGCTTTTAAACAAAAGCATGTAAGACAAAGCTAAGCCATAAAGTGGTTTTTTGTATTTGAAAACAAGATTTTTAGCTTTTAAGTTTGAAAATATACTTTTTAGATAGTTGTATTTACCCACAAGTTTTGTGGTATTGTATTTTTGTAAGGAGAGTTTATCTTGTCCATTAAAACGAATATAAACGTCCGGCTCGGATATATTTTTTTTGTAACTGGGAGTTATACTTAAAATTTGAATATAAAAATCTAAATCCTGATGGAGTACCAAATTCTCATTCCACCAAATTGAATTCAATTCCAAAAATTTCTTTTTTAAGATAGTTGAACTTATGTTCCAAGGATAATCATAAGCAATAAATCTACTCAAATCATCTCTATCTTTATTTAAAAGATTAGGTACTTTATTAGTGTCGCCCGGTTTTTCAAGAAATAAAACCGACTGAAAAACCAGAAAATCATGTTCTGGGTTTTCATTAAAACACAATACTCTGTTCTCAAGACAGGTGGATGTTAACAAGTCATCTGAATCCAAAAATACCAACAACGCCCCTTTTGATTTTTCCAAACCGGTATTTCGGGCACCCTGGCCTCCTTTTATTTTTGTGTTTTTAGTGAAATAAAACCTGGAGTCTTTCTGTTGGTAATCAAAGATTAAATCTGAGGTTGAATCTGTAGAAAAATCATCCACCACAATGCATTCCCAGTTATTATAAGTTTGTACCAAAACACTTTCTAGAGTCTCACCAATTAAGTGTGCCCGGTTGTAGGTGGGTATGATGATAGAGACTAGGGGTTGTTGCATATTTATGTTTTGAAAATACTACTGTAAAAATAGGGAAAGTTTGGGAGAATTAATTTCTCATACCTTATCATTAAAGTATCAAGCGATAACTTTAAAATTTTGTTTAATAAATCTAGAACTAAGGCTTGAATGAAATTTGCTCTTCTAAAAGTTACTTGTTTTGTTCTAATAACATATAAAAGAGAGACTTAAAAAAATATCCCCTCTTAAAAAGTTTCATACTCATCATATAAAGCAAATGATATACTGCCGAAAACCCTAGATATTTAAACATTTCTCTATAAAAGTGAATTTTAGACACTCCAAAAAACTGAAGTCGGTGCATCGTAAACCCGGCACAATTTTTAATTAAATAATACAAGGTATTTTCGTGAGCTAAGGTTTTAAGGTCTATAAATGTATGCCAGGCAGTTTGAAAATAACTATTGAAGGTGTCATCTTTTGTTTTTAATCCGCTTCTAATTGATTTGTCGTGGTGTCTTCTATGCGTTACGACCTTATCTAAAAAAAAAGCGTTTACTGATTTATGAACAAGTTTACAAAAATAATTATACTCCTGCCCTGATTGTAAGTTTTCATTAAATGCAATAGATTTTGCCAAGTCACTTTTTATACACACATCATAAGTCAACCAATTAATTTTCTGTGTTACATAGTTGTATGGAGTAATTCCAAATTGGTCAAATTTGTAATAACCATCAATTTGGGATGAATCTTTATTAAAAAATTGGGTTCGAGTAATCACATAATCAACACCTGAAGTAATGATTCCATTAAATTTTATTTCCAAATGGTCTGGAGTCATTAAGTCATCGCTGTCAAAAAAAACGATATAAGCTCCATTTGCTTCTTGCAGACCTAGATTTCTACACGCATTAGCACCTTTGAGTTTATGAATCGGACGGGATAAAAACCGAAAGCGTTTGTCTTTTTTTGCATACCTATCAAAAAGATTTTGTGAATCATCGGTACTGCCATCATCCACAACAATACATTCCCAATCTGTATAACTTTGCGATAAAATACTATCCAGCGTTTCGCCAATTAAATTGGCGCGGTTGTATGTAGGGATGACGATGGAAATGAGACCCATTTTTATAAACATTTCTTAAGAATCTCTTCAAGACCGTTGATATGTTTTTGAAAAGAAAAGTTAGCGTTAATATGTTTTTTTCCCATTTGACCCATCTCTATGGCTAAATTTTTATTTTCAATCAACCAATTCATATTTTGTGACATAGCATCAATATCTAGCTCTTGAGACAACAAGCCCGTTTTTTGATGTATAATTACATCAGGTATTCCTGCATGTATTGTGCTAATTACTGGAAGACCCGCAGCTGATGCTTCCAAAATAGAAACTGGAGTTCCTTCCATATCGCCATCTTCTGCTTCTATTGAATGTTGAATATATGCTAGTGAATTAGCTAGAAAACTCATGTATCTTTCTGGTGATATGTGACCTGGAAAATACACTTCATCTTCAATTTGTAATGCTTTTGTTAGCGAAATACAACTATCAAGTAAGGGGCCGTCACCAGCCATGATTAATTTAATGTCGGGATGCTTTTCTAATGATTTTTTAAATGCCAAAAGCAATAAATGTGGTGCTTTTTTTTCTACAAACCTTCCGATAAAAACAAATTGTTTTTGAGAATAAAGTGGGGTTAATGATAAAAACAATTTGTTGGGACCATACGTGTTGTATAGAATTTTTTCTTTTGGGCAGCCCAATGCAATTAGACGATTTGTCATTTCATGACTTACACTTATAATCTTAAGCTTTGGATAATTAAACATATTTTTATAAGATTCCCTGTAACTTTGAACAACACTTTTTCTTACAGCGTCGTGACCGTGAAAATGAACCACTAAAGGAAGATTTAATTTTTGACAAACATTAAACACTAACGTTCCCATCATTCCATAATGAGCCAAAACCAATTGAATATTGTGTTTATTTAAATCATGAATAAACAAATCTTCTGAATTACTTTTTTTAGTTTTTACTTTTGATAAAAGCTTATGAAAAAAACTTGTTTTTATATTAGGTTTTAGTTGAAAAGGAATTGCAGTACCCCAGTAGTGAAAGCAATTAAAAGGCAAATGGTCAATTTGAGCCTTAATAAAGGTTTCACTATTGCCGTAGGGTTTGTTTGTGATGATAGCGATATTCATTCTACTTTTTTATAATTCCATAGATACCCGTAATCATTTGACCTTCCTTAAACTGCACTTGTTTGGGTTTGTCCATTTTAATTAAATAACTGATTACAGGTTTTAAAAGTACGGAAAGATATTTTCGTTTATTTTTTGACATAGGGCTTCTGCGCACCCATAGGCCCAACATTTGAGCCATAGCGGCATGCCAACCCCCGGTAGCCTTGAGTTCAATCTCTTTAAAGCCGGCGTTTTTTAAATGACGCTCCAAAGCAAAAGGGGTATAACGGTATTCGTCGTGTGGTGTCTCGTGTAAATTCCACAGAAAAGGCACCGTAAAAAAGAACACCCCCCCCGGTTTTAAAACCCGGTGTACTTCTTTTAATACTACCTCCGGCTCCGGACAATGTTCTAAAACTTCTGTGCCAAAAGCGCAATCAAAATGTTCACTTTCAAATGGCATTTTTATCCCGTCCCAGGTAAAATCAGGTTGGACATTATCATCATATACACGGGCTGTTTCAATGTCCAGACCGGTGTATGATTTTACATTGGAGTGATCTAATATATATTTTTTATAAGGCATTTTACCACAACCGATGTCCAGAAGACTTCCTTGAAATAAAGGTAACGATTCCTTTAAAGCATTAAAGATGGAAGTTCTTATAAAAAAAACATCCAAAGTCGCTTTATTGAGCTCAATATTTATGAATCTACTATCACTCATTTTTTTTTCTTTTATGAATCAACTTACTTAATAGATTGGGCTTTTTCTTTTCCTGACTTATTGTTTTTATTTCATAATTAAACTTAAAAGATGCATTGTGATTTAAGAGAGTTTCTTTGTATATTCTTAAATGCGGTTTGAGTATAGCGTCTTTACCGAAAGCAATAAAGTTTATCGTAGCATTTGTAAAATGAATAAAAATTAGGGGGAATTTTTTATCAATAATAACATCATCTTTTACAAGTGAACGTTGACACTCAATCATGTTCCAGTTTGAAATATTGCATCCTTTATGTTGAATAACTTCAACCTGTTCAGTAAAATAGATGGGCATAAGATTTAGATAGGCTTGATCCACATAAAATCCACCTTCCTTTACCATTTTATAGGCACAGACTTTTAACCACCAGTCCAAAATGTTTATTGCATTTTTATTACATCCAAAAAAACCGGCATTAAACAAGCCTCCTGTAAACAAACTTTCAAAGTTTGCTTGATCAAATTCAGGATCTTTTGAACGCCAATGTGGTGTAAGGATGACATCTGACGAAACTAACTTTTCAAACAAAAAAGAAGGGTCATTGTAAAAGAAGAGGTCCGGGTCTAAAAAGAGTACCTTATCAAATTTTTCAGAAAGCAATAGATATTTTAAAAAAATAGGTTTTAATGCCCATCTTAAATTACTCTCCGGGTCAGATTCATAGTGGGCAATTTTTGTGTAATCATCTGGAAAAGATTCCTTAATTTCAATTAAGGAGACCACGTCAATACCATTGTAAGCTAATTCTTTATTTTTAGCATCAACAACCAATACTTTAAAACTAGCATTTGGTTGAAACTGTGCTAAGGAATCAAAAAGTGCTTTAGCATAGAAAAAATAATTGGCAGTTATAATTGTACAATAGCAGTTCATAAAGGGTCTGATTGATCTATCTTTTAATAATTTTATAATATAATGACTTAAAAAAAACTTTAATCATTCTATATAATTGCTTTGAAGTAATTAAATTAGATGCAAAACTCATTTTTATAATTATCAATAATTCTTTAAGATTTATTTTTTTTAAACCCTTTAAGTAATTACTTATTGCAAATTTTATTTCATTTCTATATTTGTTTTTATAATGCTCATTTAGGTTAATTAACGTTTCGATACGATTGATTAATATTTTGTTTCCTCTATGGTAAACTGTTATTCCTTTTTCATGCCTTCTATAGACACACATTATTTCATTAATAAATTTTATTTTATTTTCTCCTAAGATCAACGCATACAAAGTGATATCTCCACTCATAGTTTGACAAAACCAACTAGGAAAATCAAATATAGGTTTCCTAAATACAACACTTGCAGTAGCCATAAATGGGCCATTGAACACATCAGCAATCACATAGTCACTTTTAGACACCTCCATCTTGTTCCATTTATAATCGCTATTTAAAATTATAGTATTATTTTTAAGTTCTTGATCCCATATAATTTTAGCTTCGTGAAAACATATACCATACTCCTTATTCCCCTCCAAAAAATCCACCTGCTTTTGCAGTTTTAACGGGTCGGTCCAGTAGTCGTCGCCTTCACAGAGGGCGATGTAGTTGCCTCGAGCATTGTAGAGGTTGTATAAAAAATTAAAACGACCAGTAGGGTTGCCGTTGATGGCGATGTTGTTTTCTCGGTGGTGTAAAAAGAGTCTTATTTTATCACGGTGCTTTTGTGCATACTCCATACAAATCTTCCGGGTGCCATCGGTACTTGCATCCTCGCCCAACAGGATTTCAAAAGGGAAAGTAGTTTGCTGCATCAAAATGCTGTCGAGGCATTGTTTGATGTAGTTAACATGTTGGTAGGTAACTACACAAATTGTTACTGCGGGGTTTTTAATGCTAGGATTACTATAAACCTCAACTTTTTTTTTCTCAAACCCACGTAAAAACTCTTCTTTTTTCATTATTCTAAAAACAATTCAAGATTTGTATTTTTTAAATCATTTTGTATTTTTTTAATCACTTGCTTTGGTAAATCACCCCAAATGTCATCAGAGTTTTTAAGCCTATACACACTATTTTTATCTTCAATTGTCTTACTCTTGCTTTCAACAATAAATCTTTCAACTTGAGAAGACATAGGTATTTGAGAAAATTCAAATAGCTTTTTTACATTTTTCAATGTATCCTGGAGCAAGTCTATATATCTTACTATAAAAACTCTATCAGGGTTATTTTCTTTTAATTTCAAAAAAAGGGATGTTGCTTCTTTCCATTTAAAGTAACCAAAATATTCTTCCTTTCTCTTTTGATTTTTATTCAAAGCGAACTCCCATTCTTGCATAAAATCCCAGTCCCTTTTAAATTCTATTGGGGCATTTTTCCAGGAGCTTAAAACTGATAATGGGTTTCTTATTATTAAAATAAACTTTACAAGATTATTGGTTTTTAAAATGTACTCTATCAAATAATGGTACCTGATGTGTTTAAAGACTAAATGTTCAGGACTCTCATTTTTTTTAAAAACTGGATATGAATAATGAATTTTTTTATCTTTCATATTAATAAATTCATCATTGCTACGATAAATCTCACGAAAAAAAGTGTCAATTTCATCCTTATCAGAATCTAGAGATATATACCCTTTAAACGAGTAAGAAAAGAGTGGTTGAAATTTTAATGCTACATCAGGTGATGCATTAAAAATTTGTGCTAACCAAGAAGTTCCTGAGCGAGGCACTCCATGTATTCCTGTTATTGTTTTTAATTGCATTTAAAGTTTTTGATTAGTTCAATGGTTTCATCTAGAGAATTATGCATGAGAATATCAATAATAGATAAATTATCAACAAATGAACCCATATTTTGGTAGTATTTTAAATCAGGCATAGATAAAGTATGCTTACTAATCCCTTCTGGATTCCATTGTTGGTATAATTCTTTACTTCCGGGCGGTAAAAAAATACTTTTTCCACCCAAACTGTTAATTATATACTCTAGTTTTTCTTCTTTTGCAAATCGCTTATCTATATTCAATTCACTTGACCTAACAAAGTTTGTCTGAATATTTAAAATATTGCAAATAAACTTTATTGATGAAATTGAGAAGTCGTCAATTTTTTCAAACTCCCTATTCATAAAATAATCTTGAAGTAGTTTGAAAGTGAAATCAAAGTTTTTTGCTTTCTTGTAATTTTGAGATAAGGTTGTTAAAAAAGTCTTTTTCCATGAATTAAAATCAACAATATAAACGTCTTTTATGGCTGTGCCAAGACTACTTTTTTTTACTGATATTGTAAAATATTTTGGTTCTTTATTAATCAATATCCTATTTCTGTTAATCCATCCTCTTTGGATATAATCAACATCATTATAAAATACAAAACAATCAACAACATTAATTAACTGAAAATACCCAATATAAGGAAACAAATAAGGCTGCATAATGGCTACCTTCATAAAGTTTTATTTAAAGTTCTTGCTACCAAATTAACTTGTTCAGCAGTCAATTCATGACTTACAGGCAAACACAACACTCGTTTGTACACACTATCACTAACCTCCAATTCTGTTTGCTTAATATACGGCAAAGTATTTAATCCGGGGTAAAAATACCTTCGTGGGATGATACTTTGAGCCTTTAGGGCGGCTTCTGCTTTTAATAAGATGTCTTCGGTTTCAAACAATACCGGGTAGTAACTGTAATTCCAGTCAGTGCCCTCCCTGAGTTTAAGTTTTTGGAGTTTGGAAAAGTCTAAGGTCGCGTCATACTGTTCAATCACTCGTTTACGCTCCTTTAAAATGGTCTCCATATAGGGCAATACCGCCAGTCCCATGGCGGCTTGCAGTTCGTTCATTTTTCCGTTAATTCCCAAACCGTGAAATGCCAGCGGACCGTCATGCCCAAAGTTGTGGTAGTTGAACAACTGCTTGTGCAGGGTTTCATCGTTGGTAAATAGCGCTCCTCCCTCCCCGGTATGAAAGAGTTTGGTGGCGTGAAAACTGCAGGTACTTACATCACCATAGTTAAAAATGGATTGCCCATTGTAGCGCACCCCAAAGGCATGGGCAGCATCATAAATAACTTTGAGGTTGTGTTTCTGAGCAATGGCCTCAATTTCTTCCACCGCACAGGGATTGCCAAACACATGGGTGGCAAGGATAGCAGTGGTTTTGGGTGTGATGGCGGCTTCAATCAACCGTTCATCAATGGTGAAATACTCCGGGTGGATGTCCACAAACACCGGTGTGCAGTGCTGCCACACAATGGCGGCTGTGGTGGCTACATAACTAAAAGGGGTGGTGATGATTTCACCCTCTTTCCCAAAAAGCTCCAAAGCAATTTGCAAAGGCACTGTCCCGTTGTTTGTACAGGTGAGATGGGGTACTTCTAAATAGGTTTTTAATTTGTCTTCCAGTTCTAAAACCAGTTCGCCCCGGTTGGTTAACCATTGCTTATCCCAAGCACGTCGCAGGATGGCCTGATATTCATCTATGGGCGGGAGAAAGGTTTTGGTGACGGTGATGGTTTTTTCCATATAGCTAATGTACCTATAAAATATTTTCAACACAATTAATCAGACAATTCCTTTAAATATGAATTAAAAGCACTTGTAAACTTTTTTGCACCTTCAGAATTTAAATGGTCTCCATCATAAAAATCGGTCTCAATGAACCCTGCATCGTTTAACAAATTAAACCTAAAAGCATTGTTGTTTGAATGTGCTATTGAATCTAAGGTTTTGTTCATTAAATTTAATTGATGTGGATTTAATTCGATTAAATAAGATTTGTAAGCCGGTGTTGTTGTAATTATAACTTTTACATTATTTTCTTTTGCTACTTTTATAATTTCATTTAATCTTATAATGTAATCTTTAAAATAGGGTAAGTCGGGTTTTGTATGCCTTTCTGCAGCAATTTTTCCTGATTTTACTAAGTCGATACTACCTTCCTTTGTTCCACTTCCTAATTCTGAACTTTGAATTAAGTTAACTTCAGAATTTACATAGTATTGCTTGAGTCTTTTCCAATTTAAATTAAATGAATTACTCAACACTTCAGAATAGTTGGTGGGTTTTAGATCTAGATTAAAATTATAATAAAGGTTATAGTTTTTTACCCTCCAACTTTCAGTAGAAGTTTTCACTGAACTAAATAAACTTGGGTAAGTTATGTTAATAATTAAGAATTCTAAGTTTTTAAGTTCATTTTGATATTTATCAAAAATTAAAAAATCAATATCTAAAGATTGAGAAATATAAGCTGCATTAAATGTCATACTATCAAAATCCTCAGCAATAATACCTCTATAGGCATGAGAATTTCCTAAAATTAATCCATTCAGATTATTTACGTTTTTATCTAAATAGTATCTTTTATAGTTATAATCATTGGGAATACTTCTAAGTAGGTATTCACCAACCATAAACAATAAAATTATTGGTATAGAAAAAAATATCACCCGTATGATCAATTTTTTAATCATCTTTAGAACTGAAAATAAATAAACTGTTGTTCTTTAATACCATAAACATATAAGGATAAAATAAGGATGTAATAAACGCTCCATCTTATAACTAGAGGTTTGTCCAGTAAGAAGTTTTCTAAACCATATTGATCACGTTTTCCAATCCATTCAACAATTAAAAAACAAATTATTAGTATGACTAAATATATGGGGCGTATTTGGGGAATGCTTAAAATTGAGTAGGTAAACATGGATTCAATATAATCAAATGCAAAAGCAATGGTTTCAGATCTGAAGAATATCCAGGCTATTACAGTTATAAAGAATGTAAGCAAAATTTGAGACCACTGTTTTAATGCAAATAATCCTTGACCTATTTTAAATTCTCCTACATTTTTTCTGTTTTTGTTTAATAATAATAATGGTAAAAAATAAAGTGCATTCAATCCACCCCAAAATATAAATGTCCAATTTGCTCCGTGCCAAAAACCACTTATAAGAAAAACTATAAAAACATTTCTTATTACTTTTATTTTAGAGCCTTTACTACCGCCCAATGGTATATATAAGTAGTCTCTAAACCAGGTAGACAATGAAATGTGCCACCTTCGCCAAAACTCAGCAATATCTCTTGAAAAGTATGGGAACGCAAAGTTCTGACTTAGCTTGATGCCAAATAACTTTGATGTGCCAATTGCAATATCACTATAACCCGAGAAGTCGCCATAAATCTGAAAAGCGAATAAAACACCTCCCAGAAAAAGAGTGCTACTATTGTAATTAGCCGGATTATCAAATATTATATTAACGTAAGTCGCACAATTATCAGCAATAACCACTTTCTTAAATAGCCCCCAAAGTATTTGTCTTAAGCCATCTTTTGCAGATTCATAGTTGAAGTTTCGCTTATTTAAAAATTGCGGCAACAAATTGGAAGCCCTTTCGATAGGGCCTGCAACCAACTGTGGAAAGAAACTAACAAATACTCCAAATGAAATGAGGTCATTTGTGGGTTTAATTTTCCCTCTATAGATGTCAATGGTGTAGCTCAACGTTTGAAAAGTATAAAAGCTGATTCCTACCGGAAGAATAATATTTAAAGAACTTGTTTCAAAGTGTTGACCGAAAAATGAAAACACCTGAGTAAAGTTTTCTACAAAAAAATTGAAATACTTAAAAACCCCTAAAAGGCCAAGATTCACAAACAAACTGACCAGTAAGAGCTGTTTCTTTTTAGCTTTTAAACTTGTTTCATCAATTTTTTTCCCAATAGAAAAATCTACTAAAGTGCTAAATAATATTAAAACCAGAAACCTCCAGTCCCACCAGGCATAAAAGAGATAACTTGAGAAGATTAAAAAAAGGTTTTGCTTTTTTACATTCTTAGCACCAATAAGCCAATATATTAGAAACACTAAAGGAAGGAAAATCGCAAAATCAATAGAGTTAAAAAGCATCTATCAGACCATTTTAGGAATGTATATTATTAGTAAGTGTTGAATGGAGTATAGTTTTATTGATGGTGTTCATGTTTTTTAGATTTGTTAGAATGAACTTCATAACCATCTTGAACATTAATGCCAAAAAAAACACCTAATTTCTGCCATTTCAATGGGTCTTCAAGCTCTAAAGATATTATCCTATCTGGTCCAAATTGTTCAAAAAACAATTTAGTATCTCTATTCCATATTTCATAAATGCTCTTATAGTGTTCTCTATGAGCTTCATTTAATTCTAAAAGATTATCAATTTCGTTAAAATTGAAATCATGACTATGTGGATATAATTTATCAAACTCCCATTCCCTTCTATATATCCTGGAGTGTCTGTATGTGTTTCCTAATGTTTTTCCTTTTGAATGGCTTACCATAGAATCAAACCATTTATCTGAATTCCTTGTAAAAAGTATGAATTTTGCGTTTGGAAAACGATGAAACAAAATTTTATAGAAACCAGGTGACCACCAAGGACTATCTTCAAATACCTGATGCTTTTTAAAATCTTTACTCTTAAATATAGCTTCAAAATTTCCTGATAACCATAAGCTTGACCATTTTAAGCTTCTATGCTTTTCATAACCTGCTACACTATACTTATGATCTTTAAAAAACTGTCCTACTGAAGTAGTACCTGTCCTTTGAATTGATATACAAAAAATCTTAGGCTGTTGCTTTTTAAAAATCATTTCAGTACAAAGTTTGAGTCTAGGAGAAATGGTTGCCATACTTCAACGTCGTGAATTAATTGAAAAGATAAACACTCGTTGATTCTTAACAAAGGTTGATTATTTAATTTGTCTTGAACTGAAATATTTAAACTGTATACTCCCTTTGATAATTGTATATTACTATGAGTCAAGACAAAGTCTATAGAATCATTACTTAAATTAATTTTAGCATCTTTATCGTTTTCTTTAATTATTGCCACGGGTCGTTGCTCTTTATCAAAGATGATTATTTTAAAAATCGGCACCTCCCTAAAAGAGCGTTTCAATTTAAACTTGAAATACAATTTCAAATCCTTCCCCCAGTTCAATTGGCTGGTGGGTTCGCCGGTTGTTGGGTCTAAAAGGTGTACTTCATCCAACGCAATACTTCCATCATCAAAAACCACACTACTTTCGTTATTGACAAAACGGGTGTAATAGAGGTCAATAGCCTTGGAAACCTCTTCCCCTTGAAACTTTGAAATACCGTTTTCCATTAAAATAATTTGGTTGCAAATGCGTGATACCATGGGCATACTGTGGGATACAAAAATAATGGCTGTTCTAGGCAAGATAGTATCAATCGTCTTAAAACACTTCAACACAAACCCCAAATCCCCCACAGCCAATACCTCATCAATAATCAATACATCCGGTTCCATTTGTGCCGCCACAGCAAAGCCCAAACGCACTTTCATCCCGCTGCTGTAATTTTGTACGGGCATATCGATAAATGCTTCCAGCTCGGCAAAGTCAATGATGTGGTCGAGTTTGCTGTCAATCTCTTTTCTGCTAAACCCTAGGATGGCGCCGTTGTTATAGATATTTTCACGTCCGCTGAGGATGGGGTTAAACCCGGCTCCCAGTTCAATCAGGGCACCCACCCGCCCTTTGATGGTCACCTTCCCGGCATCGGGGTTGATGAGTCCGTTTAATATTTTGAGTAGCGTGCTCTTCCCCGCCCCATTATGGCCAATCAATCCCAGGCACTCCCCACGGCGCAATGTAAAACTAATGTCCTTCACTGCCCAAAACTCCTTGTCCCGCAACAGGCGTTCGTTCTTATTACCGGTCACCCCACCCCACAAGTCCTTCACCCCATACCAAAGGCTAGTCTTGAGGTCTTTGCAGAACTTTTTGGAGAGTCCCTCCACGCTTACTAATACTTCGTTTTGGTTTGTAGTTTCTTGTTTCAAGTTTCTTGTTTCAGGTTTCAAAGTTTTGGGCTTCGCCCACCGTATCCGTCAAAGGCGAAGAAGGTGGGGTTAAAAATAAGGATATTTCGGGTAATTCCTATTCTGAATGAGAGGTTTTCTAATATTGCGGATTTGCGAATTTGCAAATTTGCAGATTTGCCTATTTGCCTTTTGTTGCTCACTCTTGTTTGGGGTTCTCGCTAAGGCCGCTAAGGATTTCCGCAAAGGTAACGCTAAGAGTTTTGGAATTTGAGATTTGGAATTTTTATGCGCGGTGGATCCCTGGTCACTGAGCGGAGCGTTGCACTGAGCCTGTCGAAGTGTCGAAGTGCAGGGGACGGGGCAAAGAACGCGGGTTTAAAATTAATGAGTTTTAGCAGAAATCCTATTTCTTCTCATAAGGAATTATATTAATTGGTTTTGCTATTGATTTTTTGTTGCTGCTTTGTTTGAAGATTGGGTTTGAGTTATACCACAGAGTTGCACAGAGCAGGCACAGAGTTCCACAGAGAAATTTCCTCATTTGGCAAACACAGGTTTCAATTCTACTTCGGCGTAGCCGGAATTAGTAAAAGCCAAAACATGCTGAACCTATAAGTCATTGCGATCTGCCGGTCCCTGAGCGGAGCGTTGCACTGAGCCTGTCGAAGTGTCGAAGGGCGGCGGAGAAGCAATCTCAACCACCCGGTAACAATCATCATTAACAATCCCCTTACCCTTTTGGAATTTGCTTCGCCATCCGAAGTCGCCCTAAGCGATGAAGTATGGGTACTCTGAAATTTGGTGCTCGTTAAATAATAAGCGTTCCATCCGCCTTTGGCGGAACGGGGAAAAGAACGCGGGTTTTGCTTCCCCATCCAAAATCACCCCAACCAATAAAAGGTGGGTGCTTTGAATTTTTAAACTTCCCTGACAAACGTTGACCGTCTTTACGCTTATATTTACTCGCTGATTTACGCTGCTGATACTCAGTGTTAATCTGCGATTCTCTGCGTGAAACCCTTTAAACTCATTTCTTGCTCCCTGTCTCCCCATCACCACGTCTCCCTATCATCCCATCACCCTTCAACTGTTATCGGTCATCCAGCAAATAACCTATCTATATTCATAATACCGCTTTAAAATAATCCCCCCCAAACAACGTTTTATAGAAAACTCATTAAAAACCCACAATAAATAATTCATTTGGGCTATTTTTGTACTTTTGAGAACCTAATTTTAATTCAACACTTCAAATGAGATTTTTATATACCCTGGGATTGCTTGCATTGATTGTTTTATGGAGTTCGTGCCGAAATGATTTTGACACCCTTCCCAGTACCGGAAATCTTGAGTTTTCAAGAGACACCGTCTATCTGGACACCGTGTTTAGCAATATTGGTTCGAGTACATACAACCTCAAAGTCTATAACCGCAGTGATGAGGATATCTCCATTCCCAGCGTGCGATTGGGACAGGGTGAAAATTCGTTTTACCGTTTGAACGTCAACGGTAGCGCCGGAAAAACCTTTAGCAATGTGGAAATTCTTGCTAAAGACAGCATTTTTGTCTTTGTTGAAACCACCATCGATGTCAATAGCTTTCCTAATAATCTTCAGTTTTTATATACAGATGCCATCGAGTTTGACACCGGAAGCAATCAGCAAAATGTCGAATTGGTGACTCTTGTTCAAGATGCCGTTTTTCTCTTTCCGGAACGCTTTGGTGATGGTACCACCGAAACCCTGAATCTGGGGATGGATGCTGAAGGAAACGATGTGCTTATCGAAGGCTTCTTCCTGGATGATGATGAATTGAATTTCACAAATGAAAAACCCTATGTGATTTATGGTTACGCCGCCGTACCGCCCACCAAAACACTAACGGTAGATGCCGGTGC
>TARA_R110002072_G_scaffold302681_3_pt1 | contig 16124 bp, 14 predicted proteins | sample TARA_R110002072 | Tara Oceans TARA_R110002072 (sample SAMEA4397118) | marine metagenome | biome: Polar Biome; feature: [SRF] surface water layer (ENVO:00010504); material: water (ENVO:00002006), including particulate matter (ENVO:01000060) such as... | depth 5 m | reverse complement strand
CGGGCTGGCAGTGGCGGGGCAGGGCTGGCTCGTGGCGGTCCCGCCGCTCGGCTTCGCGATCATCGCGGCGCTGGAATTCGCCAACTGGCGCTTCGTCGCCAATGGCTTCGATGCCAGCCAGCTGTTCACGCGCCGGAATTTCCTCGCGCCACGAATCGCGATCGCCTCGCGGGTGAAACTGCAGTCGGTCGAGATCAGCCAAGGGCCGATCGCGCGGCGGCGCGGCTATGCAACGCTAAGTCTCGGGCTCGCCGGGGGCAAGTTTGCGATTGCGGGAATATCGCTCGAGCGGGCGCGGCAATTGCGCGCCGCGGTGCTCGAATCGATCGCGGGCCGCGACTTCAGCGAACTGGTCTAGGCGCGCAAATCGCTCCAGTCGGGGTTCTCGTCGAACTTCGCAGCGACATAGGAGCAGGCGGGGACGATTTTGAACCCCTGTTCGCGGGCATCGGTGACCAGCGCCTTCACCAGCTCGCCGGCAATTCCCTGGCCGCGCATGGCGCCCGGCACCAGCGTGTGCTCGGCGACCCGCGTATCGCCGCGCGCGACCCAGGTCAGCTTGCCAGTCGCATCGCTGTCCGCGACCCGCGCGACATAGTCGCCGCTGGCGCCGTTGTCGTGTCGTTCGATCGTCACATCGGTCTCGGGCATGGGTGCGGGATCCTTTCGCTGTCTTGCAAGCAACGCCCGCCGCTCTATGGGCGTTCCGATGCAATTCCTCTCCGACAACGCCGCCGCCGTCCACCCGCTCGTCTGGGAAGCGATGCGCGCCGCCGACGCGCCCGATGCGCCCTATGACGGCGATGGCCTGTCGCGCGAGCTCGACGCGCGCTTCTCCGATCTGTTCGGGCGCGACTGCGCCGCGCTGTGGGTCGCCACCGGCACCGCCGCCAATTGCCTCGCGCTCGCGACCATGGTCCAGCCGCACGGCGCGGTGGTGTGTCACGAGGAAGCGCATATCGAGATGGACGAAGGCGGCGCGCCCGGCTTCTACCTCCACGGCGCCAAGCTGCTGCTGGTGCCGGGGGAAAGCGCGAAACTGACCCCCGAAGCCCTCCGCGCCGCGCTCGATCCGATCCGCGACGATGTCCATCAGGTCCAGCCGCATGCGGTGTCGATCACCCAGGCGAGCGAATATGGCTGCGCCTATCGCCCCGGCGAAGTCGCCGTGATCGCCGCGCTGGCGAAGGAGCGTGGGCTGGGGCTGCATATGGATGGTGCGCGCTTCGCCAATGCCACCGCCTTTCTCGATTGCAGCGCTGCCGAGGCCGCCGGCCCGGTCGACGCGCTCAGCTTCGGCTGCATCAAGAACGGCGCGATGAGCGCGGAGGCGATCCTGTTCTTCGATCCGGCTGCGGCCGATGTGGCGCGCTATCGCCGCAAGCGCGCGGGCCATCTGCAGTCTAAGGGGCGCTTTCTCGCCGCGCAATTGCTGGCGATGCTCGAAAGCGATCTGTGGCTGCACAACGCCCGCGGCGCCAATGCCGCCGCGCAGGAGATCGCCACCGCCTGCGGCGACCGGCTGATGCATCCGGTCGAGGCCAACGAGCTCTTCGTGCGCTGCAACGCCGCCGAGCGCGAGGCTTTGCGCGAACGAGGCCTCGGCTTCTACGACTGGGGCGCGGATGCCGCGCGCTTCGTCACCGCCTGGAACACGCGAGCAGAAGACGCCGCAGCGCTCGCCCAGGCGCTCTCGGGCCTGTGAGCAACGCCGCGCCCGCAAATCCCGCCGATCACGCGCTGCTGCGGCCGCGGATCGTCCTTCCCTTCCTGCTGACCGGGATCATCTGGGGTTCGACCTGGTGGGTGATCACCGACCAGATCGACGGCGTCGCGCCGAGCTGGTCGGTGGCGATCCGCTTCGCCGTCGCCACCCCGGCGATGTTCCTGCTGGTGCTGGCGATGCGCAAGACGCTGAGGATCGGCAGGGCGGGGCACTGGCTCGCGCTGGCGATCGGGGTCACTCAGTTCTGCGGCAATTTCAACTTCGTCTACCGCGCCGAACTGCATCTTACCTCGGGGATCGTTGCGGTGCTTTTCACCATGCTGATCGTTTCCAACGCGGTGTTCGGCTGGTGGCTGCTGGGGCAGAAGATCACGCGCAATTTCGTTGCCGGCACGCTGGTGGCGCTTTGCGGGATCGCGCTGCTGCTGTGGCACGAGGCGGGGCTCAACCCGCTGGGCGGCTCGATCGGGCTGGGGATCTTCTGGGCCGTTCTGGGGATCCTGTGCGCCAGCATCGCCAATGTCGTCCAGGCCAACCCGACCGGGCGCTCGCTGCCGATGGTGAGCCTGCTCGCGTGGGCGATGCTCTACGGCACGATCGCCGATTTTGCGCTCGCCTGGTGGACCGCTGGACCGCCGGTGCTCCCCGACCGGCCGAGCTTCTGGCTCGGGATCGGCTGGCTGGCGCTGGCGGGCAGCGTGGTGACCTTCCCGCTGCATTACACGCTGGTGCGCCAGATCGGCGCGGGCCGCGCGGCCTATAACGGCATCGTCACCGTGATCGTGGCGATGCTGCTCTCGACGCTGTTCGAGGATTACCGCTGGACCGCGTGGACCGCGCTGGGGGCGGGGCTCTCGCTGTGCGGGCTGGTGATCGCACTGCGGGCACGGACGGTGCCCACCCCGCCGCTGGCCAGCGCCTCGCTAGAGAAGCCCGCGTAGCCCTTCGCGATAGGTCGGATAGGCCGGGCTCCAGCCGAGCACGCGCCTGGCCTTGCCGTTCGCGACCCGGCGGTTCTCGGCATAGAAGCCGCGCGCCATCGGCGAGAGCCCGGCCTGTTCGATGCTCTGCAGCGGCGGCGGCTCGATCCCGAGCAGACGGCAGGCCTCCTCGATCACCGCGTTCTGGCTGGTCGGCAAATCGTCGGCGAGATTGTAGGCCCCCGGAGGCGCATGGGTTTCGAGCGCGGCGACTACGCCGGCGACGATATCCTCGACATGCACCCGGCTGAACACCTGACCGGGCAGAGCGATACGGTGCGCCTTACCCTGCCGCACCCGCTCGAAGGCGCTGCGCCCAGGGCCGTAGATCCCCGGCAAGCGGAACACGCGCGCGCCCGTTTCCAGCCAGCGCGAATCGCACTCCGCCCGCGCGCTGCGGCGTCCGCCCCCGGCGGGCGAGGTCTCGTCCACCCAGGCGCCAGCGGCATCGCCATAGACGCCGGTGGAGGAGAGATAGCCGAGCCAATTTCCGGCGAGCGCTTCGGCGTAGAGGTCGAGCACCGGGTCGCTGCCCTCGGCGGGCGGGACCGAGGACAGCACATGGGTGCATTGCGCGAGCGCCTCGCGCACCGCCTCGCGATCGGCGAAATCCAGCGCCCCGTCGCTGCCGGTGGCGACCACTTCCCAGCCTTTCGCGCCGAGCGCTTGCGCGATCCGCTTGGCGGTGTAGCCAAGGCCGAAAATGAACAATCGTGACATCGGTTCGTATTAGCTCAAAGCTCCCCATATTACAGCCTCACGCTTCGAAGATTGGAATCCCCGCGCAATGGATATCGCCCGCACGCCCGCCACCCCCGATGGCAACCCCGAAATGGCCGATGCCGCGGTCGAACCGCACGCGCCCGCACTGATCCGGCGCGCGGATTACGCGCCCTTTCCCTGGCGGGTGGCGGCGACCCATCTCGATTTCGACCTCGGGCTCGAAAAGACCCGGGTCGAGGCGAGGCTGACGCTCGAGCGCAACCCCGACGCAGAACCGTCGCCGACGATCCGCCTCAATGGCGAGGGCATCAGGCCGCTCGAGGTCCGCTGCGACGGCGCGATCACCAACAGCCATACGATGGACGGCGACGACCTGATCGTCACCCTGCCCGGCGATGCCCATGAACTCACCGTGGTCACCGAGATCGACCCCGCGGCCAATTCGCAGCTCATGGGGCTGTTCGCCTCCAACGGCATGCTCTGCACCCAATGCGAGGCCGAGGGCTTCCGCCGGATCACCTTCTTCCCCGACCGGCCCGATGTGCTCAGCGTCTATACCGTGCGGATGCGCGCGCCCAAGGCGCAGTTCCCCGTCCTGCTCGCCAACGGCAATTGCACCGCCGAGGGTGACGACGGGGACCACCACTGGGCCGAATGGCACGATCCCTGGCCCAAGCCCTCCTATCTGTTCGCGCTGGTGGCGGGCGATCTGGTCGCCCGCAGCGACAGCTTCACCACCTTGGGCGGACGCCAAGTGGCGCTCAACATCTTCGTCCGCGACGGCGATCTCGACCGCACCGAGCACGCCATGGAGAGCCTCAAGCGGGCGATGGCCTGGGACGAGGAGACCTTCGGGCGCGAATATGATCTCGATATCTACAACATCGTCGCGGTCAGCGATTTCAACATGGGGGCGATGGAGAACAAGGGGCTCAACGTCTTCAACACCAAATACGTCCTCGCCGATATCGACACCGCCACCGATGGCGATTTCGACGCGGTCGAGGGCGTGATCGCGCATGAGTATTTCCACAATTGGTCGGGCAACCGCGTCACCTGCCGCGACTGGTTCCAGCTAAGCCTCAAGGAAGGCTTCACCGTGCTGCGCGACCAATTGTTCAGCCAGGACATGGGCAGCGCGCCGGTCAAGCGGATCGGCGATGTCCGCGTGCTGCGCTCGGTCCAGTTCCCCGAGGATTCGGGCCCGCTGGCGCATCCGATCCGGCCCGACAGCTATCAGGAGATCTCGAATTTCTACACCTCGACGATCTACAACAAGGGCGCCGAGGTGATCCGGATGATGCGCACCATGGCGGGCGAGGAAGCCTTCCGCAAAGGCTGCGATCTCTATTTCGAGCGCCACGACGGCGAGGCGGCGACCTGCGAGGATTTCGTCACCGCGATCGAGGACGGGGCCGGGCTCGACCTCGAGCGGTTCCGGCTGTGGTACTCGCAGGCGGGGACGCCCAGGGTGACGGTCGCGCTGTCGCACGAGGGCGAGACCGCGACGCTGACGCTGTCGCAGGAAGTCCCGCCGACCCCCGGCCAGCCCGACAAGCAGCCGATGCCGATCCCGCTCAGGATCGCGCTGTTCGACCGCGACAGCGGGACGCATTCGGGCGAACAGTTGGTGGTCCTCAACGAGGCCAGCGAGACGCTGCGTTTCGAAGGCTTCGCCGCGCCGCCGGTGCTGTCGGTCAACCGCGGCTTTTCCGCGCCGGTGCGGATCGAGCGCGAGATTGCGCGCGAGGAGTTGACCTTCCTCGCCGCGAAGGACGACGATCCCTTCGCGCGCTACGAGGCGATGCAGGATCTGGTGGTCGGGCATCTGGGCGATGTCGTCGCCGGCGGGCTCGCTGCCGAGGAGCGCGAGGCGGGGCGCGCGGCGATCCGCACCGCGCTGGGCGCGGTGCTGGCTGACGACCGGATCGACGACCAGATGCGCGGCGAGCTCATGATGCTGCCGGGCGAGACCTATCTGATGGAGCAGGCGCTGGTCGCCGATCCGGGCGCGATCCACAATGCGCGCGAGACGCTCAAGACCTGGCTCGGCCGCGAACTGGGCGAGGAACTGGTCGCGCTGCACGAGCGCGCCAGCCGGGCCCCGGGAACGCTCGATGCCGCGGCGCAGGGCGCGCGCAAGGTTAAGACGCTGGCGCTGACCTATCTCGCCGCCGCCGATCCGCGGCGCGCGTCGCAGATGGCCGCCGCGCAATATGACGGCGCCACCACCATGACCGACCGGCAGGGCGCGCTGGTGGTGCTCGCCGGCCTTGAAACCGCGGATCGTACGGCCAAGCTGCTCGATTTCTACAACCGCTATCGCAGCAACGACCTGGTGATCGACAAATGGTTCGCGCTGCAGGCGTCCTCGCTCCACCCGCAGGCGATCGAGCATGTAAAGTCGCTGCGCAATCACGGCGACTTCACGCTGCGCAACCCAAATCGGGCGCGGTCGCTCTACATGGCCTTCGCGGGCAATCCGCAGGCCTTCCATGCGGCCAGCGGCGAGGGCTACCGCCTGATCGCCGATCTCATTCTCGAGCTCGATCCAATCAATTCGCAGACCGCGGCGCGATTCGTGCCGGCGCTGGGACGCTGGCGGCGGATCGAGCCGGGACGCGCGGCGCTGATGCGCGGCGAGCTCGAGCGGATAGCGGGCGCTTCGCAGCTTTCGCGCGATACCTTCGAGCAGGTGAGCCGCTCGCTTGGCTAGGCTGCTCAGATCCCAGGCGCTCCAAGGGGTGCCGCATGGCTTCTCGAAAAAGGCGGGCGCCGCAGCGCAGAATATCCTGCCGAATGGCGCGCTCGTCCGGGTCAGGCAGGTCCATTCGCCCGATGTCGTAACCGTCACCGGCGAATGGAGGGGCGATCCCCCTGAGGCCGACGCCATGGTCACTGACCGCGCCGGGCTGGTCCTGGGAATCGTGACCGCCGATTGCGCCCCGGTGCTGTTCGCCGATCGCGAGGCCGGGGTGGTGGGCGCGGCGCATGCCGGCTGGCGCGGTGCAAACCAGGGGGTGATCGCCAACACGGTCGCAGCGATGGCCGCGCTTGGCGCCCGTCCCGAAAAGATCGTGGCGGTGATAGGCCCCTGCATCGCGCAGGAAAGCTACGAGGTCGATGCGCCGTTTCGCGAGCATTTCGGGGAAGGGGACGCACCGTTCTTTCGCACCGGTCGCGCCGGCCACTGGCAGTTCGATCTGCCCGGCTATGTTGCCGCCCGGCTCGAACAGGCGGGGGTGGGCTGGATCGAGAGCCTCAACCGCGACACCTATGCCGAAGCCGGCCTGTTTCATTCCTACCGCCGGGCCAGCCATCGCCGCGAGACCGCGGAAGGGCGGCAGATCTCGCTCATCGCCTTGCGCTGAAGCGTATTCCTCTTGCCAAAATCGCGGTTGGCAAGGTGTGCCATTGCGTTTAGAGGCCCCTCAATCCGGCAATGGGAGACCGCCTCGTGCGCGTCTCCCCCGACCCGATCCCCGAGATCGCGGAAGGTCAGCCGGACGAGCACTTCTTCTGGCCCATCTCCGGGCCTCCAGACTGAATAGAGGCAGGTAGGGCACCGCTCTGATGGCAGATACCGCTGCAACCGCGAACAGCGAAATACCCGTAGTCCCCGTGGACGACGGCGCGACCGATGGCGTGCGTCGCCGCGACTTCATCAACATCGCCGCGCTCAGCACGGCGGGCGTTGGCGGCGCGGCGGTGCTGCTGCCGCTGATCAGCCAGATGGCACCGTCCGAGGACGTTCTTGCCGAGAGCGTCACCGAGGTCGACGTGGGCGATATCGAGCCGGGTCAGGCGATCAAGGCGGTATTTCGCAAGCAGCCGCTGTTCGTCCGCCGTCTGACCGAAGCGGAGATCGCGGCGGCCAATGGCGTGTCGGCCGACAGCCTGCGCGATCCGGCAACGCTGGACGAGCGCACCAAAGAGGGGAACCACGACCTCCTCGTGACCATGGGCGTCTGCACTCATCTGGGCTGCGTCCCGCTGGGTGCCGCCGAGGGCGAGGTTAAGGGCGAGTTCGGCGGCTATTTCTGCCCCTGTCATGGGTCGCATTACGATACCGCGGGTCGCATTCGCAAAGGTCCGGCGCCGACCAACCTTGAAGTGCCGGAATATGCTTTCACCTCCGACACCACCATCACCGTCGGCTGAGGTTGTAGAGACTAGATCATGAGTTTTCCCTGGGCACGCCAGTACGAGCCGAAAACCGGGCTCACCAAGTTCCTCGACGAGAAGCTGCCTCTGCCGCGGCTCGTCTACAACGCGGTGGGCGCTGGTTATCCGGTGCCGCGCAACCTCAACTACATGTGGAATTTCGGCGTACTCGCCGGTTTCTTCCTCGTGTTCCAGATCGTCACCGGCGTCGTTCTGGCGATGCATTATGCTGCCAATGCCGAAGTCGCTTTCGCAACCACCGAGCATATCATGCGGGACATCAACTGGGGCTGGTTGATGCGCTATGCCCATGCAAACGGGGCGAGCTTCTTCTTCATCGTGGTCTACATCCACATCTTCCGCGGCTTCTTCTACAGTTCCTACAAGGCCCCGCGCGAGATGATCTGGCTGCTGGGCGTGGTGATCTTCCTGCTGATGATGGCGACCGCCTTCATGGGTTACGTCCTGCCCTGGGGTCAGATGAGCTTCTGGGGTGCCAAGGTGATCACCGGCCTGTTCGGCGCGATCCCGCTGGTGGGCGAGCCGATCCAGATCTGGCTGCTGGGCGGCTATGCGCCCGACAACGCCGCGCTCAACCGCTTCTTCAGCCTGCACTTCCTGCTGCCCTTCGTGATCGCCGGCGTGGTGATCCTGCACATCTGGGCGCTCCACATCCCCGGTTCGTCCAATCCGACGGGTGTCGAGATCAAGCAGGAAAGCGACACGCTGCCGTTCCACCCCTATTACACGGCCAAGGACGGCTTCGGGCTGGGCATTGCGCTGCTGGCGCTGTTCATCATGGTGTTCTTCCTGCCCAATGCTTTGGGGCATGCAGACAATTACATCGAGGCCAACCCGCTCTCGACCCCGGCACAAATTGTCCCCGAATGGTATTTCTATCCGTTCTACGCGATCCTGCGCGCCTTCACGATGGACTTCATCCTGCCAGCCAAGCTGTGGGGCGTGCTCGCCATGTTCTCGGCGATCCTGATGTGGTTCTTCCTGCCCTGGCTGGATCGCTCGCCGGTGCGCAGCGGCCATTATCGCCCGCTGTTCCGCAAGTTCTTCTGGTTCGGCCTGATCCCGACCATGGCAGCTCTGTTCTATCTCGGCGGGGCACCGGCAGAAGAGCCCTACGTGATGTTGAGCCAGATCTTCACGGCCTATTATTTCCTGCACTTCCTGGTGATCATCCCGATCGTCTCGCAGATCGAACGGCCCGAGCCGCTGCCCTATTCCATCACCGAAGCGGTGTTGGGGTCCGACAAGAAGGCCGTGCTCGGCGAAAACGCCGAGCCCGCGGTTTGACCGCGCTGACAGCTACGAGAGAAGAGACCTTCGCATGATCCGGATCATCGCAATCCTCGTCGGCCTCGGCTTCGCAGCCGTCGCCCTGATTTCCTTCGCGGTGGGCGCCTATACCTACGCGACCGAAGAGCCCATATCCCATCTGCCCTATGAAGAGCCGATGGATATCGACTATTCTTTCGACGGACCGCTCGGCACCTGGGACATCGCCCAGCTGCAGCGCGGCTACAAGGTCTACAAGGAAGTCTGCTCGGCCTGCCACAGCATGAAATTCGTGGCCTTCCGCGATCTGGCCGATCTCGGCTATTCCGAGGCTCAGGTGAAGGCAGAAGCCGCCGCATGGCAGGTGCCGGGGATCGATCCCAACACCGGCGAAGCGACCTCGCGTGCGGGTGAGCCGACCGACTATTTCCCCTCGCCCTATCCCAATGCGGTGGCGGCGGCGGCGGCGAACAACAATGCCATTCCGCCGGACCTGTCCCTGATGACCAAGGCGCGCGAGGACGGGACCAATTACGTCGCTTCGCTGCTCCAGGGCTATCAGGCGCCTTCGCCTGAAGTATTGGCTGAGCATCCAGACATCGCCCCAGGGCCGGGTCTTTACCATAATGTCTACTTCCATAACCTCAACCTGGCGATGGCGCCGCCGCTGATGAACCCGGGCCAGGTCACCTATGACGACGGCACCGAAGCGACGATCCCGCAGATGTCGGAGGACATTGCCGCCTTCCTGACCTGGACGGCCGAGCCGACTCTCGTGAAGCGCAAGCAGACCGGCTGGCCGGTCCTGATCTTCCTGCTGTTCGCCACCGTGCTGGCCTATATGTCGAAGAAGCAGATCTGGTCGGCGGTCAAACCGAAGAAGCATAAGGACTGATCGCGATCCGCGAGCTCCTGACATCCGGCCCCTCGCATCCGCGCGATGCGGGGGGCCTTTTTATGTCGGGGCCGTCATGAGCCCGGACGAGCTCAAGGCGCTGGTCCGCACCGTGCCGGACTTTCCTGCGCAAGGCATCCAGTTCCGCGACATCACCACGCTGATCTCACATGGCGAAGGCTTTGCTGCCTGCGTCGGCCATCTTGCGGCTGCAGCGCGCGCGGGAGGGGCCGAGGCGATCGCGGGGATGGAGGCGCGCGGCTTCATCTTCGGTGCCGCAGTGGCGGTCGAACTGGGGATCGGTTTCGTGCCGGTGCGCAAGCCGGGCAAACTTCCGATCGAGACCATCGGGATCGACTACGCCCTGGAATACGGCGCCGACCGGCTCGAGATGGACCCGGGCGCGGTGGCGCGGGGTCAGCGCGTGGTGCTGGTCGACGACCTGATCGCCACCGGCGGAACCGCCTGCGCGGCGGCGAGCCTGCTGCGCCAGGCCGGGGCGGTGGTTGAGCATGCCGCCTTCGTCATCGACCTGCCCGACCTGCAGGGCGCGCAGCGTCTTGGCCAGCTCGCCATTCAGGTCGATGCGCTGATGCAGTTCGAAGGCGGCTAACTGCCTTTTCGCATTAGCGGTTGGAAACACCCGCCCCCTCGTGCATTCCTAACAGGCGCCGTGAGCGTGACCGCGCGTTTCGCGTTCCATCGGCCTGCAGGGGGCACCGGCTCAAGCCATGCAAGATCAAACGCTCGTCATCGCCGTGGTCGGCGTCCTGGGCATCGGCGCTCAGTGGATCGCCTGGCGCAGCGGCTGGCCGGCGATTGTTCTGATGCTGTTCGCCGGGTTCATGGCCGGACCCGTGCTGGGCCTGTTCGATCCCGAAGCCGTGTTCGGCGATCTGCTCGAGACGATGGTCTCGATCGGGGTGGCGCTGATCCTGTTCGAGGGCGGGCTCAGCCTGAATTTCCGCGAATTGCGCCATTCGGGGCAGGCGGTCTGGCGGCTGGCGACGATCGGCGTGCTGGTCGGATGGTTCCTCGGCGCGCTGGCCGCGCACGAAGTCGCCGGGCTGGTGCTGCCCGTCGCGGTGCTGTTCGGCGGAATCCTCGTGGTCACGGGTCCGACGGTAGTGATCCCGCTCCTGCGCCAAAGCTCGATCCAGACCCGCCCGGCCTCGATCCTCAAATGGGAATCGATCGTCAACGACCCGACCGGGGCGCTTTGCGCGGTGATCGCCTATGAATATTTCCGGCTGTCGGTCGACGGCGCCACGGTGTTCGAAGTGGTGCCGCCGCTGCTGATCTCCGCCGCGCTTGCCGGCCTCCTAGGCTACGTCGCGGCCGTCATCATTGCCTGGGCCTTTCCCCGCGGCGCGGTCCCGGAATATCTCAAGGTGCCGGTCCTCCTGACCGCGGTCATCGGCGTCTTCGTGCTGTCCAACCTGATCGAGCATGAGGCGGGTCTCGTCGCCGTAACCGTCATGGGGATCGCGCTGGCCAATATGAACGTCCAGAGCCTGCGCAGCATCCACCCGTTCAAGGAAAATATCGCGGTCTTGCTGGTGTCCGGCATATTCATCCTGCTCTCGGCCTCGCTCGAATGGGGCGATCTGGAATATCTCAACTGGCGGTTCGCCGCCTTCCTGCTGGTGCTGCTGTTCGTGGTCCGCCCGCTGACAATCGTGATCAGTCTTGCAGGCAGTTCGATCCCCTGGAACGAGCGCCTGTTCCTCGCCTGGATTGCACCGCGCGGTATCGTACTGGTCGCCATCTCGGGCCTGTTCGCGCTGCGGTTGACCGAGCTGGGCTATGACGATGGCAATATCCTCATCGGATTGAGCTTCGCGGTCGTGGTCACCACCATCGTCGCGCATGGTTTCACCGTCGACCTCGTCGCGCGCCTGCTCAAGGTGAAGGGCGCGACCCGGCCCGGCCTGCTGATCGTCGGCAGCACGCCCTGGACGATTGCGCTCGCCAAGCAGATGCTCGATCTCAAGACCCCGGTCATGGTGGTCGATTCCAGCTGGCAGCGCCTCGGGCTCGCGCGGCAGAAGGGGGTGCCCTTCTACCACGGTGAAATCCTCAACGAGGCAACCGAGCACAATCTCGATCTCGGCCCCTACCAGGTGCTCGTCGCCGCGACCGAGAACGAGGCTTACAACACGCTTGTGTGCAACGAATTCGCCCATGAGATTGGCCGCGATTCGGTCTATCAGCTCGGCGAGGCGGGCAATGATTACGACCGCCACTCGCTGCCCGTCGCATTGCGCGGGCGGGCATTGTTCGAATCGGGCTGGGGCGTGACCGAGACCAACGAGCGCCAGAAGGAGGGCTGGGTCTTCCGCAAGACCAGGCTTTCGGAGGAATTCGACTACGAGGACGCGCAGGAAAAGCTGCCCGAGAGCGCGCATATGCTGCTGCTGCTGCGCGAGGGTGGGCGGATGCGCTTCTTCACCCACGCTGCCCGTCCCGAGCCGCGTGCGGGCGACATCATCGTCACCTTCACCCCGCCGCAGCAGCGCACTGCCGAAGAGGTTGCCGCCAGGCGGGCTCGGAAGGGCGGACCCAAGCCGGAACCAGCATGAAGAGACTCGTGATGAAAAGAAGCGCCACCGCCGCCACCATCGGCCTCGCCGGGGCCGCGCTCCTGTTTGCGCTTGCGGGATGCGAGCGGCAGCAAGCCCCGGCCGAGCCCGCAGCGAGCGAGCCGGCCCCGCAGCCGACCTCGATCATGCGCGATGATCTCGACGATTCGGTACTCCCGCCGCCCGAACCGCAGCTGGCCCCGCTCGATGCGCGGATATCCTTCTCCGACGGGGGCGCGGAGCTATCCGAATCGGCGATGGCCGAATTGGCCAGCATCCTGCGCTCACCCCAGATTGCCGAGGGCGGTGCGATCGAACTCCGCGCGCACAGCGACTCGGCGGGCAGCGACGAGGCCAATCTGCGCGCCTCGCGCCGCCGCGGCGAAGCCGTGCGCGACTATCTGGTCGAGAACGGCGTGGACCCGGAGCGGATCACGATCATCGCATTCGGCGAGCAGAACCCGCTGCAACCCAATGCCCGCCCCGACGGAACCCCCAACGAACCGGGCCGCGCCGCGAACCGCCGCGTCGATCTGCACGTCGCTCTGCCCGACCGCGAGCGGGATGCGGAGGTCGATCTGATCGGGACAGACGAGCAACCGGTCGCCGATCCCACCGGCGCCGTGCGCGAATCCGGTTGACGCCGCGCGCCAAGAAATGGCATCTGCGCGGCTCAAGCGGGCGGGTATAGCTTAGTGGTAAAGCTCCAGCCTTCCAAGCTGGCTATGCGGGTTCGATTCCCGCTACCCGCTCCATTATCCGCCAAAAACCGCAGAAAACCGCCATATCGGAGGCGGTTTTGCCGTATCTTTACCCCACACTGGTACACATAACTTCCCACGCAGGTGGCTACACGGCCGCTTGCGCTTCGCTCCAGCGCAAGGGCCTATGACCCATGCGCAAGCAGACTTATCTGATTCGCAAAGGCTCCCGGTATCACTTCCGGCGGCGTCTTCCTTCCTGCGGCAGCGATAACGGCGCCCTAACACTTTCCCTCCATACTGCGGACCCTGCCGAGGCGCGCTGCATGGCGCGGCGCCTCGCCGTTCGATGGGATGAGATTGCGATGATTGAGGGCCAGAGGATCAGTAGCGGCAATCTCACCGCCGCCGAGTTGCAGGCTATTTTTCGAGCCGGACTGGAGGAGGAGCTGGCGATTGCGGTGCGCGATCTGGCAGCTCCACGTCAGTTTCGGCCAAGCGACCTCGGCGTCGGCGAACTCTTCATTGCGGCCTACGAGGCCATTCTCCAGGTGCAGGCAGATGCCGACCATGTCCCGTCGGAGGTTCTCGATCAAGTTGCGAAGGGCTGGAGCCAACAGGACCGCGGCACTCTCGAGACCATGCTGGAAGTCCTCATCCGCCCGGATGTCATCCGGGAAACCCGGATTGTTTCCGCTTTACAGCGGATAGGTGCGCCTGTCTGCGAGAGCACGGCCCACGAGGCGCGCGCGAGCCTTCTTCGCGGCATGATCGAAGCGCAGCGCCGCGCCGCCCTCTTCCACCATCCGCTCATACAAGCCCGTGGTGACGCGGTCGCCAGCCTCCTGGATAATGAACTCGTGTTCGAAGCACGCAGATCGCAGCTGCCCAATCTTGCACCGCCAGCCACCCAAGGGATCAGCGAGCAGCCTGCGGCGCCGCCCGCTCCCGAAGGGAACCTGTTCTTCGCACGCGTGACGAAGGTGCGTTTCAGCGAACAGATCGATGAACTCCATGATGATCTGTTCGCCGATCGAGGCTGGCAGCCCGATAGCGGCAAGACGCGGCACATGCTCGAGGCATTCGCCTGGCTCACGGGCGATAAGGCGATGTCCGACTACGAGCCTTCGGACATCGACACCTATGTTCGGCGCATGGCGCTCATTCCAAAGACCTTCACCTGGGGTCATCTGCACAAGTCCGGTAATATGGCGGAGCCTTTTGATCCCAGCGCCTTCCCCAGGCCCAAAGCCAGTGACCGCCGCTCCGATCGCACCATCAACAGTCATCTGAGCAAGCTGGAGGCAGCGGCGGGAATCCTGAAAAAGACTTACTGGCTGCCAAAACACGGCTTCGGGAAGGTCATGGACTTCGAGGACGCCCGCAAGCGCATCGTGCAGGACGATAATGATCCGCCGCGTATGCCCTTGACCGAAGAGAATCTCAAAGTGCTCTACGGCCTCCCTATCTGGCAGGGGGGCGGTGGGACCCTCGCGCGTCTGAAAGAAGCTGCTCGGCCTAAAATTTATCAGGATGCTGCCTACTGGGTGCCTCTGCTGGGCACCTACGCCGGGATGTCGCGTGAGGAAGCATGCGGGCTGGAGCAGGTCGATCTCGAGCTTGACGCCGAAACGCCCTACGTTCTTGTTCAGGCCAACATGACCAAGACCAAGGATGGTGAAACCCCTGGTGGGCTGAAGCGATCTTCGCGCCGTCGGGCTCTGCCTCTGCATCCCGAACTGCTCAGGCTCGGGTTTGCCCGGTACTGTGAGGCTGTGGCGAAGGAAGGCTGGAAGATGATTTTTCCTGAGCTGTATGGGAAGGTCAATGATGAGGGCGAACATGTTCGCTGGAAGAAGGCCGGCGGACACAAGTTCTACTCGGGGGTGTGGCGACCGATCATCGATGCGGCGCATGCCATTTTGCCGCTGCCCAAGACTTCCGGCGGCAAGCATGCCGATTTCCACTCGCAGCGAACATTCCACTACAGCGCGATGGCTGCCGAAGGTGTGAGCGAGGCGCTCCTCGCTCGCCATGCGGGCCACAGCCAGCGCACGACCGGTGGTCGGCACTACAATCGCCGGGCATTGGCTCTGGGCGAGAAGAAGGAGCTCGCTACCAGGCTTAAAGTGCTCAAACGCGAAGTGCCTAACGTCACGGAGCATGTTCCCACGCCCAAAAAAACGAATCTTCTGCATGTGAACAATCGGCCGAGGGTTGGCTCCGCCGAGGGACGCAATGCCTCCGCGCGGTTTCTCGCGTGACAATCGCGGGCTGGGGTAGCCCCACTTGATTGGAATCCGCCACAACGGCGAATGCGGATGCAAAAAAGGGGGCGCCTCTATGCGCCCCGCTTTTCATACGACGACCGGACCGTTTCTCGCCCGCTCCACAGCGCGCCAAGCGGCATAGCTGGCAAGCAGCTCGCGGCGCATGCGCGGCGAGCAGGATGCGAACATCCAGAACACCCAAGCGGCTTGCGCTTCGGTGCCGATACGCGCGATCCGCTGGAGCGGCGACGGGTTGGGTCCGGACAACTCGAGACCTCCGATGCGAGCTGCATCGACAAGCTGGTCATGCGGTATGCGAGCATGGACGTTCGCTACCAACCCTGAGCGGGGAATATAGTCCAGATACTCGGCCGGAAACGGCACCTGCCTGGTTGCGTGCTTCGGTGCATGCGGCGGCGCAGGCGCATGGATCAGCGCGTTGGTTTCGGGCGTGAACAGCTTGCGAATATCGTCCCGCATGCCTTGAGGGTTATATCCGGCCCCGTAGCCGTGGGCGTGAGATGAGAATTCCGCTTCACCACGCCAGCGCCGGGTCACGATCAGCACGCCGTAGCCGAAGGGTGCTCGTGGCTCGTAGCTGTTCGGCGGTGGGAGAAGCGCGAGCACGACCATGCGTTCGGGAATGGCCGAGTGGTATCGGTAATGCATGATATAGAACTCCAGAATGATGGCGGGCGGTCATCACGAAGATACCGCCCGCCATTTGGTTGCCGTCGATGTGAAGCGGTGATCCGCAATCAAGCGAGCTCGATCGGCTCGTCCGCGAACCGCA
>TARA_R110002072_G_scaffold302406_4_pt1 | contig 16138 bp, 9 predicted proteins | sample TARA_R110002072 | Tara Oceans TARA_R110002072 (sample SAMEA4397118) | marine metagenome | biome: Polar Biome; feature: [SRF] surface water layer (ENVO:00010504); material: water (ENVO:00002006), including particulate matter (ENVO:01000060) such as... | depth 5 m | reverse complement strand
ACAAAAAAATCAACAAAGTAAAAATAGTCATCAGTGGTGCCGGAGCGGCAGCGGTTTCGTGCACACGTCTTTACAAAGCCTTTGGTGCAAAGCCCGAAAATATTGTGATGTTGGACAGCAAAGGCGTTATTAGAAAAGATCACCCCAACTTAAGTATTGAAAAGGCTGAGTTTGCAACCTCAAGAAAAATCGACACACTTGAGGAAGCCCTTAAAAAAGCGGATGTATTTGTAGGTCTTTCAGTGAGAGATATTGTAACACCGGCCATGCTCAAATCGATGAACAAGAACCCCATCGTTTTTGCGATGGCAAACCCAAATCCTGAAATTGAATATGATCTCGCCATCAACACCCGTGAAGATATCATTATGGCTACAGGACGGTCAGACCACCCCAATCAAGTAAATAATGTACTTGGTTTTCCCTATATATTCAGAGGAGCGCTGGACGTGAGAGCCACAAAAATCAATGAAGAAATGAAAAAGGCTGCCGTGCTGGCCCTTGCCCAATTGGCAAAAGAACCGGTGCCTGAACAAGTCAATATCGCTTATGGCGAAACCAAACTCAATTTTGGAAGAGAGTATATCATTCCAAAACCTTTTGACCCCAGATTAATTGCCAAAGTACCGCCTGCAGTTGCCCGTGCTGCTATGGAAAGTGGGGTGGCAAAAGAACCCATTGTGGACTGGGAGAAATATGAAGATGAACTCCTTGAGCGAATGGGCTCAGACAATAAAATAGTCAGACTGCTTGCAAACAGAGCTAAAACAAACCCCAAACGAGTTGTTTTTGCAGAGGCCGATCATCTGGATGTTTTAAAAGCAGCACAGATTATTCATGAAGAAAAAATGGGAACCCCTATACTGCTGGGAAGAAAAGAAGTCATCCTCGAGTTGATGGAAGAAATTGACTTTGAACCCAAAAACATCCAAATTATTGATCCCAAGGACGATGATCAAGAAGCAAAGAGAAATCATTATGCTACCCATTATTGGGACCAAAGAAAGAGGAACGGAGTAACGCTTTATGAAGCAAAAAAATGGATGAGAGAACGCAATTATTTTGCGGCAATGATGGTCAACTTGGGCGATGCAGATGCATTAATTACAGGCTATTCGAGGTCTTATCCTTCCGTATTAAAACCTATGCTGGAAGTAATTGGAAAAATTGATGGTGTTGACAAAGTGGCTGCAACAAATTTGATGATTACAAAACGCGGCCCTATGTTCTTATCAGATACCTCAGTCAATATCGATCCAACGGCAAAAGAGCTTGCAAAAATTGCTCAAATGACGGCTTACACCATGAAAATGTTTGGAATGACGCCAGTTATGGCAATGATCTCTTATACCAACTTTGGATCATCAAAACACGACCGCGCCCGTAAGGTTAAAGAAGCGGTTGCATTGCTTCACAGAGCTAACCCCGAGTTGATAGTTGATGGAGAGGTGCAAATGGATTTTGCGCTAAACAAAGAAATGCATCAAAAAAACTTTCCCTTCTCAAAATTGGCCGGTAAAAATGTGAATGCACTGATATTTCCCGGTTTAGATTCTGCAAACAGCAATTATAAATTATTAAAGGAGCTCAATAATGCAGAATCAATTGGACCCATTATGTTGGGAATGAAAAAGCCGGTACACATTTTACAATTAGGAAGTAGTGTGGAAGAAATAGTTCATATGGCGGCTGTGGCAATTATTGATGCACAACAAAAAGAAAAACGAGAATTAAAACATAAATCAAAACACAGAAAACGATAGGTTTTTTGATTCATTTTTTTAAGTACTTAAAAAGGGGATTGATAATAAAAATACTATATTTGACGTTTAACATTAAGTTAACAAATGATAACTCACATTCAGGGAAGATTAGTCGAAAAAAATCCAACTAACATTGTGATTGATTGTGGTGGAGTGGGTTATGAAATACATATATCGTTACACACATTTTCAAGCCTTCCACAGTCTGAAAATGTTAAATTGTTCACACACCTTTTAGTAAAAGAGGATTCACACACATTGTTTGGGTTTGGTGATCAATTTGAACGAGAACTATTTAGGTTATTGATTTCAGTATCAGGGGTTGGAGCAAGCACGGCAAGAACCATGCTTTCTTCCATACACCCCAATGCGATAAAAGAGGCCATTGCTCACGGTGATGTTAGTACCATACAATCTATCAAAGGAATTGGTGCCAAAACCGCGCAAAGAGTTATCCTTGATTTGAAAGATAAAATACTGAAAGTATATGCTGTAGATGACATTTTAAGTAAATCAAGCAATACCAATAAAGAAGAAGCGTTATCAGCTTTGGAAACATTAGGGTTTTTAAGAAAACAAGCTGAAAAAGTTTGTGATAAAATTTGTAATGAAAACCCGGATGCGACTGTTGAAACAATTATAAAATTAGCTTTAAAAAATTTATAATACATTGGGCACAAAAAATTATTCTAGAAAAAATACTCAGGTTCATCATTTTGTTATATTAGTTAGTTTATTGCTCCTGTCGTTTCAGATAACCGCTCAGGTACCTGATCCTGAACAAGATCCGGAGGTGGAGCAGGACAGCCTAAGAACTGGTCATTCTATGGGTCAAATGATTTTGCCAGACCCTCCCAGCATTAGTGAATTATATACTTTTGACCCCATCTCGGGCATGTATATCTATAACAGAATGCTCGGTAATTTTTCTATTTCTTACCCACTCGTTCTCACGCAACAAGAATACCAAGACCTCATTTTAAGAGAAGAAATGAAGGACTATTTTAAAACAAAAATTGATGCAGCAGACGGAAGAAAAGAAGGCTCAGAAGATGAACAGCGTAATTTATTGCCCAGTTTTTATGTCAATTCAAATCTATTTGAAACCATCTTTGGTGGAAATGTCATAGAGGTTATTCCTCAGGGTTCTGTCGAAATGGATTTGGGAATTCTTTATACCAAACAAGACAATCCCTCATTTTCTCCCAGAAACCGAAGCAACCTCACTTTTGATTTTGATCAACGCATCAGTCTAAGTTTGTTGGGTAAAGTGGGAACACGACTTCAAATCACCGCAAACTATGATACACAGTCAACGTTTGATTTTCAAAACCAAATCAAGCTAGAATATACCCCCACAGAAGATCAAATCATTCAAGCAATAGAAGTGGGTAATGTGAGTATGCCTCTCAATAGCTCATTAATTCAGGGAGCACAAAGCTTATTTGGTGTCAAAACAGAACTGCAATTTGGAAAAACAAGGGTTACCGGTGTGTTCTCTGAACAAAAATCTGAAACCCGAAATGTAATTGCACAAGGAGGAGGAACCATCAATGAATTTGATGTATTTGCACTGGAGTATGATGAGGACAGACACTTCTTTTTGAGTCATTTTTTCAGAGACCAATATGATCGAGCTCTTGAACAATATCCTTTTATCAATTCAAATGTTCAGATTTCGCGAATCGAACTTTGGGTTACAAACCTTTCAAACAATACCGAAAATGTTAGGAATATAGTTGCTATACAGGACATTGGTGAATCAGACCCGGCTCAAATTGGGCTCACATTCCCTCCCGGAGGCTTTATAAATAGACCTCCAAACTCATTTCCGGATAACGGAAACAACGACTTTAACCCTTTTGGTATTGATGGTGGAGCACAATCAATATTAAACGCAAACATAAGAAATGTGTCCACAGTTCAATCCGGTTTTGGAGGTGTGCAGGTTAGTGAAGGAAAGGACTATGTCACTCTGGAAAACGCCCGTCGCTTGATGCCAAATGAATACACGCTCAATAGTCAACTTGGATACATCTCTTTAAACCAAAGGCTTAGTAATGATGAAGTGCTTGCAGTCTCTTTCCAATACACTGTCAACGGAAAAGTGTATCAAGTGGGTGAATTTTCAAATGATGGTGTTAATGCAAATACTGAGGGCGGTATAGGCACAGAGCCAGACCCAGACCCCAATGCAGCTCAACCCGGCGAGGCTCAAAATATTGTTGTTAAAATGCTGAAAAGTAATATTGTAAATGTGAATCAACCTATTTGGGACTTGATGATGAAAAACATTTACAGCCTAGGTGCTTTTCAACTCGAAAGAGAAGATTTTAGATTAAACATCCTCTATACAGACCCCTCACCATTAAACTTTATTACACCCGCTGCAGGATCTGTAGAGTTTCCTGCAACCCCTCTGCCAGAGGATGTTGATCAAACAACACTTTTGAGAGTATTCAATCTCGATCGATTAAATTTCAATAACGATCCACAACAAGACGGGGATGGATTTTTTGACTTTCTTCCTGGAATTACTGTTGATACACAAAATGGAAGAGTCATTTTTACCACGGTAGAACCCTTTGGTGAGCATTTGTTTAAAAAATTAAGAAGTGAGACAGGCTCAGAAAATTATGAAGTGCCCGCAACTTATAATGCCAATCAAAATAAATATGTATTTAGGTCACTATATAACTCAACAAAAACTGTTGCAGAACAACAAGATAGTGACAAAAATAAATTCCAACTTAAAGGGTCTTATAAATCCTCCGGGGCAGATGGTATTGCTATAGGAGCATTTAATATTCCTCAGGGTTCTGTAACAGTAACCGCCGGTGGAAGATTGCTAGTAGAAGGTGTTGATTATACAGTGAACTATCAATTGGGTAGAGTGCAAATTCTTGATCAGGCCCTTTTAAATTCAAACACGCCCATTCAAATTACCACAGAAAACAATACGCTCTTTGGGCAACAAACAAAAAGATTTACAGGGCTTAACGTTGAACACCAATTCAATGAAAACTTTTTGATTGGAGCAACTTATCTCAATTTAAATGAAAGACCCTTAACACAAAAAACCAATTTAAATTCAGAGCCGCTCAACAATACCATTTTTGGATTCAATGCAAATTATTCCACTCAAGTGCCTTTTTTAACTCGATTGGTTAACAAACTGCCCAACATAGACACAGATGTAGAGTCAAACCTTTCTTTGAGAGGTGAGTTTGCCTATTTACAACCCGGCTCTCCCAAAGTAGCCGATTTTGATGGAAAAACAACTGTTTATGTAGATGACTTTGAAGGCTCACAAACCCTTCTCGATATAAAAGCACCTTTATCCTGGCAACTCGCCAGTACTCCAGTAGATTTTGGGGGAGAACTTGAAAACAACAATCCGGCTTACAATTACAACAGAGCAAAATTATCTTGGTACACCATCGATCCCATATTTTACAGCTCTCAAAGACCGGGAGGAATCTCAAACGATGATTTATCCGCATACTCTGCAAGAAGATTATTTATTAATGAAATTTTTCCCGATACAGATATTGTTCAAGGTCAGACACAAGCATTGTTTTCACTCGACTTAACCTATTATCCAGGAGAAAGAGGTCCCTACAACTTTAATCCTGAAACAGGAGGAACAAACATTTTACCAAACCCTGCTTCTCGTTGGGCCGGAATTACAAGATCATTAGCAACAACCGATTTTGAAAAGTCTAATGTTGAGTTCATCCAATTTTGGGTATTAGATCCATTTATATATGAGGAAAATGCAGGAAATAATGGAGGTGAGCTCAGGTTTAATCTGGGTAGTATTTCAGAAGATATTCTCAAAACAGGCAGAAAGCAATATGAAAATGGACTCCCAGAAGATGGTGGAACTCAAGGCACAACCCCCACTGTTTATGGAAAAGTTCCCACAAATCAATCTTTAGTTTATGCTTTTGATACTGAAGGACAGGAGCGCACAAATCAAGATTTAGGACTCAACGGTGCTTCAGATGTTGAAGAAGCTGCCTTATTTCCTGCATTTGCAGGTCTTGAAGACCCCGCGGGGGATAACTATACTTATTTTTTACAAGCTGAAGGAGACATTGTAAATCGGTATAAAAACTATAACGGTACACAAGGAAACTCCCCATCTGAAGTGACACAAACCAATCGGGGTTCAACCACACTTCCCGATGTAGAAGATTATAATCGAGATAATACTATGAATACTGTTAACAGTTATTTTGAATACACTGTTGAAATGTTTCCCGGCATGAATGTGGATAACAACCCTTATATAACCGACGTAAGAGAGCTTGAAGTTAATACTCAAAATAACCAAACCCAACAGGTAAGATGGGTGCAATTTAAAGTGCCGGTAAGTGATCCAACAAGGGTTGTGGGGGGTATTACTGACTTTAGATCTATTCGATTTATGAGAATGTTTCTAACAGATTTTGAAGAAGACATTACGTTTAGATTTGGAACACTCGATTTGGTTAGAGGTGATTACAGAAGATATACCCAAAGTCTCAACCCCTCAGGAATTCTCCCTGAAAACAGCAACACCTTATTTGAAGTGAGTTCTGTTAACATTGAGGAAAATGCCAGCAGACAACCCATTCCTTATGTATTACCACCCGGAGTGATAAGAGAAGAATTGATAAACAATAATTCAAACATAAGACAGAATGAACAATCTCTTGCTTTAAGAGTATGTGGTTTAGAACCCGAAGATGGGCGCGGAGTGTTTAAAAATTACAACATTGATATGCGTCAATACAAAAACCTAGAAATGTTTATCCACGCAGAGTCGTTACTTGAGGAACTGCCTTTATCTGATGGTGAATTGGTCGCATTTATTAGGTTGGGTAATGACTTGAACCAAAACTTTTATGAAATAGAAATTCCACTGAATCCAACAAATTTTGGCGCAACAAATCCAGAGGAAATTTGGCCAATTCAAAATAGACTTAATTTGCCACTTAAACTCTTACAAGAGGTGAAGTCCCGTGTATTAGGGGACCCCGAAGCATTCGATTTGAGTGAAGTAGTCTTTTTTAATGAATCTGAACTTGATGCAAGTACCGATGGTCCTGAAAATGAAATGCGAATTGGAATTAAAGGTAGTCCCAGTTTTGGAGCTGTTAGAACCATTATGATTGGGGTAAAGAACCTTACTGATAACAATATTTGTGGTGAAGTTTGGTTTAATGAACTGCGCCTTTCTGAACTGGAAAATCGAGGAGGTTGGGCTGCTATAGCTAGTATGGACGTGAATTTAGCTGACTTTGCAAATGTAAGTGCTGTTGGAAGAAGAACCACAGTTGGTTTTGGATCTATTGAACAGGGACCTAATCAAAGAAGTCTTGAAGATGTGCAACAGTATGATATTGTGACAAATGTAAATGTGGGTCAATTGTTACCAAGAAACTGGGGCATTCAACTTCCATTCAATTACGGTATTGGAGAAGAACAGGTAACTCCCTTTTATGACCCTGAGTTCCAAGATATTCAACTTGAAAGCAGACTAGACAATGCAGCAGATGCTGCTGAAAGAGATCAAATTAGAGAACAATCAATAGAATATACTAAACGTCAAAGCATCAATTTTATTGGGGTAAGAAAGGATAGAACAGGCGATAAGAAACCACAACCCTATGATGTGGAAAACATAACACTTGCTTATTCTTACAATCAAGTAGATCACAAAAGTTTTGAAATAGAAGAATCACTTCAACAAAACGTACGGTTGGGTGCTACTTATGATTATAGCTTTACACCTAAGCCGGTGGAACCGTTTAAGAAAAACGATTCCTTGTTTAGAAGCCCTTATTTACAATTGCTTAAAGATTTCAATTTTAATTACTTACCTACAAATATTTCGGCAAGTACAAATATCACAAGACAATACAACGAGCAGAAATTCAGGGAGCTTAATTTATTGCCAGGAAACATTGGAGTTCCTACACTTTTTCAGCGAAACTATATGTTTGATTGGCAATATGCAATGAATTATAATCTGACAAATTCATTGCGCTTTAATTTCAATGCATCTAATAACAGAATCGTAAAAAATTACATTGATGACAATGGTGTTACAAACAATGATATAGGTGTTTGGGATGGTATTTTTGATGTGGGTGTTCCAGACAGACATTTCCAAACACTTCAAGTAAATTATGATTTGCCTTTTAGTAAAATACCCTTTTTAAAATTTGTAAGAGCTACTTATTCTTATACCGGAAATTACCAGTGGCAGCGAGGTAGTGATTTATTTAGAAACATAGAGTTGGAACTAGAAGATGGTACAGTAGGGATATTTGATTTGGGAAATAACATTCAAAATTCAAATACACATCGAATTAACTCAACCCTCGATATGAATAACTTCTATCGATATATTGGATTTACAAAAATTAGACCCTCACGGGCAACAAATCGAAGCGGTGAATCAGGTGGTGATTCTAAGGAAGGTCAGGGTGAAAAAGGAGAACAGGGGTCACGCGGTGACGGTGGCGATGAAAGACTATCTGCCTTTTCATCTAATGATGGAAGTCCGGGTGGAAGAGAAGCAGGTCAACAAGATGATCAAGGTGCTCCCAGGCTAAGTGGAGGAGACAAAGCATATAATATTTTTGTTGACCTTTTAACTTCTATCAAAAGAGTTCAATTTAATTATCAGGAAAACAATGGTATTTACTTGCCCGGTTATTTACCATCAGTTGGTTTTATGGGCTCATTAAGACCCACTACAGGGTTTGCCTTTGGAGGTCAGGGAGAAATCAGAGATCTTGCAGCCAGAAATGGCTGGTTAACACTTTACCCTGAGTTTAACGAACAATACACAGAAGTTGAAAATATCCAGCTTGATTATCAAGTCAATGTAGAGCCTTTTCAGGATTTAAAAATTGATTTAACAGGTAGTAGGGCCTATTCAGAATCCTTTGCAGAAAACTATATTGTAAACAATGACCAATACCGTTCCTTAACTCCACGGACATTTGGTAATTTCAATATTTCTACCATTTTAATAAAAACAGCTTTTGCAGATAGTGATGAGATTTTTTCTCAAACTTTTCAGGACTTTAGAGACAATAGATTGGTAGTTGCAAACCGCCTGGCTACAGATTTTTATGGCACTACAAACTTTCCAGTCGACGCCGACGGTTTTCCTGTAGGATTTGGAAAAAACAGTCAGGCTGTCTTATTACCATCCTTCTTGTCTGCTTATGAGGGTAGTGACCCATCAAAGATTAAAACAGGAATATTTAGAGACTTTCCACTGCCAAATTGGGAATTACGTTATACAGGACTTATGAAGATTAATTGGTTTAAACAAAACTTTAGACGTTTTTCAATCCAGCATGGATATAGAGCAGACTATACTGTAAACCAATTTGAAACCAATCTTGATTATAACAGAAATGACCCAACAGAGGTAGATCAATCCGGTAATTTTAAAAACAGAACACTGCTCTCAAATATCAATCTTTTGGAACGTTTTAGCCCCTTAATCAAAGTTGATTTTGAAATGCAAAATTCAGTAAGAGTTCTTGCTGAAATAAGAAAAGACCGGGCACTTTCTTTAAGTTTTGCAAACAATTTACTCACAGAAATCCAAGGAATGGAATATATCGTGGGATTGGGATATAGGATAAAGGATCTAAGAATAGGTACTAGCTTTGGTGGAAACCAACAGATTTTGAGAAGTGATTTGAACTTTAAACTCGATCTGTCAATGCGTGATAATAAAACGATAATCAGATATCTTGATGTGGAAAATAGTCAAGTTACAGCAGGTCAAACTATTTATGGGGTGCAGTTCACTGCAGATTATGCCCTGAGTAAAAATTTAACAGCCTTGTTTTATTATGACCATACTTTTTCCGAATTTGCAATTTCAACGGCTTTTCCACAAACAACCATTAGAAGTGGTATAACTCTTCGATACAATTTTGGAAATTAAATTAGAAAACTTTAACCAAATACCTTTAAAAAATATGAATATTCCGGCAAATTTAAAGTACACAAAAGACCACGAGTGGATTAAAATAGAAGGAGACATTGCAACAGTTGGCATTACAGATTTTGCTCAAAAAGAACTGGGAGATATTGTCTATGTTGAAGTAGATACTCTAGATGAAACCTTACAGGTTGAAGATGTTTTTGGGACTGTCGAGGCTGTAAAAACTGTTTCAGATTTATTCTTACCCCTTTCTGGTGAAATAATTGAGTTTAATGAAGCACTGGAGTCTGAGCCAGAAAAAGTGAATATGGATCCTTATGGTGATGGATGGATGATAAAACTCAAATTTTCTGATGCATCAGAAATAGATGATTTATTGGATGATAAAGCTTATAAAGAAATTATTGGGGGATAAGTCCCTCTTGTTTATTGCATTATTCTATACCACAATCATTTCTATTGGTTCTCTGGTTAACCCGGCAACTTTACCCAAAATTGACTCCAATCTGTCTGATAAAACCATCCATATAATAGGGTATTTTATCTTGACTATTCTTTGGGCTTTTTATGGATTCTTTAAACTTAGGGACGCTTATTTTAAGAAACTACTCATTTCTGTTTGCTCCTTATCTTTTCTTTATGGCATGATAATTGAGGTATTACAAAATGAATTAACGAGAAACAGGCAAGCAGATATTTATGATATTCTTGCAAACGGGGTGGGCATATTTTTGGCTGCATTACTGCTAATGCTCTCACAAAAAAAAATAAAAAAGTTAAAAAGTAAATTTTAGCTTTATTTTAAAATAGATTTTACATATTTTAGCAACAACTAAACAAGGATAACTATGGAGCCTAAAAAAAATCCAAAAGCTGATTTAAACAAAAGGAGTGTACTTTTTTTCCAAATAGGGATGATAGTAATGCTTTTTGTTACTTGGCAAGCAATTGAGTGGAAGACCTATGACAAATCACTTATTGATATAGGGTCGCTCAATTTGGAAGATGAAGATGAGGAAGAAATCCCAATCACAGAATTTATTCCACCACCACCGCCACCACCACCACCACCAGCACCAGAAATTATAGAGGTGGTTGAAGACGATGAAGAAATTGAAGAAACCATTATAGAATCTACAGAAACTTCACAATTTGAAGAAATTGTTGAGATAGAAACTATTGAAGAAGCCGTTGAAGAAATTGCAGATGTTCCTTTTGCTGTTATAGAAAATGTACCAATCTATCCAGGTTGTGAAAACATGAAAAACAACCAGCAACGTAAGGATTGTATGTCGGAAAAAATTGACGCTTTTGTTAGAAGAAATTTTAATTCAGAATTGGCAAATGACCTCGGTTTAACAGGAAGGCAAAGAATTTCTGTTATGTTTAAAATTGACACAAAAGGAAATGTCGTCGATGTTTTGGCACGAGCCCCTCACCCAAGACTTGAATCTGAAGCCAAAAAGGTAATTAGTGGATTGCCAAAAATGACTCCCGGTAAACAAAGAGGAAAAGCAGTAAATGTAACCTATAGTTTGCCCATACTTTTCCAAGTCGAAAATTAATACTTAAAACAATCTTTTTATAAAGCCATTAACATTTTGTTGATGGCTTTTTTATTTTTGGCACTCTTGTTGATTTATGAATAGTATACTATTAAATCAATAAATATGAAAACAATTAATAAACTACTAAATTATTTTGAGAAAAATAATGTAGAAAAGCCAAAAAGCAAGAAAGATGCAAATTTGAAATACAACGCTACTTTGTATTTCCAATTTAGTTTAATCATATCTATTGCACTAGTAGCGATAGTAATCAATGCTACCTATGGAGTAAAGAAAAATGTAATTGCCTTACCAGTTCCTGAGGATACAATTGAAGTCTGGTTCAATGATTTTGTCATAATAGAGCCAAAAGCAGAGCCCCTTGTTGAGAAAAAACCCGTCAAGAAAGTGAATCCGGAAAGGATACTTATAACTGAAATTCCCATTTCAAAGGAACCTGTGATTGATACCGACCCTGAACCTGTAATTATTCACACAGATAAACCAATAGTTGTAAAACCACCTATAAAACCAGATCCTGATGATGATAAAACCTATTCATTTGCGGGTGTTGAACGAGTGCCTTTGTTTCCGGGTTGTGAATCTTTTATTGATAATGTACAAAGAAAGAAATGTATGTCTTCTGAAATTGGAAAATTGGTTAGTAAACGTTTTAATACCGGTATAGCAGAAAGTTTAGGACTCGTTGGAAATCAACGCATTTATGTTAGTTTTGTGATAAATAAAAATGGACAGGTTGCAAATATTCAAGTGAGTGCACCACACCCAAAACTTGAGAAGGAGGCAAAGCGTGTTGTAAATATGATTCCAAAGATGATACCCGCTTCACAAAACAATAAAAAAGTGGATGTGTTGTTTAACCTCCCCATTATTTTCAATGTCCACTAATATGATTTAATTTTTAAAATGAATCCCGAAACTTCTAGTTTACGGGATTTTTTTTAGACTATTAAAAAATCATAAAAAAACGTATCTTTCGGCTACAATTTTTAGATTTGATTATGATATTTAAAGCCTTTCCTGTCTTTCTTTTTCTTCTTTGTCTTCCGGTAAATGGTCAACAATCTGTCACAGAATTTGAGAAATATCCGGTTTTTCCGGAATGCGAAAACATAAATGTTAACGACTTAAGGCCCTGTTTTGAATCTACATTACAGAGGTTCATTTTTGAAAACTTCAAAACACCTCAACGTGTTTTTGATGAGGAATACAAAGGACAAATTGTTGTTTTTTTTGAAGTTGACAGAGAAGGGAATTTTAAGATTTTGGCAATGGATGCTATTTTTCAGGAACTCAAAGATGAAATTCAAAGAGTCTTTGATGAATTGCCTCAAATTCAACCCGCAACTTATAATGCGCGCCCCGTTTTTGCACAATTCACATTGCCAATAAAAATTCCACTTGGAGCCACATTAGAAAACTCTAAAAATGAAAAGGAACTAGTGTCGAGCCTCAAAAAGGACATGTCAAATGAATATGAATCGATAGAAAATTTGGGTTATTCAAATGAAAAATATGCAAGTAATATTAATATTCCGCTTTCACATCAAGACTATGCACGCTTTGATTATTATTTAAACCAGTTGGGAAACAATGCTCATACTGCTCAAAGGCCATATCTGTATAAGGAAGTAAGTAAGCATTATGATATGGAATCCCGGGACACTTTACTATACAAAAATAAATCATCTTGGTTTGGAAAAAAGTGGTGGAATGAACATATGTTGAGTATTAAAGGCGATGGATACTGGTTTACTTTAGACCCCGGTGTTGATTTGCAATTAGGCACTGAGTCAGATAGTGATTTTGATTATACTTATAACAATACCAGACTCGCAGTTGTACAAGGAGGATTAGGGAAAAACTTTAACTTTCACGCGGTTGTTTATGAAAGTCAGGGTCGTTTTGCTGAGTATTTTAATCGTTATGCAGAGTCAATTGCAGCAGACACTGGAGGAAATCCGGCAATAATTCCCGGTTTTGGAATTGCTAAAGAATTTAAAGAAACAGCTTATGACTACCCACTTGCAACAGGTTACCTTTCATATAGTGCAGGTGAATTATTTAATTTTCAATTTGGACACGGTAAAAACTTTTTAGGCGATGGATACCGCTCTTTGTTCCTCAGTGATGTAGCGAGTCCCAGTCCCTATTTTAAAATTAACACGACTTTTTGGAAATTAAAATATACAAATACCTGGATGTCGCTGCGTGATGTTAGACAGGAGGCAACTGTTGATGGCGCTTTCACGACAAAATATATGGCAACCCATTATTTGAGTTACAATGTCTCAAAGAGGTTAAATATTGGCTTGTTTGAAAGTGTACTTTGGGATAATAGTAATGACAGAGGCTTTGATTTGAATTTTCTCAATCCCATCATTTTTTACAGGGCAATTGAGTTTTCAACCGGGCCACGCTCTGGAAACGCTCTTGTGGGATTGAGTTCAAAATTTAAATTCTCTGATAAATTTGTCTCATATGGACAATTAATAATTGATGAGTTTTCTACAAGTGATATTTTTGGTGGTGAAAAAAGCTGGAAAAATAAATTGGGTTTTCAACTGGGAGTAAAATACTTTAGGCCATTTGACATTGAGAATCTATTTCTTCAGTTTGAATACAACCAAGTGAGGCCTTACACATTTTCTCACAATACCATTGTACTTAACTATGGACACAACAATCAATCGATGGCACACCTTTGGGGGGCAAACTTTAAAGAGTTTGTTGCTATTGCCCGTTATGAAAAAAACAGACTTTTTGGGAGTGCAAAAGTAATTGTTGGCGAACGCGGTTTTGATTTTAATGATGGAGAAGACAATTTCAACTATGGTGGTGATATTTATCGAGATGAAAGAGACCGCCCGGCAGATTCAGGAATTGAATTAGCACAAGGAAACACCACTTCAGTTTTTCATGGAGAGCTACAAGCCGGCTACTTGATTAATCCCTCAACAAACTTAAAAGTCTATGCAAGTTTGATTTACCGTGACTTCAACCCCCAGGTGAATACAACTTCAGAGTTCAAAAACTCAACCACTTGGATAAACTTTGGAATAAGATCAGATATTTTCAATTGGTATAATGATTTTTAAAACTTCACCTTTTAATTAGACAAATAATCTATTATTAAATATTGTATAAGCTGGCTTCTTGCAGTATCTTTGCACCAATTTTCGGAGCGGTACATTTTCGAAGAGGAAAAGCATCAAAAATTGGAAACTACAAAATTGCAAGCTACTTCAAATACCCTGTTTAAAGACTTTTTAGAACTCACTAAAGTGCGTCTTTCTGTGAGTGTTGTATTTTCTTCAATAGCGGGTTATTTGCTGGGAGTTGAACAGATTAGTCCATTAGTGATTTTACTGTTAGCTATTGGTGGTTACCTGATGGTGGGCGCTTCAAATGCATACAATCAAATCATTGAAAAAGATTTGGATGCACTTATGAATCGCACAAAAAACAGACCCATTCCCTCCGGCAGAATGTCTGTGAATACAGCTTTTATAGTAGCTTCTGTTTTTACCGTTTCCGGAATTGCTGTTTTGTATGCCATCAACCCCAAAACAGCTATGTTTGGAGCCATTTCGATCTTTATGTATGTGAGTTTATATACCCCATTAAAGACCAAAACACCCCTTTCGGTTTTTGTAGGAGCCTTTCCCGGAGCTATTCCTTTTATGTTGGGTTGGGTGGCTGCTACAGGAGATTTCGGTATTGAAGCCGGCACACTGTTTATGATTCAATTTTTCTGGCAATTTCCTCACTTTTGGGCTATTGGTTGGTTTCTTTATGACGATTACAAAAAAGCCGGGTTTTATATGTTACCCACCGGAAAACAAGACCGCGGAACTGCCATTCAGGTGGTGCTTTATACTATTTGGACGCTGCTGGTTTCACTCATTCCCGTTTTAGGCGTGACTGGAAGTTTTTATATCACACCACTAACAGCTGTTTTAGTTTTTCTACTTGGAATTTGGTTTTTAGTTCATTCCTTCAAATTGTTTAAACTAAAGACACAGCAGGCAGCAAGAAAATTATTATTTGTTAGTGTAGCTTATATCACACTGCTTCAAATACTTTATGTTTTAGATAAATTTATACGATAATGGCCTATACAGATGACACTCCCGAAATAAAAAAACAACGCGCAAAAAAAATGATGCTTTGGTTTGCAATGATTAGCATGACGATGAGTTTTGCAGGACTCACCAGTGCTTATATTGTAAGTAAAAGCAGACCGGATTGGATTTCCGGATTTGAAATTCCTGTGGCATTTTACATTAGCCTTGCTCTGGTTTTGGTGAGTAGTTTAACCATTTTTCTTGCCCGAAAATCTATTCAAAGAGAGAATCACAAACAAGGAATGGCATTGTTAATTTCCACTTTTATTTTGGGGATTTTATTTATTTATTTTCAGTTTCAGGGATTTTCAGAATTTATAAAAGCGGGCTATTTTTTTACCGGAAGTGAAAGTACGATTACTACCTCCTTTATTTATTTGGTAGTAATCCTGCACTTGGCTCACATAATCGGCGCATTGATTGCGCTTTTGGTTGTAATTTATAATCATTTTAAACAGAAGTACCACAAGGGTCAAACCCTTGGTATTGAACTCGCTGAAACGTTTTGGCACTTTGTAGATTTTTTATGGATCTATCTGTTTTTATTTTTCTATTTTGTGAGATAATAAAATTGCTTATTTTTGACACTTATTTAAAACCAAAATTACTCTATGGAAGCTACTGTTGTTGAAACAGGTACCGAAGGAAAAACCTGGGGAGGGGGAAATCGCCCTTTAAAAGCAAGTTATGGTAAGTTAATGATGTGGTTTTTCA
>TARA_R110002072_G_scaffold257145_2_pt1 | contig 16143 bp, 16 predicted proteins | sample TARA_R110002072 | Tara Oceans TARA_R110002072 (sample SAMEA4397118) | marine metagenome | biome: Polar Biome; feature: [SRF] surface water layer (ENVO:00010504); material: water (ENVO:00002006), including particulate matter (ENVO:01000060) such as... | depth 5 m | reverse complement strand
TTTTCTTCAAAATTGATACTTTTTTAAGAGGATGCAAATTACGATTTAATGCTTTAAACTTGATTGTTTTACCTATTAATATTTTTCAGCTTATATAATAACTTCTTATCAATAAAAATAAAATTTAACCAGTATAAAAAGCTTTCTAAAAGTGAAAAATTATAAAACCTAAAATTGGCAATATTTTATCATTATTAGCATCAACAAAAAGTAACAAAAGGGTATATTTAACGTTAGAAATTTAGAATTTAAAAACGAACTATGAGTAGCATACAAATATTATGGGTAGATGATGAAATTGAATTATTAAAACCTCACATTCTTTTTTTAGAACGCAAAAACTACAAAGTAACAACCTGTACAAATGGTGCTGATGCTATTGATTTGGTTGATGAACAAAATTTCGATATTGTTTTTTTAGATGAAAATATGCCTGGATTAACTGGCTTGGAAACACTTTCGGAAATCAAACAAAAACAGGCAAATTTACCTGTAGTTATGATTACTAAAAGCGAGGAAGAATATATTATGGAAGAAGCCATTGGCTCTAAAATTGCAGATTATTTAATAAAACCTGTTAATCCTAGTCAAATTTTATTGAGCTTAAAGAAAAATCTAGACAACTCACGTTTGGTTTCAGAAAAAACAACCTCTAGCTATCAGCAAGAATTCAGAAAAATTTCGATGGATTTATCTATGGTAAATTCTTATTCAGAATGGATTGATTTGTATAAAAAACTAGTTCATTGGGAATTAGAATTAGAAAACATTAGCGATCCTGGAATGTTAGGCATTCTAGAAAGTCAGAAACAAGAAGCTAACAATCAGTTTTTTAAATTCATTAAAAAGAATTACGAAGATTTTTTAACAGCTCATGACAAACCCACTTTTTCTCATACCCTTTTTAAGGACTATGTGGTACCAGAGTTAAGTAAAGACCAAAGTGTTTTATGGGTTGTGATTGATAATTTACGTTACGATCAATACAGAATTTTAGAACCTTTAATTAATAATTTCTACAAGAAAGACAAAGAATATTCTTATTTCTCAATTTTGCCAACAGCCACTCAATATGCTAGAAATGCAATTTTTTCTGGGTTGATGCCATCAGAAATGGAAAAACGCTATCCTAACTATTGGAAAAACGATGTTGATGAAGGTGGAATGAATCTATACGAAAATGAATTTTTAACGGCTCAAATAAAAAGATTAAGTTTAAATATTAAACACGAATATTATAAAATTACTTCTTTAAAAAGCGGAAAAGAATTAGCCGATAATTTTAACGGAACCAAGCAAAACGACTTAACAACAGTTGTGTATAATTTTGTGGATATGCTTTCACATTCTAAAACAGAAATGGAAGTTATTAAAGAATTAGCTGGCGATGATAAAGCGTATAGAAGTTTAACTTTAAGCTGGTTTAAAAACTCACCTCTGTTTGAAATTATTCAAAAAGCACAGAATTTAGGTCAAAAATTAATTATCACCACAGATCATGGAACCATTAATTGTAAAAATCCCACAAAAGTAATTGGCGATAAAAATATCAGCGCTAATTTACGTTACAAAACAGGTAGAAGTTTAAGCTACGAAGAAAAAGATGTATACGCAGTAAGAAATCCTAAGGATATCTTTTTGCCAACTGTAGCTATGAATAGTCCATTTATTTTCGCGAAGGAAGATTTGTTTTTTGCGTATCCAAACAACTTTAATCATTTTGTAAAATATTACAAAAACACCTATCAACATGGAGGTATTTCTTTAGAGGAAATGATTATTCCTTGTGCTGTTTATAGTCCGAAGTAAAAAATTTGGCAGTTTGCAGTCACACTTTTTAGTAAAGATTGTGTCTGTTATAAATATATTAATTAGTAGCTATTTCCAGCTTTCCACTATATCTTTTTGCTGAAAAAGCAAAAAGGATGTCGTTTCAATCTGGGCTAGACTTATTTGCAAAATTTATTATTTTATTCAAGCTTTTTTCTATCTAAAAAGCTTGAATATTTATTGCTTTATTTGGTAAATATTCAAAATAATGAAAACTATATTTCAACTATTTTTTCTGATACTGTTCATAAATGTTAGTTTCTCACAAGAAGACAAACTATCTTTAGCTGCATTAGAATTAACAAAAGACAACGTAGTTTATGATCCAAGCTATTTCTCAATTGAATATCCAAATGGAGATGTGCCAAAAGGAAAAGGTGTTTGTACAGATGTAATTATTAGAGCTTACAGAAAATTAGGAATCGATTTGCAAAAAGAAGTTCATGAAGATATGAAAGCAAACTTTAATCTGTATCCAAAAAATTGGGGATTAAACAATACAGATAAAAATATAGATCATAGAAGAGTGCCTAATTTAATGACTTTCTTTTCTAGAAAAGGAACTACAAAACCCATCACTAATAATCCTGACGATTATAAACCTGGAGATATTGTTTGCTGGAATTTAGGAGGCGCAATTACACATACAGGAATTGTGGTCAACAAAAAATCTCAAGACAATAAACGTTTTCTAATTGTGCATAATATTGGAGCTGGTCAAGTTTTACAAGATTGTTTGTTTGACTTTAAAATTATCGGACATTATCGATATTTGAATTAGTTTTAAAAAAAAATCCGAAATACTATTAAAAAGTAAACCTCAAAGTTTTAAAAACCTTTTTGGTTTGCTACTTTTGTTTCTATGAATAAAAACTATTCTTTAGATAATTTATCTGAAATTGCATCAGAAATTATTACATCCGCAGAAAATAAAACCTTATTATTTTTTGGAGAAATGGGTGTTGGAAAAACCACACTAATCAAAGAAATATGTAAAAATTTGGGCGTTTTAGATAGCATCTCCTCTCCTACTTTTTCTTTAGTAAATGAATACGAAACATCAAAAAAGGAAAAAGTTTTTCATTTTGATTTTTACAGAATTACGGATGAAGAAGAGGCTTTAGACATGGGAATTGAAGAATATTTCGATAATAACGACTGGTGTTTAATTGAATGGCCAAAAAACATCGAAAATTTACTACCTTTAGATGCTGTTGAAATTCATTTATCAATTTTAAATGATGGAAAACGCAACATTCAACTAAAATAAAACTAATTTTTATGAGTCAATTTTCTCCTTTTAGTAAAGAAGAATTACTACCACAAGCAGAAATGCTAGAAATACAAAAGAGAAAAGGCGAATTGTTTATTGGTTTGCCCAAAGAAACTTATATAGGCGAAAAACGTGTTTGTTTAACACCAGATGCAGTTACAGCTCTTTGTGCTCATGGCCATAGAATAGTAGTAGAAACTGGTGCTGGAGATGGCGCAAATTATACTGATAAAGAATATTCGGAAGCTGGCGCAAAAATTTCTTACAATACAGAAGAAGCTTTTAAATGTAATATTGTTTTAAAAGTGGCACCACCAACTGAAGAAGAAATTGCATATTTAAATCCAGAAACTATTTTAATTTCCTCTTTGCAATTAAAAACACAAAATAAAAAATATTTTGACTGTTTAGCAAAAAAGAAAATCACTGCAGTTGCTTTCGATTATATAAAAGACGAACATAATTCGTATCCAGTTGTTAAATCTTTAAGTGAAATTGCTGGGACAGCTTCCATATTAATTGCAGGAGAATTAATGAGTGGCACTAATAAAGGAAATGGATTATTGTTTGGCAATATTGGTGGAGTTCCACCAACAAGTGTTGTAATTTTTGGAGCAGGAACTGTGGGCGAATATGCTGCAAGAATTGCCTTAGGCTTAGGTGCTAGAGTAAAAGTTTTCGATAATTCAATTTCTAAATTACGAAACCTGCAACATTGTTTACCTGCACCAATTTATACATCTACTTTGCAACCAAAATCTATTGCAAAAGCTTTAATGAGGTGTGATGTTGCTATTGGCGCTATTAGAGGCAAAAACAGATCGCCTGTTGTGGTTACAGAAACGATGTTAGAATCTATGAAAGAAGGTGCTGTAATTGTAGATGTTAGTATTGATAGAGGTGGTTGTTTTGAAAGCTCAAATGTTACTTCTCACAACTCACCAACATTTGTAAAACATGGTGTAATTCACTATTGTGTGCCCAATATTCCTGCACGTTATTCAAGAACTGCTTCTGTTTCTATCAGTAATATTTTTACGCCTTATTTGTTAGATATTGCAGAAGAAGGTGGTTTTGAAAATGCAGCTCGTTTTGATAAAAGCTTAAGAAATGGCATGTATTTTTATCATGGAATTTTAACAAACAGAACAGTTGCAGAATGGTTCGATTTACCTTTTAGAGACATTAACTTATTAATTTTATAAAATAAAGTTAAGTATTTTTTAACAACTTAATTTAAAAGCCTTGAGAGTGTTAATTTTATAATTAGCACTTTTTTTTTTATGTAAGTGTAACAATTTAATTTCCAAGATGTCTTTCAATAAAACAAAACCATCTAAAACTTTACAAAATGAAATTTAAAATCGTTACCATAGCTTTTCTTTTTTTATCAATGACATTTTTTGCTCAAAAAACAGTTGAAGCCTCTGATATTATGAAAGACATCAAAGCAGGAAAATCAATTTCTTATCAAAACGCTAAAATAGTAGGAACTTTAGATTTTACTTTTATGGATGATGCTTCTGCAAAACTTCCTAAAAAGAAAAAAAGTTTTTGGTGGGGAAATGGAAGCTCTACCAATGATGTAAAAAACAAGATTGATGTTGACATTTCTTTTGTTAACTGCACCTTTAAAGATGATGTTTTAGCCTATATTCCTAATGAAGATTCAGGCTATACTTTTACTGCTGATTTTGAAAATATTGCTATTTTTAAAGACTGTAACTTCGAAAGAAAAGCAATGTTTAAGTATTCAAATTTTGAAAGAGAATCCGATTTTTCTGGATCTAATTTTGATGATGATACTACTTTTAAATATGCAAAATTTGATAAAGACACCAGTTTTGAGAACACAAAGTTTACAGAAACTGCTACCTTTAAATATGCAGAATTTGACAGAAATGTAAGTTTTTCGAATTCAGTTTTTGAAGATGAAGCAATTTTTAAATACACGAAATTTAAAGATGGAGTTTCTTTTAACAATACTAATTTCGAAGAAGATTTAGATATTAAATACATGAAAGTTTCTGGGAGTTTTGATATCAACAAAATGAAAGTTGGTTTTGATATCGATTCTAAATACACAACCATAAATGGAAGAAGCTTTAATAAATATCTTATAGAAAGTAAAAATTAGGTTTCAAATAAAATTATCGTCCAAAAAGGTCAGCAATATGCTGGCCTTTTTTATTTAAATTTAAATCCTCATTTTTATATAAAAACACAAAAAAGACATAAACTAGCTTTCAAAGAAAATTAAGATTTTTAGAGAAAAAACAAAAACTAACAGCTAAAAATAAACAATTCACAATTCAAAAAGTCCTTAAATAAGTATTTGTGAAATTAAAGGATTTTTACTATTTTGCAGTACAACAAAATAGACTTTATGCCAACAGAAATTAAGAGGTTATTCGATTTTCCTTATCATCAATTAGAGACTTATAATCTAAAAAAAGCATTATCCACAAAATACGATGGAAAATGGGAATCTATTTCTACTCAAGAATATATAAATCAGTCAAATAAATTAAGCAGAGGTTTATTAAAATTAGGGGTACAACCTAATGATAAAATAGCAATAATATCTACAAACAATAGAACAGAGTGGAATATTTGCGACATTGGAGTTTTGCAAACTGGTGCTCAAACTGTGCCAATTTATCCAACAATTTGCAAAGAAGATTACGAATATGTAATCAATCATTCTGAAGCAATTTATTGTTTTGTTTCTGATGTTGAAGTTTTAGATAAACTAAACCAAATAAAAGATAAAACGCAATTAAAAGGTGTTTTTACTTTTAATGATATTAAGGGTGAAAAAAGTTGGAAAGAACTTTTAGAAGCTGGTAAAGACGATAGCAATCAAAACGAAGTGGAAGCTAGAATGAAAGCTGTAAAAGAGGATGATTTGGCTACCTTAATTTACACTTCTGGAACCACAGGAAAACCAAAAGGAGTAATGCTTTCTCACAAGAACATTGTTTCCAATGTTTTAGCTAGTGAGAAAAAAGTTCCTTTAGAGTTTGGTAAGGATAAAGCTTTAAGTTTTTTACCTGTTTGCCATATTTTTGAACGTATGATATTGTATTTATATCAATTTTGTGGTGCAGAAATTTATTTTGCAGAATCTATTGATAAATTATCAGAAAATGCTCAAGAAATAAAGCCAGATGTTATGACAGCTGTGCCTCGTTTGTATGAAAAAATTTACGATAAAATTATTTTAAAAGGAGAAGATTTATCTGGAATCAAGAAAATACTATTCTTTTGGGCTGTAAATTTAGGTTTAGAATACAAGCCTTATGGAGCAAATGGTTGGTGGTATGAAAAACAATTGAGTTTAGCACGCAAACTTATATTTTCTAAATGGCAAGCAGCTTTAGGTGGTAATCTAAAACTAATGGTTTCTGGAAGTGCTGCTTTACAACCACGTTTAACAAGAATTTTTGCAGCTGCAGGAATGCCAATTATGGAAGGTTATGGTTTAACAGAAACATCTCCTGTTGTATCTGTAAATTTCATAAATGTTGATGGTGTAAAAGGTTTTAGAGTCGGTACAGTTGGTAAAGTTATTGATGGTGTAGAAGTTAAAATTGCAGAAACTGGCGAAATTTTAGTAAAAGGACCCAATGTTATGCTAGGGTACTATAAAGATCCTGTAAAAACAGCAGAAGTTCTTAAAGATGGTTATTTTTATTCTGGTGATAAAGGAGAAATAGATAAAGATGGTTTCTTAAAAATTACGGGTAGAACTAAAGAAATGTTTAAAACATCTGGAGGTAAATATGTAATTCCACCATTATTAGAAGGCGAATTAAAACAATCTTTATTTATAGAGCAAATAATGGTTGTTGGTGAAAATGAAAAAATGCCAGCTGCAATTATTCAACCAAATTTCGATTATTTAAAAGATTGGGCAAATGATAATAAAATCTCCTTTACCTCTAATGAAGATTTAATTAAAAACGAAAAAGTAATTGCTAAAATCCAACAAGCAGTTGACGATTGTAATATCCATTTTGGAAAGTGGGAACGCATTAAACGTTTTGAATTAACTCCAGATGAATGGTCTATAGATGGTGGACACTTAACACCAACCATGAAAATGAAAAGAGCTGTAATTGTAAACATTTATAAAGATTTGTATGAAAAAATATACAGACCATAGATAACAAATTTGTTTGATTCATTAATTTAAATATTGAGAATCAATCAAAATAACTTTTTAAAATTAAGGTTTAAAAATCTTTAAGTCATAAAAAAAATCCCAAGTTAATACTTGGGATTTTTTTTATGATTATTGTAAATCTGCACGAATATAAATTACACTTTAATAGAACAACCAATAGCAACAGTAGTTGTCTTTTCTATTTTTTTATTATTTAATAAAGCATCAACAGCATTTTCTACATATTTTTCTGTTACAGCATCTTCATCTCTAGAACTGTTATCAATTGCACCAATATATTGTACTTTCATATCGTTTTTAGTAACAATATAAACGTGTGGTGTTTTTGTAGCTCCAAATCTTGGATATACTTTTTGACCTTCATCTAACAAATAAGGAAAATTAAAACCTTTTTCATCCGATCTAATCTTCATTTTCTCCATACTTTCTCCTGGAACAGCAATAGGATTATTAGGGTTAATAGCGATTACTGGATAACCACTATCTTCATATTTATCATTTAAAGCGATAATTCTATCTTCATTCGCAACTGAATAAGGACAAGTGTTACACGTAAAAATAATGATAAAACCTTTGGCATCATCATAATCAGATAATGATAAAAAATCGCCATCTACATTTTTTAGTTTAAAATCACTAATAGTATCCCCAACAGCATAACCTGCTACAGGTTTTAAAGTAAAAGCTGCTGTTGTAAGTGCAACAACTGCAAGCAATAATATCGATTTAATTGTTTTCATAATTTATGGTTTTAAAAAAGTTTTTAATTCAGCTTCTAACATAATGTAATCAAAAGATTGTTCGTAAAATTTTCTATTATTTTTATTATAAATTAAAGTTGCTGGCAAAGCTCCAGACCAAGTTGAATCGATGGCTTTTATCCAAACGTTTTCATCATTATCATTCAACAAAACAACTTCAGATTGTAACTGTTTTTTATTGATAAAAGGAATTAATTTTTTTTCTACTTGTTTAGGAAAATCTAAACTCACCAATAAAACTTCCACGTTTTTAGAAGCGTATTCTTGTTTTATTTTTTCGAAATAAGGCAATTCTTTTACGCAAGGTGCACACCAAGTTGCCCAAAAGTTTACGATGTAAGTTGTGTCATCATTTTTTTCTAAATAAGGTTTTAATTCATTATAGTTTAGCGTTTTTACTGTTGATATTTCTTGCCAATTGCTTTCAGAATCCTCAACAGTATTCGTTTTAGAAACCTCTTTTTTACAAGAAAAGATTATCAGTAAAATTGAAAATATTAGTAGTGCTTTTTTCATCCATATAAAATTACATCATTTTAAAATACAACACCAAAAATTAACGCATAATTAACAAAAAAAATCCCCAAAAATAATTTTTTGAGGATTTTTTAAAACTTGATAACTAGAAAGTTAGTCATAAATATCATTCAATACTTTTGCTAAACGAATTCCACCTTTTTGTAGTTGAGTTCTTACAGTTCCAAAATGATCGTAAGAATAATTATAACGTAAATTCTCTCCTACTTTTACAGAATTGTAAACCTCTTTTGTAACTTCATGAACTTCATTTACCCAATCTACAACAGAACCTTCTTCTATAAATTCTATTTGTTTTTTTGATAAATCATCAGCATTTTCTGCTAATTCAATATAACTCATGTTCCAATCTGCAATCATGTTTGTGTCCCAAACTCGATGTAAGTTAGATCCATTTCCAAACCATTGCACTTGCACATCATTACCACCTTTATCTTCTTTTCTTCCAATATGCATTGGCTGGTGCAAATCGCCAACTAAATGCACCAACATTTTTAAATGAAATACTTTATCTTCATCAGCACTATTATCGTCTTTTAAAACAGCAATACATTTTTCGATTCCTTGCACTAAATCTCCTTGAGGATTCTTTTCTGCTTGCTCATATGTTTGATCTAAATCCATATTTACATAATGCCAAACATTGTAATCTCTATATTTTCTGTCAGATTTAATTTCATCTGCATAAGTAGAAACAAATGCTAAACTTTGTCCTTTTAAAATTTTATCAATACATTTTTTTGTTTTTCTTGTCAAATGCTTTTCAGCAATTTTACCAGTTACTCTATGACCATTTTGTCCCCAGAAATAAGTTTCATCAGATGAGGACGTCATCATCAATAAAAATGGTATCAATAATAAAAGTTTGATTTTCATATTTGTAAATTATATATTTATTTTTAACAAAAGTATAAAAATAATTGCTTAATAATTTGGAAAAATCAAAAATTAACTTATATCTTTGTGATATCAATTTAATATCAAACTAAATCTTTTACTTATGAAAGCTGAAAAAATCATCAAACTTGCAAATGGTTACCTAATGGTATTTATCGTTTTATTACTATTTTTTGGAGGAATTGCAATGTCAATCATCAAAGAAACTCCTGTTTTTATAATTGTTTCAATACTAGGTTTTATTGGTTTTTTCGGATTTATCTTAGTAAACCCAAATACTTCTAAAGTTATTTTATTATTCGGAAAATATGTGGGAACCATCAAAGAAAATGGGTTGTATTGGGCAAATCCTTTGTACAGAAAGAAGACAATTTCCTTAAGAGCGAGTAATTTTGATAGTGAACGTTTAAAGGTGAATGATAAATTAGGGAATCCTATTATGATTTCTACCATTTTAGTTTGGCGAGTTACAAATACATACAAAGCTGCTTTTGATGTAGATAATTACGAAAATTTTGTACGTGTACAAACGGATGCTGCTGTAAGAAAACTAGCAAGTATGTATCCTTATGATAATTTTGCTGATGAAGGACATGATGAAGATATTACGTTACGTTCTAGTGTAAATGAAGTTTCTGAAGCCTTAGAAAAAGAAATTGATGAACGTTTAACAATTGCAGGAATCGAAGTTTTAGAAGCTAGAATTGGGTATTTAGCCTATGCAAATGAAATTGCTTCTGCAATGTTAAAAAGACAGCAAGCAACAGCAATTGTTGCTGCAAGACATAAAATTGTGCAAGGTGCTGTTGAAATGGTAGAAATGGCGCTAAATGAATTGAACAGAAAACAAATTGTAGAGTTAGATGACGAACGAAAAGCAGCAATGGTTAGTAATTTATTAGTAATTTTATGTGGAGATAAAGAGGCTTCGCCTGTTGTAAATGCTGGGACTTTGAGTCATTAAGAGTTCAATTAAAAGCTCTTCTTAATCTTCCAGAAAGCAAAAAAAATCATGCTTTTAAATTAAAAAAAATAAAAATGAAAGAATATAAGTTTTTAAAACAAAAAATGAGTTGGTCTAATAGTCAAGATAATTTTGAAAATGAAATTAATTCACATGCAAAACAAGGCTGGCGTGTTATAAATATATATTGCAATACAAATGGTGGTGTTTATGCGCTTTTAGAGAAGGATAAAAACAGATAAAATGAAAGTGTTTAAAGAAGAACAACGTTTTACACAAACCTGGCTAATTATTATTTTTATAATTGCCATTGGTGTTCCGTTTTTACTTGGTGTTTATGGAATTATTCAACAGATAATTTACAAAAATCCTATGGGAGATAAACCAATGTCAGATCTAGGATTGATAATTTTTACAATCAGTATGTTCTTATTAACGCTACTTATTTTTTTGATAAAACTTACCACTAAAATCGATGAAAAAGGTATTCAGTATCAGTTTTATCCTTTTCATTTTTCTATGAAAAAAATCTCTTGGAATGAAATTTCGAAAGTTGGTGTTAGAACCTATTTACCAATTAGCGAATTTGGTGTTTGGGGTTTAAGAGGTGGCTTTTTCTTTAATAAAGGTAAGGAAAAAGCAGTTAATATTTCTGGAAATATTGGAATTCAATTAATTCTTAAAAATGGTAAAAAATTATTAATTGGTACTCAAAAAGAAAGCGAAGCTAAAAAAGTTTTAGAAACTTATAAATCAAAAATCAATTAATATGATACGTATTTTAACTTATTTAAGTATATCAATATTTAGCATGGCAGTTTCTTTGGCACAAGTAAAATCTGAAGAAATTACTATAAATAATATGGCAATACAATTGCCAGGAACATTATCATATGCCTCAGAAAAATCGCCTTTAATTATTTGGGTTCATGGTTCTGGAGGTGTGGATAGAAATGGAAATGTACCTCAATATATCAAACAATTTAGAGACGAAATCAACAAAAATAATATTGCTTTTTTTTCTTATGATAAAAGAACAGCCAATCCAAAAAACGCAACTTTTTTACAAGAAGATGGTGTTTTAATTGCAGATTTTGTAAGTGATGTTAAAGAAGTCGTGAATCATTTTAAAAATGATAAACGTTTTACAGAAATTATTTTGGTTGGTCATAGTCAAGGTTCTTTAATTGCAATGATGGCTTTGAATAATGTTGATACATATATTTCTATTGCAGGTGCAGGAGAAACGATTGATAAAACTTTGGTAAGACAAATTACTGCACAAAATCCTGAATTTGGCAAACTTACTGCAGCCTATTTAAAAGAATTAAAGGAAACTGGAGAAATCAAAGAAGTAGACCCAAATTTAATGGGGCTTTTTGCAAAACCAAATCAGCCTTTTTTAACTTCTTGGTTATCCTTAAATCCTTTGGAAGAAATTAAAAATGTAAAAGTACCAACATTAATTATTAATGGCGATAAAGATTTTCAGGTTCAAGTTTCTGATGCAGAAGCTCTAAAAAACGCAAAAACAGATGCAGAATTAATCATCATTAAAAACATGAATCACGTTTTAAAAAATATCGAAAAAGATGAAGACAATTTAGCTTCCTATTATTCTGCTGATTTTCCGATTTCAAAAGAGCTAATAAAAACGATTGTAGAATTTATCCATAAATAAAATTCCAATTTAGATAAATAAAAAGGAGAAAAATGGCAAAAAAGAAAGCTTTCGCTTTGCGAGTAAATGAAGATATGATTAAAGCTATTGAAAAATGGGCTGCAGATGAATTTCGTTCTACAAATGGTCAAATAGAATGGATGTTAATGCAAGCTTTAAAAGACGCAAAACGCGAACCTAAAAAGAAAAGCGAGGAATAATTAACTCCTCACTTTATCTTAATATCCTTATATTTATAAACTTACTAGAACCCTGCTCCTGGTGCTACAGGACTTGCTGCTTGCGCTTTTTGAGGGTTTAAAATTATATAAGTTCCTAATGCAGTTAATGCTGCATATTTTCCATAATTTCCTATTTTTTTTATTGCCTGTTTTCTAGAAATATTTTCATCTTTAGAATTTTTTATATTTTTCATTACTATTTTAGTTTAAAAACTTTTTATTCAACGTTCCTTTTTCTGTATCTATTTTAATCACATAAATACCTTTTTTTAAACTTGATGGTAATAAAATATCATTAACACCTTTGCCAATAAAATTTGTTTCAAATACTTGCTGACCAATAAGATTAAGAATTTCTAATGATGTCTTTCCTTCATATATACCAGAAACAGTTAGAGTAGATTCTGAAGATTTGTATACACTAATATTTTTTAAAACCCCACTATCTATACTTAATACCTCTTTTGATGAAGTATGTATATAAAAGCGTCCTGCTCCATTATGATCTACATCTAATGTAATAGAATAACTCGTATTATCTTTATCTAGTTGCGTATAACTGTTTAACACTTTATCCTCTAGATAAACATGAAAATCATTGGGCATATTTAAAGCTGTAAGACTAAATTCTATTTTGTTATTAGATAAAGCATTTACACCAACAGGAATAACCATATTTTCATAATCTGAATCTGGCAATGATTGTATCGCTAATTTTTGACCTTGATTATCTGCTAATAAATTGGTGTAAACCGCAAAATTATTAGTAATACCACCAAATATTGTACTATCATATCCATCATCAAACCCTAAAGTAGTTCCATTAATATAATAAATTTCTGAAGTACTTTTTTGAGTACCATTACTCATTTCTAGTTTAATTTCTGGGCGAGCATTAATGTTTTTGTTAAATACATCAGTTGTTTGATGACTTTGCATCGCTTCTGTAAATCTAAAATCATGACTTCCATTAGCGCTTACAAAAAATCCTTGACCTGGCGCAATAAATCTAGCTGGGGAAGCATTGTTAATTGATAAATAACCTCCAGTACTACTATTTAAAGATTGATCCCATATATAAATTGTTTTTTCAGATAAAAAATCATTATCAGTATCATTTATTTTTAAAATGTTATTTGTGTTATCTGCAGCCGTATTTAATGGAATATAACTTGGGTAAGGATTACCTATTAGATTATATGCGCTACCTGCACCAATTGAAATTGGAACCACAACACCTGAACGTGCCATTTCGCCTGTAAATGTGATATCCTCAACAACAGTTAATTTAGTGGAAAATCCTTTTCCTGATGTTAAATTATTTGCTGTATCATCTCCATTAAGGCCATCTGTTTGCCCAACTGTATAATAATTCCATTTTTCTGCATCAATTATTTTTGTATTGTCATATGGAGCTATTGCCACATTTTGATCCACTCCTGTTCCACTACCTAATGCTAATGAGTTATTAGTTACAAAATTAACCACACTTTCTCCTATTACTGGGCTCGAAATTAAATACCAACCAGTAGTTTTTAATTTTCTTTTATAGGTAAGACTAAAACCTCTAGAAGCTTTAGCAATTAAAGAAGATCCTGATTCTAAAGTAATAGTACCAATTGAAGTATTATTTACATATACCAAACCTGAAACAGTTAAAGAGGCATCAGAATTCAAAATAAGTTCATTTATATAAATATGACTTTTACTCAACCCATTAATAGCTATTGGTTTATTAATAGTGTTTGGTATAAGTACATTTGTTGAACGTGTAGGAATTACTCCTAAAGACCAGTTTGTAGTTGTATCCCAATTTGTATCTGTTGCACCAGTCCAAGAGTTGGTTAACTTATTTTCATACCAGGATAAACCATCTGAAGTTGATGTAGAAATAATATCTAAATCCCCATCACTATCTACATCTGCAAAACGAGCAAAATAAGCGCCAGTTAATGAATTGTTAACTATTTTTTTTGTAAAAACCTCACTTCCATTATTCAAATATAAAACAATGCTAGTATCGGTTTGATTGGCAGATAAAATATCAATATCTCCATCACCATCTACATCTGCAGCAGTAACTTCTTGAGCTCCATTGGCTGCTGTATCAACATCTATTTTTGTGAAAATTTGATTTCCATCATTTTGCCACCAAGAAACAGTATTGTTATCAAATGATGTTGAAAGTAAATCCATATCATTATCACCATCAATATCAATTGCAAAAATGCTTCTTACCGAATTTGCACTTGTGGTAATACTTTGTTCTGTAAAACTCCCAGTTCCATCATTTTGATACCATGATATGATATCTGTATTGGTTACCCCATTTGATGTTCCTACAATAATATCTAAATCTGCATCATTATCAATATCTACCACGTACATTCCCCAAGGAGCTGCCATTGAATTGTCTACGATAACAGTTGTATTTGAAAAAGACAAACCTCCATCATTTTTAGCAATAGCTACATAACCATTTCCAGAAATTGAAAGATAAACTATATCTTTATCTCCATCATTATCCATATCTGCAACATAAACCGTCTTTGAAGATTCTCCTACTACTTCAATGTCACGTTTAAATTTTGTAAAAACTTGGCTACCATTATTTATATAATAAAGTAAATCTGCTGTTTCTGTTTTTGCTGAAGCTACTATATCCATATCTCCATCATCATCTAAATCTATAGAAAACACACTATGTAGCGTATTTGCATCAGCACTAGAATCAATAATATTTGCTGTAAAATTTTGATTTCCATCATTTTCATACCACATTAATTTATTTCCTAGGTCTAAAGCTCCTAAAATATCCAAATCACCATCGCCATCTAAATCTATAGTATAGATAGATTTTAAACCACCAGTATTAACACCGCTTGCAATGGTGGTTTTAATAGGCGTTGTTGGTAAATTATAATAATCTATAGCTGCTGTACCTACTGTAAATTGAATAGTATAAGCACTTGATAAGGGCTCATTGGTAGCTAAAGACTGTAAACCAGTTAATAATGTTATAGTAATTAATTCACCTGGTTTAAATTCTGCTGTGGGAATAATGGTTAATTGTGCTGTGCCTCCTCCATTAAAAGTTGCAGCTAAATTACCTGTTTGACTTCCACTAATTTTAATGTTTGTTGCATCTATAGTTCCAGAAGAAATTGCCTCACTAAAGTTAACTACAACATTTGCACTTTTTGAAATGCCTGTTGCTCCATTTACGGGTATTGAAGAAGCAAAATTTGGTGATCCAAAAGAAGCGTCTTTAACTCTTTTAATTGAGGTAACTTCTATTAAACCAAGAGGCGATCTTGATACATTGTGATTAGCAAAAACCCCAGAAAAGGTAAGTAAGCACAATACTAAAGCAGTTGTATACCACCTATTTTTTTTATGCGTGTAATTAATCATTTTTTTAAATTAATTGGTTAGAAATAAAATGGCGGAAATAGTTGTATTTATTTAACAGATTCACCTTATAAATAAACATGTGGCAATGGTACAATAATTTTATTGCTTTTTAGCTAAAATAAAAATAAATCGTAAATAACTGAATATCAACAAATAAACTTTTTGCCTATTAAAAAATAAAGAACTTTATTTTAAGAAAAAGCTCTAACATTTTAACTATAAATAATAAAATTTTTCTTTTTTTAAAGTAATTTAAAACATCAAACAATCAATTGTTAAAAACAAGTCCAACTTCCATGAGAGCGTTTTCTTTTTTATATATTGTTGCCAAATTCAAATTCAATAAATCTTACACAATGAGAAAACTACTCACCTT
>TARA_R110002072_G_scaffold22666_4_pt1 | contig 16152 bp, 13 predicted proteins | sample TARA_R110002072 | Tara Oceans TARA_R110002072 (sample SAMEA4397118) | marine metagenome | biome: Polar Biome; feature: [SRF] surface water layer (ENVO:00010504); material: water (ENVO:00002006), including particulate matter (ENVO:01000060) such as... | depth 5 m | reverse complement strand
TATATTCCATTTGTTGACAATCTTCTCGATACAATTGCAGTGCCGCTTGCAGGAATTGCAGGCACAATTATGGTGGCATCTCAATTGGTTGAACTACCAGAGGTAGTTGTATGGACACTGGCTATAATAGCAGGAGGCGGCACAGCATCATTAATTGGTGGAACGATGGCAACAGCAAGGGCGGCCTCTACCGGTACTACTGCAGGATTGGGTAATTCTGTGGTTTCAACAACAGAGACGGGAGCGTCAGTATTGATGACTATCTTTTCTTTTGTTTTGCCAATCCTTGCTTTTATTTTGGTGTTGGTGCTTTTTATTGGTAGTTTTAAAATGTTTCGCTTTTTTAAGAAGAAAAAGTCAAATGAATTTAATAAATAAAAATAGCCTTTACAAAACGCAATTTTTATTAATTCACCTCATAAAGCACTACCTCTTTAGATCCACCTTTAACAACACCATTTGGCCTACCGTTATTAGTTGCATCACCCAGTTCCATTATAGATGTTCCATAAACCGGAAAGTTAGAAAGCAATTCGCCTAAAGAGTTGTAAACATAGATGCGTTGCTGCTGTAAATCGGTAATGGAAATCAAGATGCGGCGGTTACTTACAGATATTTTTGGGGTTGTATAAAGTCCAAAAGGCAACTCTACTTTTTGATTGTTGATGCGCAAAATATTGTCATCTAAAGTGACCTTGGTATTACCGGATAGTTCCCAAACTACATTTTTAGATGAAGAACCCAGATTTTGGGTTGATACTTTTCCGCTTTGATTTATTGACACCTTTTCATCTTTTGAAGTTAAAAACACAAAGTTAGCATCCTCTGAATAAACTTGGCTTTCGCCGAAATCAAACTTAGAATTAACACCAACCCTTATCTTACCGGTTCTATGAAGGATATTGAGTTTTCCATTTTCCTCAGCAATAAGTATATAATCTTTGTTTGAAATTCGTATGTGTTTGGGTGGAAGAACAACTTTTGATTCAGCCTTTTTGAAAGTAAAGCCACTCACCGATTTACCTTGTGAGTCATACATCAAAACATCTCTTCCTTGAGTTATTACAAATCTGTAATTCCTGTTATTATCATAATCAAAAACAGCTAGTGGCTGGGTGATATTATCCTTAAATTTCAAAGGAAAAGGGTTCACTTCTTTGCCATTTCTATCAAGAATATAAAAAGTGTTTTTTGTTGTAAATGCCATTTGAATTCTGCCATTGCGCAATAAATCAACCTCTTGAATTTCACCTAAAATGGGCCCGTCTATTTGTTTGGTCCATTGGACTCTTCCTTGTGCACTAATTAGGTGGAGCTTGTTTGCTACATCCTGAACAACGATGTCTTTTCCTTTTGAAATATGATTTGAAAAAAATTGAGGTCTGCTCAACAGTTCATTTTCAATATTGATGGCATAAAGTTGGGAAACACCTGTTCCACGGCTTTGGGATTGTGTTTCCATAACAATGCCATTTACGTGTGCAAAATGACTGTCATAAACAAATTGAAGTGCCAGCAATCGGTGGCTCCCCAATCTTAAATCACTCATGTTTTTTCTATTTGCATCAGACACTTTTTCAACGATTTGCTCTTTTAGATTGGGTAAAATTCCCATAAGAAGAATTGAGCTTTCACTGCTCAATTTTGCCATATGTTCTTCATAATATGGTAAATTTCCAAGTGTCGTTTCGTTTAAAAACTGGGTGATAATTTCCTCAAGGGCAGAGATCTTATCTGCAAAAACAAAAAAGTCTTCCAGCCGGGTAGCATATTTTGGTGTGGATGTAATTAAAGGGTTGAATGTGTTTTTAAATACAGCAGTATCTTTTAGTTTTTTAATGGACACATCTCTAAACTCAGAATGATTTTCAAGTAGGGGTTCTAAAAGTTCTTTTGTAATATTTCCACTAATCGCATGCATCCCAATAATTTTTTCTGAATCTTTTGTGATGACTCCAATTTCATTCAAGGAAGCAAACAATGCAACATTATCTGCAAGCGTATCATTTTTTTGCTGAAAGGGTTCTAGATTTTTTTGGATTATATCAAAATCATCATAAGTATAAGAAACAAAACCTGAGGCCGAGGTGGGCGTGACCATTGCTAGCAAGTTTTTCTGGGGGTTCGTGCCTTTAAAAACAGTCAATAGTTGTGGTATTGTGTCATGTGCCAGTGCAATCCCATTTACTTTTAATTGGCCGGGCTGTACTTCAGCATCAAGTGAAATCCAAGAGGCAAAAGGTGGAAGTTTTTCAGTTTTAGGAAACGCTTTTTGAAGTAGTTCATTAAATCGTTCTGCATTGATCATAATTGAAATATCCTGAGCTCCAAGTGTGCTGTAGGCTCTTTCAAATTGAGTGCTAATGGGTTTAAGTTTTTTGTTTTTTCGCTTTAGCAAAAGGGTTTCCAATATTTTTTGTGAACTGCTTGCAATAAAAACACTGTCAACCATTGTCGTAAAAACAATGCTGTTCTTCAGTGTTAATCGCTGAAGCGAAATTTCTTCATAAGTGAATGTTTCAAGTGTTTTTTCAGGGATAGAATCTAGTTCAAAAAGACCCGGGTGTTGTCTTGTGATTAGTGTAAGATGTTGGGTGCTGTCATTTTCTGAAGAAGTACTCAATAAGACTTCTGAAACGGGGTTCAGGTAGCCGGCAAGCTCCAAATTGTCTGAAAAAAAAGTATGAAATGGCATTTTTGAAAACGCCACTAGAAAACTGTTGTTTTTTATGTCTGATGAAAGAGTTGAAAAGTTAGTGCTTTTAATTAATAGTGACGTTTCATCAGGGATGTAATGGCTTAGGTTGCCTTTTTTTTCTTTTTCAGAGCTGCAGCCGGCTAATAATAATAATAGAAGAAGTAACCAAACTTGTTTCATTTTTATTGAGGTTTGATGCAAATATAGCTATAATAGAAAAGAGAAATCAAAATTCAATCTGAAGTTGCTCAGGTAATAGTCTAAAACTTTTGCGATGGTATTTGGTAATACCATATTTTATAATAGCATCTCGATGTTCTTTGGTGGGGTAGCCTTTGTTTTGTTTCCAGTTGTACATTGGGAATTCCTCGTGAATTTTTTCCATAAACGCATCCCGATAGGTCTTTGCCAATACTGATGCTGCAGCAATATGTAAATATTTAGCATCACCCTTCACGATACACTGATGTGGGATGTTTTCAAAATCCCTGAATTTATTTCCGTCGACTGCAATAAAATCAGGCTGGAGTTTGAGTTTTGCAATGGAACGATGCATACCTGTAATGGAGGCTTGTAAAATATTAATTTTATCAATTTCATCCATCATAACGTGTGTAATACCAAAAGAGATGGCATTCTGTTCAATAAGAGGTTTCAAATAATTTCGTTTTAAAAGCGAAAGTTGTTTGCTATCATTAAGCAAACTATTTGCAAAATCATCAGGTAAGATAACCGCAGCAGCAGTCACAGGACCTGCAAGGCACCCCCTTCCGGCTTCATCGGTGCCACATTCAAATTTGTCTTTATGAATTTTTAATGCTAACATTTAAAATTTAAAAGTAGCAATTTGCGTTAAAATAAATAACTTTGTCATCTTAAACTTTTCAAGACACATTTCCGAATGAAAAAATCACTTGTACTTTTAATGCTTTCGCTAAGTACAGCCTTGCTTTTTTCTCAAGACAGAGACCAGCCTTTTATTCAGCAACAGAATTTTCCAACAAATACCGGAAATGATGATCGACCGGCAATGGGTGATACCAATGTAAACTTTGAAGGTGAAAAACCGCTGATTTCTGAATATAAAATTATTTCGCACCAGCGAGACACTACAATTCTTGATACCACACTCACCATTTTTAAAGATTATAAATACAATTATTTAAGAAAAGATGATTATCATTTAATGCCATTTGCTAATGTGGGTCAAACTTATAATACTCTTGCTTATGATTTTAGTGAGCTACGGTTAAAGCCCAGAATGGGAGCCAGAGCACGTCATTTTAATTATATGGAAATTGAAGACATTAATTATTTTCATGTACCCACGCCACTCACCGAACTTTACTTTAAAACGACATTTGAACAAGGACAGCAACTTGACGCCTTTTTTACTATCAATACTTCAGAACAATTTAATTTTTCGATTGCCTACAAAGGTGTGCGGTCTTTAGGCAATTATCAAAACACGCTTACTAGCACAGGTAACTTTCGGTTTACATCAAATTACATAACTAAAAACAATCGCTATAATCTGAGGGCACACATCGTTTTTCAGGATTTACTTAATCAGGAAAACGGCGGATTAAAACCAGATTTTATTCCATTCTTCATCAATAATACAGATGATTTTAGAGATCGCGGAAGACTGGAAGTAAACTTTGAAGATGCTGAAAATATCCTAAAAGGCAAACGATTTCATTTAGAACATGATTATGCACTAATTAATTATAAAGACTCCCTTTCATATACTTCCCTTAGGTTAGGAAACACAGTTAGTTTTGAGGATAAATTTTACCGTTTTAGTCAAGAGAACCCATTTGATGAGTTTGGACCTGCTTATGCTACACAAAATTTAAATGATCGGGTAACACTTGAGGAATTTTATGCTCAAGGATATGCAGTCTTTAGAAACAATCTTCTCGGAAATGTAAAAGTGTCTTTAGGGTATACAGATTTCAATTATGGATACAATAGTGTGTTGATTCTTGACAATGAACACATCACCAATCGGTTGAAAGGAAACGTTGTTGAAGCCGGTGCGTCTTATCAAAAAGAGTATCGGGGATTTGAAATTTTTGGAAAAGCGGCTCTTAATATTTCAGGAGATTATGACGGAAACTATCTTCTGGGAAGTGCGTCTTTTGAGCTCGATGAAAACAACAAAGCCAAGGCCACGATGTTTATTAACTCTGTAGCGCCCGATTATCACTTTCAATTGTACCAAAGTGATTATGTGAATTACAACTGGCAAAACAATTTCAAAAACATCAAGACACAGCAATTACAATTTGAAGTTATCTCTAAAAAATTATTTGATGCATCTGTGAGTTTTTCCAGAATTGAAGATTATACTTATTTCACGCGAACAGCAGCAGATACCACTACAACCCCTTTTCAGTATGATGAAACCGTAAATTACCTCAAACTGGAAGCCAAAAGACAATTTGATTTTGGAAAATTTTCTCTAAATGCACAAGTTACTTACCAAAATATTATTGAAGGGCAGGAAGTTTTCAAAGCTCCCGATTTTTTAGGACGTGCCAGTGTCTATTATTCCAATCATTTTTTCAGGAATGCACTTTTTTTACAAACAGGCATCACCGGCAAGTATTTTACTTCTTATGAAATGAATGCCTATGACCCTGTTTTGGCAGAATTTTATGTGCAGGACAATCAAAAATTTGGTGATTTTCCTATGCTGGATTTATTTGTTAATGCCAAAATAAGCCAAACACGTATCTACCTTAAATGGGAACATTTTAACGCCTTGTTTGGTGAGAAAAACTATTTCTCAGCCCCCGGTCACCCTTTTAGAGATGCCAAAGTGCGTTTTGGGTTGGTTTGGAATTTCTTTATGTAACGTTTTATGGAATCATTAATATTGGAATATAGATTTACGAATCATCAGAAACTAATTCTATCTCTTCTCCCAGCATTACTACTTACTGTAATGATTGAAATGTTATCAATTTCACTAAATTTTAAAGGATATTTATTCGTTTTTTTGTGCGCATTCCTTTTTATTTTTTTAATAGGAAAAATATTTTCAAGGAGAGGTTTGATTGCAAAAAATAATGAGTTATTTATTGGGGTGTTTTACTTTAAAGTATTATTTTTTAAAAAACGTATTGATTTGAGTAAATGGTCAAAGATTTCATTATTGAAGTTCAACAAAAGACAAAAGCTTGCTTTTTTTACTTCTGCAAACCCTGACTTATCAGAACAGTATAATTCTTTCGATGTTTGTTTGTTAAATGAAAAACATACTCGAAGACTTGTATTGATTTCATTAAAAAATGAAGAAAATACTCAAATCGTAATTCGGTTTTTGAGTGAAAATTTTAGTTTAAAATATGAAACTTACAGCCCGGATTTTAGTTAAGTCTTCATAACCTTAAAATCTTATTTAAAGTAAAGGGGTTTTCTAATAAACAAATTCCAAAATTTTTTCATTTGTAATTTGGTGCTTGTAATTTATTTTTTTGATTTAATCTTTGAGTAGTCCCCTTGAAATCACAATTTTCTGAATCTCACTAGTGCCTTCATAAATTTGGGTGATTTTGGCATCACGCATTAGGCGTTCCACGTGGTATTCTTTCACATAACCATTTCCACCGTGCACTTGCACTGCTTCAACAGAAACTTTCATAGCCACCTCAGATGCTTTGAGTTTTGCCATGGCGCTGCTCATATCATAATTCATACCGTTGTCTTTTTCCCAGGCAGCTTTCATCACCAGGTGTCTGGCGCATTCAATTTCCACAAGCATATCTGTCAGTTTGAAAGCAATGGCCTGATGGTTACAGATTTCAGTGCCAAAGGCTTTTCTTATTTTTGAATAATCTCGTGCCATTTCATAAGCTCCACTGGCAATTCCTAAAGCTTGGGCTGCAATTCCAATACGCCCACCCGATAAAGTTTTCATTGCAAAGGTAAACCCAAATCCGTCTTCACCAATGCGGTTTTCTTTAGGTACTTTTACATCGTTGAAATTCAATGTGTGGGTGTCGCTTCCGCGAATGCCCAATTTGTCTTCTTTGGGTCCAATTTCAAAACCGGGCATTCCTTTTTCAAGAATAAATGCGTTGATGCCTCGGTGTTTTTTCTCTTTATCGGTTTGGGCAATCACGAGGTAAATATCAGCATTGCCGCCATTTGTTATCCAATTTTTAGTACCATTAATGATGTAGTGGTCGCCATTATCTATGGCAGTTGTTTTTTGCGAAGTGGCATCACTACCTGCTTCAGGTTCAGAAAGACAAAATGCGCCCAGCTTTTGTCCGGAAGCAAGAGGTATTAAATATTTTTGTTTTTGCTCTTCAGTTCCATAAGCATACAAACCATAACACACTAATGAATTGTTAACAGACATCACTACAGAGGCTGAAGCATCGATTTTAGAAATTTCTTCCATTGCCAGCACATAAGAGGTTGTATCCATTCCACTACCACCATATTCCGGTGGAACCATCATTCCCATAAAGCCCAGTTCGCCCATTTTTTTGATTTGCTCAGCAGGAAATTCTTGTTTGTTATCGCGTTCAATCACGCCGGGGAGCAGTTCAGTTTTTGCAAAATCACGCGCCGCATCGCGAATCATGATATGTTCTTCAGAAAGATTAAAATCCATAGTGTGGTGTTTAAAAGTGTGTTTGTAAAAGGTGCACAAAGATACTTTTTTAGCATCATTTTTTCAATAATTACCGTTAATTTTACCCAAATGAAGTCAAAAAACTACAACGTTATAGGTGTGATGAGCGGTACATCCTTAGATGGGATTGATTTGGCCTATATTGCTTTCGCGAAAATGGATACCTGGAATTATATAATTCATAAAGCAGTAACCATCCCATACCCTGAAACCTGGAAACAACGATTGCAAAACGGAGTTTCTCTTTGTGAAAAGGATTTGCTGAGACTAAACAAGGAATACACGCAGTATCTTGGAGAAATTATAAAAAGCTTTATTAATAGTATTAACGGGATTTCCGCCTTCGCAGGAATAGATGCGGTTTGCTCTCATGGGCATACCATTTTACACCAACCTGAAAAAGGCATTACACTTCAAATTGGAAACTTACCGGAACTGGCAAATCACATTAAAACAACAGTGGTTTGCGACTTTAGGGTGCAGGATGTGGCACTAGGCGGGCAGGGAGCTCCATTGGTTCCCATAGGTGATCAATTGTTGTTCAGTGAATATGACTACTGTCTCAATCTTGGCGGATTTGCTAATGTATCTTTCGAAGAAAAAAACCAACGAATCGCTTTTGATATTTGTCCGGTGAATATCGTGTTGAATGCTTTGGCTGAAAAACTTGGTGCTCCTTATGATAAAGGTGGAAAAATGGCAGCTAATGGAAACTTAATTTCGAAGCTCTTAGAAGAACTCAATGCCTTGGAATTTTATAAACTTCAACCTCCAAAATCCCTTGGTTTGGAATGGGTTCAAAAGCATATTTTCCCACTTTTGGAAAAAACTGAGGCAACTACAGAAGATTTGTTGCACACGTTTACAGAACACATTGCGATTAAATTAGCAAACACATTCAAAGAAAACACATCAGTATTGGTGACCGGAGGAGGAACTTATAATTGGTATCTTTTGGAAAGACTAAAAAACCATAAAAAAATCAATCTTGTACTTCCATCAAAAGTGCTGATCGAATACAAAGAAGCATTGGTTTTTGGATTGCTGGGAGTTTTAAAAATGTGTGGTGAAGTTAATTGTTTGGCAAGTGTGACGGGTGCTGAGAGAGATCACTCCTCAGGAAAAATTTTTAGGTTTTAAGCGAGTTTTATTTTTCATTCCTAAAAAATACATAAAAGTCAACCCAAACCCTGCTAAGTTTTTATATTTGTGACGCGATATTTAAAACAGCTAACGACCACAATAAACAAAATTTAATGAAAGAGTTACTCCAAAAGTTTGAAGACAAATCACCCGAAATAGTATTCCACTGGAATGATCCCGAGACCGAAGCTGAAGGCTGGACAGTCATCAACTCATTAAGAGGAGGTGCAGCCGGTGGTGGAACTCGAATGCGAGTGGGTCTTGACCAAAATGAAGTGCTTTCCCTTGCAAAAACTATGGAAGTAAAGTTTACTGTTTCAGGTCCGGCAATTGGTGGAGCAAAATCAGGAATCAACTTTGACCCTAAAGATCCAAGAAAAAAGGGAGTTCTTGAAAGATGGTACAAAGCAGTCTCGCCACTTTTAAAAGCGTATTATGGAACCGGAGGCGATTTGAATGTGGACGAAATACACGAAGTGATTCCCATTACTGAAAATTGTGGTGTTTGGCATCCGCAGGAAGGGGTTTTTTCAGGGCATTTTCAACCCACCGAAGCAGATAAAATCAACCGAATAGGACAATTGAGACAAGGAGTAATTAAAGTGTTGGAAAACAACAATTACTCACCGGATATAACCAGAAAATATACCGTAGCCGATATGATTACCGGCTATGGAGTGGCAGAAGCAGTGCGCCATTTTTATGATATTTATGGCGGAACTGTTAAAGGAAAACGAGCCATTGTTCAAGGTTTTGGTAATGTGGGTTCAGCAGCAGCATTTTATCTCGCACAAATGGGTGCAAAAGTGGTTGGAATTATTGATAGAGTGGGAGGTGTTATTAATGAAGACGGATTCACTTTTGAAGAAATAACTCAACTATTCCTCAATAAAGATGGAAATACCTTGGTTTCTGACCAAATGATTCCTTTTGACGAGATTAATGAAAAAATTTGGAAACTTCAGGCGGAGGTTTTTGCGCCTTGTGCCGCTTCACGCCTGGTAACACAAAAACAAATAGATTCTATGATTGCTTCCGGGCTTGAAGTTATTTCAAGTGGTGCCAATGTGCCCTTTGCCGATAAAGAGATTTTCTTTGGATCTATTATGGAAGCTACAGATGCCAAAGTGAGCCTAATTCCTGATTTTATAGCAAACTGTGGAATGGCAAGAGTCTTTGCATATTTTATGGAGCGCCGCGTTCAAATGACAGACGAAGCCATTTTTAACGACACTTCGATGACCATTAAAAATGCCATTCAAAATACATTTGACAATAATAGTAGTAAAACTGGTATTAGCAGGACTGCGTTTGAAATTGCTTTAAAGCAGTTAATTTAATTTCAAATCACAATTTACCAGAGTAACTTTCGTTAACTTAAAAACAATTTACACACTATGCTAACAGCCTTTATGCAAGAAGGAGTTGATGAAACCCTTCAAGAACTCGACCCGGAATCTGTTGAAAAAACCTTATCGGTATTTGAATTAATTATGAATGGTGGTCCCGGTGCCATCATTATTATTGCGATACTTTTTGTGCTGCTTTTTGTGGCGGTTTACATTTATTTCGAAAGAATTTTTGCCATCAAAGCGGCTTCAAAAATTGATAAGAATTTTATGCACCAAATCAGGGAGCAGGTAGCATCAGGAAATCTGCAGGGTGCTAAAATACTATGTGCACAAAACAATTCTCCGGTATCGCGCTTAACCGCAAAGGGTATTTCCAGAATTGGAAGTCCTTTGGAAGATATTAACACCGCCATTGAAAATGCCGGTCGTCTTGAGGTTTACAAGTTAGAGAAAAATGTGAGTGTGCTTGCTACCATTTCCGGAGCAGCGCCTATGATTGGTTTCTTGGGTACTGTAATCGGTATGGTTCTTGCTTTTCACCAATTAGCAACCAGTAGCGGTCAAGCCGAAATGGGTCAACTCGCAGAAGGTATTTACACCGCAATGACAACAACTGTAGCCGGATTGATAGTAGGTATCATTGCTTATATGGCTTACAACCACGTAGTAGTGCGCACAGATAAAGTAGTACACAGTATGGAAGCAAACGCCGTTGATTTCCTTGACTTACTAAACGAACCATCATAATATGAAATTACGCGGAAGAAATAAAATTGATGCCACTTTTAGTATGAGTTCGATGACAGATATTGTATTTTTGCTTTTGGTGTTTTTCCTCCTGACCTCACCGGCCATAACACCAGATGCACTGGATTTGCTGTTGCCAACAGCAAAAGGAAAAACCACTCACCAGCAAAACCTTTCAGTGAGCATCACAAAGGATTTAGATTATTATGTGGATAAAGAACGAGTGAGTGAACAAGCTGTTGAAAATTTTATAAAAAGAGAGTTGCAAGGTCAGACAGAACCCACAATTATTTTAAGAGCTGAAGAGGGTGTGCCCATTCAACATGCTGTCAAGATTATGGATATTGCCAACAGAAACAGATATAAAATTGTGTTGGCTGTAAAACCTAACTAAAGTTAGAAGTTAAAAGTACGAAGTTAGAAGTATGAGTTTTTTAAAAACCGAAGAAGAAAAGAAAAGTTTCAGAATCACTGTAATTATACATGTGGCGATTGTGTTGTTGTTGTTTCTTTTTGGTTTGAAATATTTTGATCCGCCCATTGAGCAGGGAATTGCAGTAAATTTTGGCACAACCGATTTTGGTAGTGGTGATGTACAACCTTTAGAACAAGTTCAAACATCGCCCTCACAAACCCAGCAACAAACAGAAACAACCCCAGAGCCTATAGTCGAAGAAGAAGTTGTGACTCAAGACAATACTGATGCTCCGGTGATTCAAAAGGAAGAAAAACCAAAACAGGTCACAACTCCGGTTGAAACCAAGCCCAAAGAAGTGCCAAAAGTAGAGCCAAAACCTGATCAATCCACCACCGATGCTTTATCAAGTATCCTCAATGCACCAAAACAGGAAGGCACAGCACAAAGTGGGGAAGGTGATGATAATAAAGCTGGTGACAAAGGTAACCCCGATGGAGACCCCAATGCCAGTAGCTACTACGGTATTGGAAAAGGACTTGACGGCGATGGTAATTACCTCCTTGGCGGAAGAAAGGCTATTGTTAAAAAAATCATTGTTCAGGATTGTAATCAAGAAGGTATTGTCGTTGTAGATATTGATGTGGATCGTAATGGTAATGTAACCAAGGCCATTCCCGGTGTGAGAGGAACCACAAACAACTCAAAATGTCTTCTGGATCCTGCCAGACAGGCAGCTTTGGAAACAAAGTTCAACAGTGATTCAAATGCCCCGGCCCGACAGCTTGGACGGATTATTTACCGCTTTTCCCTTTCGGAATAAAACTAATAAAATTCCTGATTAATTCTTTATCTTTATAGCTTATAATCATTGCTATGAAAAGATTGTTATCTCTATTATTACTACTTTTAGTTCTTGCAGGATGTGACTTCAATAGTCATATATCTCCAGAAGCTCCAAAAACTAATAAACTCCCCAAGGATATCTTATTTATGCAGCGTGCATATCCGCTTGAAGAAATTAAAGCTGGAGCTTATGAGGATGGTAAGCTGTGGCGAAAAGAAAATTTACAGAATAGAAATTCCAATCTTTTATGGGAATTTGCTGGACCCACAAACATTGGTGGAAGAATAACTGACATTGAAATTGCACCTTTAATTCAAGACACCTATTATTTAGGAGCTGCCAGCGGCGGAATTTTCAAAACCACAAATGCAGGAGCAAGCTGGGTGCCCATTTTTGACGATCAACCATTTCTTTCAATTGGAGATATTGAGTTATCACAAAATGAGTCTGATCTTGTCTGGGTTGGAACAGGTGAGCCCAACGCTGGAGGGGGTTCCTTAGCCTATGATGGAGATGGTGTTTACAAAAGTGATGATGGAGGATTAACCTGGGAAGATAAGGGACTTTCAAATGTGGGTAGTATCGGAAAAGTAAAATTAGACCCCAATAATGACGACCGGATTTATGTTGCTGCAATGGGGCCATTATTTAGAAAAGATAATAACAGAGGTGTTTACAGAACCACAAATGGAGGAAATGATTGGGAGCAAGTATTGTTTGTTAGCGATTCTACAGGCGTCATTGATATGGCGATTCACCCCTCAAACGGAGATATTGTTTATGCAACAAGTTGGGAACGCATTAGAAGACCCAGCGCAAGGCAATATGGTGGTGAAACCTCAGGAATCTACAGAACAACAAATGGTGGTAATTCCTGGACAGAACTGACCAACGGACTACCCGCTCTACCGGCTCAAAAAGGACGTATTAGTATTGATATTTCAAAATCCAACCCCAATGTGCTTTATGCAATGTATGCAGATGCCATAGGAAACGTTCAAGGTGTTTATAAAACTATTAATGGTGGTGATAGCTGGACGCAGGTGAACTCAAGTCAATTGGTGGATGTTGGATTTCATTGGTGGTTTGAAGGAATCTTTGTCGATCCAACTAATGAAAATACGATTTATTATCTTGGATTGACAGTTCAAAAATCCACAAATGGAGGGTCAAGTTGGTTTAATTCATTTCCTGATGTGCACGTAGATCAACATGCACTTGCATTTAACCCCTCGGTCCCCGCTGAGGTTTTACTTGGTAATGATGGCGGATTTTATAAAAGTAGTAACGACGGAGTTTCATCAATAAAAGATTTAACCCTTCCCATTACACAATTTTACAGGTTTCATGTAGATTTTCAAAATCCTGAAAAAATCTATGGCGGCGCTCAGGACAACAGCACCATGAGAACTACAACCGGTAACCTTAATGATTGGGTAATTATTAATGGTGGTGATGGTTTTCAACCATTGGTGGACCCGACTAATACCAATGTAATTTATGCCTTGTCCCAGTATGGAAATCTTAGAAAATCAACAAACAATGCCGCAAGTTTTTTTCCAGCGACAACGGGAATTCTAGGTTCTGACAGAAAAAACTGGGACACCCCCATAGTTTTTGATCCCACAAATCCACAAATACTTTATTATGGGGCAAACCGCTTATATAAATCGATTAATGCTGCCGGAAATTGGACAGCAATTAGCCCTGATTTGTCAAATGGACCTCATCCCGGAAATTTGGTCTATGGCACCATAATTTCCATAAGTATTTCCCCTTTAAATAGTGATAAAATTGTTGTGGGAACTGATGATGGGAATGTTTGGATAACTCAAAATGCTGGGTCAAACTGGACAAAAATCTCAGATGATTTACCCAATCGCTGGGTAACAAAAGTGCTGACAGATCGAGAAGATGTCAATACCATTTATGTTACTTTCTCCGGGTATCGTTATGGTGAAGATACCGGTCACGTTTATAAATCAATCGATAATGGATCTTCCTGGACTGATATCTCAACAAGTTTACCAGATGTTCCGATAAATTCTGTTGTTAAAGATAGTTATGGAAATTTATTTTTAGCAACAGATATTGGTGTAATGGCATCTGGTGATGAAGGGGTAAACTGGGAAATTTTAGGGGAGAACTTGCCATCGGTTGTGGTTACAGACTTGCATATACATGAATCCTCAGAAATGCTATATGCTGCCACTTATGGCAGATCAAGTTATAAAATCGACCTTTCTGGTAATATTTTAGGTATCAATTCTCTTGAGGAAACCATTGGTGTGAGTGTATATCCAAATCCGGCACGTGATTTTGTCAACATCAAATTAAACAAAGTGTATCAAAATGTTGAGGTGATTTTTTATGACCCATTAGGGCGCGTTATATATTCAGAAACTTTCATTGACAGTCAAAATGAAATCAAGCTGAATGTGGAGCAGTTTACAAAAGCGACTTATTTTTTAAAAATTAAAGCAGACAATCAGGAGGTCACTAAAAAAGTTATCATTCACTAAAATTACAACTATCAATTACAACCAAACTTTAGACTGGCTATTTGCTCAGTTGCCAATGTATCAAAGAGTGGGTGGTGTTGCTTACAAAAAAGATTTAAGCAATACTCTTAAGCTGACAACACATTTAGACCAACCCGAAAAAAACTTTAGAAGCATACACGTTGCCGGAACAAACGGTAAAGGTTCTGTGAGCCATATGCTGGCGTCTGTATTGCAGGAGGCTGGTTATAAAGTGGGATTATATACTTCGCCACACTTAAAAGATTTTAGAGAACGTATCAAGATAAACGGGCAGATGATTCCCAAGAGTAAAGTGACTTCTTTTATTAAGAATCACAAATCTTTTTTTGAGACCCACTCCCTTTCTTTTTTTGAGATGACTGTGGGACTTGCGTTTGATTATTTTAGTACCGAACAAGTTGATGTTGCTGTAATAGAAGTTGGAATGGGCGGAAGATTAGACAGTACAAATATTATTGTTCCGGAGGTTTCAGTCATCACAAATATTGGCTTGGATCACACTGCTTTTTTAGGAAATACGCTTTCCGCTATAGCGAAAGAAAAAGCGGGAATTATCAAACAGAATATACCTGTTGTAATAGGCGAATCAACTCCTGAAACAAAAGAAGTATTTGAATCTATCGCCTCTGAAAAAAATGCTGAAATCACTTTTGCAGACGCGATGACTCCCCAAGCCATTGAAATAGATTTAAAAGGGGCTTATCAAGTTAAAAACAAACAAACAGTCCTTACTGTTATTAAGGTTTTAAATCAGCAAAATAAATTTCAGATACCAGAAAAAGCGATTAAAACTGGTCTTAAAAAAGTAGTTTCAAACACCGGGTTGATGGGTAGATGGCAGGTTTTGCAAAAAGCACCTAAAGTGATATGTGATACGGCACATAATAAAGAAGGGTTGACTTATGTATTAAAGCAACTTGATGCTGAAAAAATGAAGAGTTTGCATATAGTTTTAGGGTTTGTGTCAGATAAAAATGTAGAAGATGTTCTTGAAATGTTTCCAAAAAAAGCACACTATTATTATTGCAAACCGGGAATACCAAGGGGTCTGGATGTGTCAGTTTTAGAAGAAAAAGCAATAAGAGCCGGTCTAATTGGAATTGGGTATTCTTCAGTAAGGAATGCTTATAAGGCCGCTCTAAAAAATTCAGATCTTGAAGATTTAATATTTGTGGGCGGCAGCACTTTTGTAGTTGCTGAAATTATTTGATTTTTTTAAAAAATATGTTGCGGGTAATGAAAAAGTCATCTATATTTGCATCCGCTTAGTGAAAGAGCGGGCGATTAGCTCAGTTGGTTCAGAGCACCTCGTTTACACCGAGGGGGTCGGGGGTTCGAATCCCTCATCGCCCACATCAAGCAAAAACCCGATAGTGAAAACTATCGGGTTTTTTATTGTTGGAGCCCCAGAAAACGAAGTTTTCAATGGGGCGGAAACAATAAAAAAACCAGATGTAAAACATCGAGGGTTTTTATTTGCAGGAGCGGGTGATATGGGATCATCAATAGATAATCCAATTGGCTCCCCAGAAAACGAAGTTTTCAATGGGGCGGAAACAATAAAAAAACCAGATGTAAAACATCGAGGGTTTTTATTTGCAGGAGCGGGTGATATGGGATCATCAATAGATAATCCAATTGGCTCCCCAGAAAACGAAGTTTAATTGAGGAAAGAAAAGATTTATTAATAAGTACAGTTTTTACTGAATTTTAATTTAAACTTCTTATTTTTACAATCCTTTAAAAATGGGTC
>TARA_R110002072_G_scaffold148769_4_pt1 | contig 16171 bp, 16 predicted proteins | sample TARA_R110002072 | Tara Oceans TARA_R110002072 (sample SAMEA4397118) | marine metagenome | biome: Polar Biome; feature: [SRF] surface water layer (ENVO:00010504); material: water (ENVO:00002006), including particulate matter (ENVO:01000060) such as... | depth 5 m | reverse complement strand
TGGTTATTAAAGTTGTTTCTCAATTAGGTCATAAAAAAATTGCTCAACGGTATTTAAAATTTATTATTGGTTTAATTCCTGAAAAAGATGAGCAATTGCAAATTATGTACGGAATCAACAACGAAAAAATTTTAACTGAAAAAACCTTATCACATTTAAAAGGATATAAAAATTCAGCTCCGGTACGAGTTGGAAATGCCGCCTATTCTCAACAGCAAAATGATATTTATGGGATTTTAATGGATGTAATTCATCAACAAATAACCAATTTCACCATCGATATAGATAATGGAGAAGAATTATGGACCATTACCAAAGGAATAGTTTGGGTGGTAAACAAACACTGGAGAGAAGCTGATAAAGGAATTTGGGAATTTAGAGAAGAAGACAGACATTTTACGTTCTCTAAAGTATTGTGTTGGGTGGCAATTGATAGAGCGATAAAAGTAGCCGAACTTTTTAGTAAAGATTACAAAGCGTCAAAATGGAGAAAGATTGAACAAGAAATAAAAAACGATATTCATAAAAACGCTTGGAACGAAGAAGTACAGGCTTTTACACAATCGTATGGTTCTTCTGAAATGGATGCTTCTGTTTTATTAATGGAATCGTATGGATTTTTAGAGGCTAAAGACCCTAAGTTTATAAGTACCGTAGAAGCAATTGGTAAAGAATTAAATAATGATGGGTTGTTATATCGATACAAAAATAAAGATGATTTTGGTTTGCCATCTTCTTCTTTTACTATCTGTACATTTTGGTACATTAATTCTTTAAGTAAAATTGGTAAAAAAGAAGAAGCAACAGCACAATTTGAACAATTGCTATCTTATAGTAATCATTTAGGACTGTTTAGTGAAGACATTGATTTTGAAACAAAACGTTTGTTAGGAAACTTCCCTCAGGCCTATTCTCATTTAGCATTGATAGAAACTGCATTGAATTTAACGCAATTAGAAGATCAAGAGAGCATTATTGATGGATTGAGCTAGTAGTAAAGATCTACATAAAGGTCACAGTAATAATTCTTCCGTTTTTAATTTCGTAAATCGCAACGGCATTAACTATTCTTCCATTAATTGTTACAGATTCTTGGTCTATGATAATGTTTCCATTTTCTATACGGTTTAGAATTTTGCAATTAAGGTCTTTTGTGTTTCTAAAGAAAGCTCCATAACGTCTTTTCATTTCTTTTCTGCCCTGATATCTGAGTTTGTGAGGGTAATCATACACTTTTACATCTTCAGAAAATACATTTACATACGCATCTATATCTCTATTGTTATAAGCTTCTAATTGTTTTTCAACAACAAAACGAGCAGACTCTTCTCCAACTATTGCCATTTTTGTTCCGTCTGGGCTGATAGAAATTCTAGAAATATTCTGAATTTGAGTATCATCAACTGTAAAAAACTCACTCCAAACAGTATCTGTTTTTATATTATATTGTAATATTTGATTCTTTTTAGCTTGTAAAACAACATCTTCAGATAACCAATAAATGTCTTCGTATTTACCATCTAGAGTGGCAATTTTCGCTGTTCTTAAACTAGAAACATCTAAAGACCTAATTTCCCATTCAGGATTTTTCTTACTGATGTAACTTACTTTACTGCTATTAGGAATTTTATGAAGAGAACGTCCAATATTTTTTTGTAAAGTAAAATTTGTTTTATGTTTTAAGTCACTAGTTACTAAGTCTAATGAGTTTTTACCTATAATGGCTGAAACCACTAGCTTGTCATTATACCATAATGGGTATGCAACTTTTAAACTACGAATAAGTTCTTTAGATTCACCAGTATTGATATCATATCTATAAAATCTTTGTAGCCCTGAGTCGTCTAGACGTACAGCTGACACATCATCTGATCCAGGAATACGTTGAGGTGAATATTCTCCTCCTTGTGGAGTATTATTGATGAAAACTTTTTTGCCAGTTTTTATCGTATATTTTAAAATATCGGTCTGTCCATTTCTAGAAGAGGCAAACAATAGCGTATTATTATCATAAAAATAAGGCTGACTATCATAGTCTTTATTGTCTGAAATATTTTTTTTATTTGTTAGTTGATAACCTTTGTCGGTTTTTTCTACATCAAATAAGTAAACCTCAGTATTGGTTTGTGCAACTACAGTTGAAGCAATTAAAACGAATAATAATGGTAGTTTTTTCATGTTATTTTAATGAATGGTTTTTTTGAAATTGGTAAGAGTGTGCAAAGCATAATAGACCCAAAGAAGCATAAATAAAACCGGGTAAACCAAATTTTAAACCTACTTGAAATTTTGCTAGTAAAGCAGAAAATATTCCAACAAAAACAAAAATAAGGAAATGCCGTGTATAAAATAATAATACAAAAGGATTTTTAATTTCTTTATCTTTCTTATAGGCTCTATAATACATGAGCGATAATGAACCAAAGATTAGCGAAAAACCAATGCTGTATAATTGAAATAATTGTGAAAATTCACCAATTGACATAAAGGATCTTTTTAAAAGTGAGTCTAATAATGATTTCACAGGAAAAATATAAAAAAGAACTGTAAATAATAGAATCATGTTAAGAGCAATTATCCAATTATCTATCAGATCTGTTCTTCTAAAAAAATTGTAATGAACTTTCCATAATGTCATCATAATAAAAAAACTGACGGCAAAAGATATGAAATTTGGAAGTTCTTTAGAAAAAGAGAGTATTTCTGCATTTGAGCCAACCTGAACAACCATTAAGGTTGCGGCAAATGCAAAAACACCATCACTTACTGCTTCTAATCTACTTTTTGAATGTGAGAAAAACATATTTGTTAGTTAGTCGGTAGAAAGATATTAAAAAAAAAATAAGAGGTCAGTTTTTTTAATACTTCAAATACATGATATGATTTGGGTTAGAATGTGTTTTAGAAACAGGAAAATCATAGCTTCCAACATTTTTCATTCCCATTTTTATGTAGAATGCTATTGCTCTTGGGTTTTCTGTCCAGACGGCTAACCACATTCCAGCTTGATTATTTTTTTGAGACAAGGCAACATTAAAATCAAATAACGCTTTCCCTAAATTTAAACCATAGAATTCTTTCAATAAATACAAACGTTCCATTTTAGTAATATTTTGTATTTCTACATTTTCATTAGAAATATTAAAAATCACTTTGGAAAAACCAGCTAGTTGATCATTGTGATAAATGAGATAATATTCATTGGCAGGCTCAGACAGTTCTATTCGTAAATTATCTTCGTTAAAATTTTTAGAAATATAAGCTTCAATATCATGTTTAGGAGAACTATGTCCATGCGGAACTAAGAAAGATTCTACACTAACTTTTGATAATATTTTTGCGTCAGAAACTGTAGCTTTTACAATTTTATTCATTTAAACAGTAAAATTACATTTTTACTGTACTTATTTGAACAACAGGCTCGATATTTGTGAAGTTAGGTAAATCTGCCAATATTTCTGAAGCATTTGGTCCAAATGAATTTTGAAAAGATTCTAGGCTGTCAAAATATAAATTTCCCATAGCCGCAAAAGGTGCATTTGAATTTGGTATAATACCAGCAATACCCTCTTCAACGGATGCTCCTTTAATTGCATTGCCTAATAATTTAGCTACTAATGGAATATGTGTATTCAAGTAGTAATTAATGTCAAATATTTTTCCTTGAGCATTAGGATATAGCACACTAAATTTAATCATGTCAGTTTTCATATTATTTGATTTTTAATGTTGGATTAATATGATTTTAAAGATATAAAAAAACCTCCCTTAATTAGCAAGAAGTTTTATTATTGTCTGTTAAAGAAGTTATTTATTTATCATTTAATGCGGAATAGACGATTTGCTCCAATTTTCCATTTATACTTTGATTATAGGGTGATTGAAGCACTTGTCTTAGTTGTATTACGATAATATCATTTACAGGGTCTATCCAAAATATGGTGCTAAATGCACCTCCCCAACTGTAACTCCCATCGGGTCTATTTGGATGATTTTTTGCTACATCAAATCCAAATCCAAATGTAGCTGTTCGAGATGGAAATTGAATACTGTCAAGTTGATTTATATGCATTGATTTTGCAGTTTCTTCTTTTAAAATTCTAACACCATTTAATTTTCCATTATTTAACATTGCTTGACAAAAAAGATAATAGGCTCTCGCTGTTCCTGTCATTCCACTACCACCGGAAGCATATGTTTTTGCTCCTTCCGTTGGATAATTAGGAATATACATAGAACCCATATTAGAAGCTTCAACAATAGTACCTTTTCTAGTTGGTAAATAAACTTTTGCAAGCTCCTTTGTGAAAGATTTATCAAAGTAAAAATCTAGCATTTCTATACCTAGTGGTTTGGTAATATGTTCTCTTATATAATCGTCTAAGTCCATTTTAGAAGCAACTTCAACAACTCTACCTAATACATCTGTATTTAATCCGTACATCCATCGAGCTCCAGGCTCATGCATTAATGGAAGATCTCCAATTTTACTCATAGTTTCTTTAATAGTAATTGGTAGATGAGTTGCTAGATCTGGAATCCCATTTTTGGCTAAAATTGCCCCATTAATTCTAGGATTCATAAAACCATAAGGTACACCAGCTGTTTGGGTTAATAATTGACGAATAGTTGGAGTAGTAGTAGAAGGTTTACTAGTCCAAGTGCTATCTTTTGGATTAAAATCAACAAGAACTTCAGTTTCTTTAAAAGAAGGAATATATTTTCCAACTGGATCATCTAATTGTAGTTTTCCGGCTTCTATTAATTGCATTGCAGCAACAGAAGTAAGAGGCTTTGTCATTGAAGCCATTCTAAATAAATGATTCTTATTATAAGGTTCGGTTCTAGTAGAATCAGACCATCCAATTTCTGATTCGTAGATTATTTTGCGATTTTTTGCTATTAAAGTTACAGCACCAGGGTATTTTTTTGCTTCCACAAAATCCATCACCATTTTTTCTATTTTGACAAGACTATCTGAACTCATTCCAACATCTTCAGGTTTCGCAAATTCAAATTTTGCTTTCTTTTTATTTTCTACAGAACAAGAATAAATAAAGAAAATACTGATAAGTAGAAGAGTAATTTTAGAGAATTTCATTTTTTAATGGATTGGTTAATTGTCTATTTTAATAAAAAGTAACTTAATTATAAGTAAGCTTCACGAATTTAGGTAAATTATAATAAAAGAAAAACCTCCTTGCTTTCACAAAGAGGTTTTATAAATACCTAATAGAAATCTCTATTTAATTAAATCGTAACTGCGTTTTATGAAGTTTGTTAATTCTTCACCATGCAATAAATTCTGAGATAGTTTTGCTAAATCAAACGCTTGAGATATTAAACGATCACGTTTTTTATCCGTTTTTGTGTTTAATATTTCACCAACTAATTCATGATTTGTGTTCACTACTAGATTGTACATTTCAGGTAAATTACCCATTCCCATCATTCCACCACCGCCAGAAGCACTCATTTCTTTCATTCTTCTCATAAATTCTGGTACGGTAATCATAAAAGGAGAAGCATTAGAATCCATCGCTTCTAATTGAACAGTATAGGTTTGTTTAGGAACCGCATTTTCAATCATTGGTTTTAAAGTTTCTTTTTCTTCATCAGATAATTTAGAAATAACAGTATCTTCTTTCTTAATTAAATTATCTATATGATCTGCATCAACTCTAGTAAACTTTACTTTTTCGTTAGAAGTTTCTAATTTTTGCATTAAGTGAGAAACAATAGGAGAGTCTAATAATAAAACTTCGTATCCTTTATCTTTTGCTGCTTGAATATAACTGTGTTGCGCATCTTTATTAGCAGCATACAATACAATTTGATTTCCTTCCTTGTCAGTTTGTACATCTTTAGTTTTTTCTAAAAATTCTTCAAACGTAAAGAAAGCATTATCTACTGTTGGATATAATGCAAACTTCTGAGCTTTATCAAAGAACTTGTCTTCGGATAACATTCCGTATTCAATAATTACTTTGATGTCGTTCCATTTTGTTTCAAAATCTTCACGATTGTTTTTGAATAATGATGCCAATTTATCACCAACTTTTTTAGTGATGTAACCAGAAATCTTTTTTACAGCTCCATCTGCTTGTAAATAAGAACGAGATACATTTAAAGGAATGTCTGGAGAATCAATCACACCTTTTAGCATTTGTAAAAAGTCTGGTACTATACCTTCTACATTATCAGTTACAAAAACTTGATTTTGGTATAACTGAATTTTATCTTTTTGCATATCCATACTTGGACTTAACTTAGGGAAGAATAAAATTCCGGTTAAGTTAAAAGGATAATCTACATTTAAGTGAATGTGAAATAAAGACTCTTCAAATTGCATTGGATACAATTCTCTGTAGAAATTAGTATAATCTTCATCTTCTAAATCGGCAGGTTTTTTAGTCCATGCCGGATCTGTATTGTTAATGATTTTATCTACAGTAATTTTCTTATGTGGTTCTGTAGTTTCTTTTCCGTCTTTATCTGTCGTAGTTTTTGGAGTAAACTCCGGGTCGTTAATTTCTTCAGTTCCAAATTTAATTGGCACTTGATTAAAACGATTGTATTTGTTTAACAATTCAGAAATCTTAGAATCTTCTAAAAACTCTGTAGAATCATCTGCGATGTGTAAGATAATTTCTGTTCCTCTGTCAGATTTGTCGTGTTCTTCAATTGTATATTCTGGAGAACCATCACATGTCCAATGAGCTGCTTTTTCATCTTTAAAAGATTTGGTGATAATTTCTACTTTATCTGCCACCATAAAAGCAGAATAGAATCCAAGTCCAAAATGACCAATAATTCCTGCTTCATTGTCTTTGTACTTATCTAAAAATTCTTCAGCTCCAGAGAATGCAATTTGGTTGATGTATTTTTCAACTTCATCTGCAGTCATTCCTAAACCTTGATCTTTAATGGTAAGTGTTTTAGCATCTTTATCAATGCTAATTTCGATTTTAGCGTCGCCTAATTCTGTTTTAGCTTCACCAATAGAAATAAGGTGTTTTAGTTTAGAAGTTGCATCTGTTCCATTAGAAATAAGTTCACGTAAAAAGATTTCGTGATCAGAATACAAGAACTTTTTAATTAATGGAAAGATATTTTCTACCGATACATTAATGTTTCCTTTACTCATAATTTTATAATTTGTTTGTTATTGTCTGCTACTTACTAGTCAAAAAAAATACCAAAGACACTATTGTGACAAGATGACATAAGAAATGGACTTATAAATGAAGAATTCTTTAAAATCACTATTTTTGCTATCTTTAACAACGACAAACAAACAACAAATTCAATTTATATGTACAATTCTAAAATTACTGGGTTAGGATATTTTGTGCCTGAGAATGTGGTGACAAATGATGATCTTAAACAGTGGATGGAAACCAGTGACGAATGGATTCAGGAAAGAACTGGAATTAAAGAACGCAGATGGATAGATCCTGCAACTGGAGAAACTACTTCTACAATGGCAGTAAAAGCTGCTAAAATCGCTATAGAAAGAGCAGGTTTGACTAAAGATGATATAGACTTTATTGTATTCGCAACTTTAAGTCCGGATATGTATTTTCCAGGTGGTGGAGTTCGAGTTCAAGACATGTTAGATATGCCAACAATTGGAGCTTTAGATGTAAGAAATCAATGTTCTGGGTTTATTTATTCTTTATCGGTAGCTGATCAATTTATAAAAACCGGAATGTATAAAAACATTTTAGTCATTGGATCAGAAAATCATTCTGGCGGATTAGAACGTTCTACGAGAGGAAGAAATGTAACTGTGATTTTTGGTGATGGAGCAGGAGCGGCAGTTTTATCTAGATCCGAAGAAGAAGGAAAAGGAATTTTATCTTCTCATTTGCATTCAGAAGGAAAACACGCTAAAGAATTAGCATTAGAAGGTCCTTCTACGGGACGTTGGGTTCCAGAAATTCTAGCGGAGAATGATCCTAATGATGAGTCATATTATCCTTATATGAATGGGCAATTTGTTTTTAAACATGCAGTAGTCCGTTTTTCAGAAGCAATTATTGAAGGTTTAGAAGCAAATGGTTTGCAAAAAGAAGATATCAATATGTTGATTCCTCATCAAGCAAATTTGAGAATAGCTCAATTTATTCAACGTAAATTTCAGTTAAGTGACGATCAGGTGTATAATAATATTATGAAATATGGTAATACTACAGCCGCATCTGTAATTATTGCTCTAACTGAAGCCTGGGAGAAAGGTAAAATTAATGATGGGGATTTAGTAGTTCTTGCTGCTTTTGGTAGTGGATTTACCTGGGGAAGTGTAGTGATACGTTGGTAATATAAATACATACTAATAAAAAAATCCGAAGCATTGCTTCGGATTTTTTTATATAAGAAACTTATAAATTAGTTACTACTTCCGTACTGACCAATTAAGTTTTTAGTAATTGTTTTAATATCACATCCAGTATGCTTAATAGCGATTACTTGTGGATATAATCTTGTATCTGCATCGTAAATTTTCCCTTTTACAACACCAATTGCTTGTAAGAATACCTGATTAATAGATGAAGTGATTTCCGAGTTAATAGGAATAATTGCTGTAATCTCTTTGGATTCAACTCCCAAAACTTCATAACCAACACTTCCAGAAATATCACCATCTGCAGCAGCTTTACCTAAAGCGACTAAACTACTGATGTCAATATTGTTTTTCAATGCATTTACATTGGCAACGATACGTAAACCAACACCGATTTTTGCATATCCAACACAGCTGTCGTTTCCTTCACCTTCAATACTTTGGATAATGTATTTGTTGTAATCAATAATTAATCGGTAGGTTCCTCTATTCAGAGATCTTCCAGAATATAAGTAAGAAACTGTTCCGTCAGCATTAAAGCGTTGGATCGTAGTTTCCATTGATTCGTTGGGAATAAAGTTTAAAACAGACTGCTTATCCATAGACATTTCTAAAGCAGATTGTGTTTTTATCTGATTGTTAGAAGTTGCACTGGTAACGTTTGATTTAATCTGAATAGGCGCGATTGGAATAAAATCTATATAATTTTCTGCTCCTACGGCGTAATTTTCTGGTTTGCTAGAAAGAAATTGTGCTGAGATACTAGTTGTAAATGCTAATACGATCAACGACACAAAGAATTTTTTCATCTTAGTTTTTGTTTGGATTTTTAGAACTCTTCAAATCTAATAAAAAAACCTGAAAGTCTTTTGTATTTTAATCGAAATGTAATACAAATGATGTTAACAAAAAAAAAGCTGCAGAATGCAGCTTTTTTTTTTAAATAATTATTGGGTTGTTTAGAAGAAGCCACCGCCTCCATTTTTTTCGTTTTTATCTCTGTTTCTTCTTGATTTTGCTCGGTTTTTACCACCACCAAATCTATAGTTAAATCCTAAGAAAGAAGTTCTACTTTCCCATTGGAATTTTCCATTTTGCACAAAAGGATTTTCTGAATTAAATGTAAAGTTCATACCTCTAAAGATATCATTTACTCTAAAGTTAACGGTTCCTTTTCCATCTAAAACAGTCCAACTTGCGCCTAAATTCATCATCCACATTTTTTCTACATCCCATTGAATGTCTTTTTGAGGACCTCTATACATGGCGAATAATTGAAAACGTAAATTTTTAGTTGCTTTAAAACTGTTGCTAACTCTTGCGTTAAAAACATTATTTTGTACTGATAATTGTTGTGGATTAGTTCCTGTGTTATCAATGTTACCTAATTGTTCTTGAGAATAGAAATCCATACTAGAATTTACTCTCCACCAATTATTAATTTTAAAGTTTGCTGAAAACTCTAAACCATAGGCATCTGTATCACTAAAATTGGTAAATGTAAGTATTTGCCCCACTGTTGGATTTGCTGGATCTGCATTGGTAATTCTTGATATTACATCACTAATTTTTCTGTAAAATGTTCCAAAAGTTAGATTCCCACCTTTAATTTGACGTGTATAGTTTAATTCATATGAATTTGTAAACTGAGGAACTAAATCAGCGTTTCCAACGGAAACAATTAATGGTGTGCTCCATTCTCTAATTGGATTAACTTGTTGTATTCCTGGTCTGTCTATCCTTCTACTATAACTTACTTGCCACTGATTTTTTTCAGTTGGACTATATGTGAAGAATGCTGATGGATATACATTAAAGAAATCTTGATCTACTTTAAGAGTTTCGTCTAGAGTGTTGAAACTATTTCCATCATATCTATTAAAGGTTCCGTCTACAGTAAAGTTTTCTAAACGAGCTCCTAACTGCATTGTAAACTTATCCATCGTTTTTGCATAATTCACATAACCAGATAAGATGTTTCTCTCAAATTGAAAGTCAGAATTCCCAACAAAATCTTGACCTGTTTGTGTAAAAACTTGTTGATCTGTATCATTTAAGTTATTAGTATTATCACCTCGATACTCTAAACCAAGTTCTAATTTTGTTTTTTCGTTAAGAGGATTTGTATAATCAAGGTTTAATTGAGTATTGTTTCTCTTACTTTCAATATCATTAAAATAGTTATTGATATTTGTTGGGTCAATATCATCTAAATTGTTTAGAAAATTTTCAGCATTTGTATTAGAATAAGTAGCTTCTAATTCTAAATTATGACCTTCTTTCTTAAAATCAACTTTGTAGTTTACATTATAAGTACCGGTAGGTGAAGTGTTATCTTGAGTGTTTGGTGCATTAATTAATAAATTACCATTTGTATCTGAAATACGAGATCTACCAGAGGCCAATCCATCAAACCAGTTTTGTGTGGTATAAAAAGAAAGTGTGTTTTTATCGTTTAGATAAAAATCTGCACCAAACTTCACTAAATGTGATTGGTTTTCATTAATAAACTTAAATTCTTGCAAGTTAATACCAGGTCTTTCTACAAAACCAAAATTGTAATTATCACCCCCATTATAACCATAGTTTACAAAAAAGTTTACTTTTCCTGTCTTATAATTCATGTTAGTTGATGCATTGTAACGTACATAATGTCCTGCTGTTACACCAGTATCTAAACTTCCATTAAAACCTGTATTTGCATTTTTATTTAAAATGATATTAATAATACCACTCATTCCATCTGGATTATATTTTGCAGAAGGATTGGTAATTAGCTCAATACTTTTAATTGAATTAGAAGGTAGCTGTCTTAGTAATTGTGCCGCTGGTATATTAGTAGGTCTTCCGTCTACAAGTACTCTTACATTTGAATTTCCTCGCAAACTAATTTGTCCTGTTTGACTATCGACACTTACCGATTGAACGTTGTTAAGAAGTTCAGAAGCAGTAGTTCCTGCTGCTGTTAAATCTTTTCCAACATTGATTACTTTCCTATCCACTTTTTGTATGACTGTAGAAGTCTCTGCTCTAACAACTACTTCGTCTAATTTTGCAGCATCTTCCTTTAAAGTAATAGTTCCAAGATTAATATCCTTTTCTTTACTTGAAATGTTTATTTGTTTAGAAAAGGTTTTAAATCCGATAAATTGAATTTCAACTAAGCTATTTCCTCTTGGAATATCTTTTACTTTAAATTCTCCATTATCATCTGTAATTCCTCCAGTAATGACTTTTTTTGCCATGTCATAAATGACAATATTTACATAAGGAAGGACTTCTTTTGAGGTTTCGTCTATAACCTTTCCTGAAATAACTCCTGGTTTGGCTAATTCACTTTTTGCTAACTGAGCAAAAGAATTAAAAGACACGGTTAACATGCATAAAAGCAGTATTTTTTTCATTGATTAATTGTTTTGGTTGATTGTTTATGATGCTTAGTAGACTACTTATGTTTTATCTTTGTTACTTGTCTTAACATTGTTTAACGTATAATTAACAAATGAGTAAAAAAACTTTAGTCCTTGGTGCTTCTTTAAATGAAACACGTTATTCTAACATAGCAATACATAGATTGAGAGCAAAAAAACATGAAGTTGTAGCTTTTGGTTTACGAAAAGGTAAGGTGAATGATGTGTCTATTTATACAGATAAAAAAGTGTTTAAAAACATTGATACCATAACCTTGTATTTAAACCCAAAAAGACAAGAAGAATTTTATGATTATATTGTTGGTTTAAAGCCAAATAGAGTAATTTTTAATCCTGGGACAGAAAACACCGAATTAATGGAAATTCTAGAAGAAAACAATATAGAATCTGAGATTGCTTGTACTTTAGTTTTGCTGTCAATTAATCAATATTAATCTCTTAAATATGAAAAATAGAGTTGTTAGAGTTTTGGTCATTACAATTATCATGTCAACATTATACATTCTTTTTTTTCTTGAAGATGTAGTTGATACTCCTAAACATGAAAATAAGATTCAAACGGATACTATTAATTTAGTTGCTAAATTAGATACATTACTAATGACAAATGATTATTTGGTGTTAGGAAAAAGTACAGATGTTCAGCTGATTAAGTTGTCTGATTCCTCTAATTATAAAGGGTTTAAAATCATGGAAAGTTTTCAAAATGATGTAATCATTGCAAAAAATCCTGATGTTGATAATTTTGAAATTTATAAAAAGTTTTCATTAAATGCCTTTTTCGAATCTAACAAAGTACCTGTTTATAATGGAAAGTTAGCCGATCCAGATTTCACAACTAATGAAGATGCTAAAATGTTTAGAACTAGAATAACCGAAGGTTGTGAAGATGGAATCAATTTTGCGGGTTATTTTACTCTTATCTATTGGGGATGTGGAACTTCTTGTCAGTATGGAGTTATTGTAAATAGAAAAACAGGTGAAATTTTTGACGGATATCAATCCTCTTTAGGTTCAGAATTTAAAAAAGATAGTGAATCAATTATCATGAATTCAGATATTATTGAAGGAGATTCTCAATACATTCCATTATATCAATTTAAAGATTTTGATTTAAAAGTATGGAAGAATACTACTTTTAAGGATTATAATTAAACGGAAAATACTTTTCCTGCTTCTGCTAAATCAACATTACTGAAAATTTCTTCCGCTTCTTTTTGAAATAAAGAAATATCTTGATATCGGCTAGAATAATGTCCTAAAATCAATTTTTTCACTTCAGATTTATTAGCGATGTCAGCAGCTTGTTTTGCAGTAGCATGTTTTGTTTTTAATGCTAAATCTTCTCTGTCTGATAAAAAGGTAGATTCGTGATACAATAAGTCAGCTCCTTTAATAACTTCAACAATGTCTGGTTTGTAGCAAGTATCACTACAGTAGGCATAGCTTAATGGTTTTTCTGGATCTAAAGTGAGGACTTCGTTTAGCAAAGTTTCACCCGAAGTAAGCAAAAAATCTTTACCAGCTTTTAAATTATTATAATCACAAATTTCAATTTCCGGATATTGCTGAACCGCATTCATGTTTAATTTTCTAGGATTCAATTTCTCTTTAAAAAGAAAACCATTAGTATACACTCTGTGATTTAGAGGAATTGTGTGTACTTCTACCTTTTTGTCTTCAAAAATAAGTTCGCTTTTCTTGGAGTTCAATTCATGAAAAATTAAATCATATTTTACATACGATTTAGAATATTTCAATTGTAAATTAATCACTTCTTTAATTCCTTTTGGACCAAAAACATGCAATTCTTTTTCTCGGTTTAAAATCCCGAATGTTGAGATAAGGCCTATCAATCCAAAGAAATGATCGCCATGTAAATGAGAAATAAAAATATGATTAATCTTAGAAAAACCAACTTTATATTTTCGCATTTGACGTTGTGTTCCTTCGCCACAATCAATTAAAAAATGACGCGAATTTATTTGTAAATATTGAGCAGTTGGATGTGCGTTAACCCTAGGTGTTGCAGAATGACAACCTAAAATAGTAAGTTCTAAACTCATTTAATTACAAAACGTTTAGAAACTAATTGTTTGTTGCTTTGGATAGCGTAAATATACACCCCAGAACGTAAATCATTTTTTGAAAAAGGGATCGAGTTTTTTCCTTTTTTTATCTTGTGTTTCTTTGTGAAGACAGTTCTTCCTAAAACATTTTTTACGTTTAATGTAATCGTTTGTTCTTTAGTAGAGTTAAATGTAATTTTTGTTTCAGTTACAAAAGGATTCGGAGCAGCAGACAGTTTCATAATTGATTTTTGAGAAAATCCTACGGTTGATATTAATAAAAAAAGAATAAAAAGTACTTTTTTAATCATCTTGTTTGCTTAGTTAAAATCCCAAATCTCTTTCAATAGCTTCCATCTCTAATATATCTTCAGCTTCTTGAAGAGTTGGAACAATATTTACACTTTCAGGAAAGTCGTCTATATTGATTCCTGATTTAATTACAACAAATGACATGCCATTTGTTTTAAAATCTGAAACGATATTTAAAAATAAAGCGATTTTTTGAGTATCTGTGTTAACTTTATCAGAAAGTTCTAATACTAAATGATTCGTTTTTAGCGTAGTTAATTGATTTTCAAAGTCATTAAATGTAGATTCATCAACACTAACTAAAGTATATTGATCGTTTTTTTGAATCGTCATCATTATCTTTTTATTTGTTGTGCTAGCAAATAAATAACAGCCATTCTTACAGCGACACCATTTTCTACTTGGTTTAGAATGATGGATTGATCTGCATCGGCTACATCACTAGTAATTTCTACACCTCTGTTAATTGGACCTGGATGCATAATCACAATTTTCTTTCCAAGATTGTCTAAAATCTCTTTGTTGATTCCAAATAACTGTGTGTATTCTCTAGTAGAAGGAAAGTACTTAATATCCATTCTTTCGTGCTGCACTCGAAGAACGTTTGCAACATCACACCATTCTAATGCTTTTTTAATGTTGGTTTCTACTTCTACACCCAAACTTCTAATATGCTTAGGGATTAAGGTTGTAGGGCCACAAACTTTTACTTCAGCTCCTTGTAATTTTAGCGCGAAAATATTTGATAAAGCAACTCTAGAATGAAGGATGTCTCCAACAATCACTACTTTCTTTCCTTTTACGGTTCCAAGTTTTTCTTTGATAGAATAACTATCTAACAGCGCTTGAGTTGGATGTTCGTGAGTTCCGTCTCCGGCATTAATTATTTTTGCATCTACATGTTTGGAAAGAAAAACACCTGCACCAACATTAGGATGTCGCATGACAACAATATCAACCTTCATTGCTAAAATGTTGTTTACAGTGTCTATTAAAGTTTCCCCTTTTTTAACTGAAGATTGACTGGCAGAGAAGTTAATCACATCTGCGGACAACCTTTTTTCAGCTAATTCAAAAGATAATTTTGTTCTGGTACTGTTTTCAAAAAACAAGTTAGCAATGGTAATATCTCTTAAAGAAGGAACCTTTTTGATTGGTCTATTGATTACTTCTTTAAAATTATTAGCAGTTTCAAAAATAAGGTCGATATCATTTTTGTTTAGGTATTTGATTCCCAATAAATGCTCTACACTTAATTGCTGCTTCATAATTATTTGTTATCTATATATATGGCATCTTTAGAATGTAACTCTTTCCAATGCACTATTACTTTTTCTTCATTAATAGCATCAACTTGTCTTCCTCTATAATTAGGTTGAATAGGTAAATGCCTGCTAAAACGTCTGTCAATTAAGACCAATAGCTCAACGTTTTCTGGTCTTCCGTAAGATTGTATTGCAGTTAATGCTGCTCTTACACTTCTTCCAGAAAATAACACATCGTCAATTAACACAACGTTTTTATTTTCAATTAAAAAATCGATTTGAGTATTTGTTGCTTCCAAAGGTTCATCTCTTCTTCTAAAATCATCTCTGTAGAAAGTGATGTCTAAAAGCCCTAGATGTATATCTTTTATTTTGTAATCATTTGTCAAAATGCTAGCGAGTCTTTTCGCTAAAAAACTACCTCTTGGCTGTAAACCAATAAGAACTGTTTCTGAAAAATCATTGTGGTTTTCGATTAACTGACAGGCCAATCGATGAAGAATTATATCAATTTCTTTTGAGTTTAGTAAAACTTTTTTGCTCATGAGAAATGGTTCAATTTAGCTTAGATACTAAAGTTAGACAAAACTACTACAAAAAAAGGGATGCACAAAATTTATAACTTCAAAACAGATTTCTAGTCGTTAGTTGAATTGTTAATTAAATTGTTAAAAACAAAAGTCAAGTAATCAGTAGAAATATAGAAGTAATAGTAACTTTAAAATATAATTCAAATCATAAATGCGT
>TARA_R110002072_G_scaffold5527_4_pt1 | contig 16204 bp, 6 predicted proteins | sample TARA_R110002072 | Tara Oceans TARA_R110002072 (sample SAMEA4397118) | marine metagenome | biome: Polar Biome; feature: [SRF] surface water layer (ENVO:00010504); material: water (ENVO:00002006), including particulate matter (ENVO:01000060) such as... | depth 5 m | reverse complement strand
TGGTGCGACTGCTTCTTCAGGTACAGTGACAGTATCAGCCGATGGTACTAGCATCGACTATCTTGCCCCCAACACCTTAAGTGAGGGGCAAGTCACACAAGAAACCATCACCTACACTGTCTCAGATGGCAATAGCACATCAACCGGTACAGTTAATGTCAGTGTGACCGGCAAAAATGACCCACCGATTATCACGCCAGGCACTGGCACTCCAGTTGTCATTAATCCTGGTGCGGGGACTGTCGATATTGAGGCACAGGTGCTCTCAACCATTACTGATGATAGCACTGGTCTCACCATCACCTCCCTGGATACAACGGGAACCCTGGGTACAGTGGTACTTGGATCAGTGGACTATACCGCAGGAAGCGCCTTTGACTTTTTGAACGTCAATGAAACCGCCATAGACACTTTCCAATTTACCGTTGTTGATGACCAGGGGCTCAGCACAACAGGCAGCTTTAGCTTAACCGTTAGTGGCCTCGCCGACGCACCTGTTGTTGCAGCACCACTCACAGTCGGCGTCCTCGACAATGAGGCGAACAGTACTTTAGACCTCCTAACCGGCGCAACGGACATTGATGCCACAGATATTTTGTCTGTCAGTGGCCTTGTGATCTCTGGCGATCAATCCGGCATTACCGTCGTCAATAACATTGTCACCATTTCGCCGTCGAGCTATACCTTTGCTGCTGGCGTCACCTCTACCAATGTGAATTTCACTTACAATGTGACCGATACAACCGGTTTGTCAGTGGCGCAAACCGCAACCATCACCATCACACAAAGCAACGCAGCGCCAGTTGTGGCCGCGCCATTAGCGCTTAGTCTTACCCAGGCAGATGTTGTTTCTACCCTGGATCTACTGGGCGGCGCGACGGATGCCAATGGAGATGTGCTGGTCATTACTGGTTTGACCGTTGTCGGAAATGTTGCCGGCATCACGCAGTCAGGTACAAGCCTGATCATTGATCCAGGTCTATACAACTCACTACCGGCTGGTAGCAGCGAAGTGGTGACTTATAACTATGTCATCGACGATGGCAGGGGGGGCGCAGTCGCCCAAACCGCTACCATCACGATTAATGGACTGAACGATGCACCTATTACAGTCCCAGATACCAATACCATTGATGAAGACGGAACGTTGCTTGTTACTGCGGCGACCGGTGTTCTAATCAATAATACTGACGCCGATACAGGTTCCACACAGACGGTCACCGCCGTAAATGGCCTCGCTGCTAACGTCGGAAATTTGATTTCCCTCGCCTCGGGCTCTGTGATTCAAATCAACGCTGACGGTAGTTATGACTACGCACCAGGCGTGGAACTTTCCGTCGGCCAGACCGCAACGGAAACGATCACCTTTACTGTTACAGATGATCAAGGTGCAGCAGTTGCCGACTCCCTGACCATCACCATTACTGGTAACAACGATTTGCCCGGGATTCCGCCGAGCTTTTTCTTCGCCCAGGAATCTCAAGTTCTATCCGCTGGGAACAGTGTGTTGGTCAATGCTTTTGACCCTGATCCTTTGGATGTTTTAACGATCACTAGCATCACGAACGATGGCGTGACAATTTTAACCAACACGCCAACCCAATTAAATTCTGGCGCGACCATTACCATCGACAGTGCCGGACTAATCACTTTTGACCCGACTGACGCTCGATTTTTGCGTGGTCTGGATGAAGGTGAATTTAATATCGAAAACTTTGTCCTAACGATCAACGATGGTCAGGGCGGAACCGCTACTACAAACTTCAGCATTAACGTTCGCGGTGAGTCTTCTCCGGAGCTCCTTCTATTTAGCCATGATGACGCGGTTCTAGTTGAGCCGGGTTTGGATATTGTCGGTGACACTTTGTTAAACCTGCAGGGTGCAAACATTTCGTTCAATCAGGACATACCCTTACGTTTTGACCTGATCACCGTATCCGATACGGGCGCTCAACTTACCACCGCAGTGACCAGCACGAGCATATTCACCACTGTTGTTGGAACTGCCCTTGAACTCGACCGCGACTATTTCTCCTTTAACGAAAACCGATTTGTTGTCGATGATCGGATCGCAACCCTGACCATCGAAGGCCTGTTAAATGAGGTCAACGATCACACGGATGCCTACCAACTCGGCGTAAATGCCAACGAAACTGTCATTATTGATATTGATGGTGCCGCTGGCACCGGGTTATCGGGGGGAAGCGTCGAGGTCTCCATATTTGATTCCGCCGGCAATCTTGTCTTTAACCCAGCTAACAACTCTTTTGGCGGAGGTTTATTAGACATCGGTAGCCAGGACACTACCGACCCACTCTTTATTTTCCAACCGACGATCACAGACAACTACACCTTTGTGGTCAACTCGGCAGGTAGCATTTCAAGTGGTACTAGCTATTTCATTTCCGGCGCTTCAACAGTTGACTACACGCTACATCTTTCTTTGGACACAAGCCAGCCAGAGGAATTTATCGGCAATGCAGTCACTGTTATTGATGAAACAGAAATTGAACCTACAAGGGTAATTGGCGATCTGCCAAACTCCTTTGGCACCGCCCTCGAGATCGCCAGGGACAGCTTTAAAACGGCCCCAAATCAGCTGATCGACAACGCCGCAGCCCAATCCTCCGTGACTGTGCTCGGCGACTTTAGGAATCCCGACCAGGCGGATTTCTTCAAGGTGTTCCTAAATAGCACGGAAACATTTACCGCTGATTTTGACCTGACTAAACTGTCGGGCATCGCAGGCCACGACGATTCAACCAACCTGCTTGCAAACATTTACGATTCAACCGGTACGTTGCTGGCCACATCCACCACAAATACCGATGCTGGGACAAGCGCTGGACTCGATCAGTTCTTGACCTATACAGCGGCATCAGCGGGCGAATTTTTCATCGAAATTTTCCCTACCGGCGGCTCCGAGCCTCCCACTGGTGACTATGTAGTTCATCTATCAATAAACCAAATGGGTACAGCGGGCACAACAGTTCTGGATGAACGAGTTGGCCCTGGACCAGATTTTAGGCCTGTCATCGATGATTTTGATTTCTCAATCAACCCGGACTTCGGTATATCAGCATTTACTAACGAATTTGGTGATGTGCGTTTATTTGGTGAAACCAGCCCCGCTAACTACGAAACGATTCTGCAGAGCTTCTCGGTGCAGGGATTGCTCAGTGACCCGAACAGTTTAATTCGAGTCAACTTTAGCGCAATTGATAACAATGGCGATGAGTTCCGCATTATCTCCCGAAACCTTAAGAGTGTCTCCACCGAGGTTCAACTTAAGGACATAATTGATAGCGATGACGGCGCGTTTATTGCGAACACTCGGAATAACAAGGGCCTAAAAGGTAACTTGATTAATTCCGGGGATTTTAATGGTGATGGTTTTGACGACCTGGTGTTGGCCGATTCGAATAACCCAGGCTATGCCACGGTTTACTATGGTGGTCAGGACGTAGGTTCAAATTTCTCATACTCAACATCAACAACCTTAGCAATCCCCGCCACCGGCCCGGGCGGAACTCGATCGCAACAGGCAATTGAAAGTATTGGTTTTGCCGGTGACGTCGACGGCGATGGTTTTGATGATCTGGTAGTCAACTTCAGTTATTACATGGCGAGCCCACCATTTATTTATGCTTCGGCGATTGTCTTTGGCGGTAACGGTCCCGTCGGCAATATTGACATTGACACTGGCTCAAATCCTCTCAGCGAAATGCTCCTGGTCCAAACGGATCGATTGATTCCACTAGGCGATATTGACGGTGATGGATTTGCAGATGTTGCCACCGTTGACAACTTCTATAGCACAACCTACGCCAGCATTATTTTCGGCCAGGACAGCGCTGGATTTAATGGTGCGCTTAACGCTGACAACCGCTTTGACCCCACGGTTTATTCGGCAAATCAGGTTAACTTTTACGGCGGCATTACTTTTAATTCGACTACAGGCATTGGAGATAGCTATGGTAGCTCCAACTACATAAGAGATATCACCGCTGCCGGTGACGTAAATGGCGATGGTTTCGGCGACCTCTTAATATCGTTTAGTGATCCCAGATCCTCCGTATTCCTCGCCTATGGTGGTAGCCAGGAAGATATTCGAACCATCGCAGGCGCCGACGGCAGTCCCACGAGCTTAAGCTCCGGCGATCTATTTGGCGATAGCGGCATCTTCCTATTCGCAAATCACAACAGTTCACCTAATGGTCAGCAAGCAGTGACATTCGGACAAACCACAGGCATTCCATTCCATTCCATTGGTGATATTAATGGTGACGGATTTGATGATCTGCTCTTTAACCTTGCACCATATGACGATAATTACGGTAAGTACCTTGCCAACATGGGCACTGCTGTCGTATTTGGCGGGCCCGGACTCCAGGACTTTGCAACGGACCTTAACGGCGATGGCCTGACGATTAGAGATATTTTCACCGATGGTGGCGTCCATGGCTTTGGCATCACCTCTTCTGAACTTCAAGACGCAGGGTTTACCAGCAATATCGTCTTCTCGGACGTCGAAAACGTGGGAGATATCAATGGTGATGGATTCGACGACCTATTAATCGCACCTAAACTCTCCAATGGCTATGGCTTTAATTCTGCCCCTAACATCGGCCTTTTAGGCGACCAGGTGATTCTATATGGCGGCACTCATCTCAGCTCGACAGACGGCATAGTAGATGTATCAAGACTGAGTGGCGATGAAGGCTTTGCTCTTAGGAGTGGATTTTCCAACTTTAACTTTGGCGTCTCACCCCACATCGACTCTGTCGGTGATATTAATGGCGACGGATTTAATGACTTCGCTGTGTTTGACGACACTCTAAATACCCAGATAGGTGGCATTTACGCCAACGGTCTTCCCCAGGGGCAATATGGCACCCTCGTGGTGTTTGGCGACCAGGGCATTCAAAGTAACCCCGGGCTAATCTCTGGATCGGCAGCTTCTGATCAGCTTTCCTTTATTCCCGGTGCGAATATTATTCGAGCCGGAGCCGGCGATGATGCGGTGAGCTTTGATCCCAACGACATCCTGATCGATCTTGGTAGTGGTACAAGCGATACTGTCTTTTTTGAAAGCCTGTTTGCCCCCGTAGACATTACAAGCTCCACGAATTTGAGCCGGGTAGAGATTATTGACCTTGGTGGTTTTGGTAACTCTCTTACCCTGGATGCGCGCTCCGTTATTGACTTAAATAATGACAGCACCGATCAGGTTTCATTTGCCAACAGCCTGGTCATCGTTGGTAGTGGCGCCGATACCGTCATCACAGCCGATACCGGCTGGATCCCCAATGGGACTGTCACGCTCGGCCCGGACACGTTTGACGGTTACAGCAAAGACGGTGCATTAATCTTTGTCTCGCAAGCCATTACCACTGAAGTGATCAACACCACAATCGGCGGTATGGACCAGGACTATGGCTCAACAATCGACACGGTTACGCCGGCCATCGGTCTGACACTGGCGAGCGGAGCAACCCTAACAGCGATCAATGGCACACCAGTAATCCTCAATAGTCCGATTACTTTGGATAGTGGAGCGCTGATTACTGTCACAACATCTGCCGCCGGTGCAGCACAGTTCACTTACGACCCAAACAACACCAACCAATTCCTAGGCGCAAATGAATACAGGTTAGATTCGTTTGACTTCACGGCTGACAATGGCACTAGCACTGAGGTGAATACTTATCGATTGACGGTCGGTGACTCCGCGCTGGATCAAGCGGACATTCAGTTGGGCCCCGATACTCAATATGTTGGCGGCTTCTTTACACCACTGGTTGATCCATTAACAACGGTCTTCGATCCAGATTCCACCGTCTCTAGCAGTGTGCTGATACAACTCGATGTTGCTAGCACCTTCGGTTCTTTGTTTGTTGATCAATCACAGGTTGATCCTTTACTCACCTATATCATTGTCGACAATCTCGGGACAAAGGATCAAATACAGCTAATAAGTTACAACAATGGTGCAATTCCTTTGGATCTGGTCGAACAGTTTCTAAAAGCCATTCAGTATATTCCTGACTACAACGACTCGACTTCGACATCACCATTCACCATTACACTGAACCAAACTGACGGAATGCCTGTGGTTATGGGCAATATCAACGTTCTATTCCCTCCAACATTTTTACCGTCGGCAACAGGCACAACGGCGATAGACTTTACCCTGGCAGGGACCTGGCTCGACGGTATGGCGCCGGGCCCAGGGGATGAAGTGTTGTTTAACAACATCGCTGGGCCCACGACACTCTTTATTGACGATCCAACCACAATCGGTTCTTTGTATATCTACGATGCCAATTTAGATCTGGGCATTCAGGACAACCTGACAATTCAAAATGAATTTACTCTAATTGAAGCAGATCTGGTTACCCTGGATTCCAACGCCAATGCAGTCACTTTAGATGTTGATACACTGTCTCTTATCAGCAATTACGATCAAGGCATCATTGCAAACCTGGACTTAACGGGTGCTAATCAGATCACCATTGCAGCCAGCACGAGTGTCGATATAACAGGCACCCTGAATGTCCTTTCAACCAGCCTGGCGACCCAGATTGAAACGCCTTTCGCAGATTTGCAGAACGCGTACATCTCGATACCCTCCGCCGGTCAAATAAATTTTAGTAATCCAGGGGGCAGAATAGCCGTCAACTTCGGCGAGAACACTCTCTTCGACGGCTTGGATACCAATACCGTATTTTTTACGGCGGCCGATATTACGTTAACTGCGGACTTCGTCCTGTCAGCCAACGACCCGGTACAAATGTTTAACTATATGGCCATCGATTTGACCGGCATTGGTACCATCGGCGGTGACTTCACTTTCACGAATGAGCGCTCAGACTTTGTTTTGCAAAGTGACACCATCCTCAGTGATCTCACTTTCGAAAACCGAGGAACCACAGAGATTAGAGCCAATACGACCCTATCCGGACAGGTAGATAACTTTGGCCAGCTAGATTTTGTCGGATCTACCGCCACGATCGATACTGATTTGCGCAACTCTTCCACAGGCGAAATTGTACTCCGCAACGATACCGTCGTACCCAACGACATCTCGGTGACGCCCAATCACCAGCTAATTAATCAAGGTAAGATACAGGTTGAGGACTCTGGCCAGTCCATAACGGGTAATCTCACCAATAATGGCCTGCTGACTATCGCAAGTGGTGCAAGTCTTACCATCGATAATGCCGGCGGATTACTGGTACTGGCTGACGGCGTGATTGCACTCGAGGACGGCACAAGCTCACTGACTGTTCTAGATGGCGACGTTGTGATCAATAACGGCACCTTCTTCGATAATCAGCAAGGTGCCGTCGTCACCTTTTCGCCTGGTGCAAAAGTTCACAACGGTGCGGGGGCGCTAATAGTCGACACATCCCTGGATGGAGACGGTTTGTTGCTTCGCGGTAACTTTACCCTTGGTGACAGCTCACTGGACGTTCTCGTTAACCAGGGCACGCTGAATCAAGAACTGAATCTAGAAACCCTCGATTTTGGCGGCAGAGTTGAACTCGTTGATGAATCCAGCTGGAATCTCGATATTGATTTAGCTAGCAGCGATAGCCTGATTTTTGAAAATGTCAGCCTGGGCGGCGAAATCCGACCGAGATTTGCTGTCTCGCCGAACGTGATTGCCGGTGACAGCTTTCTAATCTTAACGGCTCTCACCATGTTAGGCTCGTTTGAGTATCTCGGTAGCCTTGTCGACCCACTCACGGACGCCAATATTTTCAACTCCCCCGGTATAATCGACAATACCGCAGGCTCGGGTCTCGTCAGCAATATTGTTTACGATTTCACCGAGGGCGCCTCATCGGTCACACTGGAAGTGCTAGGTGTTACTCAGGATTCACAGAGTAACTCAAGTAATCCAGTCTATATCGGTACAGCCGGACTAGATGTCATCCTGGGTGACGGCACCAACAACGATTATCAGAACATTGGTGCCGGTGATGTCGTCGTCGACCAGGGTGGTGGCATCGAAACCTTTAGGATCACCGCCCTCGATTTCTCGAGAATTGCCGGTGAAGAGACAAGCACCAATCGTTTATCCCTCGAAGCAGACGGCATATTTGATTTCATAACCTTGCCGGGCACGGCGCTGGAAAATATCACTCAATTGGTATTCGGCGACGGCACTATACAAACGGTTATTCTGGATGAACGCGCTATCAGAAATTTGATGGACGAGATTTCCGACAATGGCCCACTAAACATCATTAGCGGTGCCAACGAGGGAGATAAGGTCCAACTCTTTGGCGACTTCCTTGAGGAATCCCTGTCCACGCGAGTCGAGCTCTCCAGCCAACAATCAAGCGTGCTTATTGACGATACTATTTTGATTGAGATTTTCCGCAGCGATGGATCAACCGCTTTCTATGGGACTAGCGCAGGGGAAACTTTGACAGGTACCGGAGGAAACGACTTTATTAACGCCCTTGGAGGTGATGACTCGGTTGATGCTCAGGGTGGAGCCGACGAAATAGTTTATGACCTGTTAGATACTGGGTTAATCGACGCTGGCTCTGAAATCGATACCTTAATCGTTGGCTCTGCACTATTGGATCTCTCTAACGTGAGCAACCTCGTTAACTTTGAGAAGATCGACGCGACAGGTAGTCAGGTCTTCGTCAACTTTGCTGATTTGTTTGGTACCGGAAACTTCTTGGATCCCACAGCAATAGATGTCTTTAGCACTGATCCAAGTTTTGGTGACCATCAATTGTTGCTAGATGGCACCAACCCTGGTTCCGTATTTATTGAAGGTGTAGATCTCATCCTCGACCCACTCACAGATTTACTGGCTCAGGGAGTGACGTTTGGTACACCTCTTGAGATAGAAGGAAACGGCTATCTGCCACTGACAAAAGGAGATGTCACCATCTTCCTTAGCAGTGACCTTTTGCAACCCGCCTAGGGGAGTGCAATGGGTTTGTTGGCGGGTTTGTCGGCGGGTTTATTCACAGTCCGCCAATCAGCCGCATAGGTACGATCAATCTGCTCAGTCGGCATCGGCCGGCTGAAGTAGTATCCCTGCAAATAGTCCACGCCAATATCCGTCAAACAATTTGCCTGGTCTTCAGTTTCAACACCTTCAGCAACCAGGTTCATGCCGAGGTCCGTTGAGAGGATCCGTACAGCCTTGATCAACGCACGGCTCTTGCTAGATTCCACCACATCATCAATAAAGCACTTATCAATCTTAATCTGGTCAAAGGGATACTTCTGCAAATACGCAAGGGATGAGTAGCCTGTACCAAAATCATCAAGTGACAGTCGACAACCAATTGATTTAATGTCCTGCAACTTTTCGAGCACGTAATCACCCTCATGAACGAATAGTGACTCCGTGATTTCAAACTTAATGAGGGACGGATCAACGTCATACTGGCTCACAATAGAATCAATATCCTGCACCAGGGTTTCATCGTGGAATTGCAACGGCGATAAATTGATAGACAACTCGCGCCCACCCCCGTGGAGCAGATCCCATTCGTGCAGATTTCTCACGGCCGTACTGATCATTTCTTTGCCCAGATCAATAATTAGACCGCTTCTTTCCGCAATCGGGATAAATTGGTCCGGCATAAACACCGCTTTGCCATTGCTACCAATCCAGCGCATCAGTGCCTCATAGCCAACAAAAATTTCACTTCGCGGGTCGAAGATCGGCTGATAGTAGGGCGTAAACTGGTGACGCCGCATGCCTTCCTGCATCAGCGAATGCACATGGAAAAATTCTGTGTCTACCGCCGCCATAGATTCTCTAAACAGCTCGGTTCGATTTCCGCCACGGACTTTTGCCTTATGCAGGGCGGCATTTACCGCCTTGATTGCCGAGTCTATTGTCTCGTGCCGGCCGAGGGGGGTAGCACCGGTACTGCGGGTAATTTTGACCGGTGTGCCTAGAATCTCGTAGGGAGAATCAAAAGCCCGGGCGCAACATTCTAGCTGATGCCCGATTTCAGTTTCGGAATCCGCGTAGCCCAGCACCATGTATTCATCCCCGGTCCATTTGAATATCCGCAACCCCGGTATGATGAGGTCCCCAAGACGCTGGCCAATTGCACGAAGTAATTGATCGCCATACTCTAGACCCATGGAGTCATTAATCGACTTTAAAAAGTCGATACCAATCAGACCCACCCAATATTTGCCCATATCACTGATCATTTTTAGCTCAACCAGAAAAGCTTCACGGTTGGGTAGATTGGTGACGCGATCGGTGTAGGCTAAGCGGGACAGTTCATCCTTTAACTGATTCGATTGGGCCAGTTCCCGCAGAAGTTGATGATTCATTTCGTTTAATTGACGGGCTTTGTAGAGCGGGATCATTTCTGCTTCGATTCGACCGAGGCAAAAATCTAGTATGCCGTTCGCCGCATTGATCCACTGAATCGGTTTCCTGCTTAGGACAACAACTAGACCAATTGCGCTGCCGTTTTCATCCAGAACCGGTCGCCCAATGACCGACGCATAATCCTGCAAGCTCTCTTGCTGGGGATAGAAGCCGCCTGCCTTGTCGGCGATGATAATACTTTGCTTGCGAGCAACGTCCGCATATACAGAGCCAGGCACAAAAAAATCAAACTTGTCGCAGGATTCCCCTTCATTAAAATCTGCAATGGTGCTGCCGTATCGGTACTCAAAATCGAAGGAGGCAATAAAGACCCTGTCTGCACTCAGCAGCCTGGTCAGGCTCTCCACCAATAACTCGAAGTACCCCTGACCCACCTCGGTCATTAGATCTTCTAGGTCGTCGATCCATTTAGCCTCCAGGTAGCTACGATAGGCTTTTTCGGTTTCGAATTTCTGTTGGCTCATGGAGGGTTACATCGGGCAAAGTCTCCCTAGTAACTATAGACGGCAATCAAAATACTGCTGGAGGATGTGCTAACGAAAGTAGTAAATATTGTGATGGAATAGGGTTATTGGATTGGGTTATTGGATAGGAGTATTGAATAGCCCTATGGGCTAAAGAAGGGGATTAAGCGGCGGCGTCAGAGGTAATCATGTCTGAACGTCGATTCAGGAGCATCTGCTTGGTGAATTCTACGCAACGGCCACAGCCCGTACCCAGCCCGAGGCGTTCGCTCAGTTCGGATACTTCAGTGACACCCTCGTCCAGTGCTTGTTTGACCTGGGCTGAGTTCACTCGCTTACAGACACAAATAATCATGAAACCCAGTCTAGCTAATGCAAATAGCATTGTAAATACGAATTGTTATCAGTACCGTCCTTATTACTAAATGATATACTGATTTTGTATCGCCCGAGGTCCACCGTATCATGGGCTTTTGCCAATTTTGCAGATAGGAATCAACATGAAAGCTCAATCTACCCAGGTTCACGAATTCTTAAATAACGTCTTGAAGAATGAGTTAACTGCAATCAATCAATATTTTTTGCACGCCAAGATGTATGAAGACTGGGGCATGAAAGATCTTGCCGACAAGGAACGAAAAGAATCAATCGAAGAGATGGAGCATGCGGATAAGCTGATTGAGCGTGTGTTGTTTCTCGAAGGACTGCCCAATTTGCAGGACCTTGGCAAACTCCTCATCGGCGAAAATGTCGAAGAAATGCTGAACTGCGATCTGGAGCAGGAAATGATCGCCATTCCTCTACTTCGGGACGCCATAGCCCATTGCGAGAGCGTCTCAGACTATGTGTCCCGAGAATTGTTCGAAGAAATCCTATCGGCGGAGGAGGAACACGTTGATTGGCTAGAAACCCAAATTTCGTTGATTGATAAAGTCGGACTACAAAACTACATACAATCCCAGCTAAGCTAATCTCAATCTGCTCACACCGACCGATCGGCCGGGGGCGATATCGCCTCTGGCTTCAAACCCAGCCTTACATTTCCTCCCAGGAAAAAGACTCCGGACGACACCAAACCGTAGCCCAACATGCTCCACAAAAGTGTCTCGGCTACGCCGGCGTAAAACCCATAACCTAGAGGCACCGCAAGTAAACAATATCGAAGCAACTCGATAACCACCCCACTTTGCGCTGCCTCCATCAAACGCCCCATTGAATAGAAGCTGAGGCAAAACCAGAAAAACATCATTAAGACCAGTGCCCGTGGCAACCCTGATTGATACGCAATCATCGCAAGCCCAATTCCTGTGAGTAACCAGTACTGAATAAAGCAGTAAACACCAACAAAACTGCTCACCCGGGGATCAAATTTTTCATATCGCCAGTCTACTTTTTCAGGCCTGTGGTCATTCGGATACCAGCCAGGACCACGAAACCAAATCCCAAGCTTATCCTGCCAGCGGGCGGTCTTAAGACTAATAGCCGCCGTTTCATACCAGATATGAAAATTTGCCCAGATCGGATTCCAGCTTTTTAAGCCCTGGGTAATGCCATAAACACAACGCTCTTCCTCTAACTCTTCTTGATAGGTACCAAATAGCCGGTCCCAGAGGATAAAAACACCACCGTAATTTCTGTCCAGGTAACGAGGATTTCGAGCGTGATGGACCCGGTGATTTGAGGGTGAAATTAGCACCCACTCAAGAAACCCTAGCTTTCCAACGTGCTCCGTGTGAACCCAGAACTGATAAATGAGATTTAAACTACCAACAGTAACAACTACCTCAAGGGGCAGTCCGGCAATATATAACGGCAAATAAAACACAAAGCCAATGTAGTCTGTTCCTGTCTGCCGCAACGCAGTACTTAGATTGTATTCTTCACTTTGGTGGTGAGCAGCATGGGACGCCCACATGATTCGCCACTCATGACCGAAGCGGTGCTTCCAGTAATAGCAAAAGTCGTAGGCGACAAAGCCCACTATCCATATCCAGGGGTTGTCGGTTGGACGCGGCTCAATACCTAGCTTGACCACCACCGCTGAAAAAACCAGCCCTGAGAAACCTAGTGCCAAAACACTCTTTAATCGACTTAAAGTACCCATCGACAAGCTATTAATTGTGTCGTTCAATCGGTAGGTCTGGCGCTTGCGGAAATGACCCACCAAAAATTCGACCAACATCGCCAGAATAAAAAACGGTATCGCAAGGGTTACGTAGTTCAAAAACAGCTCCTAAAAACCAACTCCAGATTGATACACTGACATTGGAAATTCCTCTGTGATCAATATAACCGGCGCTCCATTTAGACTGACACGATAGGTACGATGGACATCAAATTCCGTCGCCAGCCCGCCCCTCGCTACATTTAATACCTCACGGAAGCTGCCGCGAGCCGAGTTGCGTAAAATCACACCAATCCCGATATGTTCATCGACAAGCTGCTCAAATAATCTATCACCGATCGCCTTTTTATTCAGAATCGATGTGGCCGATGCATAGCAGGTTCCACTGGTTTCCCCGATCAAATCCACCTGTCGAAAATAGCAGTCGTCACCGGACTGCATGTTGAGCACAGGAATGGCAGCAACCAGCTTCACTGGCTCCTGCCCAGTTGTGGATATTCTAATGACCTCATCAAAATACGCCTCGAGCGCCATCGTAACCGTGCCATCGGCAACCAGCAAAGAACGAAGAAAGGGTGGGACTTCACCTAGCCTGGCGAGTGCATGACTGGCAAAACCCGGTTCAATACTCGTTTCTTCAAGCTTCGCCATCGATTCAAAAAACCGGGCTGTTTTTCCTATCTGCAATCTATTTATCCTACAATCAACAGGAGCTATTTTACGCGACAATGAGCGGAATCACCTGCTAGTCTTCGCCTCCTAATTCGACACCCCTTGGAATAGTTTGAAACCACCTATTTACTACGGCTGGAAAATTGTTGGCATAGCCTTTTTTGTCGACTTTATTGCGGTGGGTTTCTTCTTCTACTCCTACGGGGTGTTTTTTAAAGCCCTAGCCGTTGAATTTGGCGGTTCTCGACTCGATGTTTCCATCGGGATCACCCTGGTCAACGTGGTGGCAGCCATCATTGCGCCGACAATTGGTCGCTCACTAGATCGGTTCCCCATCAAAAACGTGATTCTATTTGGCTGTGCCAATATGACTTTTGGCTTTTTGTTGCTGTCTTTAATTCAGGCCCAATGGCAGCTGTATCTCATTCTCGCCACGTTTATTGCCGTCGGCTCCGCCTCTATGGGCGGGCTATCAACCGCCAAACTTGTCACCAACTGGTTTATTACCAAACGCGGTACAGCCCTTGGTATTGCAACAATGGGCATCTCGTTATCCGGTGTTGCCATGCCACTCATTTCCGCCGTGCTGATTGAATCCTTCGGCTGGCGTATCGGCTTTATTGTCTATGGGGTGTTCACCCTGGTACTGGTCCTCCCAATTGTTCTGAGGTATGTCATCGACGCGCCACATCACCTCGGACTTCTCCCCGACAACAAAGCAAAGAGCAAACTCGATATTCCCGCACCAGAGGTGCAGTGGCGGACTCGACAGGCGTTAACCAATAAAAACTTTTGGCTGATTGTCATGACCTTCGGCATGTTGTTCTGTTGTATGAGCGCAACTTTGACCCATATGGTGCCAAGGGTGACCGATATGGGGTTTAGCTTAACCGAAGCCGCTCCAATTTTATCTTTCGGCGCCGCCACAGGCGTTATCGGCAAGGTCATCTACGGCTGGGTGACAGACCACTATAATGTGAAGTGGGCAATCTGGGCTGCAATACTTGCCCAGTTAACGGGGCAAGTATTGTTGCTCAGTGCCGACAGCTATATGGGGCTCATCATCGGCAGCGCCATTTTTGGCTTTGGCATGGGCGGCATTGTGCCGATACACGGATCTATTGTGTCAGCGCTATTTGGCCAGGCAGGATTCGGTTACATCATGGGTTTAATGCGACCGGCGATGATGCCAATTATGGTGATGGGTATCCCCTTCGCTGGATGGATCTTTGATACCACCGGCAACTATGACCTGGCTTTTCAAACCTTTCTCGGTTTATACGTGCTAGCGGCGATTGCTATCGGCTTTGTCTCGAACAACATGCCCGCCAAATCGAGTCACTAACAAATAGGCAACAAACCCAGCCAGAATAAGACCTAACCCATAGGCCACCTCCGCCGGTCGGCTAAAACCCAGAAAAATCAAAGTCCATAGAGTCAAACTAATAAAAACAATTGGGGTTATTGGGTAGCCCCATGTCCTATAGGAGGTCCTGTAGGAGGTCCTGTAGGAGGTCCTATAGGAGGTCCTATCAGCATTGGCAGGCTGTTGTGTACCCTTCTCCTTAAAACGCAGTACAAATATTCCCGCCACCGTAAAAAGCGTATTCACCCCCAGCACAAAGCCAGAAAAAATCAGCACAGACTCAAAAGTTGCGGTACTAATAAATAATATTGTCAGCGCCGATTGAAGTAATATTGCCCGGGCTGGAACGCCCTTATCTCCCCGTGCGGCAAAAAAACGGAACAACGGAAAGTCTTCTCCAATCACCTGCAACACTCTTGGCCCAGCCAAAATCATGGCGCTAACGGTTGAAACCAGTAATAGCGAGAGGACAATTCCCATCACAACCGCCCCTTCACGGCCAAAAGTCACCTCAGCCACAATGACCCCAACTTCAATCTTATTGCGCAGAAGGTCCATAGGTGCTGCTGCCAGAAACACGGCATTCAATAGAATATATAACGTCATGACAATCAACGTGCCCGTCACCAAAACCCGGGGCACATTTCGCTCGGGGTCATCAAGTTCACCCGTAATATAGGTGACGGCATTCCAACCCGTATAGGCATAATTTACATAGATCAGTGAAACCGCAAAGGCTGAACCAAATATCAACAACTGATCGCCGGACCGTGGCGAAAACACCACCGGCGCGGGGTTATCGTGATAGGTGCCGATCAAAAAACAAAACACCAGGATCAACAACAACTTAATTGCCGTAAACAGATTTTGAATACCTGCACTACTCTGGGTACTGCGGCAGTGAAAAAGCGTTAGGACAACAACCAGTGCAATCGCCAATAGCTGCTGATTGATCGCCATTGAGTCGCCTAACGCAGCGCTGAGATAGGCAGCAAAAGTCATTGCCGCCAGTGCCGTGGGAGCAGCAAAACCCACCAGGGCAGAAATCCAACCTGATATAAACCCAAGGGACGGATGATAAATCTGACTTAGAAAATGATACTCACCACCGGATCGAGGTAATCGTGTTCCAAGTTCGGCATAGGTCAGGGCTCCACACAATGCGGTACAGCCGCCAACCA
>TARA_R110002072_G_scaffold139487_2_pt1 | contig 16209 bp, 12 predicted proteins | sample TARA_R110002072 | Tara Oceans TARA_R110002072 (sample SAMEA4397118) | marine metagenome | biome: Polar Biome; feature: [SRF] surface water layer (ENVO:00010504); material: water (ENVO:00002006), including particulate matter (ENVO:01000060) such as... | depth 5 m | reverse complement strand
CATCATGCGACGAGCGGCGCTCGCCACGGGTTATTGAGAAGTTACGTTAATTGCCGTTAACTGATTGAAGTAGTTTACCTTTTTCTCCTTTCTAAAGTTACCCTATGCAGAATTTAGGTATAAAGTTTACCGTTAGCAGTCCACTATCCTTCCGACCAAGTGGCTTTGATAGTAAAAATCTATTTCTACGGTTCCGTAATGCCATAAATGGTTTGGGGTGAAATTATATGATTTTGAATCCGGTGGACCAATGGCATCCTGAAGATTCTTTAGCAATCATACAGCCTTTAGAATTTCTATTTTTTAATCTTAACTGTGCTTCCGAATAATTTCTTTAATTCGGCCTGCCTCGGCCCTGTCTAATTTATTATAACAACTTCTTTGCCTAAGTTAGCGACACAAAAATACTTATACCGTAGATTTTTTAGCCCCTAGTAAGCCACAGTTACTTTTATAAAAAGTTATTTTTTATAAGGTGGGTTAAGTTTATTTAAATATTTGGGCTATAATTGATAGCATTAATTTCGCCTTTTAACGTATTTTAATCAAGCTTCCAAACATGACATTAAAGCAAATTCCAATAAAATCTTTAAAAGCAGGGATGCATATCACTAAACTTGATATCCCTTGGATGGAAAGCCCGTTTATTCGTCATCATTTAACCATTAAATCTGCAAATGATATTAAAAAGCTACTCAATGCGGGTGTTAAAAATGTAACGATAGACACCAGTAAAGGTACTGATGTGGTTGCTTGCTTGCAAGAAACCTTAAAAAAAGATGTAGAACCTTCCAACAACGCTAAAGTGTTTAAAAAAGTCACTCTTGAGCAAGAGCTCAATGTTGCAAAAAAGTTAAGAGGCAGTATTACGTCCTTGGCTGAAAATATAAATGAAGCTTTGAAAAATGATAAGGCAATTGGGCTTGAACAAGTTGCCCCTTTAATAGAAGGGACGCTTAAGAGTTTGGGGCGTAATGACCAAGCCATGACGACGCTTGTGAATATGCAGCGTAAAGCGGTTAATTTATCAACGCATGCTTTTGCAACATTTTGTTTGGCATTGAATCTTTCGATTAAAATGAATTTAGACGCTTCTGCGCAGCAAGCCTTAGGGTTAGCTGCGTTATTTCACGATTCAGGGTGGCTTAAATTACCTTTGAATTTACTGGGAAAAAACTCTGCGTATACTGCGAATGAGCGCAAACTGACTGAGCAACATATTGCAATTGGCAGTAAACTTTTAGAAAAAAATTGTGAGTTACCGGAGCTCGCAATGCGCATAATTGAAGAGCATCATGAATATTGTAATGGCTTGGGGTATCCCCAAAAATTGACAGGAAATGAAATACATAGTTTAAGTAAGTTGTTTTGTATTATCGACTTATATGATGAGTTAGTACATGGTTTACTCGACCAACCTGCGATGACACCCAATGGCGCTTTGGCATACTTATATAAAAAGACCAAGCAAGACTGCTTAGATGAAAGTATTGTTTCAAATTTAGTCGTAATTCTTGGTGTTTATCCCATTGGTAGTATAGTTCAACTTAGTAATAAAGAAAAAGGGCTCGTGTTTGAAATTAACCGTGATCAGCCTAAAGAACCTAAAGTAAAAATTTATTATGACAAAAGTGGTACCGCGCATGCGGAACCTCGCATTATTGATCTTGCTAATCAAAAAGGTCAAAGCTTCTTGGTGGTCACAAACGTTTTGGATTCAAAAGTGCAAGGTACCGACCCCGCTCACTTGATGGAATTAACCTAACTGATGTCAGTCTCAAATAGTTTATTAAAAGCAGTAGATGCTAATTGGCCTGATGGAATTATTGAGTTTGACTCCGGAAGTATTATTACGCAAATTAACGATAAGGTAGAACAATTACTAGGTTGGTCTGAAAAGGAACTGGTTGGCCTACCTGTACATAAAGCGCTTTGTAGTTTGAGTATAAATACTGATCACGATGAACTAAATTGCCCGATTAAGCTATTTGGTAATTCAGATACTTCAGTTAAAGAAGTTATTTGGGTACATAAAAATCAGAGTAATATTGCCATAAGATATAGACAACAGGCTTTTCAAGCAGAGGAGCCTTCACTAGGTGGCTTTATTGTTTTTCAGACCTGTGAAAATCTAGGCTTTAATTTAAGAGAATTAAATAAACTAGCTAAACTCACGGATGTTAATCCTACGCCCTTATTAGAGGTTGATTCACAAGGTCTAATTCTTTTTAGTAACCCTGCTATGACAGAGCTAATGCTTGAATATGGCTTTGATGATGATGGTCGACCTAATGTGTTGCCACAAAATTTGGCCAAACTGGCTCAAAGCTGTCTTGACGTTGGGTTAGCGATTGATAATCTTGAATCTAAAGCAAAAGACTCTGAAGATGAAAGTCCGATTAAATACTTTCTTTGGAGCTGTCACCCGATAATTAATGAAGAAAGAGAATCAGTTTTATTGTGTGGCATTGATATTTCTAATAAAAAAGAACTGGAAATTCAACAGATCATATTTAATCAGATGCTTGAGGAAGAGAAACTAAAGACTCGTAAAGAATACTTAAACAAGATGGTGCATGAATTACGGACCCCCCTTAATTTGGTCGTGGGTTATGCGGGTTTGTTGAAACAAAAGTTGCGCGAGCACTGTAGTACTTTGCAATTGTCGTTATTTGATCAAATTATTGATAGCGGCATGCGGCTGGCAGATCAGATTAGCGCTACGCTTAAAGTGGATAGTGTTGAAGCTGGTATATTGTCGGCAGAGTTTACTGAGTACTTATTGAATGTAGATATGTTGTCGGTTGTAAACAGTATGGAAATAATGGCTGCTGAGAAGGGGCTGGCTTTGACGGTTGATATTCCACATGAACCATTGATGATCGTTGCAGATAAACAACAAATAAAGCAAATTGTGATTAATCTCTTATCTAATGCAATAAAATACACTGACTCAGGCACTGTCGCATTCAGTTTGAGCAAAATTAAAGATAAGAACTTGGGTGCTGCCGTGTCTATTTGTGTGGCAGATACCGGTTGTGGGATACCAGAGAGCGAACAAAGAAATATTTTTCAATTACATAAGCGACAAACGTTACATGAACAAAGTGATGTTGAAGGTGATGGTTTTGGCTTGGCTATTTGTGTCGAAATGGTTGAGTTACATCGTGGGCATATTACGCTTGAGAGTACCTCTGGAATCGGAAGTACTTTTACCGTCATATTACCTCTGTAATAGATAGATACTGTGGTGCAATTTATTCAATTTTAAAAAAGACTCAATTTGATTATAAGAAAAACAAACACCCTATTTGTGGTTACTTTAACCTAGACGTTCGGAATACGGCAAGCCCTTATTACGGCTGAGAGGATTATCATAAATTCTAATTTTACAGAAAAATAAAAAAATTGGTTAATAAAATGGATCACAAGACAATAATTGAGGCTGTAGAAGAACTTTTCGAGTCGGAATGTGTGAGTTTGTTTAAGAGTATGAATTGCTCACCGACTAGAATTTACATAGAAGACCCTGAATTAATCAACTTACTAAACAAATCACCTTTAGCCGCAATTGATGCAGGTTCAAATGAAATTGAGTTTAATATTGCAATTCAAGTCCCAATGACGGTTCTTGCAATGACCTACCCTTTATTAGGTGAAATTGTATTACAAGAAAATAGTTTATCCTCTGTGAATGATGAGCGGCTTGAGGATTGGATATCAGAAATATCAAACCAACTAATAGGGCGATTGAAGACAAAACTAACTCAACGTAACTGTCAAATCTCTCTAGGACTACCAAGTACATATTTTGGAATAGATGCAAATAATGTATTAGCTGATGATGGAAAAAAAATAACCATATATTTTGATTTGGATGGAGTGATATGCGCATGCCACATATCCATAGAGTTTTTTTCAGATAATATTGAATTCGATGAATTTAATGATGATAACATCGATATTCTCCCAGAAGGTGAAATTGAGTTATTTTAAAATCTTTAGTAACTATTCAGCATAATTATTTGCAGATGAAAGTGTTTTTCTCTTGACACCTTTTTTAGCGAAAAAACAACAATCCGACAGCCAAACGACAACAGTTACAAACACTGCTGCACAAAGCCATAGAAACTCCTGCACGGTGCTAACCTGAGCAAGGTATCCTCGACCTAGGTTTGAAATTTAATTTTCCGTACAGCTTAACTCAGAAGCAAAAAATCACATCTAAAAACCTGTGAGATAATAAGCACCTAAATTATTACTGCACAGGACTTCTTTGTGACCGTTGATTCAGTTGATATAAATGCCACGATAGAAAGAGTTAAAAAGCTACTTCAAGAAGAAAAAGATCTATCGCCTGCCATGGTCGCTTCTGTTGAAATGTTGTTGCTTGTGGTAACGCTCTTGGTTGGCCGGTTGGGGCTCAATAGCCGTAACAGCAGCAAACCGCCTTCCAGTGATCCGAACAGAGGAAAAAATAATAAAAGCAATGATGAGAATTCAGATAAGAAAAGCCCTGGAGGGCAGATAGGTCATAATGGATCAACACTGATGCCGTCAGATGACCCTGACTTGATTAAGCCTATTGAAATTGACCAAAGTACGTTGCCCGCTGGAAATTATCATGATGCGGGTCATGAAAGTCGTCAAGTTGTTGATATTCGTATTTCACGGTTCATCACAGAATATCGCGCCCAGATTATAGAAAATGAATTGGGTGACCGATACGTGGCAGAATTTCCTGAAGGTGTATCGCGGCCAATTCAATATGGAGCATCCGTAAAAGCGAATGCTGTTTATATGTCGATGTTTCAGTTAATTCCTTATGAGCGAATTCAAACGCACTTTTCTGAGTTGTTTAACATCCCGATCAGCGCAGGCTCTGTGTACAATTTTAACCGTGATGCATATCAGCGTTTATCTGACTTTGACCGTTTGGCTAAACACCAGTTATCCCAGTCAATGCTGGTGCATGCGGATGAAACAGGTATTAATATTAACGGAGACAGAGTTTGGCTGCACAATGCCTCTAACTCTAAATGGACTTACTTCTATCCGCATGAAAAACGAGGATGTGAGGCGATTGACGCCATAGGCATTTTACCAAAATTCCAGGGAACTTTGTGTCATGATCATTGGAAGCCGTATTACAAATATGATTGCACTCACTCCCTGTGTAATGCCCATCACTTGCGTGAATTAACCCGCGCTTTTGAGCAAGATGAACAGCAATGGGCTCATAAAATGTACGAACTGTTAGAAGAGATTAATGTCGCGGTACTCGATGCCGGAGGGAAATTATCTGCCAGCAAAGCAAAAAAATGGCGTAATAAATACCGCCACATACTCGACGAAGCCAATATTGAATGTCCAGAGCCAGAAAGGCCAAAGGGCACGCCCAAACGGGGTCGATTAAAGCGCAGTAAATCACGTAACCTTCTTGAACGACTTCGAGATTATGAAGGTGACGTGTTGCGCTTTATGGAAAATGTAGAGGTTCCGTTCACCAACAATCAGGGTGAGCGGGATATTCGTATGACCAAAGTTCAGCAAAAGATTTCTGGTTGTTTCAGATCTAAAGATGGTGCGGAGACATTTTGTTTGATTCGTAGCTATTTATCGACCTGCAGAAAAAACCAAATTGGTGTTGGCGAAGCTCTTGAGTGTTTATTTAGGGGCGAGTGGCCAGAGTTCATTCAGCAGAAAATGGACCAGATGACTAAGAGTGCTGAATAGTTACAATCTTTATTCATATAGCTTCGATATTGAATTGAAGCGTAACGAAATCATTTTTTTATTATTCTCTTTTGCTCTTTGCCTTCAGTCATCCGACATTTCAATAAGGGCTGCTTTTGCTCATTTTCCCTAGATCTCGTTTCATACCAAAAGCCGAAAGTGTTCCCTTTGTGCTCTTAACCTTCAGTCATATGACATTTCCCAAAGGCCGCTTTTGCTCAACTTCACGTGAAGGTCTAGGTAAGTACACATAACGCTCCTGCTGCAAAATTCATATGCTCATTTTTTCAAAGGAATCAGCTTATGAATCACTCGTTACCAGAATACGATTGGCTACGCCTTCTCACTCACCAGAAAGAGAGCGGGCTAAGTCTTGTCGATTACTGCTCCATCCATAACATCAGCCTCGACTCAGTCCGCCTTAATACGCCGCCAACTAAAAGTAATTTTATTGAAGCGAAAGTGATTCGCCAGGTGCCTGAACCAATTTGCCAGGTCAGCACCGTACCGCACGTTATTACGTTAAATACCTTGGCCGGTCAGCTGACGTTTCCTGCAACGATCTCGTCGGATGTTTTAGTCAACGTGATCAGGTGCTTGTCATGAAGATGTTTGTTTCACCTCCTCGTATTTATCTTCACCGACAGTTTGTTGATTTTCGAAATTCGATTAATGGCTTATCTGCCATGGTTGAAACGGAGATGGACTTGCCTGTCATGAGTGGCTCGTTGTTTATTTTCTGCAACAAAGCGAAAGACAAACTGAAAATTTTGTACTGGGACAAAACAGGTTTTGCTATGTGGTACAAGCGCCTCGAAGAAGATAAATTCAAGTGGCCTACGCGGGTTGATCAAGACTGTATTGAGCTCAACGAACAGCAATTAACCTGGTTACTTGAGGGATATGATGTGATTGGCCATCAGCCCGTTAGTTATCGGCAAATAGTCTGATGAAATAGCTTAAAATAAGCAAATAAAAACATCAGTTTAGCTCATTATTTGTTATAATTTGCGCATGAAAACAGACATCGATTCGCTACCTGACGACCCCGTTTTACTCAAGAAACTTCTCGTCAAAATGACCGCCAAATACGCCTTTCTCGAAGAGCAATTTCGCTTGGCGCAGCATAAACAATTTGGTAAAAGTTCCGAGGCCTTTTCCGGGCAGGGTGAGCTCTTTAATGAAGTAGAAGTGTTGGCGGACGAAGTTGAAACCGCACCGACTGAGCCTGAAAAAGAACTCATCAGCTACGAGCGAAAAAAGCCGGTTCGTAAGCCTTTACCGAAAGACCTGCCTCGTGAAGTCGTCATTCACGATATTGCAGAAGAAGATAAGAGTTGTGCTGACTGTGGTCATGAACTCCACAAGATGGGTGAAGATAAAAGCGAGCAGCTTGAATTCATTCCTGCCCAGATCAAAGTCATTGAACATGTGCGACCCAAATACAGCTGTCGTCATTGCGAACAACATGCAACGAAAGTAACGATTAAACAAGCACCGGTTCCTGCATCACCTATTCCAAAAAGCTTTGCCACGGCCAGCCTGTTAACCCAAATTATTACCAGTAAATATCAATATGCTTTACCGCTTTATCGGCAAGAGAGTTTATTTAAGCAATATGGCATTGAGCTGAGCCGACAGACAATGTCGAGCTGGTTACTGAGATGTGCCGAGCTATTCAAACCGCTTTACGAAAAGCTGTATCAAATACTCTTACAGCAAAACGTGATTCAGGCAGATGAAACGACGCTCAACGTGATCGAATCCGATAAAGCCAAATGTTATATGTGGCTCTATTGCACCGGCACCGATTCGCCCGGAAGTAATTACACCGATATTCCCAATATTGTGCTTTATGATTTTCATGAAAGTCGGGCTAGTCAATGCGCCATTGATTTTTTGCAGGGTCATTCCGGATATTTACAAGTCGATGGCTATCAAGGATATGCATCAACCGACGCCATTCTTGTGGGCTGCTGGGGACATGCTCGTCGCAAATTTAAAGAGGCCGATATCGCACAAGGTAAAGCCAAGACTGGCAAAGCGAGCTGGGCCTTGAGTCATATCCAAAAGCTCTATCGCATTGAAACATTAATTAAAGGGATGGCGCCAGCAGATAAACAGGCTTACCGAAACGAGCATGCAAAGCCGTTGCTTGATGAATATAAAGCCTGGCTAGATAAATCGATGCAACAAGTCCCGCCTAAATCAGCTATCGGAAAAGCACTGGCCTACAGCCTGAATCAATGGCCCAAACTCATTCGCTATATCGAAGATGGGCGACTCAATATCGATAACAACAGAGCCGAACGAGCCATCAAACCCTTCGTGATTGGTCGCAAAAACTTTCTATTTTCAAACACTGTCAGTGGTGCGCATGCCAGCAGTGTTCTTTATAGCCTTGTCGAGTCCGCTAAGGCTAATAATTTAGTTCCCTTCGATTACCTGCATCATGTCATCAACGTACTCAGTGAGCACGATGACGATGAAAGTCTGGACCAGCTATTGCCCTGGAATGTGAGTTTACCAAATAGCTAATCTGGCGACAGGTGTACTTCCCCTCACGCTCACAACTTCACTAGTTATCGCAATTTATAAACTGGCTAAATTATCCTGAATGCAGTGGTCAGTCGAGTGACAGCTTTGCGGACATCACAGGCACAAGCGCAAAAAATTCGGATTAGATTTCTTTCGAAGGTCAGCTTTTGGGCATGCAAGTGCCAAAACCTGCCATTGAAGGCCACTACCAAAATGGCCTAATTATTCTGATTTAAGGTTGTCGTAACTTGCTGGCTTTGAGAGTGAAGCGCCCATTGAGGTAGCCGAGAAACAACATCTGAATTGTGAGAACAGCGGACGTTCTTGATTATCATTAATTATTAAAAATATGAGATTGAGAATCATATGTAAAATAGATCTAACACGAATGGCATTTAATTGCTCAAAGGCGGCGAGATAAGGCCAAACAACTACAAGGATTCCAAGGGAGTCTGGCTATATGAATTTACTCTGGACACCAGTGCGCCTGAGCGGGGAAGACAGACTTAAGTTAGTGCCATTCAGATCTGACACCTTTTCGAGTTTCTGTTTCGCCCGGATATGCTGCGTGTAAATGAGAGCCTCTTTCCTTTAAATCATTCCTTTCAGATAAATCTTGTTACAAATAAGTCTTTGCTTATTTCCATATATGGTGCAAATATAACCATATATGGAGGTTTTGCTATGACAGAATTATCAACTCTAATCCTTAAAAGCGTCATGAAGCCAATTATAAGGTTGATGCTTAGTTTGGGTATTAATTATCGGGAATTTTGTGAGATCTGTAAGGCTCTCTTTGTAGAAGTTGCTTCGGAAGATTTCGGAATCAAGGGGCGACCCACCAATACATCAAGAATTGCACTGCTAACCGGGTTGGATCGAAAGCAGGTCAAAGCGGTTCGAGAGGCGTTGAATGGCATTGATTTCCCGGTCAATTCTCCAGTTGGCCACATGAGTCGGGTGATGACAGCGTGGTATCAAGACGACCGCTATTTAGACAAACAAGGCAAACCAAAGCCATTGGATGAAAAGTCCGATGAGGGCTTTTATGGGTTGGCGAAGCGATACGGCGGCGATATACCTGCTGGCGCTATAGTAAAAGAGCTTATACGCACCAATTGTGTTAGGCGAATGGATAACGGGCAACTAGAGGCTATTTCTCGAGTTTATATTCCCTCGGGAGACAAGAACTTATCTGTTCAACGCGCGGCATCTGTCATTTGTGATCTTTGCGAAACGATTTGCCACAACATTTTTGATAGCGGGGATACAGAAAACAAACGATTTGAAAGAAGAGCAATGAATATCAATATTGCCTGGGATCGTGTTTACGACTTTAAACAATTTATTGATGAGAAAGGTCAGGCATTCTTGGAGGAGGTCGATGCGTGGCTTAGCAACAATGAGCTGGCAGAGCCAAACTGTAACGAGGCGATACGACTGGGTGTTGGCCTCTATTCCTTTGAATCAGTAGACGTATAACCTCAATAACCTCAGGAGCAAACTATGAAATCTCGTGACCCTATTTTCAAAATTTCACCCATTGTAATGGCCTTGTCTTTAGTGGCATGCGGTGGCGGCAGTGGCGGCACTGATGTTGCTGGTATTGATGGGAGTGGTGCGCCCGCTGTTGCTTCTGGCCCCGTTTCCGGCTTTGGAAGTATCTTGCTAAATGGCCGGCGTTATATTGTGGAAAACGATACATCCGTCTTGGTCGATGGCAACAGTGTCATGCAGACCGAACTGCAGGTAGGTCAGTTCGTTACAATATCGTCTTCAAGCGTTGACGACAACGGTAACCCCATCGCCGACCTGGTTAGAAGTGACACGATAATCGAGGGCCCGATTACGAGTATTGATATCGTTGGCGGAAGTGTAACGGTTCTGAATCAGCAGGTCCGCATCAATGATGAAACCAAATTCGATGATGATTTACCAGATCGATCTATAAATGGTTTGGCCATTAGCGATGTTATTGAAGTAACGGGTATTCAAAATAATTCTGGGGTGGTTCTGGCAACCCGAATTGAGCTTGATGATGATGGCGATGACTTTAAGCTTGTCGGTCCAGTTGCTGACTTGGATGAGGACGCGCAAGAATTCACTGTAAACGGTCTAACCGTTAGTTACTTCGGTGCAACCCTGGATGATATGCCAGGCGGTTCGCTGTCCAATGGTGATGTCGTTAAAGTCGAAGGGACCTTAAATGTCGATGTATTGGACGCAGAAGAGGTGGAAGGTTTTGATGATGTATTCGGAAGCGTTGGCGACAATGAAGAAATTGAGATTAAAGGCACGGTGACGCGCTTTGTGTCAGCTGAAGATTTTGATGTAAATGGCATTCAAGTTTCCGTTACTGGCGAGACTGAGTTTGAAGATGGCAGCATAGATGCTGTCGCGCTCAACGTTGCTTTGGAAGTAGAAGGTTATTTCGACGATGGCACCCTGGTTGCCGATGAGATTTCATTTGAAAGAGAAGACAATATCGAAATGAGCGGCATTATTTCAGGAATAGCGGCAACAAACGCTTCTCTTAACCAAGGTGGGCTGACCATTCTAAATATTGATGTTACGACCAATGCCTTCACCACCTTTGAAGACAGCAGTGTGTCGGAAATCTTTGATTTTGGTTTCGACGATCTAAATCTTGGTGATTATGTTGTGATAGAAGGCTATTTGTCCGAAAACAATGATATTGTGATCACCGAGCTTGAGAGGGAAGAAGCTTCCAACGAAATAGAAATCGAAGGGCCGCTCGAAGCGAAAAATCTGCCCGATAGCATCACCCTGTTAGGGCGTGTTTTTGACACCTCCTCGATAGACACGGGAGAGATAGCAGAGGCTGCAATAGGTGTAGAGATTAGCATTGAGGGCACTTTGATTGATGGTAACTTCGTTATTGATGAAGTGAGTGTTGAAGACTAGAGCAGCTAATCAAGCTCTATTTTCACGCTGAGCTTTACGTGAGTCGTCGTAAAGCTCAGCTTCGCAGAATTTTTAATAAACTCGAAATATAGGAAGGTGTTATAAAACAAGTTTTACAGTCTTTAGTTGCAGTGTCATCGTTAGCTTTGGTGGCATGCGGTAGCTCCAGCAGCTCGGATAGCAGCGGCACAGGTACATTTTCTCTTGGTTTGACAGATGGCCCGGTGGAAAGCGCGTCAGAAGTAGTGGTCTCATTCACTTCTGTACAAGTGCAGGGGGAGGAAAGCAAAGTAATAGAGCTCGACCCTGCTATGTCTATTAACCTACTCGATTACCAGGGTGATTCTCGCACGATGCTGTTGGAAGGCGAAACATTCGAGGCGGGCGAGTACCAGTGGATCAGGTTGGGCGTTGATGAAACAGCGTCCTACATCGAAATAGACGGGCTGCAGTATCCGCTGGAAATTCCAAGTGGTGCCCAAACGGGCTTAAAGCTTAATCGCGGTTTTACCATTGGTGCGGGTAGTACTACAGACTTCACCATAGATTTTGATCTCAGGAAATCTGTTCACCAAGAAGGAACAGGAGACTACAAACTTCGCCCCACACTGAGAATTGTAGATAATCTTGAAGTAAATACAGTGAGAGGGACTGTTGCAGACTCCTTGGTCGAAGATGTGGCGTGTAACAACGGTGACAATGACGACACCGGAAATGCGGTCTATTTGTTCTCGGGAAGTGATGCGGCGATTCAAGATCTGCGGGGTAATGCAACTGATCCGTTAACGTCAGCCACAGTTACGTACAATATGGATACATCGGCCTATGAGTTTGAAATTGGGTACGTTCCTTTGGGTGAGTATGTCATTGCGTTTACCTGCGATGCGACATTAGATATTTACAATGAAGATAACAGCGATGTAATGGCATTCTCTAGCGCCTTCCCTGTTAATGCGACTGCTGAAGCAGATGTGGTTGTTGATATAACGGACTCTATCTAATCTAAAATCTGAAATAAAAGTCGGTGACGAATGGCACTTACTTAAGGGCAAGTAGGCAAAAAATACCAGATCCGCACCTTCATTCCCGCGGGCGTTAAGCGGGAATCCACCTTCGTTGAAATCCCATGGATCTCGGCTCAAAACACCACCGGGATGACAAATGGAGGAGCAGTAATCAAGAACTTTGGCCGCTTATAGAAGTGTCTTTTTTTGAACATATTGAGCTTAAGTAAGTGCCATTCGGGTCGGTGAAAACCAATAATCACTTGCGTTTGCGACTTCGTTTGCGACTTCGTTTGTGGCGTTTGTTCGATGTCTATTTTTGTGGGATTTCTAGCCCGTCATGAGCCTACTAAAATGTCGCTTTCTCATGAAAGTGAACGCAGACACTTATAACAGCTAACGAAATACCTTTGGGCCGCTTTTCACCATGAACTGATTTCATTTTTTGGGAAAATGCACTTCAGCATTGGCTCAATGCTAAAACTGGCTAAATTATCCTGAAATGAGTGAGCAGTCGAGTGGCAGCTTAGCGGACTTCACAGGCACAAGAGCAAAAAAGTCTGATCAGATTTCTTTCGAAGGTCGACTTCTGGGCATCCTAGTGCCATAACTTGCCGTTGAAGGTGCAATTTAGTTTTGGCCTAATCGCCATGAATTAGGGTACTGGAAAACTAATGCTTTGCTTCTAAAGCGGCCTTTTTCTAAATCGATAATATCTAGTTTACTTGACTCTAGGCGATACTTTTTAGTTTCTGTATAACACAAATTTTTATGGGCGCTAGAAATAGTGTTTAATGCTCTCTATGTAACCTGGATAAAGCTGTCTTTGGCTATTTAGAAACGAAATTTTAAGCTTCATCACATGGTAAAATACAGACTCTGTCCAATAACCTGTTATGTGAAAACTGAGAATTCATGAAATATTTCATATACTTACTTTTAATTCTAGTTTCCTATGGTGGCTTATTTTGGTTTTCCACTAAAGGTGAAAAGACAAGAATTAAAATGATATTTTGCGCTGCAACTGCATTGGCATTTTCTTCATTATTAGTAAGTATGTTTTTAGATCTGTTTTATACAATTATATTTGTTTCTTTAGTATTTGCTGTAGCAAGTTACATCGGTAGTAATAGTAAATATACATCCGGTAAGACCATTAAAAATGGTGTTTTTGGTGGCATCTGGCTAGCATTACCTATATAAGTATATTTAGTAAACAACGCTTAGAATTAACTATGAGTTTAAAAAATCACATAACAAGCAAGCAGCTCCACCTGACTCCGTAATGTGAACTGGGCGTTATACGAAATATAGCTTTATCGGATTCATCGGAAGGGAAGAATAATGAGCGATACTGAAGATCAAAAAATCGAAGAAGATGAAGCAGCCGACCTTGCAAAGTTAACTAAAATTGAGAGAGAAAAGAAAGATCTCCTAGCTTCATTAGCTGGAGCTGACTTTTCGAAACAAAAGACAAAAGTTGCCTACATTTTGAATCTATATCCTGAGGCAAGGGATAGCGATATAACACTTACATTGAAATATTGGGAAACTTTTCAATCAGACATATTTAACCCTCTAGGAATCCTTCCCAAAGATCTATTTCGCTTAGAACGAATGCACTACCTTGTGCGGGCAAGAGCCAAAATTCAGAACGAATATAATCTTTTTACTGCAAATTCTGAAGTTAAGCGCTTTAGGCGAAAGCATGAAGAAAAAATGACAGATGAAGTAAGAGAAGATTCTACGCCGAGGCAACTTGTAAATGTTTATGCCGACGAAACAGGAAAAACGCAAGATTTTGTAATTGTGTCGTCTGTCTGGGTGCTAACAGGACGAGCTGTATACACTGTTACTCAAGCAATAATAAAATGGCAAGAAAACTCTCGTTGGGCTAAACGAGAAGTTCACTTTGCGAAATTTGGAAAGAAAGATCTAGATACGCTAAAAGAATATTTGGGTGTTATTCTACAAAACAGAGAATACTTGAGTTTTAAGTCTATTGCAGTTGAACGCTCTCGAACTAAAAGAAGCATCGAAAGTGTCGTAGAAAAGTTACATGAACATATGTTATTGCGTGGAGCTGAACACGAAATTAAATCAAACCGTATTGGCCTGCCGCAAAAAATTGAAGTTACGTTAGATCACGAGCAGTCACTTGACGCAATAACGTTAGATGAACTTAAAAGGCGAGTCAACGCAGGCTACAAATACAGCTATGGTGATAGTGTCGAGGTATCACAGATACAAACTATATCATCAAGAAAAAGCCAGCTTGTTCAGCTTTCGGATCTGGTGGCGGGGGCAATTAATAGAAAGCTAAATAATACCGGTGGAGCAAACTTTAAAGATGAAATGGCGGATTTAGTTGTAAGTATGCTAGATCTTCAATTTCAAGAAAGTGATGTTGATGGTTTAGATGTATCAGCACTGTTCAAGATATAAATCGTATAACAAGGCAATCTTGCGGAACTCGTGTGCTGTCACCTTGTTTGCAAAAACACGCAAACAAGCCGCCATCCCAATCCGCCCGTAAATTGCGGCGTTGGTAAATTACCAAATGGATAGAGTATGAAAGTTAGTAAGGATATGAGAGTTTTTGTTTATTTTTTTTTAGGATTAGCAGGTATTTCTTGTGGTGGTTTAGCTAAGGACGGTAATGATTGGACTAAGTTGTCTAAAACAGACCAATTTACTGATGAAGTTTATTTTCAATATAGAAGTCCAATTTTTGATGGTCAATATATGACATTAGCGTGTGGAGATGGACCCAGAGGCAGATATTATGAACCTGACTTGGTTTTTCATGGTGGTAAAGAAAACCAGCCGTTTTCTTCATTACAAATTAAAATACGAGTAGATAGTAATGAACTTATTCAAGGCTTAGCTTGGCATAAAGATATTGAACAAGGTGGGTATAGTATAAATTGGGGAAATAATGGTCAACGAAATAAGGAAATAGTTGATCAAATATCTGCTCAGTTTAAATCTGGAAGCATTGTTTTAATTCAACAGGGTAATAAAAAGCCAATAAAGATTTCTTTAAATGGTTTTTCTGAGGCATATGAGCAAACTCATAAATTATGCCAATCTTCTTCAATGGAATATAGGATGCAAAGAGTATGGCTGAAATAGTTGATGGTATAAGTTATGAGTCGTTATGGCATACATCTGCAGAGTTTCGTAATTGTAGTAATAAAAAAAAGGAAATAATAGCTACTAATTTACAAATTATTTACCGTAGGGAGTATCAGAAATCTGCGCCATACATAAATAAAGAAGAAGGAAAAAAACACGGATTTCCACAGGGTTATTTGGGTTATCCCGAAGGGTTCGTAGCTAAGAATATTAGAAACTTTTTATAACAATCAGCTCAAACGGATTCTGAACTTCCCCCGATTTAGTGGACACTTTCTGATAACACAGGAGGTGCTCTATGCCAAAAAATACTCTGAAAAAAGTAACGCTTTGTGCTCGCTGCCAGTGGTATTTAGTGCAACCGAGAAGGATCGCGTTCAACATAAAGCAATGGGTATTTCAGCATTACTAGAAAGGGCGCTAATGCTCAAATTTATGAAATATCAGGCTAGAACGGAAGCTGGACTAATCATCTCTATGGTCATGAAGCTCATAAGTCTTGCCTTGCTTCTAAAGCGGCCTTTTTTAATATTAAGTTTTTACTATCGAAAATATTGCTAAAAGAGCAAAGTGAACCTTTCTATGATCAAAGAAAACGAAATATTCAGTGGATAGTTTCCGCTTTTAAGACGTTCAACAGGCATATCTAATGCAGGCTAATTTAGCCAACCTTACAATTGATAAAACTAGCGAGAATATTCAAAAGCGATGCCTTTTGCGTTAGTGGGAACTAGCTGAGATAATTAAGGGTGATAATAAGTATCAAGCTGTAGCTTCAAACAAGTGCATTTCTATTATGGTAGAAAGTGTAACTTCAAAATATGTTGCTACTAGAGAAATTCATTGGGGATCATTGGACTGTTCAGGA
>TARA_R110002072_G_scaffold110139_1_pt1 | contig 16233 bp, 18 predicted proteins | sample TARA_R110002072 | Tara Oceans TARA_R110002072 (sample SAMEA4397118) | marine metagenome | biome: Polar Biome; feature: [SRF] surface water layer (ENVO:00010504); material: water (ENVO:00002006), including particulate matter (ENVO:01000060) such as... | depth 5 m | reverse complement strand
AAGCCAAGAAGCGAGTTTGCGAAAGAGGCTCATGCGACACGGACCTAACGCCCCCAGACGGGACTGCAATCCAGGCTAGCTCGCCAAGGAAGGTCCTCCAAGGGCCTGGAGGCCCAGAGCGCTTGTCGGATCGCAGTTCCTCTCCGCTCGCGCTTGGCGTGCAGGCCGAAGATCTGGCTGGCAAGCGAGCCGTGCCGGAACAAGCACGCACAGGACGTCCCAGCAGTGTCTGATTACGCCAGGTGAGGGAGTTTGCGAGGGCGGGTCGGGACCCGCGAGACTCGGGTAGTGAGGCCAATGCCCATAGTGAAGAGACCTCAATCCTCCTGGTTAGGCACGAGGAGCCCGAACCTGCTACTCCGCTGGCATGCTACATGCCGTCCAGCACTTCCTTCTCGCCCTCTGCTCGGTCTCTCGCGAGCAGTCTGCGGCAATCGTCTATATCCAGGCCGAGAAGGAAGCACGGAGAGGGATCACCAAGATCCAGCGCCTTTAGTAGCCCTGAACCTAGCGTGAAGCACTAGTCAGCTATCCACATGTACGTTTCGATGATCGACTTGGCTGTTCTAGATGGGTAAACAAGCGGTTCGGGAGGAGACTAGCTATGGTCAGCCATGACGAAGCCAAGCAAGGTGAGGACGATCACGAGGGCGCAGACTCAGCAGCCTCCTCGCCCCCAGCAGCGCCCCCAGTCCTGACAACCGCGGCAACAGCAGCGCCCTCAGCCCTGGCACCGATCCGGCAGCCCATTCAGGGGGACTCTGCTTGGCTCCTCCCCCACATTCAGCAGCAACTCACCGCCGTCGAGGAGCGACTCAAGGGCAAGATCGACGACGCGGCCAACGCCCAGACGATTTCGGCCAAGGTTGATGGAGAAATCCGATCGAGGCTGCGTAGTCCCATGAGCTTCCTCCCACTAGGGCTCAGCGCCTTTGTTGTCGCGGCGGGACTGCTGCTCGGGTGGCTCCAGTGGGACAGGGCTGTCTTAAGCAAGGCGAAGGAGTTGAATGGCGAAACCAAGGCCGCACTCCAAACTCAATTGGCTGGCATCACTAGTGCTCTTGGGAAAGCACAGGAGAAGGTTGGAGAAACGCACGCGAAGTTTGGTCAGATCGACGCAGAGGCTAGTAGTCTTCATACTCGTCTTCAGACTTCTGACGCTGACCTTCAGAAGCGGCTTGAGCGATCAGAAGAGGAACTCACGGCGAAGATCCAGGCCTCACAGGAGAAGCTGAAGACGATGAAGCTCCGCGTAGCTACGCTGAGCGCGAGCCTTCAGGACAATGCGGACGCGATCGCGAGCGCACTCTTGAAGAACAACCCTACGTTCAAGGAAGCGATGCTGGATCAAGCTGGAGCAGGACTCTCTCCAGGGATAGTCGCAGCGTGGCCGACCGACTCGGCACTCCCGCCTGGCTGGCTCGAGTGCTTGGGGGGGCCCGTCCCGAGCAAGTACTCAAGACTGCGGAAGGCTCTTGGAACAACATATGACCCTGAGGGTCTGTCCTGCTTGCTGCCAGATTTCGGTGGTGTCTTTCTCCGTGGGAGCGGGGGCAATGCCACACGCTTAGGAAGACCACAGGCGGCTTCCGTCGATCCGAAGTCCCTCTACTTGTCCACCGCTCCCGCTAGGGCAAAGCAGCAGCACATAAACCCTACGAATCTGGAGGTTGCGGGCGGAGAGCACCGGATCCCGATTCAACCAGGGCATCGTGAAGCTGCAAACGGATACTCTCAGACGAACAATTACATCCACGCGTCACCATGTGACAGGACGAGCAATCGAGTTCCTGACGAGAATGCTGAGACACGTCCCAAGAACTTCTCCGTCAGGTGGATCGTCTATGCCGGAGGCGGGGAGTAGCCCAACGACGCCGCATGCAATCGACCGCTCTTGGCGATGGCTGTTCACGTTCGAGTGTGGATCGTTACGCTGCAACCATTCACGTACTCGAGTGAAACGACCTGGACATGAACACGACCTATGTCCAGGTCGAGAACGCCGCGCCACAGAAGGCAGTGGACTCGCTGGATCTCAGGGGCGAGGACGGCAGGCGCCTTTCGCTGCCCACGGGTTCCTTCGGCGATTGCTCCTGCATGTGCCTCCCGCCTAGAGCTTCTTGCAGCTCTGCCTCTTCCCCTTAGCCGACTCGGCTCGCCTACGGCCTGCCCAGGTCCAGGAACCTTACCCCTCTAGGCTATCAACCCTCTTCGCTAGCAGAGTGAGGCGGTGAGTGAGACGAGAACCTCGATCGGGCTACATAGCGACACGTAACGCTTGGACAGCTCACATACGCTCTGGGCGCTCAAACGGCAGCTTCCTGCGTTCTGACGAGAATCGTCAGGATATCCTACCCAGGCCGGCCTGTGTAGAAGTCGTGTGCGGAGCGGATCATGGATGCGAGGTCTAACTGGGGCTTCCACCCCAGCTGCGCCTGCGCCAGTGAACAGTCGGCGTAGATTGAGCTCACGTCGCCCGGGCGACGTGGCGCCTCAAGCGTCGGGATCTCGCGGCCGAGAATCTCCTCTGCCGCGACGAGAATCTCGCGTACCGTTACTCCGTGCCCGAGGCCAAGGTTCAATGCGCCGCCGAACGTGCCCGGATCACCCTCGTATTCAAGGGCCAGGAGGTGGGCACGGGAGAGATCTTCAACGTGCAGGAAATCGCGCTCGCAAGTCCCGTCGCGGGTGTCGTAGTCAGTCCCAAACAGATGGAACGGTCTGTTCGGATTGGCGAGTAGGAGATTTGGGATCAAGTGAGTCTCTGGTATGTGGAGTTCGCCTGCACTCCCGTCGGCGCATGCGCCTGCGACATTAAAATACCGGAGCGCTATGGGCTGAAGCCCATATGCTCGATACGCCTGCAGTGCTGTCTCGAAGGCCCACTTCGAATCGCCGTAGGGGCTCTCGGGCTTCTTGCGTGCGCCCTCAGTGACAGGTCGTTCGTCTGGCGTTCCGTAGACCGCGCACGTGGACGAGAATACGATCCGTCGAACACCACGGTCTCGCATCGCATCCAGCAACTCGAGACCCGCGGTGGTGTTCACTCTGTAATAGGAGGCGGGATCACTCATGCTCTGCGAGACTAGCGCCTTGCCGGCGATGTGAACAACCGCGGCTACGGGAAACAGGTCGAAAGCCTGAGCTAACAGATTAGGGTTGCCGAGGTCCCCTTCGACGAGCGTGACACCATGTAGTCCGGCGAGAAGCTCGCGATGGCCAGTAGATAAGTCGTCTAAGACTACGACCGAATGGCCTGCCTGGAGAAGGGCACGGACGACGTGACTGCCGATGTACCCGGCTCCGCCGGTGACGAGGATGTGCATGAGCGTCACGGTAGCAGGAGGGCCGGGTGGTAGGAAGGCGTAGACACTCTGGCCGCTCCGCGCCGGCGCAACCGAACCGGCGCAGCGCGGAAACTTGTGTTTCCGCGGGGAAACTCCAGGAGGTACTACCAATGTTCTAGTAGCGCGGGGCTTGGACGGACTAAGCTAAAAGGTGCTGCGTGCCGATCAGTCAAATCCGCGACTCCGCCGACAAGTCAAGGCGAAAGTATCGCCCGCAGAGCCATGGCCACGCGACTGACGTCTTCCGTGGACATTCCGGGGAAGAGCGGCAAGTAGAGCCCTCGAGAGGCGAGGCGACGTGCCACTGGGAACTCCCCTCGTTCCGCAATCGACACGACAGGCTGGTCCGCCACGCAGCGGAAGAACTGTCGGGTCTCGATCCCTTGCTTTCCAAGCTCCTCAGCCACGCCTGTTGGGTTGTCTACCAGGACGCCGAACACCCAGTATGTATGCGTTGCCCAGTCCTGGGCCGGAGGCAACTCCAGGCCGGGAACGTTCGCCAGCTCAAGTCGGTATCGCGCCGCGAGGTGCTGCCGAGCGTCAAGGGCCCGGTCGAGATGGACGAGTTGTGCCTGGCCGAGGGCAGCGCAGAGCGCTGACATTCTGAAATTGTGGCCCAATTGTGTGTGCAGGAAGCGGTCATTGCCGTGTCCAAAGCAGAGGTTGCGAGTCCAGCGCAAGCGTTCGGCCAATTCTGAGTCGTCTGTTGTCACCATCCCGCCCTCCCCTGACGAGATTGTCTTGTTCGCGTAAGTTGAGAAGACTGCAGCCACGCCTCCCCGCCCAACGTTAATGCCCTCCGCGCAGCCACCCAGCGCCTCCGCAGCATCTTCGACGAGAGGGACGCCCGCGGAGGCAGCAATCTGGGCAATTGTCCCCAGACGAAAAGGATGGCCATAGGTGTGCACTCCGAGGACCAAACGGGTGTGATCCGTAATGGCTGCCGCCACCCCAGCCGGGTCGAGGTTCCAGGAGGAGTCTGCGTCGACCAAGACAAGTCTTGCTCCGGTCCGCAAGACGGCCGCGATGGGGGAAATCATGCAAAATGCAGGCACGATCACTTCGTCCCCTGGGCCCAGTTCTAGGGCCTCAGCAACAAGTTGTAGAGCCGCAGTACCGCTGCTTACGGCCACCGCATGGGCCGCGCCAATACGCTCGCTGAAGGCGAGCTCGAACTCACCTACTGGAGGTGCCGTACCTGACCACCAGCCTTGCCGCACGGCGTGTGCGACCGCCTCGACTTCGCCGCCGTAAAGGAACGGCCTGGCGACAGGCAGGCGGTCGGAAGTATCAAACATGGATCTCAGGATGCTCACGGCGCTCGAAGGGCCAATGGTCACCGTTGTCACGGAACCAGCGGATTGTCCGTGCCAGGCCCTCTCGTAATGCCACCCTCGGTTGCCAGCCTATGGTCATGCGCAGCCGTGTTGCGTCGCAGCAGAACCTCGGAATCTCACATCGCCGTAGGCGGCCTTCGTCCAGCAAGATCTTGGGCTGCGCGATATCCATAATTTCAGCAATCAACCGAGCGAGAGTTGCAATGGAAACACACGACCCAGAACCCACGTTGAAGACCCCGCCAACCTCCACACGTGCATCGGTTGCTAGCGCCAACAATGCGTCCGCTGTGTCGTCAACGAAGGTAAAATCGCGTTCTGCATCAACGTTACCGAGCTTGAGGCTACTCCCCTCTCGGTGTAGCTGACTAATGATCTCAGGAATCACGTATGGGTGGGTCTCGCGAGGGCCGTACGCGTTGAAGAGCCGTGCGACGACCACAGGAACGCCATGCTCGCGATGGTAGCTCTGCATCAGTTGGTCGGCGGCCAGTTTGCTCACGGCGTAAGTGTTCACAGCTGACAACGGCGTGCGCTCATCAATGACGCTGGCGGCCGCTGCGTCGTAAACTTCGGTCGTAGAGGCATACACCAGCCGCTCGATTCCGACAAGACGGCACGCCTCAAGGATGCCAAGGTTTGCCCGCAGGTTGTTGTCGAAGAAACGCGCGGCCATGCTGTAGGCGGCAGGTACAAATGTGTCCCCTATGCACGATATGACGTATTGGACCCCACGCATTGCTGCCGCCAAGCTACCCACATCTCTGCCATCGGCAAGGACAAAGCGTATGCGAGCGTGCTTGGGGACGTGTGCGCGTGCCCCATGCAAGAGGTTGTCCACCACGACGAGGTCGAGATTCGTGGTTTCGAGCGCACGCTGGACGATCGCTGAGCCAACAAATCCTGCACCGCCAGCGATCAGAATGGAGCCATTTGACGACATATCGCGTTCCTTCGAACTCGGATGATATCAACGTATGCCCGCATGGGGGTTAGACCCCAACGTCAAATCTCCGCATGATTTACAAGTCGGACAAGCCGGCGATCAAAGGTCCATTCGACCTTGAGTCCCCTTGGACTTGTAGCACTCAGCACGTAGTTGGATTGAGATCGAGAGTTGTTGTTGGTAGCCTGTCAGGCAGTAACCAGCGGACAGGGGTCGCGATCGTGGAGCCAGAGGAGATTCTTTCGTCAGCCGACAGGCCTATCAGCGCACTGACGCTGGAAGGCAACAAGTGGGTTTGCATTCATAAGGACGAGCAGACAGCAATCGAAATCTTCGTTGTCAATGGACCCGTCGAGTTCTCCGAGTCCCCTGAAGATCCTCCAGAGGAGAAGCTCTACTTGCCAGAAGGCGCTCCTATTCGATTGACCGGTGAAGTGTTCGTTCGAGCCGATCGCGAGGACACTGTCATTCACTTTCGGCACGACTAGGCAACGACGGATCAGCGAACGAGAATGAAACTCCCAACAGCGAAGCGGTTCTGCCCGAAGCCATTCGAGTTCCTGGAAGTTACGACCGACGGTTCAGCGTGGGTTTGCTGTGAGGATTGGCTACCGACGCCGATCGGAAGCTTCGCAGAAGGCTTGCAGGAGGTCTGGAACTCACCGACTGCACAGGCGATTCGAGCGTCGATCCACGACGGGTCATTTCGTTACTGCAACGCAGATACGTGCCCAAGCCTCGTCCAGCAGACCCTACCAACGCTGGAGGAGGTGAATCTCTCTCTGCAGGTGTACTTAACTCATGGAGCTACGCAATTGGAGGCCGGGCCGAAGACTCTCGCCCTGAGTTATGACAATTCCTGCAATCTAAAGTGCGCAACGTGTAGGACCGACTATATCCAGCTCGTAGGGGAGGAGGCTGCTCAAGCAAGGCACGTCCACGAACAAGTCGTCGGCCGGTATCTCTCGACGGCAACCAATCTCATTGTTACGGGGGCGGGTGACGCGCTCTCGTCTAGGTTGTTTGGGACCTTCTTGAAGACGCTGAATGCCGCTGATTTCCCCGACCTGCGGATCTGCATAATGACCAACGGCCTCCGCTTTACCCGGCGGGCGTGGTTGGATCTCGAATCGGCGCACGCTGCGATTGATGGAGTGACCGTGTCAGTCGATGCGGCGACCGCGGAAACCTATCGCCTCAATCGTGGCGGAAGCTGGCCGAAACTCCTAAGCAACCTTGAGTTTCTGGGGTCGCTCGTGGGAGTGAACGAACTAGCCTACTTCGAGATGAGCTTCGTCGTGCAGGGTAACAACTATCGTGAGATGGAATTGTTCGTCGAACTGAGTAGATCTCTGGGGGCAACGGTCCTCTTCCAGAAGGTCCTCCCTTGGGAGGGGACTCTGTTTTCCTCGCCCGAACAGTATGGTTCGATAGCTATCCATGATCCATTGCACCCTGAGCATGCTGACTTCTTGCGCACGCTGGCAGCACCAGTCTTTGGAGCCGAAGACGTAGACCTCAGCAATCTTGCAGGCTATCGCGAGCGCATTGCGTGAAGGGACCGAACTTGGTCACCTTGCCGGTACCTGACTACATCAATTCGGCGTCAGTCAGCCTACTACCAATGAGCAGGAATCCATTCGGCTCTCCAGTGTCGGGACAGGTGGCGTGCGCTCGCGGCGACTGGGACTCCAACCTCGACAGCGAAGGGATTCTTCTGGTTGGGACCTACGACGTTGTTTGCTCGAGCGATCGTCGGGAAGGGGATCTTCCTGTCGCTGTCGGCAGGGACGGTCAGTTATTTACCTTTCCTGGTTGGCTGGGACCTAGCGATCGGTCGGCGTTCTCAAGAGACCGGATACCCGAGATTCGGCACCGGACGTTGTCGATTGTTGGAAGACACCAGCGCTGGGCCTCCTGGCGCGATCGGATTCTCGACTACATCGCCACTGAACCGGGCTGCGATGGCGAAGCCTATGCCCCCCTTTCGCATCCTGATCTCGCCTCCATCCCTAGCTGGAATTCCCAGGAACGGCTTGAGGCCATAGTTAGCAACATGGATCCGGCAGGCGTTTCGGTCCTCGATATCGGAGCCCACCTAGGGTATTTCTCCGTGCAGTTGGAGTCTCTGGGTCGTTCTTGTGTGGCTCTAGAGCAGGACGAGCGGACCTATTCACTCCTCCTTCAGCAGAGGACGATTCACCGTTGCAGGTTCACCTGCCTCCTACAGGACGCGTGCTCGTGGCAGGGGCTGTCCGGACCTTTCGATACGGTGCTAGCCCTGGCCGTCTTCCACCACATGTTGAAGACGAAGTACGGCCAAACAGAGCTGGAGAGGCTCCTTGCTCGTCTATCGACTTCCGAGCTCTTCCTTTGGGTGCACGATCCACTTGAGCAACAGATGCAGGGCGCCTACTGGAACCCGGAGCCAGAGGAGTTTTGTGCCTTTGTGTCGGAAGCAACCGGCTTGCTGTGCCTGACAAGCCTAGGATTCTTCAATCGTCGTCAATTATTCCGCCTAGCACGGCCTTAGAGGGAGTTTCATTGACCATGCGAGAACCTCCAACGTTGCGAAAGCTCAGGCTCCCTGCAAGCCAGGATGGTTGGTGGAGTCACCATCGTGGAGGCTGGGCCCACGTCCTGAAGCTGGTGGATGACCATTGCCACGACCCTGAGGGGACGCGCTTCGTGGGTGCTGTAGAAGACCTGCTCTTCGAAGGCACCACGATTCGGGAGCCTTGGGTTGGAGTCCTCCACCAGGCACCTAGGACAACGGCACCGCATTTTCCTGACCTCTACCGACTGCTCAAGATGCCGGAGTGGCAGGCGAGCATTCATCACTGCCGCGGACTCTATGTCCTGTGCGAGTATGCCCGCGACTTCTTGCGTGTCTGGAACGTCCCCGTTCCGATCTGCGTGCTGCCCTACCCCGTGCAGGAGCCGCAGTTGAAATTCTCATGGAACGACTACGTTGGGGCATCTACAAGACACCTGGTCTTTATTGGCGAGTATCAACGCGACTACAGCTCCTTCTTCAAACTCGAAGCACCAGGGCACATCAAGATTCTGCTCAAGACCCCAGACAACGCTGCGGAGGTCGACGCACTAAACCCGCTGGGGACAGTGTTGGTTCGAGACCGACTACCCGAAGACGAATACGACGCCCTCCTCGCAAGCAGCATCGTGTTTTTGCGGCTCTTTGACGCCGTGGCTATAACGACGGTCATGGAGTGCATCGTTCGCGGGACGCCAATCATTCTTAACCGTGCACCAGCACTGTTTGAGTTTCTCCAAGAGGACTACCCGCTCTTCTACGACACGCTCGGCGAAGCAACGGCACTGCTAGGTGACCGGGTAGCGCTCAAGAGGGGGAGCGAGCACTTGCAGTCTCTACCAATTCGAGACCGCCTAGGGGACCAGAGCTTTCTGCGCTCACTAAGGGACAGCGCAATCTACAGGTCCCTACCAATCCCTCCTGATCAGCAATCGAATCATTTCAAGACGCTAGATCTAACGATTTGCGTCTGCTCATATGACCGAGTAGAGGACCTCGCGGGCCTGCTTGCGCGGCTTGCGGATCAGGACTTCCCGGGCACCTTTGAGGTGATCCTGTGGAACAACAATTCAACGAAGTCCCGTGAAGTCGATGCAATCGCAGAGAGCCTCTCAGGGAAGCTGCTGTTGCGAGTCATCCACTCATCAGAAAACTACTATTGCATCGTGCGCCTGGCTGTCGCCAGCCTCATGCGCAGCGAGCTCTTGCTCATCTGCGACGACGATTGCCTTCCGGAGCGGCAATACGTCAGCCGCTTTATGGAGCGCTACCGTCGATATGGGCCGAAGGCAGTGGTCTGTGCTCGAGGACACGTCTTCGACGACCACGAGTTGGACGAAGAACACCCCGCGACCCGCTGGGAAGAGCACGAATTCGCCTTCTACGATGAGGCCGCGGAGGATCGCCGCGTCCACTTTCTACATGCAGACAACTGCCTTATTCCGCGCACCCTGCTTCGGCGACTGGGAACCCACGACCTCGAGCGCCTCGAGGTCGAGCTCGTAGACGACTATTGGTTCTCCTACTTGCTTGGAGTCATGGAGGTTCCGGTCTGGAAGATTCGGGCGGACGACGTGCTGAGTTTTACGGAATCGGCAGAGGACGAGACGAAGGCGCTCTACCACAATCCGAAGGTCCATGAGGAGCGCGTAGCGTTCTACATAAATCACATGCGGATTGGCTGGCCTTCATTCAAGTCAGGCGATGTCAGCATTGCGAATCTGGACGAACATGGCAATACCTGATCTGTCTGTCGTCATACCAACTCGGGATCGACCCCGGCGACTAGAGCGAACACTCCTAGCACTGAGAAGCTGCACAGGCCTCAGCTTCGAAGTGCTGGTTGTGGACGACGGCTCCGGCGCTAGCATGACGGGTGTGGTCGAGAATCTGGGCTTAGACTACCCACATGAGGTTCTGTGGCAGAGGGCGCAGGGTCAGGCGCGTGCGAGAAATCACGGCACGCTGGCCGCTCGAGGCGAGTGGATCCTCTTTCTTGACGACGACGTTGTCTCACAAGACGGCTTGCTCGAGGCTCACTGCCGACGGTTGAACGGGAGTTGTGACGCCTCCCTCGTGCTGATGGGCCTACGGCACAGCGTTTCGTCCTCAATCTGGCGTCATGCGGCGCGAGACGATCTCGAGGTGCTAGAGCGACACAAGATTGCCGACCCACGAGAAGCCGCGCTTCAGGGAACTCTCTGGCAGCGGTACCCCTGGGCCTTCTTGGCCACGTGTAACGCTTCGTTTGCAAGAAGAGACCTGATCCGCTGCGGGTTGTTCGACGAGGCCTACGAAGGCTGGGGCTTCGAAGACACGGACTTGGCGTACCGTCTGAGTCACATGGACCTTAGCTTTGAAGTACTCGAGGATCCGTATGTCTTACATCTCGACCCCGATTCGAGCCTACCCCTTGTAGACAGGGAGAGGGGGCTGCTCCCAGAGTCGAAGCTGAAGAGCTATGTCCGTAACGGGGAGTATTTTGTCGCGAAGTTTTCAAGCGACGAAACCCTTCGGGCCCTTGTCGAGAACGATCGAAGACGCCACCTACAGAACCGACCCGACACTTCGTTCGGGGCAGTGCTACTCGCCGCTACTGCGGTGCGGTCTCGGCCTCTTCCGGCGCCCACGGTTCCCGAGCGCCTCTCGCTCCTCAGTCCTCTCGCTCCCAAAGACCAGTCCTAGGAAAGCAATGACTCCAGCCGAATTCATGGTCTCACTCAAAGGACGTGTCTCCCAAGACCTCCCACGCTTCGTCAGCCTCCTGCGTGACCAGACGGGGAGTCTCAATACGGCTGAGCAGCTTGCAGATTGGGGTGAGAGGGTTCGCCATGATCCACGCGCGTGGCTGTCGGCTAACAAGCTCGTGGATCCGGATAGGCTTGACGAGGTCGTCCGCCTCCTAAAGGCGCTAGACCAGTCTCAGTCACTTCTCGCCCATATGAAGACTGCCGCCTCGGTCATGAAGGAGGACAGCCGACTGAGGGAAGCCTGCTTTGACTTGGTGACGAACCAGGACAGGTTTGACGGGGAGGCTCAGGATTACCTGATGCAGCGATTGCTGGAGAACGACGAACTCCTCTCAGGTACCCTGTATGTCATGCTTAACGACCCAGAAGTCCGATCCGCGTTGGGCGTCTCGGAGACAACCAGCGCCGAGGCCTTTCTCGTGGACTTGAAGAAGGCCATAAAGACCTCGGACTCTGCCTCCGAAGCATTCCAGAAAGTTCCGGGGGGAAAGCTCCTTGCCCTCACGTGCACCCCTGCAGTGGTGTGCGCGGCCACCGTGTTCGTATTCGTTCATGCGTACGTAGCGATTTATACGATTGCTGCCATCTTCATTGTCGCCAAGACTGAGATCGCAGTACCAAGCAGCGTTTCTGTAAGCGGTGCCGGTCTAGCAACGAATACCGCTTTGATTGCTAGCCCGGTCGCTTCTCAGCACGACCTCCACAACTTGACTGGGGAAGCTGTATGGGTCGTCATTGAAACTGATCAGGGACTTCGACGTGCCGCTCTACCCGCGGGTGCTCGCTCTAGCGAAGTTGGCATCGCCACTGTGGAAGCGCTGCTAGTCGGTGGTGAAGGAAATCCAGTCCGCGCCTACGCCTCTGCGCGAACTGAGGCAAGCGGACTGGGCGTCGTTCACATACGACCCAAGTCGAACGCCTCAAGACTGTCAGTTGTTCCCACCAATTGTCCTGGGCAAGTCACGATCACGGGCGCAGTAGATCTGCTTCCAATCGAGTATGAGTGCTACGAGCACTTTGAAGGAGAGCCTCCTTATCATGTCAGCACCATCGCCGCGATCGCTCCCATTGGCTTCAATCACAGAGAGGCGAGAGAGCAGTCTCGCGGGGCGGAGCGCTTCTACATTGCCCTCCGCAGTGAGCGAATCCTCCGTCGCTTTTCTGAGCGAGGAAGGTCCGAGCCGAACGATCGCTGACAGGTTGGGGTTGCCCAGCACATTCACAATAATCCCTACGTATCAGTGTACTGCGGCTTGCGAGAACTGCTGCTTTGGAAGCAATCCGACGATTCAACATCGCCTTCCGCTAGATCGCCTGATCGACTACGTCGATCAAGCTGCTGGGATTCCAAGCGTCCGCCTGATTTGCTTATCCGGTGGAGAGCCCTTCTTGCTAGGCAATGACCTTACTGCCATCATCAAGCGGGCTTCTCAGCATGGACTCCTGACCCGAATCGTTACGAACGGATATTGGGCAACGACCATGGAAGGTGCAAAGGACCGCCTTCGACCGCTGGTGCGTGCCGGCCTCAACGAGCTCAATTTCAGCACCGGAGACGACCACGCATCGTTCGTGGAGTTGCAAACCGTGACGCGGGGGCTAGCCGCGGCCACTACCCTGGGGCTAACCACGGTGCTCATGATTGAGCAGGGGCCTGGGCGAATCGTCGACAAGGCCACCGTGCTCGACCACGCGAGGGACTTTCCCAAGCTTCGGCAGCGCATGGAGAACGGGGCCGTCCACGTAATCGAGAGCCCTTGGGTCGGATTTAACGGAAACTCTGTCGCCCAGGAACCTGGAGCATTAGTCAATGCTAGGAACCTGCCTCTTCGGGACCCCTGTTCCAGTATTTTGACCACCTTTGTCGTGACTCCTCACGACCGGCTTGGACTATGTTGTGGCCTCCCTCGCGAGGAGATCCCCCACCTTAATCGTGGCAATCTGCTCCGTGACCGTGTGGCGGACGTAGTGGAGGAGGCCTTCTCCGACTTCCTGAGTCTCTGGCTATTCGTCGAGGGACCGGAGCACATACTAGCCTGGGCGGCAGGCAAGTTGCCTGAGATCGAGTGGGAGGACCTGTATGCGCACAACTGTGACGCATGTCGTGCCGTGTTCACCGATCCAAGGGTCATGCAGGTGATCGCCGACCACTACGAAGAGGTATACCAAGAGGTCATGGCGAAGGTCGGTGTCTATGCGGCACTCCAGCCGTAGTGTCCCCACGCCGGTTTCGGTCCAAGTTCATTGTGGTCCAAGTCGCGATCATCATGTCGTATTCCAGCCTGCGGGAGGTAGTTTAGTCACAGTAATTCTCCTGCCTGGGTCAGGTCGAACGGACGTGGACGGGACCTATTGTTCGAAGAAGACGCAAAGAGACCTCGCCATCAGTCTCTCCTGCCGCGGAATTAGCAGCATTAGGTTCAGCAAGAGGCCTACCAGTCCACGTGACGCTCTCGACTACCTAGATGAGTATCTCGTGCCCATGCAAGCGGCGCTCAGAGAAGCGCCGAGCTACATAGACCCGGCCCCGCTAGTTCTGGTTGGGCATAGCCTGGGAGGGCACATCCTTCCCATGGCCAGCCTTGTGTTGGGGAATAGGGTTGTCGCTGGTGTCTTGCTCAACGCTCCCTATCGGAGCTTGCAATCCACCATCCGTTGGCAGGCAGAGTCTTATCTCTCGAATTGGTCGACTGCAGCCTTTACTTTGCCTGATCGCTACTCGCGCCTAGCCGCTACCTACTCCCCGCTACTTGCACTCCAACAGCGACCTCTTCCAATCCTGGTTGTATCGTCAGGGCTCGATGCGCTGGTTCATCCAGGTGATGCCGACTCTTGGGAGGCCAGTGGATCGTTTGTCGAACGGTTGAACTTCCCCGACCTTGACCACTTCCTTGTGAAGCGGCGGGAGCGAAGCGTAGCCAACCAGACCCTGCCCGGGGAGATCAGCACGGATCTTCTGGATAGTGTGAGCGCATGGATCAAACGGGCTTGCTGAATCGTTTTCACACACTATTCTTCGAACACCTAGAGACGCACACGGCTCGTGAGTTCCTACGTCAGCTTGGGCTTGGACTCGAGAAGCATCCTCGAGCCCTTCCAGGCGTAGAGAATCGAGTGTTCGGTTGCGCTAGTGGGGACCTAGGTCAATTTGTACTTAAATTCTATCGGCCCGGTCGCTGGCCGGAGGCAGTCGTCCGCGAAGAGGTTCTCCTTGTTCAGTTCCTCTCCGAGGCTGGCTTGTCCGTCCCCCCCCCGCTGCTGCTAGCTGGATGCTTGCTGAATTCCTGGCACGGTGTCACCTGCGTAGCGTTCAGGGCCGTCCCTGCTCCCGCGGGCACTCGTGCGGACCTCGTGCCTGCCGAGATCTCCCGGGTCGGTGAACTGATAGGAAGACTGCACCGCTTGATCGCGTCTCGCAGATTCGCTCACAGGAGTCCTTTCTCACCGATCAACCTGACGTCAACCTCTCAGCACCTGCTGCTGGGTGCTATTCCGGTTGCATTCCACCAACGCCTCAGGCGCTGCGTCTGCGCCCTAGAGGCCAGCTTCCTTGGCTACTCGCGGGTCCCACGACAGCTTATCCACGGTGACTTAGGTTGCTGGAACCTCATGTGGGCCAATGGCGTACCCTGGGTAATCGACTTCGATGACGCGTGTATAGGATCGGTGATCCAAGAGCTTGTGTATTTTGCAGACAGTGTCGAGAATCCCGATCTCCGAGAGGACGAGGTCTGGGAGGCGCTCTTGGCGGGCTATACGAGAGAGATCGATTTCGACCCTGCGTGGTGGAGTTTCCGCGAACCGATTCGCGCGCTTCGCCAACTCTCATTGCTGCAATGGTCTGTTGCTAGGTCAACCGACCCTCGATTCGTACACTTCGAGCCAGACTATGGCTCAACCACATACTGGGAGATTCAGCTTCGCAGGCTAGAGCGGTTGGTCAGTGCGGTGGCTCGTGGGTAGACTTGGCATTGGAGGCGAGATGCAACACAAGGCAATGGGATCAGCGGTGGCTCTGCTCGCTCTGATCGACGACAAGTCCTACGACGAAGCCTGGGAGAGCTTGGGGGAATTCGCTCAGGCAATGATCAAGAGGCCCGATTGGACGAGGTTGTTGGAACGAGTCCGAAGCCCTCTAGGTAGCCTGAGATCACGAACCCCAAGTAGTCAAGAGCAGAGAGAGACTCTACCGGGGCTGCCGGATGGCCATTACGTCGTCTACACGTTCGACAGCGAGTTCCAGAACAAGGCGAAGGGGGCCGAAACGGTCACTTGTGCCATGGCTGTTGGTGGAGAGTGGAAAGCTATCGGTTATCAAGTGAGCTGAAGACCGGTTCGGCATAACCAGACAGCTAGGCTCGGGGATTGTCCGCCAGTGTGCTCGTTGCCGGGACTTGGTGGGCGGCAAGCTCCAGGCCCAAATGCGCCCGACCCGACTTGGGTCACAAGTCCTGGCGGGTCAAGGAATCCGCATTACCCCCAGTCGGCTGAGGCGCGAGGTTCGCCTCAGCTTTGAGAGCGGGCGCAAGCACGTGGGCCCAACCGCCAGAGTAGTTCCGTTCCGTGTCTAGCCTGAGCACCCACAACCCTCTGAGCGATCCTGCTGGCGAAGCCACGCCCTGCCAGTTGCCTCGTCGATCCCGTGCTCTGACCAGCCGCCGCCCACACGTGGTCGCTGGATCCTCCAGGCTGATGGCCCGCCCTGTTCGCAGATCTTGAGCAACCTCTCGTTGTGGCCTGAGGCCGTTGGACGCCTCCGCACTCCGACGATCTGGCCTCGGTCACGGACAGGATCCGCCGTTCGCAGAAAAGTGTGAGTGGTCATATTGCCTCCGCCGTTCGCTCTACCTTACCCGAACTCGGATGAAGAAGATTCGGAATACGTTAGGAGCGATCAAGAAGCTGGTCTGCACCCCAATCAAACGAAACCTGCGAATCACATGATTCTGAGATTGGGTGGGGGATGAGCTTGGACGAAGAGACGCAGAAGGCGCTCGACACGCTCCGTCGCGTTGGTCACCTCGACACCGTTGCGGAAAGTGTCTGGGCAGACGGCGAAATGTCTCCGATCCCAGCGATTTTCGGGGCTGCGCAGCGGATCCTCCACCACACCATGAAGCAGCCCGGATCCTCGCCCTCGTGTCGTTGCGGCGTGTTCCCGGCTCGCCCACTGCCTAGAAGGAGGGAACTTGGCTTGTTGGGCTCAGGTCTTCTCGGGTAACGCCAATCGTCCCGGCCGATCCGCTACGTGAGTCATCAGCCGTACCCGGTGGCTGCGGGTCTCGTCGAGCGCCCCGAG
>TARA_R110002072_G_scaffold165648_2_pt1 | contig 16236 bp, 14 predicted proteins | sample TARA_R110002072 | Tara Oceans TARA_R110002072 (sample SAMEA4397118) | marine metagenome | biome: Polar Biome; feature: [SRF] surface water layer (ENVO:00010504); material: water (ENVO:00002006), including particulate matter (ENVO:01000060) such as... | depth 5 m | reverse complement strand
TCAATGATGCTGCAATTAGTCGCCTTGTAGGAGGCTTAACTCCTTATTGCTCCCGATGAGCAGGCTCGGTAATAAAGGGAGAAGGTCGGGCGATTGAATGATTAACCGGGCACCGTTAGGAAATTCAATCACCCCAAGCGTCGTACTCACGTTATTTAAGCTAGGTATTGGTGTATCTTTTACTTCGGCGGGCACGATGACAGGGATAAAGTCTGTAGCACTGGCACGGTTGAGATTTCCGAACCAATACAAAAACTGGTGGTAAACCAGTTGATGCTTAACCGAGTACTCTTTTTTGGATAGTCCACTTTTGTTGAACGCATCGACGTGCTTCTGCCATTGTTTTGATTTCATGTCATTACCCTATGTGATTAGGACATCACTATGACATGTTGATTTTCTTCAGAATAGCATGTGGTTTGTAGAGCGCTTACGATAGTTTGGCTTCCAGTTGGTCGCATATATACTGAATGGGGACACTTGGGATATCAGAGGGTTTGTATGGGAACTTGCCAGTATTTTGGTAGCATTTCAATTGAGCAAACAGCCCCAAATGGCTTTTTTCGGGTTTACTTCCTTTTAACTCAAGTTCTTTAAACGACAAAGTCCAACAGTTTGCTAGCTCTTCAACATCCCAAAGTTTTTTTATTTATATAATCCTTTCTTTTATTCTTATAAGAAAGAAAAGAATACCGAAAGAACAAATTGTATACAAAAAGTTGGCCGCTATCGCACCTTAGAGTGTACTACCCCCAATAAAAAAGGGGCACCAATAAGCTATTGATGCCCCTTTTTTCGTCTAAGGGAATTTTATGCAATGTTCGGGTTGTAGATGTTTTTGTAGACATAGTTAGTTGCATCAACAAAACCATCCACACTGCCGCAGTCAAACCGTTGCCCTTTAAATTTATAAGCTAACACGCAGCCTTTCTTGGCTTGTGTCATCAGGGCATCGGTAATTTGAACTTCACCGTTTTTTCCCGCAGGGGTATTTTCGATAATATCGAAAATGTCGGGTGTTAAAATATAACGACCAATAATGGCAAGGTTAGATGGTGCATCTTCTGGTGCTGGTTTTTCAACCATGTCGGTAATTCGGTATAAACCTTCTTTCATGGTTTCACCGGCAATCACACCATACTTATGGGTTTCATTGGCAGGCACTTCTTGAATCGCGACAATGCTGCACCGGAATTGCTTATATAGCTCGGCCATTTGTTTTAATACGCCTTCGCCTTCTTCTTCACCGATACAAAAGTCATCCGCCAACACAACCGCAAAGGCATTGTCACCCACTAAGGTTTTGCCTGATAAAATAGCGTGGCCTAAACCTTTCATTTCATGTTGAGGAGTGAATGAGAAGGTGTTGTTATCAATGAGACCACGAATAGAGGTGAGTAATTCTTCTTTACCCGAGCCCTTAATTTGATGCTCTAATTCATAGCTAATATCAAAGTGATCTGCAATGGCACGTTTACCTCGACCGGTCACAAAACCAATATTATGCATACCTGCTTCTTGTGCTTCTTCAACACCATATTGAACTAAGGGTTTGTTGACCAGGGGCAGCATCTCTTTAGGCATCGCCTTGGTTGCCGGTAAAAAACGAGTTCCGTAACCTGCTACCGGGAATAAACAGTTTTTAATCATTCCATGTTCCTTAAATTTAAAGCTACAAATTGATAAAACTAACGACTATTAATGACAGCAAAGTGTATCTTAATGAAAAAATAATGACAGATGTTGCGGCTATATTTTACCGTCTTCCACGAAAATTGTAATTTCTTGCGTTAATATAGAGCACAGAAGCGGTGTCGTGCACTTAATTTGCATTGGCATATAAATTGATACACTGATTAAAGCTTAGTCGATGATGGTATGATAATTAAATGCTTATACTGATAAATTACAGATAGGCTTTGCTCAGTTTACGCTATTCTTTTTCATAGAAGTTCTTTTTAAGAGGGCGCGGATGTGTCACAAAACTATGATGATTTAACCTTACTATCGGTGCGTTCAGCCTTCGATCATTTACAATCGACGATAAGCCGAGCTTTGCAGCGAATAGAACGCCAAAGCCAACTGAGTCATGGCGATGTTTTTTCTGCGATAAAAGAGCGACGTAAATTAGCAAAAGTGCTTCGTTTGGATCAGCGACTCATCCACTTATATAAAGAACTATCGAATCGGGCTAATCTTAGAATTACTCAAGATGAAAGTCTGATCCATTGTGACATCACCTCATCTATCGTTGTTCAAGAAGGTGACGAGCGGTCGATTCAATTTAAGTTGAATGGCAATACTTATATGCTTAAGTTTGCAGATAGGGCGGGTGCTTGCATTGCCTATTATGGCGAGACATTTAAAAGCTCAAATTTATCATTACTTCTGTCAACTGGAGAAGAAGTGTTAACGCTTCATTTAGATTTGAAAGGGGATTCAGAAGTGATTACTGAACAACAAATAACGGCATTTGTACCGGATAAGTGGATATACGATATTATTCATGCCTATGAAACCTTAGTGACCTCAGAAAACCTAAAGTCGATTGAATCAGCCTACAGTGATGAAAAACTAAAAGTATTGAAACAGAAGTTTGGTCTATGACGTTTTGAATTAATATACCCTCCTCATGTTGCCTTTAAGCAGCGTTATGGGCTGCTTTTGGCGGCCTGAAGCTTATCATCTTGCTGCTTATTACTCGAATTAAATTGATTTAGTGCGTAGTCTTGCGTGAAATATTCAGCGCTATCCAAGGGCGCGCGCTGCATAGGAACAGTGACTTTAGCGAGTGATATATTCTTTAACAAAAAAGGTCCAGACTCGCCAGAGTCTCTAATCATTCTGCCATCAAAAACGAGATTTACCCAATGCGTTCCTGATGGTAATTCTAAGGCTTGTTGTGTCGCACCAATCGGTAATTGGTTGGCGCTATAAAGAGAGGCCTGGAAGTAAAACCTGTTTTTTGCAGAGACCGCTACTTCTGCCTGAATAAGCAGTTCACCGGTTTTTGTCAGGTTATCTTTAAAACTCCCGGTTAGTTTGATTTCAGGCTCAGATAAGATAAAGGTGAGGGCATCACTAAGCTTATTTTTGTTATTTACGATCAACACCTTATATAAACCCGCGTTTAGTGTTTGCTCTGCTGTGCTGCTTAGGGAAAGCGTATTTTCATAAACGCCATCCTGATTCTGATCACTAAACTGGAGTGTTTGTAGATTAACTTTCTCGTTAAAAATAAGTTGCCCGATAAAGTTGCTTGGAATTGCTTCGTTTTGTGCATTTCTTAAACTCGCAAAAATAGTGGCTTGATCACCCGGTAGATAGTATTTTTTATCACTCCAAATGGTCAGGCTGCTTTCATCTTCTGTGCTTTGTGTGGTGCGCTCTTCTATTTCATAACGCTTAACGACAGGGTCTTGATCCGCTTTATCAAAGACTTGATTGTACTCAGCATATCGTGAAAATTGTTCATGATCGTTCAGAATAGATTGGTGTAGTTCACTTTTATTTTGTATGGCTTGAATGCGATGAATCGGGCTTTGGTATTCACTATCCTGGTCTTGCCTGGTTTGTGAATTGATACCGGTGATTGAATGAATACCCGCTGCGGGTGCTGGAGTCTGGTTAATCTGATAAAGATTATTTGATGTTTGAGGCATCGCATGATTTGGTTGGTTTTCTTTGGTGTCTGCTGCGTGTTGAGTACCATTTGTTTGGCTTAATAAATAAGCGGGTGCCCCAATAATTAATGCTGAGATAGCAAAGAAAAGTGAGTATTTTATGTTTTTCTGCATTTGGGTACACCTATAGTTTTATTATTATTTTGGGCTGATTTTACCTTCCCTGTTCTCATTTAAAAAATGAAATCAAGGGAAGGTAAAATAACTTCTTCTATCGAATAAAAGCCTTAATTAGCTGTACATGAATCAATACGTCCCGCCATATTACGACCATTACCACAGCTTAGACCATTAGGAATGCCAGTATAGTCAGGTGCATTGATGCCACCATTTCTTTCTGCATCATGATCGGTATACACGCTGGCCATGTTATATGTTCTTGGCGTGCCTTTATTCCCGTTATTACAGGTATAGGTTGGGCTTCCATACTTGATGCCGAAAAACGTTCTATAAGTACTAAGGTCATCCCAGATATTACGCTTACCAGAACCAGAGCAGCTCATTTGAGAGGCCAGGTTGATGTAGCCATCGTCTTCACCGTTAATTAATGCCGAAGATGCACCTTCTAAACCAGGGAAACCTTTATAGCCACCCATGGTGTAAAAAGGCGCTGCCAAGTTTGAACCAATGTAATTTTTAACGGCATAGGAATCGTTTGTTTGTAGCCATTGAATGCTAGGATTACAGTCTCTACCTAAGAATGCCACATTAATTAAAGCATCTAACCAGTTACCGTTACACACTCTATCAGCGCCTTCTGTACCAGTTATTGCACCCCCTAATGTAAAGACACCCAAGATGTCATTCATTGCTGATTGATAGTTAACTGTTTTTGCTCCTGAAGCGGTATAAGCCGTATTGTAGTAGGGGGAGCCCGAAATGGCGTTACCGGCAATCCACATCATTTGCTGTGCACCTTGGCTGTGACTGACAACCCAGAAGTTGTCATTCGCAGAACACTGAGTCCCTGCTTGCGGGTGATACTTGCCATCGCCATTGCCTTGCTTAATGGCAATCATCTGACGTGCAATCTCACCGGCCGTTTCATCGCGCCAATAAGGAAAACCACTTTCATCGGTAGAGTCATAGCCAACCAATGCATAGTTATCACCCGTACTGAGTAAATCATCCATGAAGTCGCTGCCATTGTATTCACTAAAATTGGCCGTTCTCCAAGAATCCAAGGCATTATTACCCACGTTGCCTTGCGTACCATGGCCATGCACCATAATGTAGCAGTTATCCGCTGCCGATGCTTGAGTTGCACCCAATAGTAACGCACTCGCGAGCGTTAGAATCGAGATAAGAGAGGGTTTCGAAAAAGAATATTTGAACATAATCGGACCTTTTTATTTTGTTAGTTTTATTTTTATTTTGCTTTCAGCCGAGAAATACTACTTTGCCCAGCAAAGTGCCTAATCCTGTAGGCACTTTCATTCTTCCATGCGATCATTTAGCCGTCATTAACCAAAACGGTCAGTGAATATGCAAATAAGGGCACGGACTCATAAGTCTAAGTTGATCCTTTTGTTGGGGGTGAATTTACCAAGCGATTACGTATTCCCTTATAATCGTTTGCTGTATTACTTTTCCAATTTAATTTTTCCGAATAAACCAGCGTGGTCTGATGGATAAAGGCCACTCTCATCTGTCATATCGGCATTCGACTGACCAAGGCGCTTTATTTTTAATTTATTGATATGACGGTTTTTGGGGTTAAAAAAGATGTGATCGATTCTTTCATACAAAACGGCATCTTCATCAGAGAGGGCGCTGTCAAAACAGCATGTAAAACCATCGCGAGCTCTGGGCTTAGATAACCAAAGGTCTAAGTAGCCTGATCCCACAGCTTGTAAATAAGGTGGCACAAGAGGTAAACCATCTAAACCCGGGATGCCTGAAGCTGATATGAAGGGGGTGTCGTTAGGGCTAGAGTTAAAATCACCTAATAAAATAACCGGTATTGATTCAGGCGTCGTCGCTTCAATCACTTGCATTAACTCATTCATTTGAACGGCTTGAAGGGTGGTGTAAGGCTCGCTGCCACCGGTTTCTAAATGGGCGTTAACGAAACGATAATCAGCACCACGAACGTGGACATCGGCGATGGTATAGCCACGAGTAAATTCAATATTTGTGCCACCGATAGAAGTAATACCGTTTACCGTAAAGTTATTTGCAATCGTAGTGGAGTAAGAAATACGGTGACTATCTTTAACAAGAATAACACCTCGATCACTGAGCCTTAAATCACCAAAAATAGGCGTGACACCATCTGCCTGAACACCCACGATCATCGGTAATTCAAGGTCTGCATTATCAATGCTTGCGGCTACATTGTAGTGTAACTGGCGCGCTTCAAGTGCTGCTAGAAGAATGTCTAAAAAGTCATAGGCAATGTCGGTCGCTTGTGTGGGGTTACCCATTAAAAAATCACCAGGAATTTGGGTTCTCCAGGTTGATACTTCCTGTAAGCCAATTACATCGGGTTTACGGCGCTCGATCTCATCGGCTAAGGCTTCGGCTCTTTCAGGGAAATTTGTGTGTTGAACAGTCTGAAAGACATCCGTGACAGCCATCGGCACTGCTGTTGGGTCAGGGTTCTGAGCCGCCTCTAAGACTGGGAAAATATCCGCACCCAGATAAGTATTACGAGACATGACCTTGATTCTATCCTGATGTGGCGATGCCAGAACACTGACAGACATACTGATCGACGCGCATATCAGTGCTGAACTGATCATCGCCTTATATTGTTTTTTTGACATTAGTTTCATGTGTAGAGCTCCAGATTATTATTTGAACAACTTGTTATTATGTTTAATTAGACCGTTACGAACGTTAGCTTGCAGGGCATAAAGTTTGGGAAACTTTTTTGCGTAAACGGTTGGTTTATCTTGCATGAGCGCTTTGGATAAGGCTGTAGACAATTAGGTCGAATCGTGTTGAAAGGGGCTAGTTTGGCATGAAAAAATGAAAAATAGTTCACATATTTGGAAGGCGGACTTTTCTGTTAATGTACTCGTCTTCTATATGGTCTTGGCTCTCATCGAGTGTTTCAATCACCACGGTTATGATCACTTAGTTATAAGCCTTATCTAAGGCCGTTATCAGTTCACTTAAACTTTCATGGTCGTCAGGTTTTAATAAACAGTTTTCAAGTACATATTTTGCTGTACGTATGACTAACTGCCAGCGAGGTTTTGTTGGCAGTGTTCGAACGCTTAAATAACGATCCATGGTTCTGGTTTTTGCTGTTGTACCATCGAGATAAACGCGCCAACAGCGGCTTTCTTCTGCTAAATCGGCTTTAGTTTTATGGGTATAACGCTCCCATGTGCTGACAGCTTCTCTTAGTAGTTTTATGAGTAGTTCTCTTCGATATTGATTATGGTGGTCACTATCAGGTGGGTTTAGTAAGGCCTGATCGCTGATCGTCGGAATTTGTTTTAGGGCTTGTTCGATTTGGTCGAACTTATTCCGGCTATTTGTTAGCTCTTCAGTGAGGTTTTGAATGAGTTCTTTGGTTAAGCCTTTTTCTGTCGGTATCACTTCTTTAGCATTCTGCTGATAAATGACTAAGGCATAATATTGCTCACCTTTTTCGTGAAAAGGATGGGCGGAAAATTCGACTTTCCCTAAGAGTGAATCTTGAGTAGATAATGAAAAAGGTGCGCTTGAACTTGACAATAAACGCTTAAATTTTGCATCTGATTCTTCTGAAATAATGGTATTGAACGCTTTGCCAAGCAGTGCATCATTTTGAGTGTTTAAAAAGATCAGAGCTGGTTGGTTTGCATAAATAATGTCTAGCTCTTCTGTCAGAAGCAAGATGCATTCATCGGCAATATCTAATGCGTTTAATAAGCGCTTATTTGCAATAGACAGCTCTTCTTCTAATTGTTTTCGGTGATCAATTTCTTTTTTAAGTATTTGATTTTCTTGATGACTAAACCAAAACTTACGTGCGCTGAGTTGGCTGTAAACGCGAGCGAGTAGTTCTTTCTCATGATAGGGCTTAATTAAATAGTCATTAGCGCCCGCGCTGAGGCAATCGACAATGTCGTTTACTTGATAGCGTGCGGTTAGCATCATAATAGGCAGCTCGTAACTATCATATTTTTGTCGAACGTGCCGGCATACATCTAAACCACTGATGGTTGGCATCATTAAGTCTAAGAGGATCAGATCCGGTGTTTGTTGTGTCAGGCGCTCAAGTAGCAGGGTCCCGCTTGGGAAACATTCAATCATATAACCGGCTGAATCAAGCTGGGCATGTACTAGCTCTAGATTGACTTCTTCATCATCCACCACAAATATATATGAGTCTTCAACCACACGGCTCATATCTGAAGAGAGCCGGCTTTCATCTATTACTGATTCACTTGTGCCTCTCGACCATGTTTCCTTCGATAATAAATGATCAGAATTTTGGTGAGAATCTAATTGTGGTAACGTGATGTCAGGTGTGTTTGTTGCGGTGTGTTGAGGCTTTGATTCTTTCTGTGGCGCATTGGCAAACTCAAGAGAGAACTCTATTGTTGTACCAAGGCCTACTTTACTATTTACATGCAGTTCACCACCGTGTAAGCGCACTAGCTGACGACTAATCGATAGGCCCAAGCCACTGCCTGAATAAAGAGAGTCTGTTGCCTCATCAAAGTGTTGGAAAGGTTCGAACAGTAGGTCGTATTTATCGGGAGCAATACCGATCCCGGTATCGATTATTTCGATAGTGATTTGCTTATCAGCCCGAATGGCATTCACTTGAATAATACCTTCCTCAGTAAACTTAATGGAATTACCGAGTAAATTGAACAGAATTTGTTGAAGCCTGTTCTCATCTGCTAAGACAAATTGAGCCTCGTTAGCGATGTGAGTTGTTAGGCGGATATCTCTACCAGACACTAGAGGGTTCAGTGTGCCAACGACAGAGTTAGCCAAGGCGTTTAAATCAACACACTTTTTGTTTAATGTGATATTGCCATGCTTGATACTTGCAAAATCGACAATATCATTTACTAGTGAGCCTAAACGGCGGGTCGTTGAATAAATAAGGTCGAGTTTATGTTGATGCTCTACTTTGAGAGATAAAGAATGGTCATTTAATAAGTGGTCTGCAAGCCCGGAAATGCCATGCAAAGGAGTCCTTAGTTCATGAGATGTAGTCGCAAGAAACTCATCTTTAAAGGCATCTATTTTCATTAATTCCTGGTTCTTGCTTTGCAGGCTTTTTGACATGTCTTCAATTTTTTCAAAGTTGTACAAATAACTTTTTGCGAGATCGATTCCCTGAAAAATCACGAAGGCTAAAATACCTAAATGAGAAAGGTTGGGTGTGTGTATTACATAGCTATATGTCAGGATATCGTTGACAACCGCCAGTATAAAAAGGCCTAAACCAAAACCAAAGGTTTTCGCACCACGCCGACCTTCCAGTAAACATGTAACATAGACATAAAATATGTAGGGAAGAGAAAGCAGCATGAAAATTTGAAATGGGACATTTAGGCTTGTATAGAAACTCACATTACTGGTTAAGGCAAAAAAACAAAAAGGTAAGGCGACTATCCAGCTGCATAGAATGGCCCGCTGACTATATTTAACAGGGAATCGATATGAGAAATACGAAACAAATAAAGGGAAGGCTAAATACGTAAAAATATTTTCTAATGCTTGAAGAAGCGTCCAGTGTTCGCCTAGATAAAAATAAATAATCCGCTCATCGATTAACAACCGACGAAAACCCATGACTAAACAAAGCAGGCTAAAATAAACGAGAACTTTTTCTTTTGGTCGACTAAAAAACATAAACAGACCAAAAAAACCGGCCGCTATCAGTACGGTTGCTGAAAGCATGCCACGAATAATCGGCTTTTCTCTTAGTTCGTATATTCCTACAGCATCTGTCAGTTTAAACGGGTACCAAATGCCCCCCCATTGATAATGATAGTTTGACGTTTGCAGAACCAGTTCTAGCTTGCCATTATCAGAACTCAGCGCCACTTGCTTTGGTAAATAAGCAGGCGTTTCTGATTTTTTACTTGTACCCACCACACCGTTTTCAGCCACTATTTTTCCATTGCTCCAAAGTTTATAAGCACTGGCCATATCTGGAATCGCTAAAAAAAGGTTTGTCTTCGATGGGGGAATAAGAATGTTGATTTTATAGCTGGCATAGCCAAAACCGGGAAATGATAGTTCTCCGCTTGGGGGAGAATTCCAGGCCCCAGGAACGGGAAAGGAAACGGGTTTCGAATCATGACCAGAAAATTGTTTTGGCGAGATTAGTTGCTGCCAATAAAAATCCCAATTACCTTGCAGAGAATGGATTTTACCTTCTGACCAGTCATTTTTACGGAGGTCTAAAACGGCTTCTTCGGAAAAAGCAGAAAAACTCACGCAAATAAGCGAGATCAGGCTAAATACAGTTCGCAGAAACATAGGGTGTCTTTTATTGTTATTTATAACTGAAATAAAGCATAACTGAATAAATACTCAAGGTGTGAGTGTGTATTCACAGCTTGAGTATGTTTAAATTTTATCTGAGGATGTTTTGTAATTGCTCTGAAATATCTTTTACTTCTTCCATGCATACTTCATGACCTATCGGGTAGGTTGTGAATTCTGGTTCAAAACCTTTTTCGATTAAGACTCTGCGGGCCTCTAACCCCATGCTCTCTAGAACAATATCATCATGGCTGCCATGAAATAGATGAATGGGTATGTTTTTATTGGCCGGGTGAATATTGAGTGTTCTCCAAGTTGCAAAGTAAGTCGACATGGCAAGAATACCGGCTAGTGGTTTGTCAAAACTTAACGCGCAATGATAAGTAACAGCGCCACCTTGCGAGAAACCGGCAAGAATGATTTTATGGCTGGGAATACCACGTGATATTTCCCTTTCGATAAAGGCCGTAATGGCATCGCTGGATTGTTGAATCTGGACTTCATCAATTTTGCGCTCTATGTTCATTTCTAAAATATCGTACCAAGCAGGCATGACATAACCGCCATTAATGGTGACGGGGATTTCGGGTGCGTGTGGAAAAATGAACCGAACAGGCAAATTACTTGGTAGGTTTAAGTGCGGGACAATCGCTTCAAAGTCATGGCCACTAGCCCCTAAACCGTGTAACCAAATAACTGAAGCAATCGGTTCGGAACCGGTTTCAACGGTGATATGGGGTAATAAGCTCATGTTGTCTATCTCTTATTGGTGTTTATTTATTGATGATTACTTCAAGGCGGTAATTTAATCTGGTAAATAGGGTAGTAGCCAATCACCTTCTTTAGGCGTGATTTTATTATGATCTGCCTGTAAAAACTTAAACGGCAATGAACGTGTTTTGCCTTTATGGTTGTAGCGAATAACAAAATGCAGGTGGGGGCCAGTTGAATACCCGGTATTTCCTGACAAAGCAATGACTTGCCCAGCGTTTACTTTATCGCCGACGTTTACTTTTACACCGCCCAGTAATAAATGGCCGTATAAGGCAAACGTACCATCATCATGGAGTATTTCAACTAAGTTTGCCTTATCAACAAAAAAAGGGCTAGAAACACCTGCTAGTGCATAGTCATCTTTAGTTTTAATCACCAAGCCTTCTTTAACCGCCGTAATCTTTGTACCGATGGGCATACCAATATCGACAGCATATCGATTACCTGGGTAATAGTGACTAAATTTACCATTGAAAGCCTGGCTTATTTTCATCGGTTTATAGTCTGTGAATGGCGGAAGAATAAGTGCCTGATCTGGTTTAATATCTGGGTCACCAATCACGTAGCGAGAGTCAATTTCTCGTTTGAGACGGCTGTTTTGTTGTTTGAACAGTGTCTTGGAAGACAAGGCTTGCAGTACTGTTGTTGAAATTTTCTTTTTTGTTTGAGTATCTCTAAGAAAATATTGAACAGGGACAAGTAATGGATTGTGCGCTATATACAGTAGTTTTCCGTTTGCCTGTTTGATGTCAAGATAAGGCATGCTTTTTTCTGGTTTGACTGGATGCTTAACTTTAATGGCTTGTAATGATGGGTTTGAACCGAGAGTTTGTTTATCTGAAAAGTGCCATTTACCCTGTGGATCTTGGAATTTGTAAATTTGTGAATGCGAAAGTGTACTATGCAGCATAAGGGAAAGCATTAATATCAGCTGTTTATGCATTGTAGCTAGTGTCATTCGCAATATTCTCGAATATTTTTTTCGAGCGTTTTAACTCGTTGTTCTCTGGTTTCCTCACTTATGTTTAGATCTTTACCATTTTCATCTACAAAAATAACGCGCTTTTTTATGATGTTTAAAAGCTGGCGCATCTCTTTGCATTTTTCAGCTTTCGTAGGCTTATTTTTATATTTTTCTTGCGATTCCTCGTTGCGTCGCTTGGTTTCCGCCTCTTTACTCTGCTCATAGCGCAACATCATTTCGGGCGAGCTTAGGCCACCGGTAATATTTATTTGCTTCACTTGATCAGAAATATTTTTCGAAATGGTTTTTTCAGGAGCCCGGTCACCAAAATGTGTTTGTCCATGTTGGTCAGTCCATTGGAAAATTTCAGAACTTGCGTTTATAGAATAAAAACACAAAATCACAAAGTAAAGAAGGTGTATCGGATTAGGATGGGACATGTTTAGCCATCGGTATAAATAATAAAATGATAAATACTTATCAATTTAGGGTCAAGCTGGTAGTTGTCTTAAACCTGTATCTGAAGCAGGTCGGCGACTTTCAATGTAAACGCTGATGCTACCGAATTGCTTTGAAACTATATCTTGATAGTCAGTATTTTTAATTCCCAAGGAATAGTAGGAAAAGAGCACTTTGCCAATAATAAGCATTTACATAATGCTAAGCAGGCAAAATGTGCGATAATCCGCGCCCTTGTTTTTTTCGGTACCCATACTTTATGCCTTTATTATCGCTCACTAATGTTTCTCTTGCTTTTGGCAACCATGTTCTGTTTGATAAAGTAGGCCTCACGGTTCATCGAGGCCAACGCACTGGTATCCTGGGTCGAAATGGCGCAGGCAAATCTACGTTTATGAAAATGCTGGATGGGCAACATGTTCCTGATAGTGGCGAGCTGTGGATTCGACCAGGTATTAAAGTCGGTTATTTGACCCAGGATCTGCCCGATGCCAATGAAGCGACTGTGTATGACATCGTTTCGGATGGCTTGGCAGAAGTTGGTGCGCTGCTAAAAGAGTATCATCATCTCACCATGGGCGATTTTGATGACGACAGTATGAAGAAGCTATCAACTGTCCAGGATCAGCTTGAAGCACTGGATGGTTGGAGTTTTGGACAAAAGATCGATGCGATTATCGAAGCACTGGATCTACCCGCAGATACACCGATGAAATCTCTATCGGGTGGCTGGCGTCGCCGGGTAGCTATGGCGCGTGTCTTAGTTAGCGAGCCCGATTTATTACTGTTAGACGAGCCGACTAACCATCTTGATATTCCGACTATTTATTGGCTGGAAAAACAACTTGAGTCTTTCCGTGGTGCATTGATGCTGGTGACGCACGACCGGGCTTTTTTACAGCGCATGTGCACGTCTATCATCGAAATTGATCGCGGTAATTTACGTTATTGGGAGGGTGATTATCAAGGTTTCCTTAACTTCCAGGCCGAGCAGTTAGCTGCCGAAGAAACGGCTAATAATTTGTTTGACAAGCGTTTAGCGCAAGAAGAAATATGGATTCGTCAGGGCGTTAAAGCACGTCGTACCCGTAATGAAGGCCGGGTACGTGATCTCAAGAAAATGCGTGATGAGCGAAGTCAACGTCGTGAGCGTCAAGGTAAAGCCAACTTTGCCGTGGAAACGGCAAGCCGATCCGGAAAAATTGTTGTAGAAGTAGAGAATCTATCGAAAACTTATGATGGTCAACGAATTGTAAAAGACTTCTCTACCGTGATTATGCGCGGTGATCGCATCGGTTTTATTGGTGCAAATGGTATGGGTAAATCAACATTGTTAAAGTTACTTTTAGGCCAGGTTGAACCTGATGAAGGCAGTGTTACCATCGGCACCAAAATGGAATTGGCCTATTTTGACCAGTTGCGTGATCAGTTAGATCTGAACAAAACTGTGATCGAAAATATGGCAGAGGGCCGGGAATTTATCACTATCAATGGCAGAGACCGCCATGTGATCAGTTATTTGCAAGACTTTATGTTTACGCCTGAACGTACTCGCCAACCCGTTAAAGCACTGTCGGGTGGTGAGCAAAACCGTTTGATATTAGCGCGTTTGTTCAGCAAACCCGCCAATGTATTAGTACTGGATGAACCGACAAATGACCTTGATATGGAAACACTCGAACTTCTCGAAGAGATTCTGCTAGAGTTTGACGGCACCATATTACTCGTCAGTCATGATCGTGAATTTCTCGACAATGTCGTTACAAGCTGTATCGTCTTCGAAGGTGATGGCGTCATTAATGAATACGTTGGTGGTTATGCCGACTTTATTCGGCATGGAGGCAGCCTGCCATCACTCAACAAAAAAGCCGTGTCGAGCAAATAGGCATTAGCACCGTTTTTCCAAACAGAACATGTTGGGAGAGTGGTGTGTTAGAAGAATCCTGGTTTTATTTTAACTTGGATGTATTGTTTGAAACTCATTATTACCAATCAAAACAATATTGCTGGCTCAAAATTTGACTTGAGCTTAAGCTAATATGAGCACCGAGTAATCTGACTTTTTTTCCGTTTCCTCGTTTTACTGCTTCCGTTAGTAGGTCTGAGAAAAGGGCTGTATTAAATTGATTGAATGTGAATTCTTTTGTGGTTTGGTGGAAATCTTGGAACTTTACTTTAACGCCAATTTTTTGAATGTGTCTGCTCGAGAGATGTTTTGCCGCTCGGGTTTTTAATTCAGGTAAGAGCTTGGTAATTAAAATAGCTTGCAGGTCTGACAGCTTATCGATGTCTGATGAAAATGTACGCTCTACCCCCACCGATTTTCGAACGCGCGAAACAACGATATCTCGCTCATCTATTCCTTGGCACCTGTTCCAGAGAAGCTTGCCTAGCTTTCCGAATTGGTTAATCAGGGTCATTTCATTGGATGCTTTTACATCTTTTCCATAATCAAAGCCCTTCGATTGTAGCTTCTCAAATGTTACTTTGCCGACCCCCGAAATTTTGTTTAAGGGCATGTCGTCGATAAAGTGGCTTACATCATTTGGTGTAATCACAAAGACGCCATTAGGTTTGTTAATGTCAGAGGCGATTTTAGCGAGAAACTTTAGCGGTGCAACACCGGCAGATGCGGTAAGGCTTAATTCCCGGTGGATCGTATTGCAAATATCTTCAGCTATTCGCGTTGCTGAGCCTTTATATAATGTACAGTCGCTGACATCTAGATAAGCTTCATCCAGGCTTAAGGGTTCTATTAGTTGGGTGTAACGTTGAAAGATCTCTCTGATTTGAGTGCTGACTTGCCTGTAAACATCCATTCTACCGGGTAATAAAATTAAGCCAGGACATTTACTTAGCGCAAGGCTGGTCGGCATGGCTGAATGCACACCGTATTCTCTTGCAATATAATTGCAGGTCGATAAAACACCACGTGCGGTGCGTGAACCACCGACAGCAACGGGTTTTCCAGCAAGGCTAGGTTTATCTCTAATTTCAACAGATACAAAAAAAGCATCCATATCAACATGAATAATTTTTTTCATGGAGTAATCTCAAACTAAATTACTGTTTAAAAATGGCTATGTTTGTATTGGTTATAAGTGCTGGTTGTATTTACAGTATATCAGTAGTTTGTGGAGATGCAATGACGCTACATCAGGCCTTTAAAGAACGTGGCAAGAGACGGCTAAGTTGTCGAAAATTGATTTTTTAAATAATCAATAAAGTAGCGGTTAATTTTTGGTGTGTAATTCAGTTTTGGGAAGATCAAATAAATTGGCAACTTTGGAAGCATCTCTCCCGTTAAATCAACGATGGCCCCCTCTTGTATATCTTTCTCGACAATATGGCGACCTATGTAACCAACTCCAAAACCTACTTTTATCATGTTATACATTGCCGTAACATCTCTTGCCTTTTTTACATTATTTGCTTTCTTTTCCATTATTTATACTCTAGTAATTATGCTGTTTTTTTGGTTTATTCAGCTGCCATATGACCGAAGAGTAACTTCAGAACTTAAGCATTTATATAATCTTACCGAGGACTTGAATCTGAAAAATTCTATTGAAGTTATCAAAAATGCTCTGCGTGGAAATTTTGGTACTAAACATGGTACTAAAATGCTTGGCTGTCAATGGTCTACTGTGGTCAGTATAGGCATAAAAAAACCCGCTACGCCTTGATTTTACTGGGATTACGGGTCTTCTTTGGTTCTTAAAAACCACCATTTGGTGGGAGTTATCAATATGAAAAGCCATTCGGGAGTTGCTCAGTCGGTGCCAAGAAGTGAAGACTTTTGAGCTATTTTAAGTGTCGCTGCGGGTCTTGGCGGCCATGTAATACGCGGATAATTTCTAACGTATCAGGTGTAACTCTGTAAAATAGGGTATGGCTTTTAATAGG
>TARA_R110002072_G_scaffold172324_1_pt1 | contig 16255 bp, 12 predicted proteins | sample TARA_R110002072 | Tara Oceans TARA_R110002072 (sample SAMEA4397118) | marine metagenome | biome: Polar Biome; feature: [SRF] surface water layer (ENVO:00010504); material: water (ENVO:00002006), including particulate matter (ENVO:01000060) such as... | depth 5 m | reverse complement strand
TCAATGGCTAAATAAAAAACTGCAGTTGCTTCAATCGGTATCTATTTTGAATAAAACTTTCGACGAAATAGAAAAAGAAATCAAACAAACACTTCCTCAATTAAATCTTTCGACGGAAGGATTTTCCAATCCCCTGCATTATGAGATTCCACCATATAAATCATTCAAAAAACCATTCCTTGAATTTGATGAAATAGGTTTATCCAACTGGATATTGTTCAGACAACTTGCTAATCAAGCTTGTAATTTATTAAGCGGCTACCTTCAAACCAAAGCAGAAACACGCATCTGGCCACACCATTTTGATACAGGTGTTTATTTAGAACCGCATCAAAACCTTGGAATTGGATTTGGCCTAGCTATGAAAGACGACAGGGTCGGCGATGCATATTTCTATCTCTCAGGCTACAAACTTGATGAAACAACATTTAATTTTGAAACCGTGTCAAAATCAACTTATGGAAATTGGCACATTACTAAAAATTGGAAAGGAGCTGTTTTACCCCTTCAGGAAATTCAAAAAGAACCTTCGCAAAAATTAAATCGGTTTTTAAAAGACACAACAAATTGGTATTTAAATAACTAACTAAAAATGAAAAGACAAAAAATCGAAATTAAAAACTCAAACGGTGAAATCCTTCATGCAAACCTGGAACTACCCGCAAATAAAAAAGCTATACAATATGCCATTTTTGCACATTGTTTTACCTGTTCAAGCTCCTTGGGTATTGTCAAACACATTAGCATGGAATTGACAAACTTTGGTTTTGGGGTTTTGCGATTTGACTTTACAGGTCTGGGCAGTAGTGGCGGTGATTTTGAAGACACCAATTTTACTCACAATCTATCAGATTTAAACAAAGTAAATCAATATTTAGCAGACAATTATGAAGCTCCCTCGCTTCTTATAGGGCATTCGTTAGGAGGTCAAGCTGCTTTGATTGCTGCTTCAGAACTTGATAACATCAAGGCTATTGTTACTATTGGAGCACCTTCAGATCCAAAACACGTGAGTCATTTAATCAGTAACGGCCTTGAGGAAATTAAATCCAAAGGAAAAGCAAAAGTTTCAATTGGTGGACGACCCTTTATGATTAAAAAGCAATTTATTGAAGATTTAGAAAAATACAATGCAGAAACTGTTCTTCAAAACCTTAGAAAACCTCTTTTAATTATGCATTCGCCACAAGACACCATTGTGGGAATTGACAACGCAGCAAAAATATATCAAAACGCCCACCACCCAAAAAGTTTTATTTCACTGGACGGCGCAGATCACCTTTTGAACAATAAAAAAGATAGCTTGTATGTTGCAAAAACAATTGGAACATGGGCAGAACGTTATATTATTGATGAATTACCCCTACAAGAAAAACCGCTTTCAACTGAAGGTGAACAGGTTGTGGCACATTGGAAAAGTGATTCTGGTTTTACCACACAAATTTCAAACAACAGGCATACCATTGTAGCAGATGAACCGGTAAAGGTGGGAGGCGATGATCTTGGATTTTCACCTTACGAATTGCTCAATGCCGCTTTGGGAGCTTGCACCAATATGACTTTAAAGCTCTATGCAGAGCGAAAAGGCTGGCCTTTGGAAGAAGTCTATACCTACCTCACCCACTCAAAACAACACTATAATGACAGCTCAGGAAAATCTGAAAACCTGGGAAAAATTGACCACATTCAAAAAATAATTGAAGTAAAAGGTAACCTCTCTGAAGATCAAATTAAAAGACTCATTCAGATTGCAGCAAAGTGCCCTGTTCACAAAACTTTATCATCTTCAATTGAAATAGAAACCAAATATTAATTAATTTTAAAGAAAAAAATGAAAGCCATTTGGAACGACACGCTTCTGGCAGAAAGTAACAAAACCTTAGTTATTGAAGGAAACCATTATTTTCCTCACGAAGCCATAAATCAAAACTATTTTAAACCCTCAAACACAAAAACTCATTGTCCTTGGAAAGGAGAAGCCTCTTATTATGATATTGAAGCCAATGGCAAAACCAATGAAGACGCCGCTTGGTTTTATCCGGAAACAAAACACGCCGCAAACTCCATTAAAAATTATGTCGCCTTTTGGAAAGGTGTCAAAATAACAGAATGAGTTACAAAATAGACCCAAACATATTAAAAGACAACTTTAACTTTACGCGCCAAAACTCAGAGACCATCTGTGCGCCATTAGAAATCGAAGATTACATTCCACAACCCATGGAAAATGTGTCGCCACCCAAATGGCATTTAGCGCATAGCAGTTGGTTTTTTGAGCAATTTATTTTAGTGAAATATTTTGAAAACTATCCGCTCTTTCATCCCGATTTTGCATACCTATTTAACAGTTATTACAACCATATGGGCGAGCGCACCAACCGCACAGACCGAGGCTTTATGACACGACCCACAGTTGCAAAAGTCTATGAATACAGAACCCATATCAACAAATATATTAACACTCTGCTTGAAAACAATCCCTCACAGGAAATTCTCAAACTCATAGAAGTGGGTATTCATCACGAGCAACAACACCAGGAACTTCTCGTCTATGACATTAAATATATTTTTGGAACACAGCCCACTTTTCCGGTTTACGGAAATCGGTTTTTAGTTCCTGAAAACAAGCACACTCAAGAATTCATTAAAATAGAAAAAGACATCTATACCATTGGGGCAGTTAATGAGTGTTTTTCTTATGACAATGAACGTCCTCAGCATAAAGTCTATCTTGAAAGTTTTGAAATAAGCAACAAATTGGTCTCTCAGGGAGACTACCTTGATTTTATCAATGACGGGGGCTATGAAAATTTTGATTTGTGGCACGCTGAAGCCTGGGATTTTATAAACACAAAAAACATTAAAGCACCTTTATATTGGCACAAACAGGGCAATTCCTGGAAACAATACACCCTCAATGGTTTGCAAGACCTCAATTCAAAACTTCCTGTGCATCACCTTTCATTCTATGAAGCCTTTGCTTATGCCGAATGGAAAAAAATGCGCTTACCCACAGAGTTTGAATGGGAAGTTGCCTCAAAACATTTTGATTGGGGCTCACTTTGGGAGTGGACACAATCTGCTTACCAACCCTACCCCGGTTTTACAAAAGCAAAAGGAGCGCTTGGTGAATACAATGGTAAATTTATGCTCAATCAAAACGTATTAAAAGGAAGCTCAGTAGCAACCACAAAAGGTCATGAAAGAACTACTTACCGAAACTTTTTTCACGCATCTTCACGATGGATTTATTCGGGTTTAAGACTCGTAAAAAACTAACTATGAACACATTTAAAAGTGAAGTTTTAGAGGGACTTCAACAAAAACCTAAAAAACTTTCTTCAAAGTATTTTTATGATGCCAAAGGAGATTCGCTCTTCCAGGAGATTATGCAACTTGATGAGTATTACCTTCCAAAAAGTGAATTGTCAATTATCAAAAATCACAAAAATTTACTTGCAAAGCATTTAAAAACCTATGGTGATTCCATTGAAATTCTTGAACTTGGCGCAGGTGATGGTACCAAAACCGCCAAACTCCTTGAGGGGTTTGTAAACCACAATTTTGAAATAAAATTCATTCCTTTTGATATTTCGCCCAATGTTTTAAAGATCAATAAGAATACGCTTTCAAAACAATATCCCAAAATAGCAATAACGCCAATTTCCGGAAACTATTTCAAAACCTATTTGGAAGTTGTAAGAGAAAAACAACAACGCCTTGTTTTATTTTTAGGAAGTAATTTGGGTAATTACACAATTGAGGTAGCTAAAGACTTTATAAACTACCTCAAATCAGGTATGGAAAAGAACGACCACCTTATTATCGCTTTTGATATGGTTAAGCACCCCAGAAAGATTTTAAAAGCCTATGATGATACAAAGGGTGTCACAAAACAGTTTAACCTCAACATTTTAAAACGAATTAACAGAGAACTGGGTGCCGATTTTAATTTGAATAACTTTGATCACTACCCTTATTACAATCCGGTAACGGGAGTGACTTACAGTTACATCATTAGCTTAAAAAACCAAACAGTCACTTTTGAATCGGGCGAAAAGTTTATTTTTGAAAAATTTGAACCCATACATACTGAGATTTCAAAAAAGTTTTTCAAACAAGAAATTGTTGAAATGTCACAAAAAAGTGAACTTACCATTGAAAACTGGTTTTATGACGAAGAAGAAACCTATTGTTTTGTATTGTTTAAAAAATGAAGGCATTAAATAAAGTTCCGGGAATTATTCTTACCGCGGTTCAATCCGGTGTTTGGTACTTAAAAACCATTCAAAAAATTGCTCAAGAATCAATGGGAAATGAGTATGTGTTTCCACTGAAAATGATTCAGCTTCCCTTTCAGGAAATCAATGAAATTTTGCCCCACAAAATGGAAGAAGCTGCTCAAATGTTAGTTCCCTATTTGAAAGATATGAAAGAAATCCAAGCACAGCCTTTTCTTTTAGCAAATATAACCCTACACGAAACTTTTAATTACTATCCAAAAACATTTTCTAAAGAAATCCATTTTCTGTCCATTGAAGATGTGCTAATTAGAAAGCTTCCCGTCACACCTAAAAAGCTTGCCATCTTAGGTACAGCATACACTATGAATTCCGGTTATCTAAAAAGTTTAATTCCGAAGAATCACCAAGTCATTTTACTTAACAAAGACCTTCAAAAAAAGGTTGATGATTTAAGAATCACATTTTACAATGAACTGGATAAAAATCAGGCTGAAAAAACCTTCAGCGAACTTACCAAGCAACATCCCGAAGTAGATTTTTTTATTATAAGTTGTACAGAACTTGCATTGGCGTTGGATTTTTTTGATAATAAAACAAAATTTTTCAATTTGCCACATATGCAGTGTGAGAGGCTTGTAAGCCATTATTTAAATAATCATAAATAGAACTGAATGATTTGATAGGTTTTTTGAAACTGTCTTGTATATTTTTTATTTTTTCGTCTTATTGCCCGGTTACCAAACCATTAATCTCAGTAATAAACCTATCAGCGAGTGCATCTGCAATTTCCTGAGTTTTGGCTTCAGTATAAATTCTAATAATGGGTTCTGTATTAGATTTTCTCAAATGTACCCAGTTTTCAGGAAAGTCAATTTTCACACCGTCAATGGTAGTGATTTTTTCACCGGTATATTTTGTTTCCATTTTTTGAAGCAAGCCATCCACATCAAGTCCTTCGGTTAATTGTATTTTCTTTTTGCTCATAAAATAACTGGGGTAGGAAGCGCGCAGTTCACTCACTTTTTGTTTTTTTTCAGCCAAAAGACTTAAAAACAAAGCAATTCCCACCAGTGCATCCCTGCCATAATGCGATTCAGGATAAATAATTCCTCCGTTTCCTTCACCACCAATAACAGCTTGCGTATCTTTCATCATTTGCACCACATTGACCTCTCCCACAGCACTCGCTTGATAAGTACCTCCGTGCTTTTCGGTAACATCCCGCAAGGCACGTGAAGATGACATATTGCTCACTGTGTTTCCGGGTGTTTTACTCAGCACATAATCTGCACAAGCAACCAGCGTGTATTCTTCGCCAAACATTTCGCCATTTTCAGAAATTAAGGCCAGTCTGTCCACATCCGGATCAACAACAATACCCAAATCTGCTTGTTCTTTAACGACCAGTTTGGAAATTTCACCTAAGTGTTCTTTCAAAGGCTCCGGATTGTGAGGGAATTCACCATTGGGTGTACAGTATAACTTGACAGTGTGCACTCCCAGTCGTTCTAAAAGAAGTGGAATTGCAATGCCTCCGGTAGAATTTACGGCATCGACCACCACTTTAAAATTGGCTGCTTTAATTGCTTTTTCATTCACTAATGGCAAGTCTAAAACCATATCGATATGAATATCAATATAGGCATCGTTTTTTGTGATTTCACCCAAAAAATCTACTTCTGCAAATTTAAAATCTTCAGCTTGGGCAAATTCAAGTATTTTTTTTCCTTCGGTATCGTTTAAAAATTCACCTTTGGAATCGAGCAACTTCAGAGCATTCCATTGTTTTGGATTGTGGCTGGCAGTGAGTATAATTCCGCCATCAGCGTGTTCTTCAGTGACAGCAATTTCTACTGTGGGCGTTGTTGAAAGACCCACGTCAACAACGTGAATGCCCATTCCAACAAGGGTTTGCATTACAAGTTCCTGGATCATTTCACCTGAAATGCGTGCATCTCTACCCACCACCACACGGTAGTTTTCTTTATTGCGTTGTTGTTTAATCCAACTGCCATATGCTGCTGCAAATTTTACGGTATCAATGGGCGTTAAATTTTCACCCACAGCTCCTCCAATGGTTCCTCGTATTCCTGAAATTGATTTTATTAATGTCATATCTCGATATTTGAAATTAGAAGTTAGAAGTTAGAAGAATTAGTGCTAAAAAACTCATCAACTCTAAACTCAAAAACTAAAACACAAATATACGATTCAAAAACGGGAATACTTCAAAGTGAATTTGTAAATTGGCTCTATGAATTTCTTAGCGCATATATACCTTTCGGGAAATGATAACGAGCTGATTATCGGAAACTTTATTGCAGATGGTATTAAAGGAAAAAAGTATAAAAAGTTTTCTCCGGGCATCCAAAAAGGTATTTTACTGCATCGGGAAATCGATACGTTTACAGATGCACATCCCATTGTGAGGCAAAGTACAAAAAGACTTCATAAAAATTATGGACATTACAGCGGGATTATTGTTGATATTCTTTACGACCATTTTTTAGCAAAAAACTGGTCGAGATACAGCGATATACGTTTAGATGTATTTGTAGAAAACTTTTACCAGTTGCTCAGAGATTCCTTTGAAATACTTCCCACCCGCATTCAAAAAATGATGCCCTATATGATAGCAGACAACTGGCTCTTGAGTTATGCAACCATTGAAGGGATTAGTAAGATTTTATACCAAATGAACTACCGCACCCAAAACAAATCTAAAATGAACCTTGCCGTTGCAGAACTGGAAGAATATTACAACGAATTTGAATCAGAATTCACTGCTTTTTTTGATGAATTAATAGTTTTTACTACTTATAAAATACAAGAATTATGCGCACAATAACCTTAGTGTTTTTACTAGTACTTTTTTCGTGCAAAACGGAACAACAAACAACAAAAAATACGGGTCTTATTTCTGAAAATGCCATGGTTGTTTCTGCGAGAGTTGAAGCCTCAGAAATAGGTCTTTTTATTTTAAAACAAGGCGGTAATGCATTTGATGCGATGGTAGCTACAGAACTTTCGCTCGCTATTGCTTTTCCGTTTGCTGGAAATATTGGTGGTGGCGGTTTTATGGTTTATCGCACACACGACGGTCAAACAGGTGCGCTTGATTATCGGGAGAAGGCGCCTCTTGCGGCCCACCGTGATATGTATCTCAATGAAAAAGGTGAAGTCATTCCGGGGAAAAGCACTTTAGGCGGAATGGCAATTGGAGTTCCGGGAACCATAGCCGGTGTTTTTGCTGCTCACGAGAAATTGGGTAGTTTGCCTATTGAGAACATCATTGAACCCGTAATTGAACTTGCCCAAAAAGGAGTTGTGGTCACTCCTGTTCAGGAGAGAAGTTTAGATAGAGCCCGTGGTTTAATCATACAAACCAGTGGTAAGAACACTCTTTTCTCAAAAGCATATAAAGCGGGCGATACCATCAAGCATCTGGCTTTCGCCGAAACACTCTCTGCGATTAAAAATAACGGTCGCGATGAATTTTATAAAGGCGAAACCGCCAAAAAAATGATTGATTTTCTTCACCAAAATGGAAGTATCATTACCATAGAAGACCTTGAAAAGTATGAAGCCAAATGGCGAAACCCCATAACTTTTAATTACAAAGATTTAACAATCACATCTATGAGCCCCCCATCAAGTGGTGGAGTTTGTTTGGGACAAATATTAAAAATGATAGAACCTTTTGATTTAAAAAACTATGGGCACAACAGTATTGAAACTGTTCAGCTAATTGCTGAAGCATCACGACGTGCTTTTGCAGACCGAAGCCACTACCTGGGTGACCCCGATTTTGTTGAGATTCCCATGGATACGCTTTTAAGTAAAGCTTATTTATCCCAAAGAATGGAAGATTTTAATTTTGATCAAGCCACCCCTTCTTCTTCTGTTAGCTATGGCAATATCACAATGAGTCAAGAATCCAATGAAACCACGCATTACTCGATTGTTGACACATTTGGAAATGCGGTTTCAGTTACAACAACGCTTAACGGAGCTTATGGCTCCAAACTGTACTCTGAAGAATTAGGGTTCTTTTTCAACAACGAAATGGACGATTTCAGCTCAAAACCCGGCGAACCCAATATGTTTGGACTTATAGGAACCGATGCCAATCGCATTGAACCTGAAAAAAGAATGCTGAGTTCCATGACACCTACCATCATTGAAAAAGATGGTAAATTGTGGATGGTGCTTGGTACTCCGGGGGGGTCGAGAATCATCACCACAGTTTTACAAACCATTTTAAATGTATATGAATTTGATATGACGATGCAAGAAGCAGCAGATGCACCTCGTTTTCACCACCAATGGCTCCCAGATGAAATCACATTTGAGGATGGATTTTCTAAAGAAGTTTTTGAAAATTTAAACCAAAAAGGGTACACTACAACTCAAAATGAAGCCCAAATACTTGGAAGTATCACCGCTATTTTAGTTCTGAAAGACGGAAAATTAGAAGCCGGGGCAGACAAAAGACGGGATAATAAAGGGCTTGGATTTTAAATAAAGAGCTACTCTAATAATAAATTTGTAGGTTTTTTACTACTCAATGTAAGAAATTTATGTAAATTAGCAGGCTTGTTAACTAGTAAATAACTAATTAAAAATTAAACAGTAAGACTATTGGGGATTGTTTTTACTGGTTTTTTTACTTAAAATACCTGAAGTTGTCAAGGCTTCGGAAAGCTTGTATCTTTTGTAAGAAAATCATTAATAACACACAATATATTAATAATTTGTCTTCATTTTTTATAGATGAATCAATCTCCCCCACTTTTACTGGAATGATTTAAATGGGAAATAAATCTTTTTTTAAAGATATAGGATCTCTTCTTCCACTTATCTTAAGTGGATTGATTGTGCTATTACTCAGTTTTTACTTGTGGGAAAATGTGCAATCTAACCCTGAGTTTATCAACTCCATTCACAGTGTTTTAGACATCACTATGATTATAAGTGGTATTCTTGCTACAGCAATCATGTTTTATCTTGCAACCATCGTTATAAACCTCAGAAACAAAAGAAACAGTATTGTATCTGATTTGGAAAAAGTGACTCAAAAAATGCATAGTTTCAGAAACATCATTGATTTACTGTATCGTTCAAAAATGTGGTTACCCGGCTTGAAACAATACCTTGATGAAGAATATGCAAATCTTAACTTTTTTGAAGTTAAGGAGTTTTACAAAGGCTATTCAAAATTGGCAATTGAATTCTTACAGGAAAATCATCCCTATCAAGATACTGAAAATCTGTATCTTGAATTTAAAGCCATGTTAATCACATCCCCCAAAGAAAAAGTTGTTTCAGAAAATATAAGGTACCCCAGGCATTATGACAATGCCATTGTTGAAAAATGGCTGGAGCATAAATGTGGTTCCGGTTTGTGGTATTATTTTGGATATAAATTTGCTACCTATAAAAGCGCCCTCGATCTAGAAGCGGTATTTGAACGCCATCAAGATAAAATAATGACCCTGGCGCAATCCATAGACAGTGAAGCATTTGAAGATTCCTCATTTAATGAGGTATTTCTGTCAAAATTAGGAGAATACATGAACAAAGAAGTGATTCCAAAACTTCATCAATTTCAAACATTTGCAGCTCAAAAATTGCCAAAAATGGTGAACTCAATTTTTAGTTTGTTTGTTGTTCTTGTTAGTTTTGGGGTAATGCTTCCACTTCTTTATTTGCTCTTAAATCTAGATACAACAATTGCCATAATAAGTGTCGCAATGACTTTAGGTGTACTTTTCTATATAATGACCTCTTTTTATCAATTTCTCACCAAAGAAATTGAAGTATAATTACGCCTGTATTTATACTTATTTTTAACAATCTCAATCCTGTTGCCATAGTGAATTCTACTATTAAATAAGTATCTTTGCAGCTATGGCAAAAAATGACGATTTTATCACTGTTTTGGGTGCACGCGTCCACAACTTGAAAAATATTGATGTTAAAATTCCGAGAGAAAATCTGGTAGTAATCACCGGGCTTTCGGGCAGTGGAAAATCATCACTGGCTTTTGACACCATCTATGCAGAAGGGCAACGTCGTTATATTGAAACTTTCTCGGCCTATGCCAGGCAATTTTTAGGCGGACTGGAACGACCCGATGTTGATAAAATTGACGGTCTTTCACCAGTCATTGCCATAGAGCAGAAAACAACCAGCAAAAGTCCGCGTTCTACCGTGGGCACAATCACAGAAATTTATGATTTTCTGAGACTTCTCTATGCCCGTGCGGCAGATGCTTACAGTTACAATACCGGCGAAAAGATGGTGAGTTATTCTGATGAGCAAATAAAATCATTGATTGAAGAAGATTATTTGGAAAAAAAGATTACTATTCTAGCCCCTGTAGTTCGCTCGAGAAAAGGTCATTACAGAGAACTTTTTGAACAAATTGCCAAACAAGGATTTTTAAAAGTAAGAGTTGACGGCGAGCTTTTGGAACTAACAAAAGGAATGAAAGTGGATCGATACAAAAACCACGACATTGAAATAGTAATTGATAGACTTCAGCTTTCTAAAGGCAACGAATCCCGGAACCGACTCCAGGAAGCCATTAAAACAAGCATGTATCACGGCAATGATGTTATGATGCTCATTGAGCAGGAAACGCAGGAAGTGCGTTATTTTAGCAGGGCATTGATGTGTCCAAAAACCGGAATTTCCTATCCCCTTCCTGAGCCCAATAACTTTTCATTCAACTCGCCAAAAGGCATGTGCCCTCATTGCAATGGCTTGGGACATCTGTATGAAGTGAATGTTGATAAAATTGTTCCTGACAAAAAACTTTCAATCAAGCAAGGAGCGCTTGCTCCGCAAGGGCCTCAAAAAAACAATTGGATTTTTAAGCAATTGGAACTCATTGCAGAACGCTACCAGTTTAAACTAAGTGACCCTTTTGAAAAAATACCTGAGGAAGCGGTACAAATGATTTTATTTGGCGGAAAAGAAAAGTTTGATATAGAAAGTAAAACACTTGGAATCACAAGAAGCTATAAAATTGATTTTGAAGGAATAGCCACCTTTATTCAGAATACCTTTAACAATAATGAGTCCACCTCATTAAAACGTTGGGCAAAAGAATTTATGAACCATATTTCCTGCCCTGAATGTGATGGAAGCCGATTGAAAAAAGACTCTCTGTTCTTTAAAATCAACGACAAAAATATTGCTGAATTGGCAGCAATGGATATAGATGAGCTTCAAAAATGGTTCTTGTCACTTCCTGAAAATTTATCAGATAAACAATTACAAATCGCCGGTGAAATTTTAAAAGAAGTCAACACCCGCATACAGTTTTTAACCGATGTGGGATTGAATTACCTTTCTCTGGGACGCAGTTCAAAATCACTGTCAGGTGGTGAAGCACAACGCATCAGGCTTGCCACACAAATTGGTTCTCAACTCGTGGGAGTCTTGTATATTCTTGATGAACCCAGTATTGGTTTGCACCAAAGAGACAATGAACGACTCATTAAAGCGCTTATGCAATTGAGGGATTTAGGTAACTCTGTCATTGTAGTTGAGCATGATAAAGATATGATAGAATGCGCAGACCATATCATTGATATTGGTCCGGCAGCCGGAAAATATGGTGGTGAAATTATTTCTGAAGGAACACCTGCTGTTGTTAAAAAACACAATACAATGACGGCTCAATATCTCAACAATGAAAAGCAAATTGAGATTCCAAAACAAAGACGAAAAGGGAATGGAAAATCCATTGTACTCACCGGAGCTACCGGCAACAATTTAAAAAATGTAACTCTTGAAATTCCATTGGGAAAAATGGTGGGAGTCACTGGCGTTTCAGGAAGTGGAAAATCAACCCTCATTAATGAAACCCTCTACCCCATTTTAAATGCACATTATTTTAATGGAGTAAAAAAACCGTTACCCTACAAAAAGATTTCAGGTCTTGAACATATCGATAAAGTGATTGATGTGAATCAAGCACCTATTGGTAGAACACCTCGTTCAAATCCGGCAACATATACCGGTGTGTTTTCTGAAATCAGAAATTTGTTTGCCAAAATGCCCGAAGCGATGATACGCGGCTATAAACCGGGACGATTTAGCTTTAATGTAAAAGGTGGGCGATGTGAAACCTGTCAAGGAGGTGGTTTGAAAGTCATAGAAATGAATTTTTTGCCGGATGTCTATGTGGAATGTGAAACTTGTCAAGGAAAACGGTTTAACAGAGAAACTTTAGAAATAAGATACAAAGGAAAATCCATTTATGATGTACTTGAGATGACCATCAATGAAGCTGTTCCCTTTTTTGAACACATACCAAAAATTTTTCGAAAAATTAAAACCATACAAGATGTGGGGCTGGGTTATATCACTTTAGGACAACAATCAACAACCTTATCGGGTGGTGAAGCACAGCGCATCAAACTAGCAACAGAACTTTCTAAACGAGACACCGGAAACACTCTGTACATTCTTGACGAACCCACAACCGGGCTGCATTTTGAAGACATTAGAGTATTACTCATCGTATTAAATAAACTTGTCGAAAAAGGAAATACAGTGGTAATTATAGAGCACAATATGGACGTTATAAAAACAATGGATCACATCATTGACATCGGTTTGGAGGGCGGAAAAAAAGGTGGGAAAATTATTGCTTCCGGCACACCCGAAGAAGTTGCAACTCACAAATCCAGTCATACCGCAAGATTCTTAAAAAAAGAGTTATTTTAGCGAAATAACACGGGTATAAAAAGAGTTTAACTTGTTATAGTAAAAGAAATAGTATGAGAAAAGATAAGCACAGCAGAGAGTGGAATGAAGTAAAAACCAACGACTCCTGGGCAATTTTTAAAATAATGGGCGAATTTGTCAATGGGTATGAAAAGTTAAGCCGCATTGGTCCTTGTGTTTCTATCTTTGGTTCTGCCAGAACAAAGCCCGATGAAAAATACTACAGGCTCGCCGAAAAAATTGCGCAAAAAATAACTGAAAGTGGCTATGGAGTCATAACCGGTGGAGGGCCCGGTATAATGGAGGCCGGAAATAAAGGGGCACATCTTGCCGGTGGAACCTCAGTGGGTTTGAATATTGCTCTGCCCTTTGAACAGCATGACAACCCATACATCGACAGTGATAAAAGCCTTGATTTTGATTATTTTTTTGTTAGAAAAGTAATGTTTGTTAAATATTCGCAAGGATTTGTAGTTATGCCGGGAGGTTTTGGAACGCTCGATGAATTATTTGAAGCGTTGACTTTGATACAAACAAACAAAATTGATTCCTTTCCCATTATCCTAGTCGGAAGAGACTATTGGTCAGGTTTACTGGATTGGATAAAAAAAACACTTTCAAACACGTTTAAAACTATAAGTCCGGAGGATATTAACTTAATTCATTTAGTTGATACAGAAGATGAGGTATTAAAAATTCTCGATGATTTCTATGGAAAGTACAATCTGAGTCCAAACTTCTAAATATATTTTTCAATGCTACTTAAAAGACTATTCTTACTCTTTTTATTATTATTGGTTCAGGGCACTTTTGCCCAAGAAACTATAAAAACAATGTTTTACAATGTTTTTGATTTCCCTTCTGCTCCCCCGGCAAATAAAACAGAACGACTTAAAAATATCCTTCAATTTTATGAACCCGATATTTTTATGGTTTGTGAAATAGAAAATGAATTTGGTGCCGATTTGATACTTGACAACTCATTGAATTTTGACGAACCTCTCTATGAAAGGGCTCCGTTTATTCCCAATCAATCCGGTGCTTCTGAAATACAACAAATGATTTACTTCAGAACTTCAAAATTTAGCCTTGAGTCTGTTGATGTGATTGTGACAACTGTTAGAGACATCAATAGATATCAATTAAAACTCAAGACGGATGATCAAGGCACAAACCCATTGTTTATCGATATATATGTGGCGCACCTAAAATCCAGTGAGGGCAGTGCAAATCAACAATTGAGATTGCAAATGGTCACAGAATTAATCAATTATTTAAATGATGTTGACCCCGATTCTTATGTGATTTTTGCCGGAGACCTTAATGTTTATACCGCCTCTGAACCTGCATACCAATTTTTACTCGATCAAAACAATTCTATTACTTTTAAAGACCCCATCGATGAACCCGGCTCTTGGAATAACAATCCCAACTTTGCTTTTCTGCACACCCAAAGCACTCGCTTGAGCAATTCAGGATTTGGCGGAGGTGCAGGCGGTGGTCTCGATGACCGGTTTGATTTTATTTTACTCTCTGAAAATATGTTTGATAATGAAGAATTGATGTATGTTGAAAACTCCTATAATGCTTTTGGAAACAATGGAAACTGCTTTAACAACCGAATAGATTCTTCAGATTGTGATGGTGATTATGGTGCCGACTTAAGAAGCGACCTCTATTGGATAAGTGACCACTTACCGGTTGTAATGGAGTTACAAACAGATAGAGTTCTAAGTACAAATGCAACAACATACACAGAGCTGATAAAATTCCCAAATGGAAACATGACTGCTAATTTGTTGCAAATCAATGTACATCCAAGTATTCAGTTTGATGTTGATTTCAATTTGTTTAATGTTATGGGACAACCTATTTTATCTGTTCCAAACAATGGACAGACTGATTTCAGCATAGATATTTCAGCTCTTTCAAAAGGGCTTTATTACCTGACCACAACAACCCAGAACAACAAAACTTTTAAGATTATTAAAAAATAATAAACACCCAATTGTGTGGAGTAAAATATGCTAAGAGCGATTACATCTGTTTTATGTCTCATTTCCTTACTGCTTTGTGATGGATTGTTTTCACAGCACGCTATTACTATCAATGCTGAACTCGACACAAAGGAACACCTCATTCAAATTAGACAAAAAATTGTCTATAACAATACCTCAAATTCAACACTTGATACCATTTACTTTCTGGATTGGAACAATGCTTTTTCAAAAAAAACCACACCCTTGGCAAAACGCTTTGCAGAAAACTTTCAAAGTAACTTTCATTTTGAAAGAAGTCACAATCGCGGGCGTACTTTCTTTCATTCAATTTCAAACGATACTTTTGAAACCCTTCCATGGAAAAGAGGAGAGCAACTAGACATAATAAAAGCAATACCCGAAAAACCCATTGCACCCGGAGAAAGTTATACGTTTCATTTAATCTATGAAGTAAAACTTCCCGATGCTAAGTTTACTCGCTTTGGTCATTTAAAAAATGGTGATTATAATCTCAAATACTGGTTTATAAGCCCGGCAGTGTTTGACGGAAGTTGGAAACAGTACAGTCACAAAAACCTGAACGATTATTATATGCCGCCGTCTGCGCTAAACATTCAGTTTAAAGCTCCTGAATATTTTCAAGTAACATCAGATCTTAATTTAGAAGATGAAGTTACTGGAAATGGATTTAAAACCACTTACCTTCAAGGGGAAAATCGCAATTCTGCAACAATATACCTACAACAGGAAAATGCTTTTGAAGTGATTATTACAGATGATGTTGAAGTCCACACAAGCATCGATGACAAAGGCATCTATCCTCCACTCAAAGCCATTCAAATAGACCGCATCATCAAATATCTCGAGAGTGAGCTGGGCCCCTATCCTTTTCAAAAAATGGTGATTTCTAATGAAGATTATAAACTAGACCCTGCTTATGGTTTAAATCAATTACCAAACTTCATAAGACCCTTTCCGGATGGTTTTCAATATGATATTGAACAGTTGAAGACCATTACCGGTGTTTTTATAAGAAACACCTTGAACGTAAACCCCAGAGACGAACACTGGCTTTTAAGTTCATTGCAAATTTACCTGATGATGAAATACACAGACATCTATTATCCCGAAATGAAAATTGTGGGCAATTTAAGCAGGGTATGGGGTTTGAGATGGTTGCATGGTGCTCAACTAAATTTTAATGATCAATATCCATTTTTATATCTCAATTCAGCTAGATTAAATATTGACCAGGCATTATCAACACCC
>TARA_R110002072_G_scaffold155457_2_pt1 | contig 16263 bp, 21 predicted proteins | sample TARA_R110002072 | Tara Oceans TARA_R110002072 (sample SAMEA4397118) | marine metagenome | biome: Polar Biome; feature: [SRF] surface water layer (ENVO:00010504); material: water (ENVO:00002006), including particulate matter (ENVO:01000060) such as... | depth 5 m | reverse complement strand
TATAAAAGATAATCATTAATTGTTTAATTCTAAAAATATTTTATCCATTATACTTTCATACAATTCATTTTTCATTGATTTAATTTTGTCTTTTATGTTATTAACACTTTCCATATCATTTACAAATATTGTTCCTTTATTAGAATAAAATTGATAAGTATTTATATCAAGAAATTTAGACATTTTACATTTCATTCTATAATGTTTATCAAAAAATCTTTCATAAATTGTAAAACCTAATTCTTTATAATATTTCATAATTCCAGCAGAAGCATAACTTTCTGTTCCCAAAATAATATAATAATGTTTATTAACTAAATCAGCAAGTTTCATTTGTCTAACAATATCTATAATTGTATCTGTATTCATTCCTTTAATTCGGCAATCTTGTCTATAATTTAAGCATAATTCTAAAGTATTTTGGTATTTTTTCATTCCTTCCATATGACTAACAATTTCATTTCTGTTATACATAAATTCTAATAATACACCTTTTTTAAAATGTTCCTCTGTATGTGTTAATCGTGCTTTAATTCCTCCACTTTCATTATATATTAATTTATCTACAATTTCTTTATCATAAAAAATAGATTGTCTTATTGTTATTCTTATACAATTTCTATCTATATCATTACTCACAAATTTAACAATAATATTAAATCTTTTATATCCACATAATTTATATTCGTCGTCTTCTGGTTTAAAATGACATTGATAAGATTGTCTAAATTCATTTTCTTTGTTTAACAATTTTCTTTCATATAACAACTCAAGTAATCTCAAAAATTCAGTTTTTTTTTTAAAATATTTTTTTAAGTTAGATTTCATTAGTAATTGTTTATTGTTTAAATATTTTTCTACATAATAATCATTTATTTCTGGTAATTTTCCATTATTCTTATCAAAATCTAAATATCTTAATAAACTAAAGCCTTTAAATTTATCATTCTTCTTGTAAATATTCCTATTAAGTTCTTTTCTTGTTTGTTTAATTGTTAAATCAGCAACTTTTGGCATATCAAAAAATCTCTCAATCTCTAACTCGCTCATTTTATAATATCTATAGAGAAAATATATAGTAAAAACAAACGCAGAAGGTTAAATAAAGAAAAAATAAAAAACAACAATTGTAAAAACCTCCTAAACTCAACTTGATAAATAATTTGTGGTTAAATAACCTCATAAAATTTAAGTAAAATATCAATAATCTATAGTATTCTAGTTTCCGTAATACTCATTCAGTTGATAATAATTACAACACTCGTCAAAACAAGTAAAACATAATTCTTCGCTGTAATTCCCTACTCCATACATATTAATATATAAACAATTATCAACTCTATACTTGTCATTCTTATCTATATCTCTATCACCACAATTCTTACACCTCTTGTGTAATTCTCCTAAAATATTAATTTGTTCTACTACTTTCTTCTTGTTTTTCTCCTCAAATCCATATACTAATTCTTGTAATTCTTTAGGCAAGTCAAACACTAAATTACTCACACTCATTTTATTATATATTATATTAAGAAATTCTAAATGAGATTTAAACGCAGTAGAATTAATTAATCAAATGAAACTATAAACAATCCACGCTCAACAATTAATTTTGTATTTATAAATTTAGTTTTCTTAACAATATTTTTTCCAATTACCATTCCATTTTTTTTTCGTTCTTGATAATATTGACGCATATACTTTCGTCTTTTTTTATCTTTTTGTATTTTTTCTGCTATTAGCATTTTAGCAACACTTATTTCGTCGTCTTCTGTTATTGTTTTTAATACACTCTTATTCATTTTAATATTATTATAGTATAGTATAGAGAAAAAAATATGAATATATATAGTAAAAGAAAGCACTATTACACTAAATGTAAATTTTGTTCCAGAAAAATTAGACAAAATAATAGAGTTGTTCGTTTAGCACACCGCAGATGTTGGTTAAAAAATCGTAAATTTAATGATAGAAAATTTGATTATCTTTTTTGTAATGAGCGTTCGTTAATGAATAAATATTATTATATTAAAAGTGTGTAAATTCATTAAATCTTGCGTTATTGTTCATAATATAATTTATTTTTTCTTTAAATAAGTAATGTTTTAATTTGTTTGTGTGTGTGGCAGTTGTTGCTGAATGATAATTAGCATATCCCATTATTGTTATAATTTCTTTTTCTATATCATTTGTAGCAACTAACATATTATAACTATACAATTTATTTAAATTATCTTCACTTTCTAATGATAATGAAGAACATTTATAATTTCTAGCAGAACCATTTACAAAAATTTTAATTAAATCTTCTTGTTTCATTTTATAATCTATATAGAAATTATTATTTTGTTTTTACTACCTACTTTTTATTTTCCATTGCCGTAATATTCGCTTGTAACTCCCTATTTTCCACTTGATAATTTTTGGTTAATTTATATAGCACTACACAATTATCATCTAAATAAGGTAATGAAAAATCATTATTAAAAATTTGTGTCGTAATTTCGGTAATACATAAAGAATTTTCTACAACATAAGTATTCATAGCACCCATTCCATAAGCAAAATCGTCACTAGTATATGCTCTGTTAGTTACTGCTAGTATATTTTGTTTTTTTCCTTTACTATTTATGAAGTTTGATGAAGGTATTATATTTGATTGTATTAACCAGTAGGGGTTTTCTAATTTTAATGGTAAATTTGAGGCGTTAATCACAACACTTTGACAATTTGTTTCAGTAGAATGACAATTATTTACATTTAAATCATAACTATTAGTTAAATCACCAGTTTTATAAGTAGTTCCCAAGGCACTAGCATAAGTTGTAATGAATTTAGGGTTTGTTGTAATTGGTGAAGGTGATTGATATGGGTATTCCATAAAATTTCCATAAGTAGAAGGGTTATAATCAGCAGTTGGTGAGCCTAAAGTAAATAAATCGTTATAATTAAAACCTAACCTCCCAAGTAATGTTTCTTTAAAATTTTTATTTGTAATTAATATCCTATTATCAAACACATTTGGTTTTTGTCCTTCTACAACACCATTCATAGCAATTATTGTAGAACCAGAATAAGAAAATAAAGCAGTGCTGTATATATGAGAACCACTATAAGATTTTGGAAAAGGTATTATATTTGTCGTTGGAACAGCAGCTGCTGGGGCAACAAGTATTGTATTATCTACAAGCAACTTTAATGTAGGGACACCATTATTATCAACAACAGCGCTGTATGGAAAATGTAAATCTGTAAAACCAAACCTACTTTTAACTTCGTCATATAAAAAAGCAGTATTAGGTGACCCACATTGTATATAATTAACTGATTGTAAATTCGCCATTACATCAGTAGCCGCATTCGCAGTTTTAGAAGTATTTATCGCCATAGCAATATTATTACGCATAAAAGTTGGGTCAAAACCAAAAAAATTTAAAAAATAAGCGTCAAAATCAGTAACTAATGTAGTGTTAGTATGACTAGCAGTATCATCTTGTAAAAAACCAGTATGAAAAAATCCTATTAAATATTGACCAGTAAATGTAGCACCTTCGGCAAATTTTTTATTATCCAATACAACAAACATCATATCATTTTCTTGTAAAAAATCTTTAACAATTATTTTTACTCCGTCGGCATTCGTAAATTCTTCCACAAATCTATATCCGTCAGCAATATTAACTGCTGATAATTTTTTATTGTCATAAATTTTTTCTATAAATCTTGAGTAAAAACTAGGTGAAGTCGCCAGAACTCTTCCTCTTGTTGTTGGCGCTGGGTCTGGGTATGTAGGTGAGCTCTCCCTATTCATTAACCAATATGGTTTTAATCCTACTAAAGGTGCTGTTCCATCTACTTTTTCAGTAGCAGTTTGGTCATTAAATCTTCCCAAATCAAAATCAATAACCCAATTTGTTAAATCATTCTCATAATTTTGCTGAACTCTTAATTCTTCTTGATAATTATATCGTTGATTTTGTTTAATAAAATCTTTTAATATGCGTAAATTTAGGTTTTGGTTATTATTTTTAGTGTTTTCATAATCTAATGTTGGTAATAATACTAAATCTTGAGAAAATATATTCGTTATTAATATATCTTGGTTTTCTAATCCACACCCAGTAGCATATATAACTGGTGATTTTATCTGTTTTGTAAGCACCGCTTCTGTTGGGTATTGATTTCCATATACTCCCATTAAATGGTTCATTCTTTCTCCATAAATCCAGCGCTTTGGGTCTGTATGATATAAATTGTTGTATAAAGCATTTTTACACATTCCAACATACGCACCTCCGCTGTTTGGTATTAATCCATTTTGTGTTTTTATATTGTATAATCCATTAGCAGCCTTTATTTTTAAAAATGGGTTCGTAAATGAAGGGTTTAACACACTTCCAGCAAATGTTGTATCTCCAACTGGCACAATAAAAGGTAAAAAATCATTTTGTCCGTCAAGTTCTGCTGAATGTAATTGGTCTGTAATCGTCCTAGCAATGTTACTAGGGTCGTCATATCCAAATGGTATTTCTATTTTACATTCGTCCATTTCTAATTCATAAGTATTTGTTGGGTCAATCTCGCAAGGTAATGGTGAAGAAAATACACCTTTATAATTTGGCGCAACAACTGAATGATATTTTTGATTTAATTTATAATTATACGCAGTATCTGTTTTAAATTGTTGTTCTTTATACTGGTGACTTCCTCTAAATTTATCGTATTTAGTTATTAAATTTTGTGTCCCAGTAGCCTCCCAATATAAATTTCCTTGAGCTACAAAATCATCAGTAGCAAGTCCAGTTACTAAACTAGCATATCCATAATTTGGGTTCGCTTCGTTGGTTGTTGCTGGTGTATTTCCAGAAACATTAACGTCAATTGTATAACTATCAAAAGGCATAGGCAGACAAAATCTAGTTCCATTCGTTATATATTTACCTACTTGTAAAACTATTTTATTTGTAGCTATATTACTGCTACTATTTTCTGTAGGTATTTGTATCATTCCACCACCAATTCCCTTACTATTAACAGCAACATCAGTAATTGTAATCGTATCACCTTGTTCTAAAATCACTCCACCAGCAATTGTTGTTGTAAATGAATTATCTTTATTTCTTTGTGAGGTTTTTAAGTTACATTCTACAAAAATATCTTTACTATTTATCATTTGTATAATTTATAGTAAGATATTATTTTTATATTTTTAATATATACTACTACTTTTTAGTAAATTATTAACTTTCCATTGTCGGCGCTATTGAGGTTTGTAATGCTGGTGTTGGTGTCGGTGCGTCTTTATCACCTCGTTGTCCTCCGTGACTAAAAATATCTGTAAAATCGTGCCACAAATTTTTTCCCAAATCATAAGTAGAAATCGCCATTCCTACTCCAGTAGCAATTTGTAAAGGTATTCCAACAATCGCTCCTACTCCAGTAGCGTCTAATAAATCTAATCCACCTTCCAACAACGCTTCTCCACCTAATTCTGCTCCTTCTTCCGCAAGTGCTCCTCCAACACCTTCTACTCCTTCCGTTATTCCTCCAATTATATCGTCGCCGTCCTCAATCACATCACCACCTTCATCAACTGCGTTCTCCATATTAATAGTTTCGTCTGGTGCGTTTGCGTCTGCGTCTGGGTCTTCACGCATTGCCCTACTTTTCTGGTTCATTTTTAAATTTTGTCTATTTCTTATCTGCGCTCGTTTTATACTTGTAAATCTACTTGTCATTCTTTTATCTAAACCTTCTAAACCTCCTTCAGTTTTGTTTAAACTATCTCTAATTCCTTGTATTCTATCTAATCCACCAGTCGCTAGTTTTTTTATACTACCTAAACCTACATCAATTCCAATACCTTTAGCAGTATTAATACCATCTTTTAAATAATTTCCCATTTCATTAGCACTATTAAATGACTGAACTGCTTGACTTTTTGCTTTAAAATCTTGTAATTTTTGAGATACTCGCTGTGATTGCGCACTTGCTTCACCAACTGCTCTAGAATAATCACTAATTCTACTATTATAACTCATTTTTATATAATAACTATAGATAAAAATAATTTATTAAAATATTTAACAATAAAACAAGATAATTTGGTTGTCGTCTTCTAATTTCTTTGCGCCAGCTCCTTCATTCACAATATATTTATAATATCCATTTTCTCTTTTACACCTTTTAATAGGTTTTAATCCTAAATGATATAAATAATTCCTACATTCCTCCGTATTCCATAATCTTTGTCCTTCCTTAATATATTTAAAATGAACTTCTGTAATATTAATTTCTTTATTTTCTTCGTTATTCATTATATAATCTATATAGAATTTATTTTTAGTTGCGTATATATTAAAAATTATTCCAGAGTTTTAACAAATATTTGATAAACATATTTTAAATACCTATAATCTTCCACAATTCTTGATTTTTCCATTAAATCATATCCACTTTTAGATAAAAAATTCATTAAATCAGTCCAATCCTCCTCCAAATGTATATAATCTTTTAATTCTTGTAATTCTGCGTTAATCTCAAGAGCAACTGCTGATTGAGGCAAGACATTAAATTCACACACACTACTCATTTTGTTATACAATCTATAGAGAAAATAATATTTTGTTTTTAATATATACATTATAACTTTATTATAATTTTTGCTAGATTTATTCCATAGCAATAAAAACAAGTATCAAACCAACAAGAACCAGCAACTATTCCATTTTTAGAAAAATTTAATCGCTTTCTAGGTATTATAAATTGTAATTTATCAAAATATTTATTAATCCACACAGAGCTCATTGTATCAATCGGCATTAAAATTATAAATGGTTTATTTAATTTAAAAAATAATTCCATACATTTCTCCTTACAACTAAATGGTATATTAGAAATTGCTATATCAAATTCTGGTGTATCTCTGGTAAATGCGTCTAATTTTTCATTTATACAACTTTTTCCCAACTCTTCCCAATCTTTTTTAACTCGTCCTTGGCAGTAGAAAGGGTCATAAATAATATTATAATCTTTAATATAAGGTATTAACATTTTAAGCACCTCTTTAGGTGTTTCATACGCGTCGTCCTTAAATTCTACAGCACTTTTTTTATAATTTAATCTGTTGTTCATTATATAATCTAGATATAAAATAATATTTTGTTTTTACTATAATAATCGTAGCACATTATATACATTAACATATTCCAATAAAACAAATGGGTTTCTAACAACTCTAACAACTTGATATACATTATAAACACCACTAACAACTCTTTTCGTAGTTTTATTTCTAACAAAATTTTTAAGTCCTCTTTTACTCCTAAAAAACATATTAACCATTTTTCGTTTAAATCCCATATACAATTATAGAAGATATAATTTTACAATTAATTTTTCTAACCAAATTATTCGTAACATTATATAATATCAAAAGATAATAATATTTTTGCTATACTTTTTCTCAAAAAGTAATTTCACCACAAATATTTTTTACTAAACCAATCAGCACTATATCTTGGGTAATTTTTTTTATGTCTTGCGTAATATCGCGCTTTACGCTTCTTGTCTAAATGATTTTTTTTGCTATATAATTTTAAAGGTGTTTTATCTCTAAATTGAGCATATCGTTTATCACCAAATTGTGTAGTTTTAACCAACTTTCCTCGTAAATAAACTTTCGCTTTATATTTTTTAAATCCAGTTCCTCTACTAAATTTAATCATTATATACTTATACTGCTAGATTTTTTTTTAATTTCATTTTTTAAAGCACTCCTCGTTTCGTATTTTTTTACAAGCGCTTCTTTATAACTACATAGTTGCTGTTTTCCTTTAATACTTTCTTTAATTCCATTCTCAATAGACACTCTACTAAAACTTGCTGGTGGTATTTTATCAATTTTTTTAGTTTTTAAATAAGTTTGTTGCTTTTTCCATTGTTTTGCCTTCTCAACTTGGTGTTCTTTAACTAAATCTTTATCAAGTTCATAAAATAATCTCCAAAACCAGTCAAACATATTCTATATTATATATTATAATTATATTTTAATAACTACTCTGCGAGTTTAAACTTTCATCACTATTAGATTTATTAAATTCTTCTGCGACTTCACAAACCTCATTAACATTTTCAGCAACAACTCTAAAACAACTAGATAATCTCCTTATATTCTCTTTAAATTCTAATAATTTCACAAGTATTAATTGTAATAGCATTTATATATATACTAGATATTTTAAAAATATTTTACATAATCTTTAACACTGGTAATTTCCATATTCCTATAATCATATTCACTATCAAATTTTTTAAAAGCACGAGGTGGGTTGGCTCTTAAATTTAAATATAAAAATCCATAATCTTCATTTGTTGCGTCAATATACATTGTTATTAATCTATCTCTAAAAATTCCTCCTACTTCTTCATTTATCTTCTCTAACTCTTTTATATTTGGCACTCTAAAAATCGCCATATAACCAGCATTAACTCTAATTACTGGTGATAAACTCCTCCACGACTGAACAGAAAAAATTAAATTGCTATTAAAATGTCTATATCTACTGCTGAATTTATTAATTAATGATTTAGTATTCTTGCTGATTGTCCCTACTGCGTCGTCAATTACAATTAATATTTTATCCATTTCTTCACTATCCTTTTCTTTTTGTTTTTCTAAAATTTCTTCCAAGTATTCGTCTTTATATTCGTCAAAAGTAATAAAATGCTCCTTAATGAAACGGCAACTATCGTCAAGATTTACTGAAGGTGAAAAAAAATAAATTTCGTCAAAAGCATTCTCCTTTCCTCCCCAACAATCTTTAGATAAAATTAAATTGTTAATGAAACAAGTTTTCCCACAATTAGTTGCTCCCATTAAAATTAAGTTAAATCCTCTATTCCTCGTAATTCTAGGTAATATTGGGTTATAACCATTTTCTTTATCTACTAAACAATCTTTTAAAGGTAATATTTTAATACTATTCATATTTGTATTATAATATTAAGTAAGAAAAAAAATAAAATGCTATATATATTAAAAATTAAAAGAAAAATTCGTCATAAAATGAGGTCTTTTTTTTACTTTTACTGATAAGTCCGTTATTAACTGCTTTACGCGCTTCACTTGCCTTTTTAAGTTCCTTCGCTTTATCGGTTTTTTCTCTGGCTCTAACATTATCTTCATATTGTTTTATTTTTTCTCTATTATATCTATCCATATAGTTGCTAAAATCGTCATAATTCTCAAAATTTGGTTTTGGGTTTTTCGTCTTCGGTGCTTTTTCTACAACCATTTTCGGTTTATCAATATTTTTCACCTTCTTTTCCCAGTAATGATTTCTAGCTATTTCTTTTTTCTTCTCAATTCGTGCTTTTGCTTTTTCTAATTTAAGTAACCTTTTTTCTTCTCGTTCTTTTTCTTTCACTAACTTCCTCTCTTCTGCTCGTTTTTTTCTAGTAATTAATGCTTTTGCTCTTGCTTTTTCTAAATGTGGGTATTTACGCTTTGCTTTTACTTTCTTCGGCGGTGGTATTTCTTCTTCTTCTTCCTCACTTTCACTTTTAATATCTTTAAACATTTCCTTTTGTTCTCGTGGTTTTTGTTTTTTATCTAAATTAAGTTCCTCTGTAGCATTAGCGTTTGCTGTTTTTTGTTCTTCATCAATTTGATTTATTCTTTCCATAGGCAACTCAACCATAGCATCTTCAGTATCACTCATTATATTATACTATAGTAATATATAATAATTGTATAAAATCTATACATTTTCATACATTTATTATTTTTTATACATACTTTCTATATCTATACTCCTATAGAAAAGTGTATAAAATTCTACAACTTACATTTAATTAATTCATACAAGTCTGTAGGGCAATAGCACATTTTACTTTTTTCTATATACCCTCTATCTCTTCTACAAAATTGATTTTCTACAACTCTTACACTACTTTCGTGTTTGTTATAATCAAAAATATACACGCCGTCTATTAAATTAAATACAATCCAAATATGTTTAAACTGGTTTTGTGCGTAGGCAAGTTTATGGTGTGGAAAAAAAAATTCTTTAAATGCGTTAATGTCGTAGCGCCTAGTTTTTATTTCTATACAATTATTTTCGTCCTCCATATCAAATGAGCAATATTTACCAGTTTTATGAGCATTAATTTTTAAATAATTGTTAATAAGTTCGTAAATATCTTTTTCACCTTGCTCACCAAAACTCAAATCATTAATTTTTCGTGGGTTCATATTGTTATACTATCTACAAACAAATTAATCTATAGTTCTAAACGCAGTTGTTTTTACTATATACACTTTTTATTTTTTAGTTTTTTTCTTTTTCTTTTTTGTAGTTCGGTTGTCCTTCTTTTTCTGGTAAGTGTTAAATTTTTTTCGTTCATTACAAGCAACTTTTCCAGTAGGTAATGTCCAACATTTTAATCCAGCATTATCTTTTCCGTATTTTGTTCCTTTTTTTGTAGCTGCTTTTACTTTTTTAACATTAAGTGTAGCAGTTTTTTTAGTTTTCGCAACTTTCTGTTTAGTTGTTTTTGGTTTCTTCGTAGTTACAACCTTCTTCGCTTTCGGTTTTTTCGCTTTCGGTTTTTTCGCTTTCGGTTTTTTCGCAACTATATATTTGGCGCATTCTCTTCTGGTTGGTGATTTTTTTGTGCTTGTTTTTGGTGCTTTTGATACACTCATTTTAGGTTTTTTCGCAACTACTGCTTTCTTCGCTTTTGGTTTCGGTTTTGGTTTTGGTTTCGCAACTTTCTTCGCTTTTGGTTTCGCTTTTGGTTTTGGTTTCGCAACTTTCTTAGCTTTAATTTCTTTTTTAATTATTTTTTCTTTTTTAACAACTGCCTTCTTGATTTTTGTAATTTTTAATTTAATATTTGGTTTGATTGTTGCTGGTGCTTTTTTCACAATCATTGCCATTTTCTTCATTGCCACCTTTTTTTCTAATTTTAATTTTTGTTCTTGTTTAGAAGCAGTTTTTTCATTTTTAACTTTCATTGCTCCTTTAATAAAATCTTTTTTAACCATACCAAGTGTTCTTATCAACATTTCACTTTTTGCTTTTTCGCGTTCAGCAAGTTCTTTAGCAGTTTTTGGTTTCACAACTTTCTTCTTCGTTGTTGGGCCTCTTTTATCTAAATCACTATAATTAATTGCTTTAAATTTCTTTTTTGCTACTTTTGGTTTAGATTTTGCCATTTTTTTAAATGCTTGAGCAGTTACTTGTATTTGTGCTATTTTCGTCATTTCTGCTTTTGTAATATTAGTAATACCACCAGCATCTGTGTAACTAAATTTAAATCCTCCAGTCTTCTTCGGTTGTCTGTAATATTTTTTTCCTCCAACTTGTCCAATAAATTGTCTATTACTCTTCGCTCGTGGCATATTATAATATTACTCTATATATTTTTCACAAATTTTTTTTAAACTTTACTTCGTTCCTTTAAAGTAATGTTTAATAAAAATTTTTTAATCAAAGCTTACCATAATACTTATTGTTTCCGTATTATTATTTTTTTTTTCTTGTATTTCAGTAGCAGTTAATTTAAATAATTTATCACCTTGTTTAACTAAATACTTTTTATCCTCAATTGGTGGTGTTTTTTTCATATCTTTTTTAAAAGTAGGTGTGTAAATTGTAAATTCTTTATCATTAATAACTTTTTTACCATTTTTAATTTTATAATTCGCACCTTTTTTTTTACCAGTTCCTCTTTTCTGCTTGATTACTTTAGAATAATTATTTTTATAGTAATCCATATTTTTCTTAATTATTTTTTCTTTATTTTTTTGATAATATTTTTGTAATGCTCTTCTTCTTGCTTCTTTACCCTTATCACTTTTACAATACTTTAAATAACTCTGCTGTCTTGCTTCTTTCTTCTGCGTATCATTCATTTTACAAACCATTTTTATTATATATACTCTATAGATATTATAAATTTGATTTAAACGCACTAAAAAAATTTTTACGACATATAGATTTTTTTTTAAGTAGATTTTTAGCTCATTACTTGTATAACACCATTATTAACAGATAATTGATTGACTTGTTTTACGAACAAATATACAGAATGTGGATTATCTACACCATCAACCAACTGACTTCTAATTCTAAAACCGAAAGGCGCATTTTTAAATGATACACCCATATTTTTAATGTGGTCATACGACATACCAAGTGAAAAGATAGGCAATTGAGAACCAGCTGCGTTAGAAGTAGGGAAATATTCACTAGCATTAGGTCTTACATTACCGAAACCACGAACATTAACTGGTGCGAGTAATGTAGAAACATTTTTACTTGCTACTTTCATACTATTTATATCTTCATATAATACAAATGGATTAGGATTGTTGCTTTGTTTAAGTAAATCTTTTGCTGGAATTGTGAAGTCAAGAGGATATTTTTGATTATTGCGTAAGAATGTAACATCTTTGAGTTTTGCTTTTCTCTTGAGTATGCCACTGCCATTATCATTAAGAATTGGAACACATAAGCAAGAATTACGCTGAAAGTTATTAACCCATTTAGAAGGTATGAAATTCATTAGAACTGATAATGTTGCTGAAGAATTAAGGTTAAATATATGGTTACTATCTTGAGAAACAAGCGTAGTGTAGTATGAAGAAAATGAAGGATATGCGAATGAGGTAGATTTAATGTTAGACATTTCTTGTAATGCTTGACCAGTAGGTAAAATTGCGTCATAAGTTAAAACTAAATCACGAAGTTTGTATGAAGCGTTTGTAGCAGTTACATCTGTAATGTCATCATAATTTGTGTCAAATAATACGAAACTATCACTTGCTAGGTCAAGAACAATGTTTAAACCTCCTAAAACATTTAAATCTAAATTCTTTTTTAACATACCAACTTGTATAGGCAGAGAAAAGTTAATCTGTCTGTTGAGTAAATTACCAGTTTGTGCTTGTTTTCCAGTAGCTCCGTTAATATCTACACCACCACCGATATAGTTTGCTTGTGAAGTTTGTTTTGGTTGAGTAGAAGCGACCATACGATTATAATGTTTAACGATTTCATAATTTCTACCAGTAGTAGCATTATTTATAGTAACATTTTCTAATACTGATTGTATCCCAATACGACTATCAATTAATACATTAGAAGGGTGAGCTGTTGTTTTATTAACTATAGGTGTATTGTTGCTAGGTCTTTTACCAGTGCTGTCACGAACTGAAAAAATACCATTTAAACGAAGTGTGCGACCAACAATTATCTCATTATTTTTTGATAAATTAAATTCTATTTGTGGTGTGCCTTCTTTAAATGACCATTCATTTTTACCGATATTTGTAGGACGAATTTGTCTTAATTTTCTAACACTACTTCTCATTTTTTATATAATATTATAATATATTTTTTTATTATAAAATTAATTAAACAAATTATAAACTTTTACTGAATGACAACTACACCTTCACTATTTACAACCAATCTGCGTAATGAACAAATGTAATTTAATACAAGTAAATCTTCACTGCCAGTGCTATTAAATTGTGTGCGTAGTGTTAAATCGTGGTCTTTTAATGGATAAACACCACCATACTGACCCATTGCTCTACCAACAAAGAAATTGTTTTTTAATGGAAGATTTCTAATAGTAATGCCACAACTTTCTAATGCTTTTCTTGCCTCAAATGTTGCTTGTTGATTAATATGATAATCGTGACCAGCAGTAAGTTCTACATTTACGTCGCGGTTAGGATTTTTACGACCATCTATAGCATAAGAATATTTTACAATTCTTGTTTTATCAGTTTTAAAACTATCAGTTACTAAACTATCACTTTCATTTTTTGTGTATAACGATAATACAGCATAAACTCTGCGACTATATGAAGAAATAGGTAATTCATTAATAAACTGACCACCTAAAATGTTGCTTCTTATTAAATCAAAAGTTTTAATATCAATGTTAAAACCTTCTTCACTGCCGATTAATTTATTAATATTATCTACATAACTTTGTGGTGGTATGACTTGTTTTAAGCATAATTCTACATTAGTTAATGCGAAGTTAGTGCCTTGGTCAAGTGTAGAAAAATCACTTAAATGAACTTTTACACCTTCATCAGTTGCTCCTATAACTTCACTAGCAAAAGTAATTCTGCTTTCATCTGTGTTGAGGTTTTCTATTTCTAATATTGTTACAACTTTTTCAGCATCTGCGTTATTTTTAAAAAATAATTTATGACCTACACAGAAGGGTAATTGATTTGGTGCGAGTGCGAGGTCAAGCGTAGTCACCGCGCCACCAGCAATATCTGCGCTCAATGCTACACCTTCAGCTGCGCTTGTGCCTTGACCGATACACATTAATGCTTTACTTGCTGTGTTTAATTCTATTTCTACTCTTAAACCACCGAAAGCGCTTATGGGAAATACTTTATCACCACCTAAAATACCAGAATGAACTTTCATAGCAAGTTGGACGACATTATCATTTACTTTTTTATCAGTAACTATATCTGTAGTGTTAGTGCTTGTTGGTGCGTATTGATTAAAAAATAATGCTTCTTGTCTATTAAGCAACCCAGTAGCAGTTTCTGTGTCAATACCTTCTAAAAGTTGTTTCTGGTGTCTTAAACTATCATTATCACCAAAGTTATTCATAATCTTCACGATTTCACCATAATTCTCAATATTTTCTAATAAATTTGAGTTTGCGTAGTCATAAATACGAATTGCCGAAATCAATGCTTGACCTCCTAAATCTTTAGACAAACGACATTTTAAACCACTATTAATAGCGCAGTTCATTCTTAAAAATGTTTGTCTAGGGTCAATAAACCCATAAAAACTAGGTATATCAAATTTTATAATTTGTCCAGCAGTGTATCTTTTTTGGTATTCACTTGGTGCGAGAGTAGATTGCGAGCTTGTCTTCCCAGTATTCATATTTTTATAATATCTATACAGAAAATAATTTTTAAACTATTTTAAACATTAATCTTTAATCATACATATAAGTTCTACCATACCATTTAAATCACTAGATAATCTATTATCTGCGTCTGTAATTCTTACATTAATATCTGTAACATTTAATTCAGTTCTATTATTTAGATTAATAAACTGGGTTTCTGCTGGTGTTATAGTTGTTTGTGTTTTACCTACTATATCTTTTGGAATGACTGCTATTGTTGGTGTTATAGAATGATTAATAGAATTTAATGATTTAATTGGAAGAGAACTTAACTGAATATGATAAGAAGGATTATTACTATCAGTAACTCTTGTAGGATTTGCCAGTCTAACCGCTGTAGAACCAATTGGGTCACTAACTGCTACACCAGCGACATAATGACTATCTATAAAACCAAGGACACTACCAAATGTTGCGTTATTACCACCATAAAGTAATTGTGTATCAATTTTATATTGAGTTGTTAATAATTGATTAATATTATAACTAGTTAAATCATTTTTTTCAGTTGGTATTGTGCCATTATTACTAAAAAATGTAATACAATTGTTCATAGAATATTCTGTAATATCATCAGTTAAACCAGTATCACTGCTGTCATACGCAGCCGCATCATCATTACCATTAAGATTAAATGGAATATATTTTTCTGGATGATATGGAATGTTAAATTCTGCTGGTTCTACTTCAGTTTCTGTAATTCTTGCGCGAGTATATTTAAATTTTTCTGGGTCATCTATTAATATTTCTACTTCACTACCTAATTGGTCATCATCAAACATTACACTATTAGCAACAAATGGGCATAATGGGTATGCTTTTGTTCCAAAAAAATGTTTTTTATTTTCTGTTTGTGCTTCACATATCCAATCACCAGTTTGGTCAATATCAGCATTACTTGATACAACTACACTTACAACACCTTGTTCTATATCATAATCTGGGTCACCACTAGAAGTATTACCAGCATCAATTGTCATAAATATATAATAACTTGCTACACTATCCGCCAAAGCACCAATACCACTAGAGAGGGTGCGTTCTACATTTACTAAATCTTTAACTTCATAACCTTTTTCATAATCTAAATGTTCATTATTTAATTTTTCTAAACCAATTATAAAACACTGCGCACCAAAAAATTTTACACCAACATTTATAGGCATTCTATTAGTATCCCAACCAATATTATCAGCATAATCACTCCATAATGGTGCGTTAGTTGTTTGAGATTTAATAATACTTTTAGAAATTAAACCAATAAGTCGCTGATTATCATTAACCCAAGAA
>TARA_R110002072_G_scaffold260722_11_pt1 | contig 16285 bp, 14 predicted proteins | sample TARA_R110002072 | Tara Oceans TARA_R110002072 (sample SAMEA4397118) | marine metagenome | biome: Polar Biome; feature: [SRF] surface water layer (ENVO:00010504); material: water (ENVO:00002006), including particulate matter (ENVO:01000060) such as... | depth 5 m | reverse complement strand
GGCAGAATTGTATTTACACAAAATGTTGAGATGACAGGCACTGTAAATTTACAAGCTGGAACACTAAAAACAGGTGTTTATATTATTCAAATTGAAGGTGAAAATTACACCCACAATTCAAAATTGATTATCAGATAATTTTTTATTAGTTTAATTGTTTATTTGAAAAAGGCTGTCAGAAATGGCAGTCTTTTTTATTGAAGTTTACTAAGAAATTCACCGATTTTAATTTTAGAAAGGCCACATAAATCCTGAAGCTCTTCCACGGTTCCCTGTTCTGGAAAAACATCTGGGATTCCTAAAATATGAATGTCGTTTTTAAAGTGATTGACTGCTGCAAACTCAAGTACAGCACTGCCAAATCCACCGGACTTCACCCCGTCTTCTAATGTTACTATGGTTTGATGTTTTTTGAAAATAAGGTGTAATAGGGCCTCATCTATTGGCTTTATAAAACGCATATCATATAAAGCAATATCATTTTTATCAATTGACTCTAATGCATCCATAACATTGTTGACAATTGTTCCAATAGTAATCAAAGCAATTGAAATTCCATCTTTTAATTGAACTCCATTTCCGATTTCAATTTTTGAATAGGGCTGTTTCCAATCCATCATTCTCCCTCGACCACGTGGGTATCTTATGGCAATTGGTAAATCAAGACCCATTGAGGCAGTGTACATTATATTGCGTAACTCGAGTTCATTTCGCGGAGCGAAAACAATCAAATTAGGAATGCAACGCAAATAAGCAATATCAAAAATTCCGTGATGTGTAGCACCATCCTCACCCACAATTCCTGCACGATCTAAACAAAAGATCACCGGAAGTTTTTGTAAACATACATCATGAATCACTTGATCATATGCACGCTGTAAAAATGTAGAATAGATATTACAAAACACAATCATTCCTTGAGTTACCAGACCCGCAGAAAATGTAACGGCATGTTGCTCAGCAATCCCAACATCTATGGCTCGGGAAGGGAAACGATCCATCATAAATTTTAGGGAACTCCCGGTGGGCATCGCCGGAGTGATACCCATAATTTTTGGGTTTTTTTCTGCAAGTTCTACCATTGTAATTCCAAATACATCCTGAAATTTTGGAGGCTGTAATACAGAAGATTTTGGTAATAAATCACCGGTGTCCTTATTGAATTTTCCGGGAGCATGATATTTTACCTGATCTTCTTCCGCTTGACGGAGGCCTTTTCCTTTTTTGGTTATAACGTGAAGCAATTTGGGTCCCGGCACTTTTTTTAAACGCTCCAACTCCTGAATTAATTCCAATACATTATGCCCATCTACCGGTCCTGAATAATTAAAATTCAAGGCTTCAAAAATATTGTCCTGATTGGGCGTTCTTTTCAAGGTAGCCTTGGTCAAATACTCTTTTAATGCACCCACACTCGGGTCAATACCAATGGCGTTGTCGTTGAGAATAACAAGGAGATTTGTATTGGTGACCCCTGCGTGATTGAGCCCTTCAAAAGCCATTCCTGAGGCGATGGAAGCATCACCCACCACAGCGATGTGTTGGCGTTTTGTGTTTCCGTTGAGTTGGGCAGCAATCGCCATCCCCAACGTGGCTGAAATAGCTGTCGAACTGTGTCCCACGCCAAAAGCATCAAAAACACTTTCTTCCCTTTTCGGGAAACCGGAAATACCATTCAAACGGCGGTTGGTGTGAAAATTAGTTTTCCTTCCGGTCAAAATTTTATGTCCATACGCTTGATGCCCCACATCCCAAACCAATAGATCCTCAGGTGTGTTGAACACATAATGTAAAGCAATAGTCAACTCCACAACACCCAAACTTGCACCCAGATGACCTTCTTTAGTGGCAACGATATCGATAATGAATTTGCGTAATTCTTTGGCAAGCTGAGGGAGTTGCCCTGGAGACAGTTTGCGTAAATCAGTCGGGAAGTTAATGTCGTCTAATAAAGTTGTTGCCATACTGCAAAAGTAAACAATTGAAGTTGTATTTTTGAAATATAGACTAATGACGTTAGACAATAGATATAAGACCTGATGATTGAACCATTTGATGACAGTTATTTCATGAAACGCGCTTTGCAGGAGGCTGAAAATGCTTTCGCTAAAGGCGAAATTCCCATTGGTGCTGTGATTGTTGTGGAAAATAAAATTATTGCCCGAGCACACAACCTCACTGAAACTTTAAATGACGTTACCGCTCACGCCGAAATGCAAGCCATCACCGCCGCCGCCGATTACCTGGGTGGTAAATACCTCAAAAAATGCACACTTTATGTCACGATTGAACCCTGCCAGATGTGTGCCGGAGCTCTAGCATGGAGCCAGATTGACCGGGTAGTTTATGGAGCTCGTGATCAGCAAAGAGGTTGCATCAATATGAAAACACAACTCCACCCCAAAACAAAAATGGAGGGCGGTATCTTTGCTGAAGAAGCTTCTGAGCTATTAAAACGGTTTTTTGTTGAGAAGAGGAATTTGAATTAAAAAGGAAAAACTAAGAGGTTCAATTTCATTTGTACTCTCATAGTTTTTAAAGACTAACTCTTCTCTTTTACAGCACAGGTTTTAATGCCAAACAATGAGTATAATCCACAAAAACCTATAAAACTGGTTAGTAAAAATACTATGGCTAAAACTAGAAGAATTAAGCCTAATGTTCCTGAAATAGTTCCATTATAATAAAGAAACCCAATAATCGCAGCGATTATTATCCTAATAATACGATCTGCGGCACCCATGTTTTTTTTCATAAAAAAAGGAATTAAATGATAAGTTAAAGGTACTATTATTTCTTAATCTATTGCATAAGATTTTAACTTCTCATAATAAGGCAAACACTCCTCGAGCAGTGGCTTCAGTTTTTCAGGGAAAGGTTTGGTTTTAGGTTGGTATGGTAAAAAGCCGGTTGATTTATGAATGTTGCCATACCAGTATTTGGCCCAGCATCCATCTTCAGGACGTGCGCCGGGAGTCCAACTCAACATCGCCGGGTCAAAAGGTATGTTTATCGCGGCACATAATTTTTGCAATTGATCACTAGGATTGAGTAAAACGGCTTTGGAATCCAACACTATCACCGGTAAATTTTCTGCTTGTAATTGTTCAACTATATCCAAATGGATTTTATAACCCACATCATACAGAGTGGGTGTTTCAACCACTTCGGCATAGGAGGGGAGCATTTCTAGAGGGTCTCGGGTCAGGATTACGTTGGCTAGATGTTGTAAGAATGATCGGTCGAAATTGGGTAGGAGGTGGTGCGTCATATTTTTAAAAAACAGTACGGGCTTTTCATTGTTTGTAAGCATCATATCGACCACTTTGTTGCCATCAGTTTCCAAAGTGTTGATGATTTCATCGGCTCCCGGGTGGTATTCTTTGGCTATGCTGTTTTTTAGATAATAACCATACAGAGGCTCATCAAATACTTTAGTGTCCTTTCGCTGTGCAAAAGAATACATCATCGCTGTGGAAATATTCCGTGGGCCTGACCAGATTGAAATACGTTTAATGGGAGCTGCCATTTATAAAGATTGAATTTCTTTTTCAACAAGTTCTTGATAAAGATTGCTTAATCGTTTTGTCACTGAACCACATTTTCCATCACCAATAGTTTTACCATCGATTTTCACTGCATGAGTAAGTCCGCCAAAGGTGCCGGTAACAAAAGCTTCATCAGCACCATACACATCAAATAACGAAAAGTTTTTCACTTTACAAACGATATTGTTTTGTTCACAGAGCGCAATCACATTTCCCCGGGTAATGCCGTTCATACAGTATTGACCTGTTGAGGTCCATACCTCACCGTCTTTTACCATAAAAAAATTGGTAGCATTGCAGGTGGACACAAAACCGTGGATGTCGAGCATCAGCGCTTCATCGGCACTGGCTTCCAAAGCTTGTATCAAGGCTTGCACCTCGTGTAATTTACTATGGCAGTTGAGGCGCGGGTCGAGATAATCAGGCGAACCTCTGCGAAAGGTTGAGGTAAACAGGGTGATTCCTTTGGTTTTGGTTTCAGTAGAAGCGATTTTGTGTTCGGCAATGATGACCAGATTGGGCCCTGAAATGGTTAAACGAGGGTCTTGTGATGGCGTTTTCTTGATGCCTCTTGTGAGCATTACCCTTACGTGGATGTGGTCTTTCATCCCGTTTGCATCCAGAGTGGATTGAACGTTTTGCAACAACTCCTCCCGACTGAAAGGAATAGATATCCCTACCACCTTAGCTGATTGCCACAAGCGGTCAAGATGCTTGTGCACAAAAATCATTTTTCCATTATGTACCCTAAAGGCTTCCCAAACACCATCGCCAACCAGATAGCCACTGTCAAAAACCGAGATTTTTGCTTCATCGCGGTGGTGCAGTTGGCCGTTAATAAAAATTTTAATGTCCTTATTGCGGGGGTCTTCAAGAGCGTTGTGGGTACCGTTAATCATATTAATTTCTATATAAATAGTTGATTCCATCAGGTTGTTTACCTGTGGGAAAGTGGCGGGTGATGGTATAGGTTTCTAAATCAATTTCACTTACTAAATCGGCGTTTGTGTTAGCTACATACGCTTTTTGATTGTTGGGGACTACTATGCCAATGGGAATGGAGCTGCCTTCAAATTCTCTTGAAAAATAGCGTTCATCATCCACTTCATCGGGGAGTGGTACATCCATTTTTACAGTGGCGAGCAGTGTTTTTGCTTTGGCATCAAAAACAGCCACATCTCCGGTTCGGGCGTTGCTCACGAGTACTTTTTTGCCATCCGGCGTAAATTTTAAACGAATAGGAAAATCTTCAGAAGCAAGTGTTTGAATAAGTTCCAGCGAGGCCGTGTCAAAAATAGTCAGGGTATTGTCAGCTCTATTACTCACCCACACTTCTTTTCCGTTGGGAGAAACGGCAATGCCTTCAGCGCCATTACCGGAAATTATTTGCTTCAAGACTTCTTCTTTTTCCAAATCAATGACTGTTAGGTTTCCGGTACTGATGCTGGGCACAAAAGCTCTTTTTAAATCGGGTGTTGCGGCTACCATATGTGAAACGGTCTGCTCAGTATCGATGGCTATTTCAATTGCTCCGGTTTCAATATTGACCAATAGTAAACTGTTGGAGCCTTCGGTGGTAACGAGCATTTTTTGGTTTTCGCCAAAAACCTGAATACCATGCGGACGTGTATGTTCACCTAAATCAATTGTTTTTTCAAGTTTAAACCCTGTCAAATCATATACAGAAAGTGAGTTTCCCGGATTTTCGCTGTTGCCATAATTGGTCACCACAGCCAGTTTACCGTCAGAAGTGATTTCCACTTCGTGGGGTTCCAGACCGGTATCGAGTATGTGTAAAGTTTCTGTGGTTATAACATCAATAATGTGTAAGGTGTTGTCTGTTTTATTGGCAACTAAAATCAAATTGTTTTGGGATGCTTCAACTTTTGAGGTTTCTTTTTTAGTTTCATTTTTACAGGAAATTACAAAAACTGAAAGCAATAAAAGTAAAATTACATTTTTCATTTGTTGGAATTTAGACATTAAAGATAGCATAAAATCCAAAATGTAAGTTTGTACCCGGCATTGCTAATTATTTTTATTTATTGAGTATATTCTTGTAAATAACACCATCTTTCATAATCAATTGAAAGTTTTCATGAGGGTTTTCAATAAGTTGAATGTTTTCAAGGGGGTTTTCGTTTAAGATAATCATATCTGCATAGGCGCCTTCTTCAATAACTCCCAAAGCCCCTTTTTGATAAGGACTTCTTTTACCGCTTAGGTTTAGCAATTTAGCATTGTCTGAAGTGGCCATTTTCAAAACCTCAAAAGGGCTATACCAGCGGGTAAGTTTAGTGAGTTTTTTTCCTTGCTTTTTTGCGTTAACAGCGTTGAAGAGGTTGTCTGTACCCCATGCTGTTTTGATGTTGTATTTTTTGGCGAGTTTGTAAGCATTGTCAGTTCCTTCAGAAACTTCAATTTGTTTTGCTCTATTGGGTGATCCCTCGGGATAAGCATTGGCATCTTCATCATCTAAAAAGGGTTGCAGGCTCCACCAAATGCCTTTTTCGGCCATCAACTTTGCGGTTTCTTCGTCTGCCAATTGCCCGTGGTCGATGCATTTTACACCGGCGTTAATGGCTGTTTGAATGGCGTTTGGAGTATATGCGTGAACAGTTACATAAGTGCCCCAGTTTTCTGCTGCGCTCACCGCTGCTTTAAATTCTTCGAGCGTATATTGTGTCACATCCAGCGGGTCATAACTGGAGGCCACGCCGCCTCCGGCCATCAATTTTAATTGTGTAGCACCTTGTCTGAGCTGTTCTCTGGAGCGCAACAATACCTGGTTAACACCGTCAGCGACGGCAACTATGCCATTTCGCTCTGCATAGGAGAGTTCGCCTGTTTTTCTGGGAACATCTGTGGGCAAGCCAAAATCTCCATGACCTCCTGTTTGGGAGATAAATGCCCCACTTGAAAAGATGCGGGGTCCTTTGGTCAAGCCCATATCAATTGCTTTTGCTAACGATAAGGATCCGCCACCTAAATCCCTAACGGTAGTAAATCCTCTCAATAATTGTTCTTCAGCAGCTTTTGCAGCAAATAAATTAAGAAAGGCAAAGTCAGAAAACATGGCTTGTTGTTGAGGGATGCTCTCAAACATCACATGAACGTGTGCGTCGATTAAACCGGGCATCACATATTTTCCGGTTCCATCAATAATAACAGCGTTTTCATTGACTGATATGTTTGAGGCAGAAATTTGTTTGATGAGTTGCCCTTCAATTAAAATGTTTGCTTTGGTGATTTGGTCTGACTTGCCGTTAAAAATATAAATGTCTTGGATGAGAATTTGGGATGATTGAGCATTTATATCGGTTAGAAATGTAAGATTTAAACACAATAAAAAGAGTATAAGTGCTTTCATATCAATTTTTTACTCAAATATACATTTTTTTCAAGGAAATGGCAGCCTGCAATTTTAAAAAACAAAACCCGAAAAGAGTTCCTTTTCGGGTTTTAATATTGTTTATCGTTTTGCGTTTTTATAGCTCCAAAGCTTTCTTAACCTCATTGTTCATCAACAATTCTTCAGGGCTTTCAAGCGCTTCTTTTATGGCCACCAGGAAACCTACAGATTCCCTGCCGTCGATGATGCGGTGATCATAAGACAATGCAACATACATAACAGGAGCGACAATAATTCCTCCATCTTTAACAATAGCACGTTCAACAATATTGTGCATTCCCAGGATAGCACTTTGAGGTGGGTTGATGATGGGTGTAGATAGCATCGAGCCAAACACGCCACCATTTGTTATCGTAAAAGTGCCTCCGGTCATTTCGTCCACAGTGATTTCACCTTCCCTGGCGCGAATAGCCAGGCGTTTTACCTCATTTTCCACACCTCTGAAAGATAGGTTTTCCGCATTTCTAATTACGGGAACCATCAAACCTTTAGGTCCTGAAACGGCAATGCTAATGTCTTTGTAATCATAAGTGATTTTATAATCACCATCAATCATGGAGTTGACATCAGGATACATTTCCAATGCTCTCACCACGGCAAGCGTAAAGAATGACATAAAGCCCAGCCCCACTCCGTGTTTGTTTTTAAATTCTTCTTTGTATTGCTCTCGTAAAGCGAAAATGGCTGTCATATCCACTTCATTGAAAGTAGTCAACATAGCGGTTTCATTTTTAGCACTTACCAGACGCTCTGCCACTTTGCGGCGTAACATGGAAAGTTTTTTGCGTTCTTCACCGCGTTTTCCGGGGCCGGGGGTTCCCATGGCAGGTTTTGAAGCTTGTGAAGCATCCTCTTTTGTAATGCGACCACCTCGTCCTGAACCAATGATGTCTGAAGGCGATAGGCCTTTCTCGTCTAGAATTTTCTTAGCAGCCGGTGAAGGTGTGCCGGTAGCATAGGAAGTTTCTTTCTTCTTTTCTGCAGAAGAGGTTTTTTCTTTTGATACTGATTTTTCTTCTTTAACTGCTTTTTTCTCTTCAGCAGGTGCTTTGCTCTCTTTTTCTTTAGATGAACCAGAAGGGGCTTCTGCACTTGTGTCGATTAAGCAAACCACCTCACCAACGGCAACTGCGTCACCTTCCTCTGCTTTGAGTGTGATGGTTCCACTTGCTTCTGCGGGAAGCTCGAGTGTGGCCTTATCGCTGTCAACTTCAGCAATGGCTTGATCTTTTTCAACATAATCGCCATCGGCTACCAGCCATTGTGCAATTTCTACTTCGGTGATGGATTCTCCCGGTGAGGGAACTTTCATTTCTAATATCATCTGTGATTGTTTTATTTAAACCCTATTTTTTTGAAGGTATCACAAATTGTGATATCCTTTTTACAATTTTATCTTTATTTAATTTTCAACTATTCCAAAGTTAATGATTTATCAAACACGCTGTCAATAACACGTTGGTGGCGACGTTTGGAACGTACAGCACTTCCTGCTGCGGGTGCACTGTAAAACTTACGGCTGCAAATCCTGAAGTTTTTAGCTTCTTCAAAATGCATCATTAAAAAGCTGTAAGCACCCATATTCCTTGGTTCTTCCTGTGCCCAAACCACATCGTCTGCGTTTTTATATTTTTTAATGAAGGCGCGCATCTTGTCAACCGGCAATGGAAATAATTGTTCCAGCCTTACCAATGCGATATCATCTCTTTTATTTTCTTCTTTAACCTCAAGTAAGTCATAATAGAATTTTCCTGTACAGAAAACCAGCGATTTTACTTTTTTGACATCTGCTGTGGGGTCATCAATCATTTCCTGAAAAGTACCATTAGCCATTTCTTCTTTGGTAGAGACTACTTTGGGGTGACGCAGTAAACTTTTGGGGGTAAACACAATCAAAGGTTTTCTGTATTTGGTTTTCATTTGCCTTCTAAGTAAATGAAAGAGGTTTGCCGGTGTTGTTACATCTGCAACAAACATATTGTCTCTGGAACATAATTGAAGATAACGCTCCATACGTGCCGAACTGTGTTCTGCCCCTTGTCCTTCATAGCCGTGTGGTAAAAGCATCACAAGACCGTTTTGAAGTTTCCATTTGTCTTCTGCAGCAGAAATGTATTGATCGAGCATAATTTGCGCTCCATTACTAAAATCTCCAAATTGAGCTTCCCAAATAGCAAGCGTATCAGGGCTTGCCATGGCATACCCATAATCAAAGCCCACCACACCATATTCTGATAGCAGTGAATTGTAGATATAAAAATCGCCTTGTTCTTCTTGAATTTGATTGTGCAAAATTACTTCTTCTTCACTGTCCTCCACTTTTATGACAGCATGGCGGTGGGAGAACGTGCCTCGCTCAACGTCTTGTCCACTAATGCGCACATCATAGCCTTCACTCAACAGGGAGCCGTATGCCAATAGCTCACCCATTGCCCAGTCGAGTTTATTATCGTTAAAGTACATAGCTTCACGAGCTTCTATAAGTCGTTCAATTTTGCGTAAAAACTTTTTATCTTTAGGCAATTTGGTGATGACTTTGGCGATTTCTGTAAGTTTTTTTATGTCAAAGGTAGTGTCCACCTCTTTCCGCATTTCATCGTGATTGGCATAAACAAAACCTTGCCACTCATCCTGCATAAAAGGAGTCACTGTTGTTTTTTCCTGCTTACGCGAAATCTCAAGTTTTTCCTCCAGTTGGTTTTTATAAGTTTCTTCCAGTTGGGAGACAAATTGATCATCAATGATGCCTTCACTTTTTAATTTTTCAGCATAAATATCCCGCGGATTTTTATGTTTTGCAATGGCTTTATAAAGTTTTGGTTGCGTAAAACGAGGTTCATCACCCTCGTTGTGGCCATATTTTCTATAACCCAGCAAATCAATAAACACATCACGTCCAAAAGCCATTCTGTACTCCAATGCAAAGGTAGCGGCGTGAACCACAGCTTCAACGTCGTCTGCATTGACATGCAGAACAGGAGAAAGCGTTACTTTTGCTACATCTGTACAATAAGTTGATGAGCGACCATCTAGATAATTTGTAGTGAATCCCACCTGATTGTTGATAACAATATGGATGGTTCCTCCGGTTTTATAGCCGTCGAGTTGTGCCATTTGCACGATTTCATAAACGATCCCTTGACCGGCAATAGCTGCGTCACCGTGCACCACAATAGGAAGCACTTTTTGAAGGTCTCCTTTAAAGTGACGGTCTTGTTTGGCTCTTGTAATTCCCTGCACAACAGCACCCACGGTTTCCAGATGTGAAGGGTTGGGTGCTATGTTGATGTTTATTTGTTTTCCGTTTTTGGTTTCCTGATTTGCAGTCCAGCCAAGATGGTACTTAACATCGCCGTCAAACAACTCTTGTTCATAGTCTTTACCATCAAATTCACTAAAAATGTCTTTAGCACTTTTTCCAAATATATTCACCAGGGTGTTGAGGCGTCCACGATGTGCCATACCCATTACAAATTGCTCTGCACCCATTGTTGCAGCTTTTTCAATTATGGCGTCAATGGCAGGTATAAAGCTTTCTCCTCCTTCCAGTGAAAAACGTTTTTGACCCACATATTTGGTGTGCAAAAACGATTCAAATGAGACGGCTTCATTAAGTTTTTCAAGAATATGTTTTTTTTCAGAATCTGAAAAATTGGGGTGGTTATCGTTTTTATGAAGCCAATTTTGTATCCATTGAATTTCTTCAGGTTTTCTAATGTAAGTGTATTCAACACCAATAGATTGACAGTAAATTTTTGATAAATGAGAAATGATTTCGCGTAAGCTTGCTGAGCCAATTCCAATGAGTTCACCGGCATTGAAAACTGTGTCTAAATCTTTTTCGCTTAGAGCAAAATTTTCCAAATCTAAAGTTGGGGCATATTTTCTGCGCTCTCTCACAGGATTTGTGAGTGTAAAAAGGTGTCCACGCTTGCGATATCCTTCAATGAGTTGAATGACCCGAAATTCTTTTTCAAGATTTTCTAGTTTGGGTTCACAAAAAGCATCGGGGTTTTCTGTTGAAACTTGATTTGTAGAACTTCCGTTTTGGCCAAAATCAAACCCTTGAAAAAAAGCACGCCAACTAGGTTCTACGGCATCGGGGTTTTCTAAATATTGGTCATAGAGGTCAGCAAAATATTGAGAATGTGCTGCGTTTAAGAAGGAAAATTGATCCATAATATGGGTACGTACTTAACGTTTCAAATAAATTGTGACAAAAGTACAATAATTCCAAATCATACTAAAAAAATGTTTTTATATTTAGGAATCATTTAGTAAAGCTAAAATTATGGGGTTTAAAGTAATGCCTTTATTTATTGTCGTATCTTTTTTTTGGTTCAGTTCGTTTGCTCAAATTGACCTCTCTTCTGTACAATCTAACAAGAAGGACTTTTGGAATCAGGTTAGTTTTGGGGGAGGTGTAGGGCTCAGTTTTGGAGACGGTTATTTTTCAGGTGGGATCTCACCCAGCGCTGTGTATAATTTCAATCAATATTTTAGTAGCGGCTTGGGGTTGACCTATAATTATTTAAGTGACAAACGCAACAATCCTGATTATAAATCTTCAGCTTATGGCGGCAGTGTGATAACACTGTTTCATCCCATTAGAGAAATTCAGCTCTCTGCTGAACTTGAGGGCATACAGGTAGATCGCACATTTTTATTCTCAGAGGGTGATGTAGAAGATAATTTTTTTCAGGAAGCACTTTTTCTGGGAGCCGGTTATAGAGCCGGAAACCTTACTATGGGAGTAAAATATGATGTCCTTCACGAGAGCAATCGCAGTATTTACGGCTCGGCTTTCCTGCCTTTTGTGAGAGTCTATTTCTAAGTTATTCTGTAAATTAATTGATTAGCAAAATGGGTGAGTTGTTTTTTTCCTGACTCAGTGATTTGAAGATTGTTGAGAAGATTGATCGCAACTTCTGTAAAGTGTTTTATTTTTAATTTTGTTTTCTCTTGTGCTCCTGAGTTTATAAAAATTTGCGTAACGGCTTCAATTTTATCTGCAGAGTTTTTGGGTTGAAGACTGTAGAGTTGTTCCAACTCTATACTGTCTGTTGCAGACGCTTCCTTTTTAGCGGTAAGATATAAATACGTTTTTTTATTTGAAATGATATCTCCTCCCACTTGTTTTCCAAAACTTTTAGGGTCCCCAAAAACATCAAGATAATCATCTTGTATTTGAAAAGCAATACCCAAATTTCTTCCAAATTCATAAATACCATTTTGACATTGCTTTGAAGCGCCTGCAATAATGGCTCCCATTTGCATAGAAGCACCCACTAGCACCGCGGTTTTAAAATTTATCATATGGAGGTATTCTTCTGTAGAGACACTGTCCCTTTCTTCAAAATCAACATCATATTGCTGTCCTTCACAGACCTCAATAGCGGTTTTACTAAAAAGTTTTGCCAACTGCTGAAAAGTAGTTGCTTCATAATTTTCAAATAATTGATAAGCCAAAATCAACATAGCATCCCCGGAAAGTATGCCCGTATTAATATCCCATTTTTCATGAACAGTTTCTTTTCCCCTGCGCAAGGGTGCATTGTCCATTATATCATCATGTATCAAAGAAAAATTGTGAAACAACTCAACAGCAAGAGCAGCATTTAGGGCCTTTTGATGGGGTGTGTTAAATAGTTCACACGACATCAAAGTAAGAATGGGTCTTAAGCGCTTACCTCCCAAAGAGAGTATGTATGAAATGGGTTCATACAGGTTTTGGGGTTCTTTGGTTTTTATATTTTCAGAAAGGTAGTTAAGAAAAGTCGTTTTATAGTTTTCTAATGGGATCATGCATTTAATATTTTTTGCTAAAATACCTTTTTCTCTTCAATCCCTAAATACTTCAAAAATTTTCTATGTTAATTTTATGTAAAACTTTGGAAACTATTTTTGTTTTAAAAGTTTCCACTCTATATTTGCCATCTGTATGAGAGAAAAAATTTTAGAAATCGCAAGCGAGATGTTTTTAAATCTGGGGTTTAAAAGCGTTACTATGGATGATATTGCCAATGAAATGGGTATTTCAAAAAAAACCATTTACCAGCATTTTGATAATAAAATTAAATTGGTGGAAGCAACTACAGACTATGTCTTTCATTTTATATGTACCGGGATTGATTGTATTAGGGCTGAAAACAAAAATCCTATAGCAGAGCTTTTTCAGATTAACACATTTATTAAACAATTGCTTAAAAATGAAAAAGCTTCACCCCAACACCAATTACAAAAATATTACCCCCGTATATACAAAAAACTAAAAGCAAATCAATTTTCAATTATGCACGATTGTGTTATTGAAAATCTAAAAACAGGAGTGAAATTGGGTTTATACAGAGAAAGTATTAAGCCTGAAATTATTGGCAGGTTTTATTTTTTAGGGGCCACAGGAATTAAAGATCAGGATTTATTTCCGCCTGATAGTTTTAGCCCAAATGATGTTGTGGATCTATTTTTGGAATATCACTTGCGTGGAATTGTAACAAAAAAGGGAGAAAAAGAACTCATGAAATACATCAATCAAATCAATTAATCAACCTGCTAAACTATGAAGAACTTCTTGAAACTCGGTTTGCTTTTGATGAGCGCCATTGGTTTTGCTCAGGAGCAAAAATCCTATAATTTCTCATTAGAAGAAGCTGTTAATTTTGCAATAGACAGTAATTACACGGCCATCAATTCAAAGCGGGAAGTACTGGCTGCACTCAAACAAAAATGGGAAACTACCGCTACAGGCTTGCCTCAAATCAATGCCGGTGTCGATTACAGAAACAATTTAAAACAACCGGTGAGCTTAATTCCTGCTGAGTTTACAGGTGGGGAGCCGGGCACTTTTGAGCCTGTCATTTTTGGAGTACCGCAGACTATGACTGCTACTGCTACACTCAATCAATTGTTGTTTGATGGTTCCTATATTGTGGCACTTCAAGCATCAAAAACCTTTTTGGAATATTCAAAAAACCTTGAAGAAAAAACCACTTCAATGGTGAGAAAGGAGGTAATAAACGCATATGGAACTGTTTTGCTTTCGCAAGAAAACATAAAAATTCTAGAGAGTAATAAAGAAACCTTGGCAAAAAACTTAAATGAAACCTCAGAAATATTTAAAAATGGTCTTGCTGAAGAAGAAGACGTTGAGCAACTGCAGATCACACTTTCAAATATAGAAACACAGTTAAACAATTCAAAACGAGTATTGGACCTTTCGCAACAGCTTTTTAATATCACTTTGGGAATTGATTTAGATGCAAACGTTATACTCACTGAAAGCCTGGATAACTTAATTATTCAAAACATCGACTTACAACTTCTGGCAGAAGAACTTTCACTGGAAAACAATGTTGATTACAAAATTGCAAACAACTTCACAGAGCAACGCCGTTTGGAACTAAAACTTGAAAAGTTTAAAGCTCTGCCCACATTAAGCGCTTTTATAAATTATGGAACACAGGCAAACAGCAGCACATTTACTTTTCTCGATTCAGACCAGCGCTGGTTTCAATCATCAATTGCAGGGGTGAGCTTGCAGGTTCCCATTTTTAGTTCGCTGGGAAGAACTGCCAAAACCCAACGTGCCGAAATCGCTTTTGACCAAGCAAAAACAGAATTTGACGAGGCCATTCAACGCATTAAACTCGAAGCCAATTCAGCTAAAAATAACTATGAATTTGCAATAGAAAAATATGAGAACTCAAAGAACAATTTAAATCTCGCTGAACGTATTGAGCGAAAAAACCAAATCAAGTTTTTTGAAGGACTTAGCAGCAGCTTTGATTTGCGACAAGCACAACTGCAGCTCTACTCGGCCCAACAAGAATACCTTCAGGCAATACTTGATGTGATTGTCCAAAAAGCAGAACTGGAACGCATTTTAAATACTACCAACTAAAAATCAAACTCATGAAGAAGACCCTATATATTTTATTTATCTCAGCAATTTTTGTCTCTTGCTCAAACTCAAACACAAACCAAAGTGTTCAGGAAGCAATCGACTCTGGCGATTTGAAATTAATGATTCAAAAAAGAGAACAAATTCTTACCTCTTATGACAGTATTGGAAAGTTGTTATCTCAACTTGAATTGGCTATTGCCGAAAAGGATACCACTTCAAGATATCCGCTAGTAACGATTTTTGAAGTAAAAGACACTGTGTTTTCAAGATTCGTAGCTATACAGGGAAATGTAGAAACTTCAGAAAATATACTTATCTATCCTGAATATCAGGGCGTCCTTTCCCAAGTTTATGTGAAGCAAGGACAACAAGTTAGCAAAGGGCAAATCCTTGCAAAAATTGATGACGGTGGTTTGTCAAGTCAGTTAGCTCAACTGGAAACACAATATGAATTAGCAAAGACCACTTATGAAAGGCAACAACGTTTGTGGGATCAGCAAATTGGCAGTGAAATACAACTGCTTCAGGCAAAAACCAATAAGGAATCTTCAGAAAGCGCGGTTAATCAATTGCGTTCTCAATTGGGAAAAACAACCATTCGTGCTCCTTTTTCGGGAGTCATTGATGAGATTATTACGGAACAAGGAAGTGTGGTTGGACCCGGCGGAATGGCATTGATGCGCTTAGTAAATTTGAGTAATATGCGCGTAAAAGCAGCGGTTCCTGAAAATTACTTGCCAAGTGTTGCAAAAGGGGATCCGGTGAAAATAAACTTTCCTGCGATTCAGGAAACGGTTGATGGAAAAATTTCAGTAGTTGGAAGTTTTATAAATCCTACAAACAGAACCTTTCAGGTAGAAGTTGAAATCCCAAATACCGAACAAAAAATCAAACCCAACTTGATGGCTAACCTTCAGATTAATGATTATACAAATGAAACCGCACTGGCAATTCCCTCAAATTGTATTATTGAAAATGCCACAGGAGAAACCTTTGTTTATGTTCTTAATGGAAGAGAAGGAAATATTGCGCAAGTAGAACGCACACAAATAGAAACCGGAAAAAAGAACAATGGTTTTGTAGAAGTTTTAAATGGACTTACAAATGAGGATGTAATAGTTCAAGGCGGAGCACTGACCTTAAAAGATGGAGCAAGAATAACGATTCAATCAGCAAACTAAAGCGTTATGGCAGATAAAAAAATAAAGTATTTTGGACTCTCAAACTGGTCGATAAACAACAGAATGACTGTGTTTGTGTTGATTGCCATTGTGACCTTTGGCGGGTTGTTGTCTTATTTAAATTTACCCCGTGAATCCTTTCCTGAGGTGATTGAAAATAAAGTATATGTGAGTTCACTCCTTCCGGGAAACTCAGCAGAAGATGTTGAGAGACGCGTCACCAAACCACTAGAGGATGAAA
>TARA_R110002072_G_scaffold138188_3_pt1 | contig 16291 bp, 8 predicted proteins | sample TARA_R110002072 | Tara Oceans TARA_R110002072 (sample SAMEA4397118) | marine metagenome | biome: Polar Biome; feature: [SRF] surface water layer (ENVO:00010504); material: water (ENVO:00002006), including particulate matter (ENVO:01000060) such as... | depth 5 m | reverse complement strand
CAGCATTTCGTCGCCGGACCACGGTACGTCAGCACTCTCGCGCCTGTCGTCAAGCGCCTCCAGTAGTGCCCCGATATCGCCTTGCAGCTCTTCATCATCGTCATCTTGGCGCAAATAGCCAACCAACAGCGCGGCGGTATCATCCTGCGGTGCCAAGGCTTCGAGTTCACGATGCAGCCTTGCAAGCTCTGTGCGGCGCGCACTGGACCATTTCCGATATCGTTCGGTCAGCATCTGGTTGATCGAAGTGATACCGCCTGTCGTCACACAGAGATCAGGGTCGTTCATGGCGGCAAGAACGGCGGGTTCGCTCTCATCCCGTACTTTCGAGGCTGGCCAATGCCGTCCGTCTCTGAGTCGCCGGAGCATTTCGCGCGCGTCCAGTAGCCGGGTCAGCGCATTCATCGGAGTTATGAAACGCCCGAAAACGAGAACCTTTTCGTCTCGTTCGGCATAAGACTCGATCAGTCGAACTGCGGCTAGTATCGCAGGATGGGTGTAGATATCCGCAGGCTGGCCACGGAAGGCATCGAACCAGAATGACTGCGGGCCTTCTAACTCATCGTCCTGCGGCAGCTGTTCAACAGGTTCGGATTCGGGTGCGAGACCAAAACCGTACCCTTGGGCGACCGATAGTCTTGCACGCTTCACGCGATGGTCTTCCTGGGGCAGGATCGAAAGCGCTTCAGCTGCACAAAACCGCCGCAGCCAGTCGCGAGTGAACCCCTTCGTTGTCGGCGACACTTTTAAGTCCTCGACGACGCGATAATCTCCATGCGCTTCCTGAAATGCGCTGATCTCAGGATCGTGTCGCTTGTCCCTTCTCAGAACATAGGGGCGCAATGCCTTTTGAAATCTGATTGCAGCGGTCTCGAAGCTATCGGTCAATGGCTCGTCAAGTTCTTCGACCCGGATGCGTTTGACTATATCGACATAACCGCTGATCCATTCGGTAAGTTCGGCAAGCGGAGTAATATCTTCACCATCGTCCCGCCCACTGATCCGGCCTAGCGTGTCCTTCCATTGCCCGGAATCCAGTTCCACAGGCGTGGCAGTCATCCCGAGGCGGAATGGATCATCGGCCTCCCAACTGACTGGTCCGAGAATGCGCGATAGGCTGGAATTCTCCCCACGGGCCTTGTGGGCCTCATCCACGACGATCAAGTCGAACTGACCCAGCCCATAGCCGATCAGTCGCAGGATCTTTTTCTTGTACTCGTCGGCCTCAAGCCATTTGTAGTCACCGGCTTTCGCACCTTTCAATTCCGATATGTCCTGCAAACAATGTTGCGTAATTGTGTCGGCAATTGTGCGAGCAGCGCGGCGACTGGCAAAAACGTAGCCGATTTCACCCTGGTGAAAGCTGTCGCGCATGAAATTGCGTCGTTGCCCTGCTAATAAGCGCACAACATTCGGAAGCAATTCACGCCGCCATCCCCCCGCCGGACCGTTGCCTGCGTTCGGAAAGCGCATGGCTGCAAATGTGTGCGAGATCATCAGGACTTCTTCATTGGCCCAGCCATTTTTCGGCAATTCCCGCTGCTGTCTGCGATCCTTAAGCCAGTCCGCGTGTTTGATTTTACGTTTTTGGCTTCCTTCGGCATCTTCCTCGGTGAGGAAACCCGCGATAAATCCGTCATAGCTGCGCAATGGCAGCAGGGTCTGGTCATCAGGGTGAAATAGCCTCAGTTCCTTCTGCCACTGCACACCCAACCCAGCCGGAAGCACAATCGCAGCTCTGCCGCCCGCGTTGCGAACTGCTGAAATGAGTGCAACCGCTATTCGGGTTTTGCCCATCCCGACTTCGTCGGCCAGCAAAGCGGCCCGCTGACCGGATCTGATCCGCGCGGCAAGTTGCGCAACAGATGCGCGCTGTCCAGCATCAAGCGGTTCATCCGTCTGTTGCCGCGCGAGCTGCTCAAGATAATCAGCGGCCTTCATCCAATCCATGTCACGTGCCCTCGTCAGCCCAAAGCGACGGAAGGTCATCGATCTTCCATTCCCGAGCCACAGCCTTCAACGATTGTTCCAGCAAGGTCAGGTTGACATCGCCAGGGCACATCCGCGGGTCCATTAATGCCGGCAAGGGATTTGCCTTCGCATCGCGAAAAAAGCCAATCATCGGCTGCTCCTGCTTGCAGATCGCGCGCAAAGTCTCACGCAGTTCTCGACACCAACGCTGCCAATCTCGCGGATCAAGTCTTGCCTGGGTCTCGCCAAGCCGCACCAGAAGGCTCATCATCCGGCGAATAGCATAGGTTGCGGGTGGCAAATCCGTGGTGTCCGAAGCTTCCACCATTGGCTCGCCGCCTTCGCGTCCGTCATCGGGCTGATCTGCGTCCAAGGGTTCTGGGAACGCCTGCAGGCCGGCCAAGACGTCTTCCACCGTCAATTCGGACGGCCGTGGCACAGCAAGCACGCCCTCCGCGATCACGGGAACGCGCCAGCCACCGTGTGTCAGCGTGACAACGGCTGGAGCAGGTGCAGGCCAGATGCAGGGCGTGGGGCACGATGCACCGTCCGGACCTATGACATCCAGAACAATCCCGCCTGGCGCACAAATCGTACCATCCTTCCAGATCAACCAAGACACTGGCGGCAGGGTTTCAGGCTCCTCGGGGGGCACAAACCCGCTGCCAGAGTGTAGCTTCGAAGGTTCGACGGTCTCATTGAACTGGATTGGCAACAGGGTCGCAAAACCATGCTTGCTGTTCTTTCGGCTGCGCCATTTCAAGCCTTTGGGAAGATCGACGACAACGCCCGCTTCAAGATTGCCACCCGCGCTGGCGGCCTTTTCAAATCCGTTCCGGCTGAGATTTCCCGATCCTAAATAGACGCGCCCAACGGCCTCGTCGTGCCCTGCGCCGAGCAATACAAACTTAGCGTGAAGTCGCCCTACCTCGCCATGCATAGCGGAAATCGGGCACCGGAGATTCCAACCGGCCGCGGTCAGGGCCGGGCCACGCATGGCCAGACCTTGACAGGACAGCGGGTTCAAAAACAGGTCCAAAGTCGCAGATTTCTTCAAGAGCTTTTCTTCGACCAGCTTCTCGCGAAACCTCTCAGGCAGCCCCGCGCCACCATCGCCTTCTGCTTCAAAATATCCGGACCCAAGAATTAGGCGATCTGCCTTTTTTCCCAGTCCAAGTCGATCGACAACCTGTGGGAGCAAAGCCTGAGACCGGCTGTCGATGAAGCGCGGCGGTAAGGTAGCGGCCGGAAGGTGACCGATCTGTTCCTTAAGCCGCGCATAGGGCAGTGCGCCGTCATATTCCCGTTCGATCAGCGCGCAATCCCCGCGTTCACGCAGCCATTCGAACATGTTCCAGGCCGCCCGAATATCTGCGATATCCTGATCTTTCGGATTATCGGTCTGAAGATCAATTGACCAGAACAGGTCGATACTGTCCGTCAACGGGTCTTGCGTCCAGTTTCCCGTGCTGACCGCGAGCCTGATGATATATCCATCTTCATCGCGTTTACGAAATCCCAGCAAAGCAACCTTGGCGTGCAAGAGGTTGTAACCTCGATCCCGCAGTCGCATCCACATCCAGGCTAGGCCCGATATGTCCGAAATCGCGTTCATTGTCGGGTGAATGAACGCGGCTAATACGGGGCGCGCCATTTCTCCAGTAAAGCTGCGCCGGATCTGCCCCATCACATTGGGCGTTGCCGTAAATCCGCAGAAGAAACCGAAATCCCCGAAACAATCCTTGGGCGGCATGAAGAGGGTGATAAGCGTTGTGTTCATGATGCCGGTTCTTCACCTGCTGAGTCCCGACATCCCGGGTTCACATCGCCGTTCAGTTCGGTCGCAAGGCAATGAAGATTGAAAAGTCGGAATAACTGAGGTGCGAACTCGGCATCATTGACGGGTTCGTCTGCATCGATGCTTGGCATCTCGCCGGCCGCTGGTCCCAGAACGATACGATCGTCCCGCCACCTGATCACCGTTCCATCGCGCTCGGCCAGCTTTTGAAGAAGCTGTTGGTCGGGCAAATCCCGGACCTCTGAAAGGAATTTCCGGCTGCTTGACTCATCTGCTGCGTCAATTCTGTCGCCCAGCTGGTGGGCGCATTGGCGAAGCGCCGCGAGGGGCTCTCCCGCCACTTTGTTGGCCTCGTCGGAGAGCAGCCAAGCAGCCTCATTGGCATCGCGAAGCTGAAGCAGACGTTCTTCCAAGCGATACAACACCGCCAGTGCGGCACTGCGTAAATCCATGAAAGCCGCCCCCGCGCGCAGGTCCGTCCAATGCTCGGCAGCTATCCCGCTGAGCGGTTCGACAGCATCGAGCTGACTTGCACTGGGCCCGGACTTGAGTGCCACAAGAGTACGCCGACGCGACGTCGACGGATCGTCACCTCCGACAAGCCGGGACAGGATCAGCTTGCGAACGTCGGGTGGGACGGCAGCATTTGGCGACAGGTCTTCAATTACCTTATTCAAACCATGAGGGGATCCCCCATGTGCCCATGCGCCCAGAACACGACGGTAGTTTGCCATCACCGGCAGGTTTAGCATCTGCGCGCCTGCGGTGTGGATGGTGAAAGCACCGTAGCGACTGCCTCGCACGAACCCAAGCGCGACCAGCGGTTGCACCATGGCCATGCGGATGGGTTGAACCACATAGGTACTGCGCCGTTTGAGGTTCTTGAAACTCCAGTCCTTCAGCCCTTGCATCTTGCGCAGACCGCGCACGCGACGGTCCGCCAAGCCCTGTTCGGTGGCTTTTCGCATCATCAAAGCCTCGACGGCGTTGCCGACTGGCAAGGCCGAGACACCTAGCTCCTCAGCAATGGACACCGCCAAAACCGACCAGAGAATCGGCATCGGAAACCACATGCCACCCAAGCCTGGTACTGAACGATCGTTGAAGTGCCGCACGGCGCTGGCAAGGCCCAGGTTCTGCTGCCTGCGCTGCGAAATGATGGTGTCAGGCGCGAGTATTCCCCAGGGCATCAAGAAGTACTTTCTTGATGCCCGCGGGCAGGAATAGAGGCTTGGTCCAGAAAATCCAGCCGTCCATGATCAACCCAAAGTACTGCCACACCATTCAATTCGTACGTCGGGAATACGTCTTGGACCAAGTCGGCATAGGCAGAAAGCTGCGGCCAGTAGAGGCCGAAACCCTCACCCGCACCGCCGGTCTTATGGTCGATCAAAAGGCAACCCTTCGGCCCCGATGCCAACAGGTCGACCATACCGGGAATTTCAGCACCCTCTTTAGTACGTCCTAGAAGAGGGATTTCGCAAAGAAGATCGGTGTATCCATCGGCCGCAAGCCAGGTTTTCAGCGCAGCAGCTCGCTCCGCGACCAGTTCCAGAGTTGTATCGTCCAACCCGGTAGCCTGGGGCAGGCCTTCAGTAAGATCAGGACGCGTCAGGCAAGTCCGCAAGGCAAGGTGGATCGCTGTCCCACGGGCCGCGTCACTGACTGTGCGGGACCATGGTGTGCCCAATTTGATACCCTGGCTTTCTGGTGCAGACAGTGCCGTCATGGCTTGTGATGGCTGCAACCTCCAGGGCGTTAAGTCCACAGCAGGCAAGGGGGTAGCTCTACCGAGCCGTGGTGTATCCGTGATCTCAGCCTCCGAATACGCGGTGAAGCCCGCGTGTTCGGGCAGCTGCCTAATGATGGCCGGGCAATCAATCCCGCCGATGCGCAGTGTATCACCACCGATCTGCGGCACGCAGGCATCCATGAACACATGGAACAGGCACTTGGCCTCCGGAGCGTCCCCGTCACGCTCCTTCAGGAAGCCTGGCCACTCCAGAACCAGCCGGTCGCGTGCCCGGGTCAGGGCGACGTAAAGAAGGTTCTTCGCATTTGCCTCGAAATCTGCGCGCCGATCTTCAATGAACCGCCGCTCTGATTCCGGAGCGGCAAATCCCGGCGTGTGGATCAGTGCGGCCGAGGCCAGCACGGCGTCCATATCGTCGATCTTGTCAAGCGCGGTGAACCGGGTCGCGGTGCTGCCCGGCCAGTCTTCGATCCCGTGGTCGAATTCCGCAACCACGGTGATCGGCCATTCACGCCCCTTGCTGGCGTGCCATGTGACGATCTCGACCGCCTCGGCGCTGTTGGCGGCGGGGTCGGGACGGCGGTCGAAATCGCGCTCGCTGGCGCGAGCATCCAGCCAGCCAAGAAACACCTTGGCGCTTTCGCCATGGAAACCGGCTGCGGCCTTGAGATCACGGTGCGCGGATTCGAAGTCGCTTGCTTCGGCTTCAAGCCGCAGAAGGTCAGCACGCGCCTGTGCTGGGTCGGGCTGACGGTCAGCCCAGACCCGAAGCCCCGAAGCATTGATCACCAGGTCCACTGCATTGGAAATCGGCAAGCGAGTAAGGCGGTCCGACAACGTCGCTAGCTGCATCAGGACCGCATCATCCGCCAACCGACCTTGGATCTGCGCTTGCATGGCGGCTTGCAGGCTGAGCGGATCGGGGCCGAGGGTGCGCAGGACAAGCGCGGCATTCGTATCGGCAGGGTTCGCGGCATAGCTAAGCGCCGCGCGAGCCGCTTGAACAACCGGGCTTGTCGCCCAGCCATCCTCGGCAATGCGGACAGGTACGCCGCGCGCGCGTAATTCCTCGGCATAGCGGGCTGCGGTCGCGTGCCGGCAGACCAGCAGAGCGACGTCAGAGGGGCGCACGCCCCTTGGGGCCTTGCTGTGTCGATCAGTGATCGTTTCGCCCGCCTGCAAGATCTGAGCGATGCGTTCTGCAACATGCTCTTGCGGCTTCGAGTACTTTCGAACCCCGCGACCTTTGACGATATTCAAGACCTCGAGCGCAGGACCCGCCACCGGATCACGCGTCGGGGCTAGAGGGTTATAGCCTGCGCCAAACAGCCCTGCACCCATAGCATTGACGAAGTCCATCACCGCCGGTGTAGACCGCCAGTTGCGGTCAAGGGGCTGCGTCGCATCGGGGTTGGCCGCCGCCAGCGCCTGAGACAGGCGGGGATCGGCGCCCTGAAACCCCATGATCGACTGCTTTACATCCCCCACCAGCAGGGTTCGTGGCGCACGGGCACCTAATTGCCAGAGCAACGCGAACTGCACCGGGTTGGTGTCCTGAAATTCGTCGATGATGACGCAGTCGATCTCATCCAGCACTGCCTGTCGCACTGCCGGATCAGTGCGCAACAGCCGCTCGGCGCCTGCAATCATGTCGGCATAGTCAATCAGCCCAAGCGCCTTTTTCCGTGCCTCGTAAGCCTCCATCACTTCCTGCGCACAGGCGATCAGGCATTGAAAGTGCAGCTTCGCATCGGCCAAGGGGCCGGGATGTGACGGCAGCACCTCGGCAGCCTGCATGATCGCAAGCGCAAGATCGTCATAGCCCTCAGGCGTTTTTGAATTCCGGTTCGAGATAAAGAGGTTGCGTAGTGACTGCCAAAGGCTCCAGTCCCGATCCAGCATCGCCGGGTCGCGTTCGACACGGCGAAACAGGGCCAGATTGTTTTCCAGTGTCTCGCGGGGGCCCTTGGCTGTGACGCCGTCCATGCCACCGTCAGGAAAGGCCGTGAGCATGGTGGCAACTGCCGTCGCCAACGCATCACGGGCGGCTGTGGGGTCTGCGATCACCTTGCCATAGATTTCATTGAGACGCGTTAATGCGGGTGCGATCAGGCCTGGATCACGGCCTTTGTCGCCGAGCCCCCGCAAAAGGTCGATCATCGACAGAACCCGGCCCCTTAGTGAATCTTCGACCGTTTCGCCTTTTTGCCAGTTGGGCTGATATCCGAACCGCTCGGGTTCAGCCTTGATCGGATCAAGCGATTTCGCATGGGCCAGCGCCTGCCGGATCAGCAGCTCGCGTTCAGCATCGCCAAGGTGACGCGGTTGCAGCGATGCACCGGCTGCCAGCGCATGTTCCGTCAATAAACGCAGGCCTAAGCCATGGATGGTAGAGACATATGCGCGCTCCACGGCCATAGCCTCGGTGACCAGCCCGTCCGCCAGAAGACCCGCCCGGATACGTTCGCGCAATTCGCCCGCGGCGGCTTCGGTAAAGGTCACCGCAAGGATGCGTTCGGGTCGTACAATCTTGCGCTTCACCCAGTCAGAAAGCTGGGTCTTGATACGATGAGTTTTTCCCGCGCCCGCGCCAGCGGGCACGATGACCAACCCTCGGTCTGAATCTGCTCCGTCCATGGTCATGCCTCCTCGATCTGGCGGATGAACGCGGTAACCAGGGTCGAACCATCGGTCAGCGCATAGGGCGTGAACCCTGCTTCTTTCTTGAAAAAACCCTCATCGGCTGAGGTATTGAGCACCACCCGACCGGCCCCTAGCTGCGCCAGCCGTTCAGCAAGCATTGCAACAGCCGCATCATTGACCGTGTCGCCCATGTCGCGGGCGGGAGATCCTTCTGCAGGTACAAGCCCAGAAGTTAAGAGCCCACCATCATTCATCAGGTGATAGGCAATACCGACCTTTCGGCCAATCAGCGGGTCCATCCCGTCGCCGTCCCGCCGAAAAGGACGGGCGAGCATGTCACGGTATAGCCCTGCTTGCAGATCCCACCCGGCCTCCATGCGCCTGCGGCGGGCCGATGTGCCGCTTTTCTTGTGATCGACGACAAGCAGTGCGCCGTCAGGCAACTCAAGGATCGCATCGGCCTTGCCGTGCAGGTTGATGCCATGCGCGTCACCCGCCAGCCAGATTTCGTTGCCGATGATCTTTGCGCCAAGCGCCAGCAGATGTTCGCGCCAGCGCAGTGCCGCTTGAAGTATCTCGCGCTCCAGCCCGCTGCGCTCCATTTCCCAGGATGCGCTACGCAGAAACCCCGCATGGCGGGTCAGCGCACGATCATAGGCCTCGGTAACCGCAGCAGTCAGTTCCGCAGGCTCTGGTACAGGCTGGTCTTTGAGGAATACATGTTCAAACACGTCATGGGCTATGTTGCCTTTGGCCATGACATCGAGGTCCTCGGCCGACCAAGACATGTCGCCAGCCCCAACCTCGTCCAGAAGCCATGCCAATGGGCTGACCAGAAGCGTTTCCAGCCGTGAGGGTGATTGGGGTTTGCTCGTCCCGTCATCCTTACGACGGAGCGCCAACAGGTCAAGGCCGGGGAACGAGAGAGCCTCGGGGAGGTCGTCCGGTTCCGGCAAGGGTGGCAGACGGTGATGTGCCACAGGCCAGTTGCCGGACGGCAAGCGCGACAGGTCGAGGACGAGATCATGAGCTTCTTCTATATCCGATATTGCGCGTGCGACTAGCGATAGCCCAGCTGAAGGTTGCTGCCGCGCGCCCGACAGATCGCGCCAAGGGATCAGAAACGTCACAGACTCCGCGACCGCCTGAAGCTGCTGGTCAAAGAGGTAGAGGCTTTCAGCCAATCCCTCTGCCCTCCCGCGAAGCTGCAAACCGGTGGTGGTTCGAATTGCAGTGATTTCGCTGTCCAGAAACAGCGGGTTGGCGCGAGGCCGGGTCGGATACCGACCGTCGGTGAAATCCGTGATGATCAGATGTCGGCATTGCCGCCACGGAGTTTCGTGCGCAGACCAGAGGCTTACACCTTCAAGGTTGCGCTCTGGATCGGCACTTGACGGGGATGCAATCTGGATACCGCGCAGGATAGCTTCCCAGTCTGGGCTACCCTCGCCGGGCGGGATCGACAGACGGGCTCGAACCTCGTTCCCTTGCGCAATGCACTCACAGATACGGTCGATCAGGAAACGCAGTTGCGCAAGGCTGCTGGCAGATGACCGAATATCCGTCCAGAGGTCTTTGTGCGCAGGGGTGGGCGACAGGATATCACCGCGAAAGTCACCATTCATAATGCTTTCGGCAAGGTCGCGCCCGGTTTGGGCTGACCATGGCATCAGCGGTGACAATGCGAGACTTGCAAGGACCATCGCAGGTGTGGGTGTGCGCTTGGCTAACGCTAGTTGAAGTGCTGTTTCACCAATGATGTCGCGCTCTGGCAGGCTGGCGGGAAGTCCGGAAATCGGCATGCCCTGCTCGGCAAATGCACGCGCGATCTGGCGTGGGTCACCAGAGGCCAGCACAGCAATCTCCCGCGCCGCGATACCGCTTTCGATCAGGGCACCCGCGCGGGCGGCGGCAAAATCAGCGCAGGCAGCCACATCGCGCAGACCATAAAAGGCGAGACTGCCATCCTTTGGCCCGGCCTCGATTGCTGCCTCGGCTACCCCACCCTGCAAAGCGTGCAGCCGCGATCCTTCACGCGCCGCGCGCGCCTTGGCGGGCGCAGCCACAGCCCCGAATTCATCCTTAAGTCTTCCATAAAGCGCCTTCATCGCGGCTGGTGCATGCGGGTCAAGGGACCCTTCAACAACCGGCAATGGGTCAAGAAACCGCCTATGCGGCAGGTCCAGAACATGGCGGACCGCGGCCAGCCCCTCGGGCAATGCGTCACCCAGCTTGCGCCAAAGTGCGATCAGAGCATCCAGATGTCGCCCTGCACGGCTGTCGCCCATCGCGCCCGCTGATGGAACGCGCAGATCGGCAGTGGCCAACACCAGACCTTCCAACGCCGCGCTGACGGCCGACATTGTCTCGACCGGTGCATTGGCCAAGCTCTCTTGCCACACCGGGTGAGGCTCTTCCGCTATCACTCGCCCCGGCGCCCATTCTTGGGCTTTGGGGGCAAGTGATAGCTCTGCAAGACCGGTATCGGTCAGACGATACTGCAGGCCGGAGCGGGGATCGGCGACGAGAAAAGGGTAGAACATGGATTTCGGGCTCACTGCGAAAATTGATACTGTATTGGGATATTATTTTGAATCAATGGCTTGTGTGTCCATTGTCATTCTCTTTCGAAATCTCAAACAGTGCATTTCGAAAATTCTCTCATGTGTCTAACCACCCGGATAGACCTCGAAGAGGTCCTCTGCCGCACTACTATCAGATGAAATCGCCCTGTAATCCCGTACCAGCTGCGAGATGATGTCTGCCCCTTCAACGATTTCGGCCCAACGGTGTTGAAGCACGGCTGCAGGATCAAGCAGCCCCAGCATGTTGCCGGCAATCGCCGCCGTTGAATCGCTGTCTCCACCATGGGTGGCGGCAATCAGCAGGGCCTCTTCGAAGGTCTCTCCGGCGAGGCAGGCATAGAGCGCGATGGACAGCGCCTCCTCGGCGATCCAGCCACCACCCAGAGATTCCACGGTTTCGCCCGCACCATCCCGGGGCGCATCCAGCGCGGCATGGATCGCCCGCGCCGTCTCTGCGCCTCCGGACAGTCGCGCATAGGTTTCTGCGGTTCGCATGGCGCAATCCTCAAGCTTGGCACCGGTTGCAACATCGGCCAGCATTTCGGCCCAGGCGGCGGCGGCCAGCTGGCCGGTCCGGTGACCATGCGTCAGAGCGGATGTCTCAATGGCCATCGAACGAACCTGATCGCGGGGGAGCATCAAGCCGATCGGCGCCACCCGCATGATGGTCCCGCAGCCTTTGCTGTTGTTTCGCGCGAGGTCCCCGAAATGCGCGCTGGCGGCCAAGGACGACAGGCATGTATTGCCCGGCGCGCGGCAGACCCGCAGGCGCGGGTCGTTAATCAGTCCCACATCATCAGTCTGAACCTGCGGTTCGCCACCTTGGGTTTTGAACCAACGCAGCAGCGCGTGATGGATCACGGACGGCGGGTGGCAGATACCCTTAAGAATGCCGCGGACCTGCGCGCGTATGATCCCCTCGACCGTAAAGAGGGTCATCTGGGTGTCATCTGTGATAGCGCCGTGCAGTCCCATGTGTCTTGGCAACTCCGAAATGCCGTTCGGAAAACGATGGCGAATTTCGGTTAGAGATAGGAATTCGATATCGGCGCCCAAACTGTCGCCGATCGCCCCACCCAGAAGGCTGGCGTGCAGACGGATCAGCTTCAGCCCGTCATGTCGGGCGTAGTCGCGAACAAAGCGTTCCTGACCGCCCGTCTCAATGGATCCGGGCCGCGCGGCGCGGACGAGGGTCATCGCCGCGCCTGCCGGATGCCCGCGGTCAACCAGCAGAAGGGCTGCAACGGTTCCCGCACGTCCCAGTCCCCCTCGGCAATGGACCAGCACACGGCCGCCATTTTCCAAGATGCGGTGAAGGCGGGGCGACAACTCGCGCCAGCGCGCCATGGTCTTTGGTGTTGGTGCACCCAAATCTGGGATCGGAAAGTGGTGCCAGTCCATACCTCGTGCCTTGGCCGCATCGCCAAGACCCGTGACGGAAAGCAGCTCAAACTCCGAGTCCTCGATCAGGGTCACGACTGCTTGCGCCCCCCAAGCCTTTATAACATCCAGATCAACGTCCAGATCGCGGTCCCACCCCGCGCCAAAGACACTGTCGCCCTTTTTGCCTGGGCAAAGGGTGAGGCCAAGATGACCATTGCCAACATGCAAGCTGTCGATGCGAAGTGGGTGAGATGTGCTGTTACGAAGCAAGCGGTGTTCTTTCCTTGTTGATTCGACTTGAGACTACTGCCTGAACACGTCACTTTCGGTCGTATCGGACGAAGAGTTACCCGAAATCTCCAAGAATAACGCCTCAACCTGATCTCCCCACCTTGCCAGATACCAGTCCATCTCCTGCCGTCCTCCGGCACGGAAACGGACGATCAGTGACCCGTCCTCCATCCGCTCGGTCTGCTGTTTGGGATGAAACAGATATCCCGCGGCTTCATCGGCAACGTCAGGCAGAAACCGCCAGACGACATCAAGCGGTTCCTCCCGCCACACACCAAAGCTCTCTGATAGCCATTCCTGCAGATCGAACCCTTTGGGGCGCTCATAAACCTCAGGTTCCAACGAAACCCGTTCAAACCCAGCAAGCGCAAACAGTCGAAGATCGTTCTGATATTCGCTCCAAGCCAAAAGGTATTGGCGCCCTTGACCAAATAACATGGCAATTGGGCCAAGCCGGGTATTGCGTGAAAGCTTTGCCGAAGCACGGGCGCGATGATCAGCAGAGATCATGACCCCTGCAAGGATTGCTTCGCGAATTGTAGATAAAGTCTCGGGCGAAATTTTTTCTCGTGGTCCGGGCCGGAAGGCAACGCCGTCAGCCAATAGTTGTGCTTCAAGGTCAGCAGCAATCGACCGGCGGCGATCCTCGCGGAACATTGCCTGCACCTTTACCAAAAGGCGCTCCAATGTTTCCGCTGTTAGCTTATCGCCCTCGCGCCGCGCAATAGCGGCAGCGCGGTGGCCGGCGGTCAGTTCATCAAGCGTGGGTTCAGCCATGCGGCCCAATGATCCCGGCGGGAAGCGCCAGTATTTTCGACCGCTTTCGCCTGAGATTTCCTCAATTTGAGGGTAGGCGTTGCGTACGGCATCACGCATGCGTTCTGCCGTGCGACGGGATACGCTGAATTCTCGCTCTATGTCGGAAAGCGAAACCCCCTCCGCTGACCCCTGCATTATCAGAGCGAGTCGTTGCAAATCTTCTTGGCGAGCGTAGCGCATGACTCCTCCTGGCAATACAGTACAATCATTCTGACGGCGCACTTTGGCGTCAACGGCCAAAGCCAATCGGTCGCGTTGTTCCTGTCTTTGCCGCATCCTCAAGGAACAGAGCGCGCAGAATTTCCTCTGGGTCCGCAACACCCAGTGCCTGCATTCTGCGGGCCACGTTCGCGAAATCTCCCGGAGCAAGTCGATCAAGCGTAGACAATTCTCTCGGTGGCGAACATGAAAAATGCGCAGCCCAAGCCAGCGGAAGTTGATCGGCTGAGAGAAAATCGAAGCGGATGCGGAAGGTAAACCGGCGCTGTGTTGCAGGGTCGAGCTTTTCGACGAAGTTGGTAGTGCAGACGAAGGGCAACGGGTGGCTTTCCATCCAGGTCAGCATCTCATTGACCTGGCTCACCTCCCAGCTGCGTTCAGCGCCACGACGGTCAGCCAGCAGACTGTCCGCCTCGTCGAAGATGAGCATGGCACCGTCGGCGCGTGCGTCAGAAAAGGCCCGCGCGATGTTCTGCTCGCTTTCGCCAATCCATTTCGACATGAGGTCCGAGGCGCGCTTTTCGATCACCGGCATGCCGATGACCCGGGCCAGATGCCGTGCCCATGCGCTTTTGCCGGTCCCCGCCGGTCCCTCAAGACAGAAACTGACCCGGCGGGGTGCACCTGACCGAGCTAGCTGCCCTTCGATCCGGGCTAGATCAACGTCGGCGCGGGCCAGACCTTCTTGCCAAGGCACCTCTGAATAATGCCGCGGCGCGCTGTCGACTCCGCCCTTTGCCAGACGGGCTGCAGCATCCAGCACCTGCGAGACAACAGCCTGCCCACCATCGCAAAGCCTTGCCACCACCATCGCGTCCGAAACAAGCGCCGGGGCCTGATCATGCCGTTCCGCCATGTCCGGCAGGGCGGTGTCCGGTATGCCGACACCATGTCGCTCTTCGAGGCGTTGCCAGATACGCGCTCGCACACGGCCCGATGGCGGGCGCATCATCACCGAGTAGCTGATCCGCCGTAGAAAAGCAGGATCACAGGCGTGAACCGAATTCGTGGTCCAGATCACCGGGATCGGATTGGTTTCGAGAATTCGGTTGAAATGGACCTTCGACGGCATGTCATGGCTAAAGCGGAAGCTGTGCCCACCAATCAGGTCTTCCATCTCGTCGAACAGCAGCACGGTATCCGATCTTTGCCCCAGCATGCGAGATGCCATGGTGAGTTCGGTCAGGCGCTCCCGGCGCGACGGCTCGCCTCCGTCATCATCCGTTTCTCCGACCGAGCGCAGTTCGGCTCCGACCTCACGCGCGAGCACCTTGGCGAACTCGGTCTTGCCTGTGCCAGGAGGGCCGTAGAGAAGAATGTGTACGCCGGGTTGGCGTTTGGCCATCGCGTTGGACAGCAGGTCACGCATCAGGTCCGCGTCCTGGCCTAGACCTTCGAAGTCTTGCCATTGAGCCTGCGGCGTAGCTGCACGCGGGAACATCAGGGCAATCAGGTCAGTAATGCAATCGACTTCGGCAAGTAGCGCGAGGGTCAGGCGATCGGACAGATCGAATGGCATCCGGCGGTGACGTCCGCCGCTGTTGCGCTGCACCAATCCCGAGTTTGTCAGTCGGCCGGATGCGCGCATGGCTGCGCGGATTTCAGGCTCGGGCGCAGCGCAGAACCACGACAAAAGCAGTGGCACCGTGACCTCTCTGGTTTCCAGCGCGCCATCAACGACATGCTCGAACCCGTCGAACAACTTGTAGAACGCGACGAAGGTCAACATGGATGTTTCGGCTGGGGATAGCCCGAAATGCTCGCCAAGGAGGGTTGAGTTGCGCTGAACGATCTCGCCCTCTCCGCCCCCGGCGGTCGGCACAAGGTCGTGCGCGAGGGTCCTGATCTTGTTCCACCATTGCGAGCTTGGTCGGGTACGAGGCCGTTCGGGACATTCGACTTCGGTCAGGTACTCCAGCCAGCCGGGCAGTTCCTTTGCTATACGGCTGGCTGGACCGAAACGGTTGGCCAATCGAGCGATCATTTCAAGGGCGAGATATTGTTCGTGCGTCATTGCTCAGCTCCGTCGTTTCGACAGGAGTGACATGGCCATACGTCAAATTTGGACAGATGGCTTCGACCATGCAAAGCAGGGCCCACCGATTTCGGTAGTCAGGCTCTTTGAGCGAGTCGCTGCGAGACGTTCGTCCGAATTTGAGGAATATCGGCGAGAGGGGTCGTTATCTGCGACATGCGGCCAACCATGAGAAGCAATGCGAAGCTTCAGAGCGAGCATGCTGGCACCAGCGTTCTGTACTGCCATGGTTGGGCGCCGTCTCCGAGTTGAAGCGGCTAGCGGGAGTGCTCTCCGAGTACCCGTCTAATCTCTTTAGATCTCTGTCTGTTTTGAAGTCGCAGCCTCAATCTCATTCAAGTCACCGCTGAATCTCGCCTGCCAGAACCGCTCGTCCGTGCACCGCCAAGGTTGCTGAAAACCTCTGGCACCCAAACATGCGGATTACTTCCAGTACACGCGCTTCGTAGGCAGCGTGACCGATCAAACGACACAGGTCGGACGCGTGGAACTGGCGGTTCGCAGTCGGGGCGGCTTGCATCTGTCTCAGCAATTCGCGCTCTTTGGGGTCTGGTACCCGTTTCTGCGATGGTTTGACCTCGGGACGAGGCGGAGTCCCCGACGAATTTCGCCATCGGCGCATGAAGCCAAGCAAAAAGCCGGCGGGCACCCGGCCGTTGCCTCGGGACCGATTGAAGGCGAGGAAGCGGTCCCAGATGACCTGGGTGTCGACGTTCCAGCAGGGCAGCGTGGCCTTCGCTGCTTTGATGAGCTCTGCCCAACTGGTCTGAAAAACATTCGAACTCTCGGTGATG
>TARA_R110002072_G_scaffold86030_7_pt1 | contig 16300 bp, 12 predicted proteins | sample TARA_R110002072 | Tara Oceans TARA_R110002072 (sample SAMEA4397118) | marine metagenome | biome: Polar Biome; feature: [SRF] surface water layer (ENVO:00010504); material: water (ENVO:00002006), including particulate matter (ENVO:01000060) such as... | depth 5 m | reverse complement strand
AAACGCCATATTGTCGCGCAGGTAATCAAAGCCGAATTCGTTATTGGTGCCGTAGACGATATCGGCTTTGTACGCCGCGCGCTTTTCATCAGGCGTCTGGCCTGACCTGATCACCCCGTAGGACAAGCGCAGGAAGTTATACAGCGGCCCCATCCAATGGGCATCACGATTGGCCAGGTAGTCGTTTACCGTAATCAGATGGACGCTTTCACCACCGAGGGCATTGAGATAGGCGGGCAGTGTCGCCACCAGCGTTTTGCCCTCACCGGTGCGCATTTCCGCAATCTTACCCTCGTGCAGGGCCATGCCACCGATAAGCTGTACATCAAAATGACGCAGGCCAAGCACTCGCTCGCTCGCCTCGCGGACCACGGCAAACGCCTGCGGCAGAATGTCGTCGAGACTCTCACCTTGTGCCAGACGGGCCTTGAACTCATCGGTTTTAGCCGCCAGTTGCTGATCGTCGAGCGCCTTCATGTCGTCCGCCAGCGCGTTGATCTGTTTGACCACTTTACCCATGCGCTTCAGCTGGCGACTGTTGCGCGTGCCGAAAACGTTCTTCAGTGTTTTACTTAACATGATGATTCATCGTATTGGAAATAGAAGAGCCAGCCGCGCTAAGCAGGCCGGGCGCGCAGAGATGAAACAGCGTTGGTTCAGGGTTCGGTGCGAGCGACGTAGCTGGAAGGGTCAACCGAACGTCCGTTCTTGTAGACCTCGTAGTGCACATGGTTACCGGTGGCGCGACCACTGGCGCCCATAAGTGCAATGGTGTCTCCCTTGCGCACCACATCGCCGGTTTTCACCAGGATTTCCTTATTGTGTGCATAGCGCGTGACATAGTCGTCGCCGTGGGACACCTCCACAATGTTGCCGTAGGCTCCATCTTTGCCTGTCCAGGTGACGACGCCCGAGGCCACCGTTACCACCTCAGAGCCAGCCTTACCGGCAAAATCAAGGCCGGTATGCATGGATCGCTTGCCGGTGATCGGGTCGGTGCGCCACCCATAGCGGGACGAGATATAGCCGCTTTTCACCGGTGACCCCGACAGCGAGGCCTGCTCCTGCCACTTGCTATTGGTCAGCAGCGATTCGAGCATTTCCAGCTGCTGCTCACGATTGTCGAGACGGGACTCAAAACGCCCCAGTTCACTGTCGAACTCCAGTGAGGAGAAGTCGCCACTGAATGCGCTCGATAAAGGCCCACCCAGTGCGGGGGGCTGGCTGAAATCGAACTCGCCCTCCTCCAGATCGGCCATCGTCGTCAGGTGTTGTCCCAGCGCGTCCAGCCGGGTCATCCTGGCCTCGAGCTCTGCCAGGCTGAGCGTCATCGCCTGTAGCTGGCGCTGGCTCAGGCGCGCCGTATCGGCGGCGTCGGGTTGCCGCCCATTGGTGTCCGGTACTGCGTCCAGCGCTTCGCCGCGAACAACACGTGCCCCGCTCTCCTGCCCGGCGATATAGCCGGATGCGGCGAGACCGATGGGTAAACCCAGGCAACACAGTGACAGCAGCGCGCGCGACCAACGGCTCAGCTCAATAGAGCGCGAGCCGCCGTGCTTTCGACTAACAAAAATGACTTTCATTAATTCTTCACTGAACGAGATTACAATCGTGGAAGTTGCCGCGACTATGCCAGAATTTGTGACAATTTACCAGATAGCCACGGCTTTGGCCGAACCCCGCATCGCTCCCGATCGCCACGTTGCACAGTCCCCCGGCGAGTTCCCCACTGCACCCCGCCCCCCTGTTCCCAAAATTGCGACCCTGGCTTGAGGCCAGTGCGGGAACAGGAGTAGCGGCGAGCGCCCGGCTAATCAGCCTGGCGTCGCAGAAACGCGGGAATATCAAAGTAATCCTCGCTGGCTGGATCGGCCGCGCCTGCAGCGGAGCCCTCTGCCGAACGGTGCGCATTGCGCATTGCCGTCGGACGCTCGAACTTGCTGTAGTCCGGCTCCGCCATGGGATCAATCGCAGCCGCCTTCGGCGCACCCTCGACAATCTGCAGCGGGACACGCACTGCGCCGCCACCAAGGCCAGTGGCAACCACGGTCACCTTGATCTCTTCCTTCATGCTGGGGTCGATTACCGTGCCCACCACGACGGTCGCTTCCTCCGAGGCGAACTCCTCAATGGTTTCCCCAACCTCGGAGAACTCACCCAGCGACAGGTCGAAGCCAGCTGTGATATTGACAAGTATGCCGCGGGCTCCAGCCAGGTTGATGTCATCCAGCAGCGGGCTGCTGATGGCCTTTTCAGCCGCCATCCGCGCGCGGTTCTCGCCCTTGGCGTAGCCGGTACCCATCATCGCCATGCCCATTTCAGACATCACTGTGCGCACATCCGCAAAGTCCACGTTGATCATACCGGGGCGGATGATCAGATCCGCGATCCCCTGCACCGCACCCAACAGCACATCGTTGGCTTCACGGAACGCGTCCAGCAGACTGGTGTTCTGGCCCAGCACCTCCAGCAACTTCTCATTCGGAATGGTGATCAGCGAGTCGACATGCTGCTCCAGCTCAGCGAGACCTTCCTGCGCAATATTCAGCCGCTTTTTGCCCTCGAAGGCGAATGGCCGCGTCACCACCGCAACAGTGAGGATACCCAGTTCGCGCGCGACCTCAGCCACGACCGGAGCGCCCCCGGTACCGGTGCCGCCACCCATGCCGGCAGTGATAAAGACCATATCCGCACCGCGCAGTGCTTCAGCGATACGCTCGCGATCTTCCATCGCCGCAGCGCGACCGATCTCCGGGTTGGCACCTGCGCCCAGCCCCTTGGTGATATCACCACCGAGTTGCAGCACCGTCTTGGATGCGACATCAGACAGCGCCTGGGCATCAGTGTTGGCACAGATAAAATCCACGCCCTCCACCTGGTTCTCTATCATGTGTTTCACGGCATTGCCGCCACCGCCGCCAACACCGATGACTTTGATAACCGCATTGGATGGAACAGTATCGATTAGTTCAAACATAGTCTTACTCCCCTTTATAATAACGCGCCGCGCCTACACGCAACCCCTTTACAACAACACTACAACCACAAACCCACTAAAAATTGCTCTGAAACCACGACTTGACCCGACCCCAGGTGCTCTCGGAAGAGCTGCCGGATCTTGTCGAGGAGCCACCCCCGCTCTCGGGACGGTGCACAATGCCGTACTGCAACAACCCGACACTGGTGGCATAAATCGGGTTGCGCACAATATCGTTCAAACCGCGCACGGACTGCGGATATCCCACCCGCACCGGCATGTGGAATATTTCCTCGGCCAGCTCCACCACACCCTCCATCTTTGAGGTGCCGCCAGTAAGGACGACACCGGCGGGCACCATGTCCTCGTAGCCGCTGCGTCGCAACTCCGCCTGCACCAGCGTAAACAGCTCGTCGTAACGCGGCTCTACCACCTCCGCCAGCGACTGCCTGGACAGGTCCCTGGGCGGGCGATCACCCACACTGGGCACCTTGATGGTGTCGTCCGCACCGGCCAGCTGCGTCAGTGCGCAGGCGTACTTGATCTTGATCTCCTCCGCATGCTGCGTCGGTGTGCGCAGCGCCATCGCAATATCGTTGGTGACCTGGTCTCCCGCGATCGGTATCACACCGGTGTGGCGGATCGAACCCTCGGTGAAGATAGCGATATCGGTAGTACCACCGCCGATATCCACGAGGCAGACACCCAGTTCGCGCTCGTCATCCGTGAGCACCGAGTAGCTGGACGCAAGCTGCTCGAGAATGATTTCCTCCACCTCGAGGCCGCAGCGACGAATACATTTCTCGATGTTCTGCGCGGCATTCACCGCACAGGTCACCAGGTGGACTTTGGCTTCCAGTCGGACACCGGACATGCCCAGCGGCTCCTTGATGCCCTCCTGGTTATCGATGATGTACTCCTGCGGCAGAATATGGAGGACTTTCTGGTCCGCGGGGATCGCCACCGCCTGGGCGGCATCGATCACACGCTCCAGATCCGCGCGATACACTTCCTTGTCCTTGATCGCGACGATGCCGTGCGAATTCAGGCTGCGGATGTGGCTGCCGGCGATACCGACATACACCGAGTGAATCTGGCACCCAGCCATCAGTTCGGCCTCCTCCACCGCGCGCTGTATGGACTGCACCGTCGACTCGATATTGACCACCACACCTTTCTTCATACCCTTGGACGGGTTGGACCCGATTCCCACGATTTCGATACTGCCATCCAGACCGATTTCGCCGACAATCGCCACCACCTTGGAGGTGCCAATATCGAGGCCTACAATCAATTTTTTATCCTGCGCGCTGCCCATGGCAGAGTCTCCCATTCACTATCATCTGCATTCTTATATTCCCGCCACCTGTGACGGGTCTGCCTGTACCGGCTCTTTGAACGCCACTGCCACGCCGCTCTCATAGCGCAAATCCACGCGTGCGACCTCTGCCTGCCTGGCTGCCAACTCCGTGCGGTAGATACCGGTGAAGCGGCGCATCCGTTCGAGAAAATCATCACCACCCAGGCTCAACTGCATACCCCCTTCCAGCACCGCCTCCAGTTGCCCCCGCTCGTCTACTGCGAGCTGTGCTACCGCCAGGTTCAGCGGCGCAAGGATTTCGACCAGTCGCTGGTACTTCTCAACCAGCGACTTGGCGGAGCCCTTCGGCCCCTGTAGCCGCGGCAGTGCGTCCCAGTCACCGGCTTTATCCGAGTGGAACACGCCCCCCTCATGATTCAGGAAACCATCCTGTCCCCAGCGCGCAATCGGCAGCTCTTCCACCACATGGATCTCCAGCGCATTGGGCCATTTGCGGCGCACGGTGGCCTCGTAGATCCACGGCAACCCCTCCAGCTGACGCCGTATTTGCTGCAGGTCGGCGTTGAGAAAACCGCCGACCAGACCGGGCTGCACCATATCCTGCACCGCCTGCGCCTGGGTGTGTTCCAGCTCGCCGGTCACACTGATGCGCTGCACCGGCAGGCTCTGCACGGTGATAAACGCTTTCACAGCGGCCGTCAGCACCACCCCCGCGCCGAGCAGAATCAACAGCCGGTTCAACCAGAGCGACGACTGTCCCGGCGCCCTGCCCTGCGGCCTGGCGGCACCCACAGGGTTGCGTGTCGCGCCCTGGGGCGCACGTCGACCGCGCGCTTTGACGGGCCTTTTCTGCGGCCCGCCGCGCGTATCCTTACGCCCCGTCCTCACGCTGGTATCGCCCGACTTCTTACGCAGTATGCCGGCCATGCTAGCGTCCCTCCTCCAGGCTCAATTCCACAATGCGCTGCACCAGATCGGCTATCGACATGCCCGTGGCTGCCGCTGCCATAGGCACCAGGCTGTGCGAGGTCATTCCCGGAACTGTATTCACTTCCAGTACCTGAAAAGCCCCGGCGGCGTCGCGCATCAGATCCACGCGACCCCATACGGCACAACCCAGCGAACGGAAAGCGCGCAGCGACAGCGCGGCCACCTCCGCCTCCTCCGTCGCACTGAGGCCGCTCGGGCAGTGGTAGCGCGTATCGTTGGAAATATACTTTGCCTGGTAGTCGTAGAACTCGTTGTCTGTCTCCAGTCGTATTGATGGCAGCGCCTGATCACCCAGAATCGCCACCGTGTACTCGGGCCCGGCGATAAACTGCTCCGCCAGCACCTCGCCCGCGTACTGGCTGGCCAGTTCAAAAGCCGCACGCAGCGCACTCGCACTGTCGGCTGAGCTCATACCGATGCTGGAGCCCTCGCAGGCGGGCTTGACAAACACCTTGCCAAAACGGTCTATCACGCCCTGCCAGTCGGTGTCCTTGTGCAGCGTGACGAAACCGGCAGTTGCCAGCCCGATGCCCTGCCACAGCTCTTTGCTGCGTGTCTTGTCCATCGCCAATGCGGAACCCAGAACACCGGATCCGGTGTAGGGGATACCCAGGGTCTGCAGCGCACCCTGCATGCTGCCGTCCTCACCACCGGGCCCGTGCAGGATGATAAAAGCCAGCGTCACGCCGCCCAGTTGTGACGCCCAGTCGGGCGACGACGGGTCTACACCAATCACATCCAGGCCCAGTGACTGCAGCGCCTCGACCACAGTCCGTCCACTGTTGAGTGAGACCTCGCGCTCCGCCGAGTTACCGCCGAACAGGACAGCGATCCGGCCCATTCGCAATTGATCAAGGCTCATAGCAACGCCCCCTGCTTGACGTACAGCGTGGCCAGGTCCTGCGCCAGTCGCGACACAGTACCGGCGCCCTGGGTAATGACGATATCGCCATCCTGGACGACGGTACTCAGCAACTCGGGCACATCCTCGATGCTCTCGGCAAAAATGGGTTCCAGCTGTCCGCGCTGGCGGATGCTGCGCGCCAGGCTGCGGCTATCTGCACCCGCAATGGCCGCTTCACCGGCAGGGTATACATCCAGTAACACCAGCACATCGCAGACCGACAGCACGGCGACAAAATCCTCGTACAGATCGCGCGTGCGCGTGTAGCGGTGGGGTTGGTATACCATCACCACCCGCCGCTCCGGCCAGGCCTGGCGCGCTGACTCAAGCGTCGCCCTCACCTCGGTCGGGTGGTGGCCGTAGTCGTCGACCAGCTCAGCACTGCCGCCGGGAAAGGACAGTTCACCCAGGCGAGTGAAGCGCCTGCCGACGCCGGCAAATCCCGCCAGCCCCTGCTGAATATCCGTATCGGACAAGCCCTCATCGCAGGCCACGGCGACAGCCGCCGTGGCGTTCAATACATTGTGCGTCCCCGGCATGTTCAGGTTGATCGCCAACGGCTCTGCGTCGCCGGGCCGGTGCACGGTGAACGCTGTGTTCAATCCGTTGCGCTGCATGTCCGAAATGCGGTAATCGGCATCGTCGGCGAAACCGTAGGTGATCACCTGGCGTGTGATGTCCGGCAGCATCTCACGCAACACCTGATCGTCTATGCACAACACGGCGACGCCATAAAATGGCAGGTTGTGCAAAAACTCCAGGAAGGTGCGCCGCAGTACGGCAAAGTCACCGCCGTAGGTTTCCATGTGATCGGCTTCAATGTTCGTCACCACCGTCACCATCGGCTGCAGGTGCATGAAGGAGGCATCGCTCTCGTCGGCCTCGGCGATCAGGATGCGGCCTGCACCCAGCTGCGCGTTGCTGCCGATGCTATTGACCAGCCCGCCGATCACAAACGTCGGATCGAGCTTCGCCTCGCCAAATACGGCGGCAATCAGGCTGGTGGTGGTGGTTTTACCGTGGGTGCCGGCCACCGCAATACCGTGGCGGTAGCGCATCAGTTCAGCCAGCATTTCCGCACGCGGTACCACCGGGACTCTGGCATTTCGCGCGGCGATCACCTCGGGGTTCTCGTCATCCACCGCACTGGATGACACCACCACATCGGCGGCGCCGACATTCTCCGCCGCGTGCCCGACAAAAATCTCAACACCGCGCGCGGCGAGGCGATCGGTGACCGCACTTGTGCGCAAGTCGGAACCGGCGACGTCGTAGCCCAGGTTGACCAGCACCTCGGCGATACCGCTCATGCCGGAGCCGCCGATACCAATCATATGGATGCGACGGATGCGGCGCATCTCCGGGAGTGGGAAGGCGTTGACGATCTCAGGCATACATCAACTCCTCGCAGCAGTCGCTGACGCGCGCCGCTGCATCGGGTGTCGCTGCAGCGGACGCTGCCGCCGCCATCGCGCACAAGCGCTGCGGGTCGCCCTGCAGCGCTTGCAACAGATCGAGCACTGACGCGGCATTCATGTCGCGCTGGGGCAACAAAATGGCACCGCCACAGTCCGTCAGCGCACGCGCATTCGCGGTCTGGTGATCATCGATCGCGTGCGGCAGCGGCACCAGGATTGCCGGGCGCCCCATCACACAGAGCTCAGCGACGGTCAGCGCACCGGCGCGACACAACACAAGGTCCGCCCAGGCGTATGCGGCGGCCATGTCCTCGATAAACGGTGCGACCTGGATACCCTGCTCCAGCAGCTCGCCGTAGCGCTGCTGCACGCCGATGTCGTGTCCCGCGCCGCTCTGGTGACGCACTTGTATTTTGGCACCGTGCTCACGCACCAGGGCCTGCACCGCCTCCGGCACCACCTCGTTGATAGGCTGCGCGCCAAGGCTGCCACCCAACACCAGCAACTGCAGGGGGCGCTGGCCATCGAAGGCATAGGAATTCGCTGCACGCGCCTGTATCAGTTCGCGACGCACCGGATTGCCGAGCACGCGGGTGTGAATACCGTGCTGGAAGGCGCCCGCAAAGCCGGCCACGATGGTTGTCGCCAGCGGTGCCAGCATTCGGTTAGTGGTACCGGCCACCGCGTTCTGTTCATGTATCAACAACGGCTTGCGCAGCAGCCACGCCGCTACCCCGGCAGGCCCAGCAACATAGCCGCCCATGCCCACTACGCAGCCCGGCGCTCGCCGAAAAACCAGCCACAGTGCCTGCAGTGAGGCGGCCATCAAAAACAACAGCGCAAGTAGTTTGTGCAGCGGACTTTTACCGCGCACCCCACGCACTGGCAGGCAGTGCAACGGGATACCCGCCGCAGGCACAACGCGGTGTTCGAGTCCTCGCACAGTGCCTATCCACTCCACACGATAACCGCGCGCCAGCAACTCTGTGGCCACCGCCAGCGCCGGATACACATGACCGCCGGTGCCGCCGGCCATCATCATTACGAGCGGTTTTGGCGCGCTCATGAGGCCTGTCTCCTGCTTTGCGGTGGCTTGCGGATATCGCGATCGATGCGCAGCACCAAACCGAGCATCGCGCAACAGACAATCAGGCTGGTACCACCGTAGCTGACAAAAGGCAGGGTCAGGCCCTTGGTAGGCAGTAACCCGGAACTCACGCCCATATTGACGAAGGCCTGGCCGGAAAAGACCAGCGCAACGCCGTAGCAGATGTAGGCACCAAACGCGTTGCCGGCACGAATAGCGCGCAGCCCTGTCCACAGGATTCTGCCGATGAGGGCGGCGAACAGGGCAATCACCGCCACCGCGCCGAGAAAACCCGTTTCCTCGGCCCAGATCGAAAACACGAAATCGGTATGCGCCTCCGGCAGGTAAAACAATTTCTGCACGCTGTTGCCCAGGCCGACGCCAGTCCATTCGCCGCGCCCGAACGCGATCAGTGACTGGGTCAACTGAAAACCGGTGTTGTAAGGGTCTGCCCAGGGATCGGTGTAGGCTGTCAAACGCTTCACCCGGTACGGCTCGGCAACCACCAGTACCAACAGGGCCCCGAGCGCTCCCAGCACCACAACCATAAAGTGGCCGACCTTCACACCGGCCAGGAACAACATACCAAACGCTGTCGCCGCCACGATCACTGTGGCACCGAAATCCGGTTCTATCATCAGCAACAACGTGGTTGCAAACAGCACTGTCATCGGCTTCAGGAAGCCCTGCCAGTGGTTGCGCACCTCGTGTTCGCGGCGCACCATGTAACCGGCCAGGTAAACCACCACGGCGAGTTTGGCGAACTCCGAGGGCTGCAGTGTAAACGGCCCCAGCGGCAACCAGCGCTGACTGCCATTGACCTCGCGACCCACGCCGGGAATGAGCACGAGTATCAGCAGTGCCAGCGAGGCGAACAACCACCACCAGCCACTGGATTGCCAGAAGTCTGTGCGCACGCAGTAGCATGCCGTGGCCACGATGATACCGGCCAGCAGGTACACTGAATGTCGCTGGCTGTGGTACCAGGCGTTCTGGAAATGCCACTCGGCATACTCAATGGACGCAGAGGTTATCGCGACCAGCCCCACCAGTAACAGCGCCAGCGCCAACAGCGCCAGGGTGATGTCGGGTGCACCTATCGCAGAAAACTGATTGCCCGATGGCCTCACTGTCGCCCCTCCGCCAGATCCCTGACCTGTGCGACAAACGTATTGCCGCGATCGACATAACCACTGAACATATCGAAACTGGCACAGGCGGGCGACAGCAGCACGATATCACCCTGTTCGGCGCGCGCTGCCGCTGTGTTCACAGCGTCTTGCAGTGTCGACATCATCAGTACCGGCACAGACTGTGACAGTGCCTGCGCAAGCAACGGGCCGTCCTCCCCGATCACCAGCAACAGCTTGCAGTGGCGTGCCACAGACTCCCTGAGCGGGGTAAAGTCCGCGCCCTTACCCTGTCCACCAGCAATCAACAGCACATTGCGCTCGCCGCCAAGGCCGCGCAGTGCCGCTTCAGTCGCTCCGACATTCGTGCCCTTGGAATCGTTGATGTAGCGCACGCCGTCAATATCGGCAACCCGCTCGCAGCGATGTGGCAGGCCACGGAAAACGCGCAGCGAAACCGCCATACTGGCCAGCGGCAAACCAGCGCAGTGCCCCAGCGCCATCGCCGCCAGCGCGTTGGCCACATTGTGGCGGCCCACCAGGTTCAACTCTGCCACCGGCACCAGGGCGTCATTGCCAAAGCACAGGTATTCCGTCCCGGAGCGCCAGCACAGCCCGAAGTTCCCCGCCTCCGGCTCCCCCATCCCCCAGCTCACGACAGTCACATCCGCATTCAGCAGTGGCTGCGTGAGCGGATCATCGCGATTGACGACTGCATTTTTACAGCCGTTGAATATCCTGTGCTTGGCCATACGATAGCGCCGCATGGTACCGTGCCGGTCGAGGTGGTCAGCGCTGATATTGAGTACAGTGGCCACCTGCAGGTTCAGGTCATGCGCGCGCTCCAGTTGAAAACTGGACAACTCCAGCACATACAGCTCGCGTTCAGGCGCCAGTAATTCCAGAGCCGGGGTGCCCAGGTTCCCGCCGACGCCAGCGTTCATGTTCGCGTCCCGCGCCATCTGGCCCAGCAGTTCAGTGACCGTTGATTTGGCGTTGGACCCGGTGATACCAATCACAGGGGCAGTCGCCTCGCGCACGAACAGATCGATGTCACCGACAATATCGACACCGGCTGCCACAGCCTCGACCACCACGCCTGCATCCATGGCGACACCGGGGCTGACAATCACTTCCTCGGCTGCAGCGATAATGTCCTGCGGATACTCGCCGGCGTACACCGTGACACCCGGCATCTCGCTGCGCAGTTCGTCCAGTCCCGGCGGATGCGCACGTGTATCCACGATGACGAAGCGGATGCCGCGTCGCCACAGGAAGCGCGCGCAGGACAAACCGGTGGCGCCCAGACCCACTACCACCCGGTACCCGCTATCCGCTACTGTTTGTGAGGCCACTGTCATTCTCACCTAACGCAACTTCAATGTGGCCAGTCCGAACAGGACCAGCATCACTGTGATAATCCAGAAACGCACAATCACGCGCGGCTCCGGCCAACCTTTCAATTCAAAATGATGGTGTATGGGCGCCATGCGAAAAACCCGCTTACCGGTGAGCTTGAACGACGCCACCTGCACAATCACCGACACCGTTTCCAGCACAAAAATGCCGCCCATAATGAAAAACACGATCTCGTGACGGGTAATCACCGCCACCGTACCCAGTGCAGCACCGAGTGCCAGCGCCCCGACATCACCCATAAAGACCTGGGCGGGATAGGTGTTGAACCAGAGGAATCCGAGACCGGCGCCGGCGATGCTGCCGCAGAAGACAGCCAGTTCACCGCTGCCAGCGATGTACGGAATATGCAGGTAATCAGCGAAGTCCACTCGTCCGGTGAGGTAGGCAATGATGCCCAGTGCCGTGCCCACCAGCACCGTCGGCAAGATTGCGAGGCCGTCCAGACCATCAGTCAGGTTCACGGCATTGCTGGCACCGACAATCACAAAGTAGGCGAGCAGGATAAAAAGCGGCCCCATGCTCCAGGCAAAATCCTTGAAGAACGGAATGTAGAGCTCGGTGGTTACGGGTGTATCGAACCAGAAATAGAGGAACAGGGCCGCGCCGAGCCCAATCACAGACTGCCACAGGTACTTCCAGCGCGCGGGCAGGCCACGTGAATTCTTTTCCACAACCTTGCGATAATCATCGATCCAACCCACGGCGCCGAAGGCACCCGTCACCAGCAGCGCCAGCCACAGGTAAGGGTTGCGTAGATCACCCCACAACAGACAGGACGCCGCGATCGCCACCAGTAACAGGGCGCCTCCCATGGTCGGCGTGCCCGCCTTGCTCAGGTGACTCTGGGGACCGTCGTCGCGCACCGACTGGCCCATCTGGTAAAACTTCAGCCGCCGGATCATCAACGGGCCGACCATCAGCGAGATCGTAAGCGCCGTACCCACTGCCAGTATTGTGCGCAATGTCAGGTACTGGAATACGTGGAATGCACTTTCGTATTGGGTGAGGAATTCCGCCAGCAGCAACAGCATGATCAGTGCTCCCCCGCCGCGAGATCCGGCACCAGGGCATGCAGCAGCTGCTCCATGCCAGCGCTGCGCGACCCCTTGATCAGCACGGTGTCGCCCTCGCCAAACTGACCATCAAGCGCGTCCAGAGCCGCTGATCGATCGGCGAAATAGCGGCCATTCGTTCCAAAAGCACTGACACAGATCTCAAGCTCAGGACCGACGCCCCACAACTGATCGATGCCGGCAGCGCGGGCATAGGCGCCGATTTCACGGTGCATTGCACTACTGTTATCACCCAGTTCCAGCATGGCGCCCAGCAACAGAGTGCGCCGACCGGGACAGGCGGCCAACATGTCAATCGCCGCGCGCACAGAGCCGGGATTGGCGTTGTAGCAATCGTCGACCACCAAGGCTCCCGCTGGCGAGCGCAGTGAACGCAGGCGGCCGCCGACGGCCTGCACCGATTCCAGTCCGTCGCGGATATCTGCCAGGGCGACATCACAGGCCAGCCCTATTGCCACAGCCGCCAGCGCATTAGCCACATTATGTACGCCTGGCAGTTGCAGGCGCATCGCCATATCACCCACCGGCGTGGACACGGTAAAACTGGTGCCGTCGATGCCCCGGTTCTGTATTCCGCGGGCGCTGATCGCTGCCGGTTGCTGCAAGCCGAAATCCAGCACTGTCGCCGGCCCCGCTCGCTTGCGCCACTGCCTGGCCCAGGACTGGTCGGCATTGATCACCGCAAAACCGGATGCATCCAGGCGGTCAAAAATTTCACCCTTGGCTGCTGCGACGCCCTCGAGCGACCCAAAACCCTCCAAATGTGCGGCCATGGCATTGAGCAGCAACGCCACTGTGGGCTGGGCCAGTTCGCACAGCCAATCAATGTCGCCCGCTTTCGCTGCACCCATTTCCACAACCGCAAACTCAATATCCGGTCGCAGTCGCAACAGTGTCAGTGGCACACCGATTTCGTTGTTGTAATTTCCCTGTGTCGCCAGCGTCTGGCCGGCGCGGGACAGCACCGCGCTAACCATATTCTTGACACTCGTTTTGCCGCTACTGCCGGTAATCGCCACCAGGGGGCCGCTAAAAAACTGACGGTTGTATGCGCCGAGGCGTCCCAGCGCCTGCAGGGTATCGGCCACCTGCAGCTGGGGCAGTGAGCAGGCACTGGGCTCGACCACCAGTGCGGCAGCGGCCCCGTCGCGCTGTGCTTGCGACAGATAATCATGGCCGTCAAAGTGTTCGCCACGAAGCGCGACAAACAAATCACCGGCGCGGACAGTTCGGCTGTCTGTACAGACACCGGTTATCGCGACATCTGCACCGAGCAACTGTGCAGACAGTGGCTGCAGTAATTCGGACAAGGTCATAGTGCGCATCACGATACTGCTCTCCCGGCGAGTGCGGCGCGAGCATGTGCCTCGTCACTGAATGGCATTCGCACACCATCCACCAGTTGATAGTCCTCGTGACCCTTTCCTGCGATCACCACACAATCGCCCGGCGCGGCGGCGGCAACAGCTGTCGCAATGGCCTCGGCGCGATCGGCGATCAGGGTGTACTCCCCCGAACATCCCGCTTCGATTTCACGCATGATCTGCAGCGGTTCCTCACTGCGCGGATTATCACTGGTCACCACCACGCGATCCGACAGCGAACAGGCGACACGTCCCATCAATTGCCTTTTCTCCCTGTCCCTGTCGCCGCCACAACCAAACACAGTGACCAGCGCCCCACCGACGTGCGGTCGCAATGCCTGCAGCACCTGCTCCAGTGCGTCGGGTGTGTGGGCGTAATCCACGACTACCTGAAAACCCATTGTATTGGGGACAAGCGCCATCCGGCCCGGAACAGGTTGCAGATGAGCTACCGCATCCAGTACCGATGGCAACTCCTCTCCCGCCAGTACCAGCGCCGCTATCGCCGCCGCCAGATTGGCGAGATTGAAATCGCCAGGCAGCGGGCTGAAAAAATCCGCCACGCCCCAGGGGCTCTGCAGCTCGGCATGGACACCGTCTGTTTGAAACTGTGCCTTGACCACACGCACATCGGCTGCCCCGCCGCGCGCCGAATAGGTTACTACTTGCGCACCTGCGGCCACCGCAGCGCGCACGCTGTCAGCGAAGGGGTCATCGGCATTGATCAACGCATGACGCAAACCCTCGCTGGCAAACAGGCGCAATTTCGCACGCCCGTACGCTTCCATACTGCCGTGATAGTCCAGGTGATCGTGCGACAGGTTGGTGAAGATGGCCGTCGCGAACTCCACGCCATTCACCCGGCCCTGCTCCAGGGCGTGGGAGGACACTTCCATGCTGACCGCAAACACATCCTGCGCCAGCCATTGCGCCAACTGTCGCTGCAGCGATAACGCATCCGGCGTGGTGTTGGCCGCCGCGGCGACATCATCTGCCAGCGTCGCGCCCAGCGTACCGATGACACCGCAGGGTTTGCCCAGCGCTCGTGTCAACTGCGCGATAATGCGACTCGTTGTAGTCTTGCCATTGGTGCCTGTCACGCCCATCACATGCATGGAATGACTGGGCTTGCGGTAGAACCGTGCAGCGAGCAGACCGGCCTCAAAATGCAGCTCCGGCACCTCGATCAGGGGTACAGGAATAGCCTCCACAAAACCGGCCACTGGCGCCTCTGCGATGACGGCGGCAGCGCCGTTGGCCACCGCCTGCTCAATAAACTGTCGGCCGTCGTGTGTCTCTCCCGGCAGCGCCACAAACAGGTCCCCCGGACGCACCTTGCGGCTGTCCAGTTGCATGCCACTGATTACGATATCGGCATAGGCACCGGTATCACTGGCCAGCAGTTGCGGCAATGGCATTGGCGCTGCAGAGAATGGTTGCATGGCCAGCATCAGGTACTACCGCCCGCTGCCTTGGCAACTGCTGTGTCCACTGTACTCAGCTCCGAAGGAGGCACATTGAGGAGGCGCATGGCAGCGGTGGTCATCTCGGCAAAGACAGGTGCTGCGACCGCACCACCACCGTACAGGGCGCCTTTGGGATCATTGATAACAACCACTGTGACAATGCGCGGGTTTTCGATTGGTGCCACTCCAGCAAACAGCGCGACATATTTGTTTTTCTCGTACCCACCGGGGCCGACCTTGTGCACGGTGCCGGTTTTGCCACCCACCTGGTAACCTGGCACGCGCGCCTTGCGCGCGGTACCGTCTTCATTTGTTACCGCGTGCAGCATGGTCATCAGTTTGGCAGCCGTCTCGGGCGCGATCACGCGCTTGCCCTCAGGGAGTTCACCGTCCAGCGCCAACAGTGAGACCCGCTGCTGCACACCGTCATTAGCAAAGACCGCATACGCACTGGCGAGCTGCAACGGTGTCGCGGTGATACCGTAACCAAAGGCCAGCGACACTTTTTCGGTCGCGTACCAGCGCGGGCGATTCGGCAGTTCGCCGGCACTCTCTCCGGGGAATCCTGTGCCCGGTGGCTGCCCGATACCAAAGCGGTGGAAAACTTCCCAGATAGGTTCATGGCCCAGGTCCAGCGCAATCTTGGTAACACCCACCTGACTCGATTTTTGCAGCACCCGCGTCATGCTGATGAGGCCGTAATTGCGCGGATCAGGATAGACCTTCGGGCCCACACGGATACGACCGGGCGACGTCTCGATCATGGTCTCGGGCGTAAACCTGCCACTTTCCAGCGCCGCCACCATGGTCAGGGATTTCATCGTCGAGCCGGGCTCGTAGACGTCGGTGATCGCGCGGTTGCGCATGCCAGCGGGCGACCCTGACTTCGATCCATTCGGGTTGTAGACCGGGTAGTTGACCATGGCCAATACCTCGCCAGTATGGCTGTCCAGCGTCACGGCGCTACCCGACTCGGCCCCCAGGGCGGTGACCGCGCGCTGCAACTCGCGGTGCTGCACATACTGCAGGCGCAAGTCGATGCTCAGGCGCATGTCCTTGCCCGGCTGTGCCGGCTGCAGCACACCAATATCACGGACCACATCGCCATGCAGATCCTTGATATATTTCTTTTTGCCCGGCACGCCCTGCAA
>TARA_R110002072_G_scaffold124947_2_pt1 | contig 16308 bp, 14 predicted proteins | sample TARA_R110002072 | Tara Oceans TARA_R110002072 (sample SAMEA4397118) | marine metagenome | biome: Polar Biome; feature: [SRF] surface water layer (ENVO:00010504); material: water (ENVO:00002006), including particulate matter (ENVO:01000060) such as... | depth 5 m | reverse complement strand
CCGCCGACGGCCGTCCCCCCGGCAAGACAGACCAGTGAGGAAAAGAGCGATGTTCGCCTTGATTTGCACCGATAAACCCGGTGCGTCGCAGATCCGTATGGACAACCGCCCGGCGCACTTGGCGCATTTGGAAAAACACGCCGCCGACCTGGCTTTCGCCGGGCCGCTGCTGGGTGAGGATGGCAAGCCGACCGGCTCGCTGATCGTTCTGTCGGTGGCCGACAAAGCGGCGGCCGAGCGCTTTGCCGAAACCGACCCCTACGCGCAAGCCGGACTTTTCCAGTCCGTGGTGATCAGCGCCACCAAGCAGGTCTATCCCCAGGGTTGAACCCGCTTCCCCCCGGCGGCCCGATTCAGCAGGCCGGATCCCTCGGTGGGTCCGGCCTGTCTTTTGTCGCCGCCTGGCGGTCACCGCGCGGTGGCCGGCCACCGAAATTAAGCGCCGGGCGCTGCTTTCTTGGCTGCGCGCCCGATTTAGCGCGCCGCGAAGGCCTTCCAGACGCCGATCAGATCGGCCAGCGCCGTTTCGTAGATCTTCTTGCCGTCGGCCGGGTTGGCCAGCGCGGACTCCGCGCCGATCCGGCCATCGGGGAAGCGGCGCCGATAGTCGGCGGCATCCTGAATCGGGCCTGTCGGCGCGCGCTTGGGGGTCAGCGGCGCGTTTTTCCGGTGTTCCGGGTATGCGAAATAGGTCAGTGAAATTTCGGTTGGCGTGGCGTGGGAGCCCTCGGCCTCGCCGTAGAGGTCGTCGGAGAGTTGCAGGACCGAGGGCAGGGTGAACCAGTTTTGCAGCTTGAGCTGCAGGTCGGGGCGGCTCGGGCTGGCCGTTCCCAGGCTGCTCTCGGCATAGATCTCGGCGAACGCCGCCTGAACCGTGGCGATGTTTCCGCCGTGGCCGTTCAGGAACATGATGCGATCGAAGCCGTGCCGGGCGAAGGAGTTCACCACGTCCTGGATCACCGATATCAGCGTCGAAGGCCGAAGGGTCAAGGAGCCGGAAAAGCCCAAATGGTGCTGCGCCATGCCGATTGACAGGGTCGGGGCGATCAGCGCGCCGACCTTTTCCGACAGGCCGCGCGCGATGATTTCCGGGCAGAGCGCATCGGTGCCGACAAAGCCCGTCGGGCCATGCTGTTCGGTTGAGCCAATCGGCACCAGAACGGCGCTGGAACTTTCCAGGTAGGTGTCGATTTCTTGCCAGGTGCTGAGCTGTAGATACATTTTCGGGGGCTTCTCCTGCCTGTGCTTTGCGGGCTTTTGCGGCGCGGCGGCGCGCTGTCCGGCCTGCTTTCGAATCCGATCGGTTTAAATGGAAACGGGAAGTGATTTCGCGGAAACCGCGACGCCGCCGCCGCTCACACTCTAGGTAGTTATATCGATCCACTCAACCGGTCTGGCGGTTGGATTTTCATCCTCGGCCCGGCTGCTGGCGCTGCCGGTTATCCTCGACCGCCCGCCATCTTCGCGGCTTCCGGTCGGCGGCGCAGGGTCATCATCGCCCAAACGCCGAAAAACGGCCCGATCGCCAGCGGGACGAAGGCGAAGCGCCAGCCCAGCAGCGCGACCAACCCGGGCATCAGATGAATGGTCACCAGGGTCAGCAGAAATCCGAGCGCGGTTTGCAGGGTCAGCATGGTGCCGATATGCGCCGGCGGCGACAGCTCGGCGATGGCGGCGGAAAACTGCGCCGAATCCGCCACCACCGTGACGCCCCAGATCAGGGCGATGACCAGGACCAGTTCGGCGGAGGCGCCAAAGGCGAACCCGATGGTCAGGGCGCAGCCGCCGCTGATCGCCATGGCCAGACTGGTGCTGCGGGCGCGCCCCCAGCGGTCGGCCAGTTGGCCCCAGGCCAGCGCGCCCAGAGCGCCGACGGCCACCGTGGCGAAGGTGCCGAGCTTGGCCAGGGCGCTGGCCTGGGCGCTGTCGGCCATGGTCAGGGTGAAAGACGCCTGCAGGAACAGGCCGATCCAGGCCCACATGGCGTAGAGTTCCCACATGTGGCCGAGGTAGCCGAAATTGGCCAGCCGCAAGGCCTTGTCGCGCCAGGCGAGGGTCAGGTGGCTGGCGTGAAAATTGACGCTTCGGGTCTGACCGGGTCCCTGGCGAAAGCCATTGATCAACAGGGCCGCCAACAGCGCGCTGCCGGAGGCAAGAATCAGGGTGATGCGCCAATCCAATCCCCCCAAGGCGTTGAACAGATGGGGCGAGGCCGAGCCGAGCGTCAAGGCGCCCACCAGCAGGCCGACCAGCAGGCCCATGTCGTTCTTTGCCCAACTGGCGGCCATTTTCATCCCCAGCGGATAGATGCCCGCCATGCAGGCCCCGGTGATCAGTCGCGGCACCACCACCCAAAGCGAGGCCATGTCCATCCATAGCAAGCTGCTGTTGGCCGCCGCCGCCACCAGCGCCGAAATCATGAAAAAGCGCCGCGGCTCCAGCCGGTCGGCCAGCCCCAGCGCCGCCGATGTCAAACTGCCGACGACAAACCCCAGTTGGACGGCGGAGGTAAAGAGCGAGGCCTGAAAGCCGCTCAAGACGATTTCCTGCCGCAGCGCCGGCAGGATGGCGGTGGCGGAAAACCACAGCGCCATGGCGAGAACCTGGCAGGCGGCAAGCAGGCTGAGGTTGCGCCATTTGGCGGCGCCGGCGCTGGGAAGGGCGTGATCGGACAAACCTGGGCCTTTCGGATGGATAAGCTGACGGCGACGCGATGTGTTGCCGATTAATGACCGCCGTGCGGAGCGGCAGTGTTTCCTGTTTAACTCTTTTGCCTGCTTCCGGCTTGGGCTGGAAGGGCGCTTGCGGTACACAGTTGCGTGACCCGACCGGCGGCGGCCCTGCTGATGCGCGGCAAGCGAGGGCCGGTGAATCATCAGGGCGCAACCATTAACCGCGCTGAATTGCGCTTGGGCGGCCGACAGCGGTGCCGCGCAGACGAGGGAGACAGGCAACGATGGCTTATTGGCTCTTTAAAAGTGAACCGGGCGCCTGGTCTTGGGATGACCAGGTGAAAAAGCGCGTGGAACATTGGGACGGCGTGCGCAACTACCAGGCCAGCAACAACATGAAGGCGATGAAGGTTGGCGACCTGGGGTTATTCTATCATTCGGTGAATGAAAAGCGGATTGTTGGCGTGGTGAAGGTGGTGAAGAGCTACTATCCCGATCACACCGATCCCAAGGGCCGCTTCGGCATGGTCGACGTGGAAGCCGTGACGCCCTTCGTCAAACCGGTGACGCTGGCCGATATCAAGGGCGATGAGCGGTTTGAGAGCTTTGGCTTGGTGCGCCAGTCCCGGCTATCGGTGGTGCCGGTGAGCGAGGATCATTGGCGCATGCTGCTGGCCATGGGCGAAACCACGATCTAGTCGATCAAACCCCGCGCCGGAGCGGGAAAACTTGATCAGGGATGGAAACATGGCTGGAAGGCGCGAACTCTGCCGGCTTACCGACATCGACGACGGCCAGGCCAAGGGCTTCGAATTCGGTCAGGGATTGACCCGCCGGGATGTTTTCGTTGTGCGCCGGGGCCAGCGGCTTTTCGGCTATCAAAATGCCTGTCCGCATATCGGCACGCCGTTGGAATTTCAGCCGGATCAATTTCTCAGCGCCGACGGAAATCACCTGCTCTGCACCACCCATGGCGCGCTGTTCACCATTGAAACCGGCCACTGCGTCGCCGGCCCCTGTCAGGGCAAGTCGCTGACGCCGGTGGCGCTGGATGTGGACGACGCGGGCCGGATCTTTCTTTTGGACAACGCGCCGGTGATCGACTGAGGAAGCCGCGCGTGGCGCGCGGCTGGGCCGGGGATTAGGCGACCGACCTCGCCCGCTTGATCTGCTTGTTCACCGCCAAGGTTAAGGAGTTGACCAGCCGCTGGCCCTCTTGTCCGCCGTCGCCGGACAGCTTGGCGCGACCAACCAGCATCAAGGCGTTGGTGTGGGTTTCGATCAAGTCCCGCCAGTGGGGATACTTGGCGTCGTTGTGCAGGAACTTGTTGAGCGACAGGGCGATCGACCCGGCCAGGGGATAGCCGAAGGTCGAGGCTTGTCCCATGATGTCATGGGAAATTCGGCGCATCCCCTTGATCGCCTCGTGGCGTTGTTGGTCCGAGCCGACCAGGGCGGGTTTGTAATCGGCGAGCGCGGCGACCTGACTGGCCAGCACGGTTGGATAGCTGTCCTGCAGAACCTGGAGGCGGACCCGCACTTCTTCGGGCAGCGCGGCGTTGTCGAAGTCGGGGCTGTGCGAAATTTCGGGAAAGGCGTAGGCCTCATCCTCTGCCGGTGGGGCCGAGGACGGCGCGTCGGCGGCCGTCTCCGACAGCTCGGGCGTCAACTGCAGGGCGCGGCGTTCGTCGCCCTCGAAGGGTCGGGCCTTACGGCGACGACAGGGCCCGAAGTAGGTCTCGCACTCGATGAAGGGCCGGGGACGCAGCAGGGTTTGCGCCACCCGTTCCTTCAGGCCGTTGATCGAGATCGGCTTGGCGAGGAACTCATTGATGCCGGCATCGCGGGCGACGGAGATGCGCCAGGCTTCGGCGTAGGCGGTCAGGATGATGATCGGAATGTAGCGGTTGGGGCTGCCCGGCGCGCGAATCTGCTTGGCCAGCTCCAGACCGTCGGTCGGCTCCATCACCCAGTCGGTGATCACGATGTCCGGCTCATGGGTGATCAGGGCGTCCATCACCAGGCCCGGGTTGGTTAGGCAAATGGAGTCTTTCATACCCAAGGACTTGAGCCCGGTTTGAATGACCGAGATCATGTCTTCGCTGTCGTCAATGACGAGAGCTCTGTAGTCCGACAGATCCATCGCTTTTTCCTCGTCTTCCGAAGATCGGGTTTTCATCGAGACAACGTTTGGGCCGATGCCAACCCTTCCGCCGACCAGGCCGTCGCTGTCAAGGCTAGAGCTGGGATTCCCGGCGGCGCCGGCGCGATCTTTTGCGGTTTTGTGCCGCAAAGGGAAGTCGTCTTTCCAGATGGCGCCAAGGGAATTATTCTCCAATCAGACAGTTAACAAAGCGTGAGCGCACGGAAAGATTGTGTTAAATGCAAGATAAAATGTTCCGCCCGATTTGCGGCTTGGTTGGTCGCCCGGCGCGTGGCGGGGGGCATGCGGTTGGGAACGCGGCCGGCGCGCGACGCCGGCAAGGGGCGTCAGGGGGCCGCTAGCGTGGGTTGGCGCGACAGGGTTGGGAAATATAACTATTCCAGTGCCTTGTTCCCTTTTCCTTCTTCCAAGCCCTTTGCCGGCGGTGTAAAAACCGGGAACCGGCGAATTCGGCGGGTTTGATTTTTGACAGATCCGGGCGGCAAAGCGCCGGGATTGTTGAATTACGTAATCAGACGGGGAATACTCCAAGCAACAAAAAATTTCGGGTCACCCTCACGCCTGAGGATGCTTTGGCTTTCGCGCACGCATGAAAAGCCGCGTCTTATGGGCCGGGGCGCGATCCCATAAGCTTTATGGAAGAGGGAGCGTAAGCTAGATGACGGACAATCGTGTTTTTCCTGTCAACCCAGAGGTGGCGAAAGCGGCCTGGGTCGACCGTGCCGGCTATCAGAAGATGTATGATCAGTCGGTGGCCGATCCGGAAGGTTTTTGGGGCGAACAGGGCAAGCGTATCGCCTGGATGAAGCCCTATAGCCAGGTCAAGGACGTCAGCTTTGGCCCGGGCGATGTCCATATCAAGTGGTACGCCGACGGCACCACCAACGCGGCTTACAACTGCATCGACCGGCACCTGGACAGCAAGCGCGACCACACCGCGATCATCTGGGAAGGCGATGATCCCGCCGACAGCAAGAAGATTTCCTACGGCGAACTGCACGAAGCGGTTTGCCGGCTTGCCAATGTCCTGAAGGCGCAGGGCGTGCAAAAGGGCGACCGGGTTACGCTCTATATGCCGATGATCCCGGAAGCGACCTACGCCATGCTGGCCTGCGCGCGCATCGGCGCGGTTCACTCGGTCGTCTTCGGCGGGTTCTCCCCCGATGCCCTGGCCGGCCGGATCAACGGCTGTGACTCAAACTTTGTCATCACCGCCGACGAGGGCCTGCGGGGCGGGCGCAAGGTCCCGCTCAAGGCCAACACCGACAAGGCGCTGGAACAGTGCCCCAAGGTGAAAAACGTCCTGGTGGTGCAGCGCACCGGCGGCGCGGTTAACTGGGTGCCGGGGCGTGACCTCTGGTATCACGAGGAAACCGCCAAGGCGGGCAGCGACTGCCCGGCCGAGGAAATGGACGCCGAAGCGCCGCTGTTCATTCTCTATACCTCCGGATCGACCGGCCAGCCGAAGGGCGTGCTGCATACCACCGGTGGTTATCTGGTCTATGCCGCCATGACCCATCAGTACGTCTTTGATTACCGTGACGGCGAAGTCTACTGGTGCACCGCGGATGTGGGCTGGGTGACCGGGCACAGCTACATTGTCTATGGCCCCTTGGCCAACGGCGCCACCACCTTGATGTTCGAGGGGGTGCCGAACTATCCCGATGCCTCGCGCTTCTGGCAGGTCTGTGACAAGCACAAGGTCAACAGCTTCTACACCGCGCCGACGGCAATCCGCGCGCTGATGCGCGAGGGCGATGGTCCGGTGACCGGCACCGACCGGTCCAGCTTGCGGCTGCTGGGGTCGGTCGGCGAGCCGATAAATCCCGAGGCCTGGCTGTGGTATCACAAGGTGGTGGGCGAAAGCCGCTGTCCGATTGTCGATACCTGGTGGCAAACCGAAACCGGCGGCATTCTGATCACCCCGCTGCCGGGCGCGATGGACTTGAAGCCGGGCTCCGCCACCTTGCCGTTCTTCGGGGTGCGGCCGCAGTTGGTCGACAACGACGGCACGCCCTTGGAAGGGGCGGCGGAAGGCAACCTCTGCATCGTCGATTCCTGGCCGGGCCAGATGCGCACGGTCTACGGCGATCACACGCGCTTCATCCAGACCTACTTTTCCACCTACCCCGGCAAGTATTTCACCGGCGACGGTTGTCGGCGCGACGAGGACGGCTACTACTGGATCACCGGTCGGGTGGACGACGTGATCAATGTCTCGGGCCATCGGATGGGCACCGCCGAGGTGGAGTCGGCGCTGGTGGCCCACCGGCTGGTGGCGGAAGCGGCGGTGGTCGGATATCCCCACGACATCAAGGGGCAGGGCATTTACGCCTATGTCACGCTGGTGGCGGGGGAAGAACCCAGCGAGGAACTGCGCCAGGAATTGGTGAAATGGGTGCGTTCCGAAATCGGCCCGATCGCCTCGCCGGATCTGATTCAGTGGTCGCCGGGGCTGCCCAAAACCCGGTCCGGCAAGATCATGCGGCGGATTTTGCGCAAGATCGCTGAAAACGACTTCGGCAATCTCGGCGATACCTCCACCTTGGCCGATCCCGGGGTGGTCGATGAATTGGTCGACAATCGGATGAACCGCTAGCGACGGAGAAGGATCGGGCGCCGCCCTGCCTGGGGCGGCCGGGTGCGGCGGCCCTCTGTGATGGTGGCCCTCTGACGCTGGCCCTGTCTGGGGCGGCCGGGTGTGCATTAGCCGCCGGTGACCGCGCCGGCGGGTTCGCCTGCCGGGGGCTGCGCCAACACCTTGGCCAATTGGATAACCGCGGTCTTGATCTCTTCCTCGGTCAGGCAGGCGTAACCCAACACCAGGCCTTGCAGGCGCGCGGCGCGCGCTTGCCTGTCGGCTGGACGCGCCGGGCCGTCCAGGCTGTAGGAGCCCAGCGGCGGCGTGATCAGGCCGCCGTTGCGGGTCAGCGCGGCGATCTGCTGATCGCTTCCCAGCCGTCGGGTGCGATCGGTCAGACCCGCCACCAAATGCATGCCCGCTTCGTGGGGCTGAATGTCCAGCAGCCCCACAAGGTGTTGGCGGGCGTGACCGATCAGAGCCTCTTGCCGCGCCGCGTAGAGCGTCCGCATCCGCCGGACGTGCGCCGCGAAGTGGCCCTGGCTGATGAAGTCCGCCAGGATCGGCTGCACGGTGATGGCCGGGTGATCGTCGATGACGGCGCGGGCGGCGGTAAAGGTCTCCACCAATCCCGGCGGCACCACCAAATAGGCGATGCGCAGGGAGGGAAAGAGCACCTTCGAGAAGGAACCGAGATAGACCACCCGATCGGGATCCAGGCTTTGCAGCGCCGCCAGCGGCCGCCCCGAATAGCGGAACTCGCTGTCGTAGTCATCCTCCAGGATCCAGGCGTCGGCTTCGCGCGCCCAGTCGAGCAGCTCCAATCGGCGCGCCAGCGACATCACCACCCCCAGCGGATACTGATGAGAGGGCGACACCACCGCCAGACGGGCCTCGGGCGCCCGTTGCCGTCCCTGTTCGACCGACAGGCCCTCGCTGTCCACCGGCAGGGGAACCTTGCTGACGCCGGTGGCGACAACCGGTCCGGTCAAACCGTGATAGCCCGGCGTCTCCAGCCAGATCTTGTCGCCGGGATCGGCCAGAATGCGCAAGGCCAGATCGAACGCCTGCTGTGACCCGGAGGTGATGAAGACCTGATCGGGTTGAACCCGCAGGGCGCGCACCGCCCGCAGGTAACTGGCGATGGCCACCCGCAAGGGATAGTAGCCGGCCGGATCGCCGTAGCGCAGCAGCGATTGCGTCGGGTTGCGCCACAGTCGTCCCAGCATGCGGCCCCAAAGCTCAAAGGGAAAATAGCCGGTTTCCGGAATGCCTGGGGCGAAGGCGCGCGACAGCTTGGCCGCCCGGACGTTCAAGCGCGGCGGGGCAATCGTCGACAGGGCCTGGCCGCGCTGGCTGAGCCGCGGCGGCGGGGCGACCTGCACGCTGCTTTGCGCTTCGGCGGCGCGGCGGGTGCTGAGCAGATCGTCCGGCAGCACCCGGGAAACGAAGGTGCCGGCGCCGACCTGTCCTTCCAGATAGCCCTCGGCCAGCAGCTGCTCGAAGGCGCCGACCACCGTATTGCGTGAACAGGCCAGCTCGCTGGCCAGAACTCGGGTCGCCGGCAAGCGGTGCCCGGGCTCCAGACGCCCGTCCAGAACCGCGTCGCGCAGCTGTTCATAAAGTTGGCGGTACAGCGGGACGGCCTGCGGCCCCTTTTCCAAGGCAAGGCCGAGAAGCGGGGCGTTGGAAGGTCGGGTCCGGCGTTTGGCGTCGCGGTTGGAAAGCTCCGGCATGATGCTTCCTTGGATCGGACCCATAAGTTTGGGATTGGACCCACAAGATTCGGATTGGACCTATGAAATTGCCGCTACGGGTCAAGATCATGCGGCCAATCTACAGCTTAGTGTCTTTTTGTCGTCGGGGGCAATCGCTGAACCGGCGGAAAACCCGCGCCCGGCGGTTGGCGACATTCTCACCGGCGAGGTTTTCACCGGCGAGGTTTTCACCGGCGAGGTTTTCCGTGACGGCGTTTCCCGGTGGCATTTCCGGTGGCATTTCTGGTGGCATTTCCGGTTGGCGTTTTAGGGGAAACGCTTTGCGGGTCTGCTCTGACGGGGCCGCTGGGTCGGGTTAAAAATCGTAGCAAATGCCGTTTCGTTCCCAGTCGCCGTACCGGGTCGGCTCCAAGCCCTGCGGGCCGCCGATCTCGTCCGCTTGCTTGCCGGTTTTCGTGTCGGTTTTTGCGTCGGCCTTCGCGCCTGTCTGGTCGGTTTTGCGGGGCGGCGTTTGCGCCGCAACCGCAGCGCTGACGCGCTTTTCCCAGGCGGCTTCCGCCAGTTGCGAGGCGGAAATGGGGGTTGGCGCGCCGACCACCGTGCCGGCGGTGCGGGGAGGCTGATGCTTCGGTTGATGGCTTTTAAAGGGTTTCATGGGGTCAGATGTAAGCCTTAGTGGGAGGATAATCCAGGCCCTTGGGCGCGCCGACCGGCGCAACCCCCGGACCGCGCACCCCGCCGATGATCGGGACGGCAGTCTAGCGCAGCGGCGCGGTTTTCCCGAACTGCCGTGCTGTCGCAGCCTCGCCCCGTCGTGATCGCGCAGCGCCGCCGGTCGAGAAAAACCGACTCGACCCGGCCTGGCCCAGGCTTGATAACCGGGCGGTCTTTTCCCATTTAATCGCTGTCACGGTGCGGTAAGCAGGACCCGACCTTGGGCGCGGGGGCGCGCCGCACAACAATCAATTGGCTCTGTGATAAACCTTTACGACGGTGGTGAGGCCATGTCTTACGTCAGAACCGCTCTCCTCCTCGCCGGTTTGACGGCGCTCTTTATGGCTGCCGGCTATCTGCTGGGCGGCCCGCAGGGGCTGTTGTTGGCCCTGTTGTTCGCCCTGGGCACCAACCTCTTTGCCTACTGGAATGCCGACAAGATGGTGCTGCGCATGCACGGCGCGCGCCAGGTGAGCGCCAGCGAGGCCCCGGCCTTTTACGGCATTGTCACCCAGTTGGCCGAACGCGCCCAACTGCCCATGCCCAAGGTCTATATCATCGACAGCGACCAGCCCAACGCCTTTGCCACCGGCCGCAATCCCGACAACGCCGCGGTGGCCGCCACCCGAGGATTGCTGAAAAGCCTGACCAGTGAAGAGGTGGCGGGGGTGATGGCCCACGAGTTGGCCCATGTAAGAAACCGCGACACCTTGATCATGACCATCACCGCGACCCTGGCCGGCGCGCTGTCGATGCTGGCGAGTTTCGCGCTGTTTTTTGGCGGCAACCGCAACAACCCGCTTGGATTCGTCGGGGTCTTGATGATGATGATTCTGGCGCCGCTTGCCGCCACGCTGGTGCAGATGGCCATTTCGCGCACCCGCGAGTATGAGGCGGATCGGATCGGCGCGGAGATTTGCGGGCAGCCGCTCTGGCTGGCCTCGGCGTTGCGAAAAATCGCCTCGGGCGCCAAGCAGATCGACAACCAGGCGGCCGAGCGCAACCCGGCGACGGCGCACCTTTTCATCATCAATCCGCTGCGCGGCAAAAAATTCGACAGCCTTTTTTCCACCCACCCCAACACCGAAGAACGGGTGTCGCGCCTGTTGGCCCTGGCCAAGACCACCGGTTCGGCGGCGGGCCCCTGGGGTTGATTTTCAACTGACAGGCAAGCGCAAAGGGGTTTTCTGCCGAAATAACCCGGCCCGTCGGAACAATTTATTCAAAAGCCAGCGTGCGGGCCGGGCACGACAGCCAAATATTTTACTAAAATTGAAGTGAAATCGGTAGAGGCTGCATTATTGGCGGCAACTCTGGGGTTAGGATTGTAGATAAACGAGAATAGTTTTCTTGCCCCGGGAGCGATCAATTCCTGGTTATTTCCGTTTCCCAGAAGCAAGAATTTTAGATACTTTACCAAAGCGAAACATAAAGTTATTTGAATCCTTTACGAAATTTTCACCCTACCCGAACAGGATACACTCAAAAGTTCAGCTTGCCTGTTCGCGCCGGCGACGCCCAGCGATAGCGCCGAACAGTAAGTCAAGGGAAAGGACGCCAGGAATGGCGATAGTACAAGATGATCTGACCCTGCTGCTGCAGTTGGCGCGCGATAAAAGCGTGGCCGGCCGCAAAACCCTGGTGTCGACCATCAGCGATCTTTTCTCCGCCAGCGAGATGTTGCTCAGTGAACGCGAACGCGCGCTGATGAACGACATTCTCACCAAGCTGATCCGCGATTTCGAAATGAAGGTTCGCCGGGACGTAAGCGAGAAACTGGCCGGTTGGAGTCAAGCCCCCAAAGATTTGATCCTGATGCTGGCCAACGATGAAATCGAGGTGGCCCGCCCGATCCTGCTGATCAGCGAAGTGCTGCAAGACACCGATCTTATTGAAATCATTCGCCATCGCACCACCCAGCATCAGCTGGCCGTCGGGATGCGCCAGGAGTTGAGCGAGACGGTCTCGGACGCCTTGGTGGAAGTTGGCAACGTCGATGTCATCAAGGCCCTGCTGGACAACCCCAATGCGCAGCTGTCTGACGCCGCGATGAACTATCTGGTGGAGGAATCGCGCCGGGTGGACAGCTATCAGGAGCCGCTGATCCAACGCGAGGAACTGTCGCCGGCGCTGGCTCGTCGGCTCTGTCTTTGGGTCGGCGCGGCCCTGCGGTCCTATCTGCTTGAGCATTTCGACCTCGACCCGACGGAGTTGGACGATGTGATCGAAGAGGTCACGCGCAGCACCGCGCCGCCGAGCGATTTCGATGAGGAAACCAACAGCAGCTCGATCCGGCTGGCCCGCCAGATCGCCGATGAAGGCAAGTTGACCCCTGAACTGTTGGTGCAGGTCTTGCGGCAGGGCGAAATCGCGCTGTTTGAAGCGCTCTTGGCCGAGATGTCGTCGTTGCGCCGCCGCTTGATCCAACGAATCGCCTACGAACCGGGAGGCGAGGGCCTGGTGATCGTCTGCCGCGGCTTGGGAATTGCAAAGCCGGTCTTCACGTCGATCTTTTTGATGAGCCGCAAGGGCCGTCCCGGCGACCAGCGGGTCGATCCGGGTGAACTGGCCCGGGTTCTGAACCTGTTTGACCGCGTCAAGCCGGAAGCGGCGCAGTCGGTGCTCAAACGCTGGCAGCGCGACCCCGACTACCTCAATGCCGTGCGACAAATCGAAGAAGCGCAAGTCGGATCGACGGAAGGGCTGGTCTCCTCGTCCCATTGAGTCCTCGTCCCAGTGAAGACAACATCGCCGAAAGAGCGGGAGATTGCTGCGCAATGACGTCGGGAAGATGCAAAGCATCGGATCAGAAGAACAAGGAAGGAAAAGCGACGCCTTCGGACCGGAAAGCGCGACTTTCCGTCGCCCCGGCGGCGATTTCCGAGAATTCTGTTGCCAAGCGTCTTCCCAGCGGCGTTCACCGGGCGCTGGGGGCCAGGTCGCGCGATCCGGCGTCCGAGGACCCGCGGCGGGCCGATGCCCAAGACGTCAGCGTTTTAAAGCAATCCCTTGAGTTCCTGCTCAAGGATGGCGAGGCCGCCGCGGTGGTCGACGCCCAGGGTCGCTTGATCTTTGCCAATGAAGCCTATCGCCGCCTGCTTCCCCTGCTGCTGCTCGGGATCGGGCCGCTGAAGCTGGAGTCGGCGTCGGATGGTTTGCTGCCCTGGGTGCGGGAGGTCATCGCCGAAACCGAGGACTTTGGCAAAGGCTGGTCGCCGGAAATCCACAAGTCCCTTTCCCTGGCCGACCGCAGCAGCAAGGTCGGGCGCTTTACCGTGCTGCGCGACGGCGAGGGCCAGGTCGAGGCCGTGGTTCTGCGCTGCCGGGTCAGCAGCAGCCCGCAGGAAATGCGCCGACAGCTTTCCCACCTTCAGGAGCGCTTCGAAGATATTACCCGCATGGTGTCCGACTGGGTGTGGGAAACTGATCGGACGCTCAAGGTCACGTATATTTCGCCCCGCGCGCAGGAGGCGCTGGGCTATCCGCCCCGCGTCCTACAAGGTCGCTTGCTGGTTGATCTGTTTGTCGACGCCGGCCCGCCGCTTCAACAGCTGCTTACCTCGGGCGCGCAGCGCCCCTTTCGCGGTCTGGAACTGAGCGCCGATCACCAAAACGGCGAAACCCGCCTGTTCAAGCTGTCAGGCGTGCCGGTCTTTTCGTTGGAAGACGGGGCTTTTGTCGGCTATCGCGGCTCGGCCCAGGATATTACCAACCTAAAGGCCCGGGAGACGGCGCTGGTTCACAGCAAGGAATCGGCGGAACGGGCCAACCAGGCCAAAAGCGAATTCCTGGCCACCGTAAGCCACGAACTGCGCACGCCGCTCAATGCGATCATTGGGTTTTCCGAGTTGATGAACAAGGAGATCTTCGGCCCGCTCGGCCACGGCAACTACAATGGCTACGCCAAGGACATTCACGAGAGCGCCCACCATCTGTTGGCGATCATCAACGATATTCTGGACGTGTCCAAGATCGAAGCGGGGAAGCTGGTGCTGGACGATCAGGAAGTCGATATCCTGACGGTTGCCAGCACCACGCTCCGGCTGGTTGGCGAGCGGGCGAAGGAAAACCAGATTACCCTGATCGACCACCTTCCGGACCATCTGCCGAGCCTGCGCGGCGACCCGCGGGCGCTGCGTCAAATCCTGCTCAACCTGTTGAGCAACGCGGTGAAGTTCACCGATATCGGCGGCGAGGTGCGCCTGCATGCCTACCTGTCGGATGACGGTAACCTGATTTTCGAGGTCTCGGACACCGGGATCGGCATGGCCGATGACGATATCGAAACCGCCTTGATGCCATTCGGCCAGGTGGACAGCAGCCTGTCGCGTCGATTTGAAGGCACCGGCCTGGGGCTGCCGCTGAGCAAGGGGCTGATCGAGCTTCACAGCGGCTCGCTGAAGGTGTCGAGTGTCCTGGGCGAGGGCACAACTGTTGTGGTCATTCTTCCGGCGCAACGGGTTTATCGCTGATCTAAACTGCCGGCTTTCCGGCGCGCCGCCGGGAAGGGCGTCGAGTTCGGCCGCCCGGGTGGGGCGCGCAGGATCTCACTTTGGAGGCGGCCCCATTTCCAACTCTGTCGAGACAACCCCGTACGCCGAGACCGGGCGGCGGCCGGCGACCGACCTTCGGTCTTTTGGTTCGCCACGGCTGGCTTTCGGCCAGGGCTTCCGCGCCGCCTTGGGCGTGCCGGCCATGGTGTTGGCGGCGAGTTATCTGGGCTTCGGCGCCCTGGTGCGTGAAAGCGGCTTGAGCGTTTGGCAGGGCCTTTTTTCGACGGTCACCGGTTGGGCGCTGCCCGGACAGGTTATTCTGGTCGAACTCTATAGCGTCGGCGCGCCGCTGCTGCTGATCGCCATTGCGGTCGCCCTGACCAATGCCCGACTGCTGCCCATGGCGGTGACCCTCATGCCGCTTCTGCGGACTCAGGGATTTGGCCGCTGGCGCTATTACTTTATCGCCCATTGGGTCGCGGTCACCGGCTGGGCGCAGGCGCTACGGGTCTGCCCGAGCCTGGTGCGGGAGGAACGCTGGTACTACTTCTTCGGCTTCACCATGGTTCTTTGGCCCACCACGATAACGGCTACTGCCGTGGGCTTTTTTCTTGCCGCCTATCTGCCGGCGGCCCTGTCGCTGGGGCTGGTTTTCCTCAATCCGATTTATTTCATGCTGGTTTTCGCCTCGGACCTTTCGGTTCGCCCGCGCATCCTCTCGATGATCTTCGGCGCGGTTCTCGGGCCGCTGCTGTTCGTCTGGAATCCTGACTGGGCGCTGCTGCTGACCGGCGTTCTGGCCGGCAGCCTGGGTTTTGCCCTGGGTTACCGCCGGAACCGGCAAGGTGCGCCGACATGACCCCCGACTTGCCAAGCGGCTGGCAGCTCGGCGAGCTGTCGGTTTACGGATTGATGATCGTCGGGGCGCTGGTCACCTATTTCTGGCGCGCCTTGGGGGTGGCCTTGTCCGGCCGCCTGGACGTGCAGTCGCCGCTTTTCGAGTGGATCGCTTGTGTCGCCTATGCGCTTTTGGCGGGCTTGATCGCGCGCATGGTCGTGCTGCCGATCGGGGCTTTGCAGCAAACCCCCACCCTGGACCGGCTCGCTGCCGCCCTGTTGGCGCTGGTCATCTTTTTCCTGACCCGCCGAAACCTGTTGGCCGGGGTGGGCAGTGGCTTTGGTCTGCTGGTTCTGTTCATCTGGGGCCGGAGCGTTTTCGGAATTTAATCAGCTCAATCCGGTTTTTCCCGGCCCCGGCGCGCCATGGTCATCCCGGCGTTAGCCGGCGTCTTCCAGGGCCTGGACCCCCGGCAGGGTCTTGCCCTCGAGCCACTCCAGGAAGGCGCCGCCGGCGGTCGAGACGTAGGAAAAATCGTCGATCACCCCGGCGTGGGCCAGGGCGGACACGGTGTCCCCGCCGCCGGCCACGCTCAGCAGCCGGCCTTCCTTGGTCAAGGCGGCGGCGGCTTGGGCCAGGCCGTTGGTTGCCTGGTCGAAGGGGGCGATTTCAAACGCGCCCAGCGGGCCGTTCCAAACCAAGGTTCGACAGTCGGCCAGGCGTTCCTTGGCCAGGGCGACGGTGCGGGGGCCGGCGTCCAGGATCATCTTGTCGGCGGGCACCGCGCCCACCGCCACGGTTTCGTTGGCGGCGCCGGCGGCGAACCGATCGGCGACGACCACGTCTATCGGCAGCAGAATGTCACAGTCCGCCGCCTTAGCCTTGGCCAGGATCTCGTCGACCGTGGCGGCCAGATCCGGCTCGCAGAGCGATTTGCCGACCTTGACCCCCAGCGCGTGGAGGAAGGTGTTGGCCATGCCGCCGCCGATGATCAGCAGCTGCACCTTTTCCACCAGGTTGCCCAGCAGATCCAGCTTGCTGGAGACCTTGGCGCCGCCGACCACCGCCGCCACCGGTCGCTCGGGGGTCTGCAGCGCGCGCTGCAGGGCTTCCAACTCGCCTTGCATC
>TARA_R110002072_G_scaffold176934_6_pt1 | contig 16315 bp, 13 predicted proteins | sample TARA_R110002072 | Tara Oceans TARA_R110002072 (sample SAMEA4397118) | marine metagenome | biome: Polar Biome; feature: [SRF] surface water layer (ENVO:00010504); material: water (ENVO:00002006), including particulate matter (ENVO:01000060) such as... | depth 5 m | reverse complement strand
CTGTTGCCCGGCGCGCCGGCGTCGGCGGCCGAAACCATCAAGGTCGGGGAAATCAATAGCTACACCCGCTTGCCGGCCTTCACCGAACCCTACCGCATGGGCTGGCAGCTGGCGCTGGAGCAGATCAACGCGGCCGGTGGCGTCAACGGCAAGATGATCGAGGTGATCAGCCGCGACGACGCCGGCAAGCCAGGCAACGCGGTCAAGATCGCCGAGGAATTGGTCAGCAACGAAAAAGTCGTCTTGCTCTGGGGGACCTTCTTTTCCCATATCGGCCTGGCGGTGACCGATTTCGCCAAGCAAAAAAAGGTGCTGTTTATCGCGTCCGAACCGCTGAGCGACGCCATCGTTTGGTCGAAGGGCAACGACTATACCTATCGCCTGCGGCCTTCCACCTTCATGCAGGCCGCCATGTTGGCCGAAGCCGCCGCCAAGACCGGCGCGAAAAAATGGGCGACCATCGCCCCCAACTATGCCTACGGTAAGGACGCGGTGGCGGCCTTCAAGTCGGAATTGAAAAAGCGCGTTCCCGATGCCGAGTTCATTGAGGAGCAGTGGCCGGCGCTGTTCAAGATCGATGCCGGCGCCACGGTTCGGGCACTGGAAGCGGCAAAGCCCGAAGGCATTTACAACGTCACCTTTGGCAGCGATCTGGCCAAGCTGGTGCGCGAAGGGTCGATCCGGGGCCTGTTCGACGGCCGCACGGTGGTTTCCCTGCTGTCCGGCGAGCCCGAGTACCTGGACCCGCTGAAGGCGGAGGCGCCGGAAGGCTGGATCGTTACCGGCTATCCCTGGTACGACATCAAGGACGCGCCGCATCAGGCCTATGTGAAGGCCTATCAGGATAAGTTCGGCGAGTCGCCCAAGACCGGCTCCCTGGTGGGTTACAACACCATGCTGGCGGTGGCGAACGTGCTGAAAAAAGCCAAGTCGACCGACACCAAGGATCTGTTGGCGGCGATGGACAATCTGACCTTTGACACCCCAACCGGTCCGGTGACCTTCCGGGCATCGGACCATCAGTCCACCATGGGGGCCTGGGTCGGCAAGACCACCGTCAAGGACGGCAAGGGTGTGATGGTGGATTGGTACTACGCCAAGGGCGAGGACTATCTGCCCAGTGACGAGGAAGTTCTGAAACTTCGTCCGGCGAACTAAGCTTGGCCAGGCGGGGGAGAGCGCCCGAAACCGAAACGACTTTCGTGTCGCGGCTTTCTCCCCCCCTCCGATCTCTGCTCTTTGCGTTTTCCGCCCGGCGTTTTTCCGCCTGCCGACGATCATCGATCAGGCGCCAGCGTGGCGTTTTCCGCACCGAGCCATTGGTTGACCAGCCCACGGTTTCCCTGAAACGCACGACGGGCTGATCAAGTTTCCTCTCAACGACCAAGTTAGCTGCGACGAATCAACCGCGATTCGACACAGCATGACCGACCAAGAGCGCGCCTCCCATGGGTTTTTATTTCGCACAGTTTCTGACCGGATTGGCGACCGCTTCGTCGCTGTTTCTGGTGGCCTCAGGCCTTTCCATCATCTTTGGCGTCACGCGCATCGTGAACTTCGCGCATGGCTCCTTTTTCATGTTGGGGGCTTTTCTGGCCTACACCATCGTTACCCTTTTGCCCCAAGGCGTGTTTGGTTTCTGGGGCGCGATCCTGGTCGCGGCCCTGATCGTCGGGGTGATCGGCGTGCTGATTGAAATGCTGGTGTTGCGCCGGATCTACCATGCGCCCGAGCTCTTTCAACTGGTGGCGACCTTTGGCATCGTGCTGGTTATTCAAGACGCCGCGCTTTGGATCTGGGGGGCCGAGGACCTGTTGGGGCCGCGCGCGCCGGGCCTGGACCGCGCCGTTCGGATTTTCGGTGAACCAATCCCGGAATATGATCTGGCGCTGATCGCCATCGGCCCGCTGGTGCTGGGCTTGGTCTGGCTGATTTTTCACAAAACCCGCTGGGGCGTGCTGGTGCGCGCCGCCACCGAAGATCGGGAAATGGTGTCGGCGCTGGGCGTCAACCAGTCCTGGCTGTTTACCTCGGTGTTCTTCGTCGGCTCCTTCCTGGCCGGGCTCGGCGGGGCGCTGCAGATCCCCCGTGAGGCGGTCAGCCTGTTGATGGATCTCAACGTGATCGCCGAGGCCTTCGTGGTGGTGGTGGTCGGCGGCATGGGCTCGGTTCCCGGGGCCTATCTAGCCGCCGTGCTGATCGGCGAGCTCAATTCCTTCGGTATCCTTTGGGTCCCCAGCATCACCCTGGTGCTGCCTTTCCTGGTGATGGCCGTGGTGCTGATCTTCCGTCCCTGGGGCCTGCTGGGCAAGCCCGAGCGCGGCGAACATGAGCCGGTGGCGGCGGAAGTGCCGTTGCGGCTGCTCAGCGGCAAGCCGCTCTATGCGGTGGGGCTGCTGGTGCTGGCTCTGGCCTTGGCGCCGCTGTTCGCGGAGTCGTATCTTGTGCTGATGACCGATGTCCTGGTGGTGGCGCTGTTTGCCGCCAGCTTGCATTTCTTGATGGGGCCGGGGGGGATGGCGTCCTTCGGTCACGCCGCCTATTTCGGCCTGGGCGCTTACGGCGCGGCCCTGCTGGTAGCGTCGTTCGGCTTCTCCATGACCCCGACCTTGATCTTCGCCCCGCTGCTGGCGGGCGTGGGAGCCTTGGTGTTTGGCTGGTTTTGCGTGCGTCTGTCGGGCGTCTATCTTGCCATGCTGACCCTGGCCGCGGCGCAAATTACCTGGTCGATCGCCTTTCAGTGGCAAGACGTGACCGGCGGCGATGACGGCATTCTCGGCGTGTGGCCCGCCGCCTGGGCCAGTTCCAACATTGCCTACTATTATCTGGCGCTGGTGGTGTGTGTCGGTGGGTTCTGGCTGATCCAGCGCTTCGCGCACTCGCCCTTCGGCTACACCATTCGCGGCGGCCGGGATTCCGCCTTGCGGGCCGAATCGATTGGTATCGACCTGCGCCAGCATCAGTGGGCGGCCTTCGTCGTCGCCGGTGTGATGGCCGGCGTCGCCGGCGCGGTCTACGCCTTTTCCAAGGGCTCGGTGTTTCCCGACGAGTTGGCCATTCCCCGCTCGATCGACGGCCTGATCATGGTGCTGCTGGGCGGCGTTCAATCGCTGTTCGGACCGCTGCTGGGGGCGGCGGCCTTCACCTTGCTTGAGGATTGGGTGACCCGGCTGGACTACTGGCGCTTCATCTTCGGCCTGATCATCCTGGTGATCGTGATGGCCGCGCCCGATGGCCTGGTCGGCGGGCTGAAACGCCTGGCGCAAATGATCAGACCGACCCCCCCTCCCACCCCTGAAAAAAAGGAGCTTTCCGCATGACGGCGCTACAGGTAGAGGGCCTCTCCAAGTCCTTCGGCGGCCTGCGCGCTGTCAATGAGGTGTCCTTCACGTTGAACCAGGGCGAGCTGCTGGCGCTGATCGGCCCCAACGGCGCCGGCAAGACCACCTGCTTTAACATGCTCAATGGACAACTGACGCCGGGCAAGGGGTCGGTCAAGCTGGGCGGCAAGGAACTGGTGGGCTTGCGGCCGCGCGAGGTTTGGCGGCGGGGGGTGGGACGCACCTTTCAGATCACCGCGACCTTCACCTCGATGACGGTGCGCGAAAATGTGCAAATGGCCTTCATTTCCCACAACCGGCGCACCTTCAATCTGTTCGCTCGCGCCACCCAGCTGTACCAGGAGCAGGCGATGGCCCTGCTGGACAAGGTCGGCATGGCGGGGCTGGCCGAGCGCCCCTGCTCGGAACTCGCCTACGGCGACCTCAAGCGCCTGGAGCTGGCCATTGCGCTGGCCCACAGCCCCCAGGTGCTGCTGATGGACGAGCCAACAGCCGGCATGGCCCCGGCCGAGCGCATCGGCCTGATGGAACTGGCGGCTGATATTGTCCGCACGGAAGGAATCTCAATCCTCTTTACCGAGCATGACATGGACGTGGTCTTCGCCCACTCCCATCGCATTTTGGTGCTCAACCGCGGCGAGTTGATCGCCGAAGGTACCGGTGAGGAGATTCGAGCCAATCCGATGGTGCAGGAGGTTTATTTGGGCGGGGGGATGCTGTTTGAGCAAGCCGCCGGCCAGGAGCAAGACAAAGGAGCGCAGACCCATGCTTAGGGTTGAGGCACTGAATACTTTTTATGGCGGCGCGCATATTCTGCACGACGTCGCGCTGGAAGTGCCCCGCGGCCAGGTGGTGGCGCTGCTGGGCCGCAACGGCGCGGGCAAATCCACCACGATGAAATCGATCATGGGGGTGGTGAAGGCCCGCTCGGGGAAGGTGGTCTTCGATGGCCAGGACATTTCCGGACGCCCGGCCCATGTGATTTGCCAGGCCGGCCTGGGCTACGTGCCGGAAGAACGCCGGATCTTTCGGGACCTGACCATCCTGGAGAATCTGGAAGTCGGTCGACGGTCGCCGCGCGAAGGCGCGCCAAGCTGGTCGGTGGAAAAGCTCTTTCATCTTTTTCCCAATCTGCGTGAACGCCGGGAGAATCTGGGCAGTCAAATGTCGGGGGGCGAGCAGCAGATGCTGACCATCGCCCGGACGCTGATGGGCAACCCCAGCATGATCCTGCTGGACGAGCCCTCCGAGGGCATCGCGCCGATTATCGTCGAGCAGATGGCTCACACCATTTCAGAAATGAAACGCGAGGGGCTGACGGTTATTATTTCCGAGCAAAACCTGCATTTTGCCAAGGTGGTTTCCGATCGGGCGATTATTATCGAAAGCGGTCAGATCCGTTTTCACGGCACCATGGACCAGCTGGCGGCCCAGCCGGAGATCCGCGAAAAGTATCTTGCGGTTTAATTTTCCATGGTAGAGGTTAACCTGAACGCGAACAACTGGGTGGCGCATGCACGTGAAGAACAGTGAAACAGCAGACACGGCCATGGTCGAAGACTATGCCCTGGATGAGCAGGTTGGCTTCAAGCTACGGCAGGCCAATCAGCGTCACGCCGTGATTTTCTCCGAAGAAATCCCTGGTCAGTTGACCCCGACGCAGTTCGCCGCGCTGGCCAAGCTGCTGGAAATCGGAACCTGCTCGCAAAATCAGCTTGGCCGTCTGACCTCGATGGACGTGGCGACAACCAAAGGCGTGGTGGAGCGGCTGAAATCCCGAAACCTGCTGACCATTTCCCCCGATCCCAACGACCGGCGGCGGACGCTGCTCAACCTGACGGTCGAGGGGCGGCAGGAGATTGGCGCCGCCATTCCGATGGGGATCAAGATCACCAAGCGCACCTTGGCGCCGCTGACCAAGCGGGAACAGGCAACCTTCCTGCGCCTGCTGAGCAAGCTGTCGTAACGCCCGGAGCCGGATAATCCGGATCGGCGTTTTTCGCCACGGCCACACCGAAAAAACGAAACCCCGCAGCGCTCAGGCGTACGGGGTTTCTTGCGCTCGGCCGGGCGGCGTTATCCGATGACCAGTTCGGGCAGGCGGCTGGCGGGCGGGGTGTTGCGGCTGCGTTGACTGCGCACCACGCCGTCGATGATGGTCATGCCCACACCGGGCAGGTTGCCTTGCTGGATCGACTCCAGGATATTTTTGCCCGGTGCGTGCTGGGCTTGATCCAGCAAGGCGAAGTCGGCCGAACGCCCCACCTCGATGATTCCGCAATCCAGGCCCCGCATCCGCGCCGTGTTGCCGGTGGCGAAGCAAAACGCGGTTTCGGCGGCGACGTTGCCCAGGCTGGACAGCAGGGCGACCATGCGCAGGATCCCCAGCGGTTGCGCGCCGGAACCGGCGGGCCCGTCAGTCCCGAGGATGACCCGGTCCAGTTGCTTGAGCTCGCGCGCCGAGTTCAAGGTCAGCAGGGCGGCGCGCTCGTTGCCGTTGTGGACCAGTTCCAGGCCCCGACCGCAGCTTTCGCAAAGACAGACGATTTGATCGTCGGGCAGCGCGGTATGGCCGCCGTTGATGTGGCCGATAATGTCGGCGTCGGCCTCCAGCACCACATCCTTGTCGATCAGCCCCGAGCCGGGAATGGAGGGGCCGCCGGTGTGGATGGTCGATTGAATGCCGTATTTGCGCGCCCAGCCGACCATTTCCTTGGCTTGATAGCCCGCCTTGACCGTGCCCAGGCCGACTTCGCCCAGCAGGGTGACCCCGGCGTCCGCCAGATCCTTGAAGTCTTCCTCCACCATCCCCTCTTCGATGATCGGGGCGCCGGCGTGGACCTTCACCCCGGAGGGGCGGAAATTCTCGTACCAGCGCTGCGAGGCAATGGCCAAAGCCTTGAGGCCGACAATGTCCTTGGGCCGGCCCGGCAGGTGAACCTCCCCGGCGGAAATCATCGTGGTAACGCCGCCGTGGAGGGTCGAATCGATCCAGTTGATCTGCTGCTGGCGCGGCGTGTAGTCGCCGATCACCGGGTGGATGTGACTGTCGATCAAGCCGGGCGCCAGGGTGACGCCCCGGGCGTCAACCAACGTGTCGGGCTGGGCGCAGTCCAGGTCCTTTTCCTTGCCGATGGCGGTGATGACGCCATCGACGGCGATGACGCAGTCGGCGTCCAGCAGCGGCGCCTCCAACCGGCCCGACAGCAGCAAGCCGATGTTGTGGATGACAAGTTTCTTCCCGGACATGATCGTCTCCCTTTTCTCCGCCCAAGGCATTCCGCCGGCGGATCCCGTTCCAAGCACGCCGCCACTTTTCAGATTTCGCTGAACGGGCTGAAAATTCGGAAAGCAGGGCGTCTAATAATCGTTAGCTCACTAAATAAATCACGCCGCGTCAAGCCCGCTTTATTCCGGCAGGTCGTTTGACCCCGGCCCGGTCGCAAGCGCGGCGCTGTTGATCCGGGTGACGCCGGCGGCGCGCAGCGCGGCATGGGCCTGCGCCAGCGAGCCTTCCAGGTCGATGGCCCGGCAGGCATCGTCGATCAGATAGGTCTGGAAGCCGGCCTGAACGGCATCCATCGCGGAATAGAAAACACAGAAGTCGGTGGCCAGACCGCACAGAAACAGCCGTGAAATACCGCGGGACTTGAGATAGCCCTCCAGCCCGGTCGCGGTGGTTTTGTCGTTTTCATAGAATGCGGAATAGGAATCGATGGCCGTCCTGAATCCCTTGCGCAGGACCAACTGGGCGCTGTCGGTCAGCAAATCAGGATGAAAGTCCGCCCCAGCCGTGCCTTGCACGCAGTGGCGCGGCCAGAGGGTTTGCGGGCCATAGTCCAGCGTGATGGTGGAAAGGGGCGCGGCGTCGCGGTGGTTGTGGGCGAAGGAGGAATGGTCGGCCGGGTGCCAATCCTGCGTCAGTACGACATTGGCAAAGCTGGCGCTGAGTTGGTTGATCCGGGCCACCACCTCCGCACCGCCGGGAACCTCAAGGGCCCCGCCGCCGCAAAAATCGTTCTGCACGTCGATTATGATCAGGCAATCTTCTTTGTCAGTTTCTGCTCGGACCCCGGGCATGATATGTCTCTTTCTCGTTCGCTGCGCCGGTGGTTTCTTGTCGGGGCGCGGGTTTACAGGGTGATCGACTTTACAGGGCGGTCGACTTTACAGGGTGATCGACGTGGCGCGCGGCGCCGGGCGACCCGAGGTTAGAAAAGTTCTTGACACAATACTGGGTACGCTAACAATAGCTGTCAATCTTTCAGCTAGAATAAGGTGGTTTCAGTCAAGAACAATCCAAATTGTTGAACAGGGAAATCAAAAAATGTTCCAGTCAATCGGTAGAAGAACCTTTCTCGGAACTGCGGCGGCGGCCGTGACGGCGGCGGCGCTGCCGCCCCGACTGTTGGCGGCGCAAGCCGTTACCCTCGGCGCGGTTTTGCCTTTTAGCGGCGGGTTGGAGCTGTTCGGCAACCAGGCCAGGATGGGTATGGATCTGGCGGCGGCTGAAATCAACGCCGCCGGCGGTATCCTGGGGCATCCGGTTGAGATTGTTTACGAAGACAATAAAACCGACCCCAAGACATCGGTTGAAAAGGCCAACAAACTGGCCCGGGGCGATCAGGCCCTGGCCGTGGTCGGGCCGATCACCTCCAATGCCCGCGATGCGATGGCGCCGGCGCTGCGCAAGGCTCGGACGCCGCTGCTCTACGCCACCAACTATGAAGGCGGGGCCTGCGATCGCTACCTGTTTGCCTTCAACACCGTCCCCAACCAGGAGTTGGCCGAGCTGGTGCCGGCGCTGATGGAGAATTCCGGCGACAGTTTCTACTGCTTCGGCGCCAACTACGTTTGGCCGCAGAAGATGTTTGAGGCGGCGGCGGCATTGGTTGCCGATCTGGGCGGCAAAGTGGTGGGAACCGAATTCACCAAGTGGGGGGAGAGCGACTTTAAGCCGGTGATCGACCGGATCAAGGCCTCCGGCGCGAAGACCTTGCTGTTTGCCCTGCCGGGCGCCGATGGCATCACCTTCATCAAACAGGCGGAAGAATTTGGCCTGCTGGACGACGTCACCGTCGGCTTTCTCGGGTTCGCCGAAACCTATCTGGGCGCTTTCGGCGCGGGCAAGGGGCAGAACATGTGGGTGACCGTGCCTTTTGCCGCCTCGTTGCAGACGCCCGGTGTGCAGGACTTTGTCCGGAAGATCCGCGCCTCGGCCGGTGCCGACGTCCCGATCTCGCACTATGTGATGACCCACTACAACGCCGTCATGGCGACCAAGGCGGCGCTTGAGAAATCGGGCAAGGTGGAGCGGGAAGCTCTGGTGGAGGGCCTGGAGGGCCTGAGCATGGACAGCCCGACCGGCCCGCTGTCGATCGGCGCGGCCGACCACCATGTCACCTTCAACATGTTCCTGGCCAAGACCGAGGGCACGGGCCTGGCGGTGGTCAAGGCGCTGGGGGAAATCGCGCCGCAAGCCGGCTGCGGTTAACCGCGGCGCGCCGGTGATTTTTTTGCGCTTTGATTTGCGCCTAGGTTTGCGAGTGGGACGGCTGCCGTGAGCACGCTGCTGGAGATTACCGCCCTGGGGAAGGCGTTTGGCGGCCTGCGCGCGGTCACCGACCTGAGCCTTGCCCTGGATGGCGGCGAACTGCTGACGGTTATCGGCCCCAACGGCTGCGGCAAGACCACCTTGTTCAATCTCCTGACCGGGCATCTGAAAGTCAGCCAGGGCGATATCCGGCTGGATGGCCGGTCGATTCTGGGCCTGCCGCCCCATCAAATCGCCCGTCTCGGCGTCGGGCGAAAGTTCCAGATGCCGTCGATCTATGCCGAGCTGACGGTTGCCGAGAACATCCGGCTCGCCCGTCAAGCGGCGGCCTTAATTCCGCTGCGATACCAGGCGGAGGGGCAAGGCGACGCCTGGGCCGAGCAAGCCGGTGGTGATCCGTACGCGGCTTTTCTGGCGCGGCTGGGGCTGTCGGAGATCGCCGGCCAGCGCGCCGGAACCCTGCCCCATGGCAAGAAGCAGTGGCTGGAAATCGCCATGGTGCTGCTGGCCCGCCCCCGGCTGATCCTGCTGGACGAGCCGACGGCGGGGATGACCCGGCGGGAAAAGCTGGTGGCGGTGGGTCTGTTGCAGGATATCCGGAGTCAGTTTGGCGCCGCCATTATTGTGATCGAGCATGACATGACCTTTGTCGAGGCCCTGGGGGGGCGGGTGGCGGCGATGCTCAACGGCCGTCTGGTGGCCGACGGCGATTTCGCGCGGGTCCGGCAGAACCGCCAGCTGGTGGAAGCCTATCTGGGCGGGGCGGCGGCCGGCCCGCCCGCAGCAGGCCACAGCTCGGACCCGCGCCCGCCGGCGCCGCAGCTTTCGCCAGGGGACGACCCGTCCCATGGCTGACGCCTTGCTGGCCATCGAAGGCCTGACCGTGGGCTATCACGAAGGCGTGGTGCTGGAGGCGCTGGATCTGACGCTGCCGCAAGGTCAAATTCTGGGCCTGCTGGGCCACAATGGCGCCGGCAAATCCACCTTGATGAAATCCTTGATGGGCTTGCTGGCCGCCCGGTCTGGACGGATTCGCTTTGCCGGTCGGCAGCTCGCCGGCTTGCCGGCGTTCGAAATCGCCCGTCTGGGGGTGGCTTATGTGCCGCAGGGCCGGGAGATCTTTGGCGATTTTACGGTGGAGGAAAATCTGCTGCTGGGCAATCTGGCGCGGCGCGACTTCCAGGAAGTCTACGGGTTGTTCCCGGCGCTGCAGGAAATGCGTCGCCGCCCGGCGGGCAATCTGTCGGGCGGTCAGCAACAGCAACTGGCCGTGGCCCGGGCCCTGGTGTCCGATCCCAAGCTGCTGCTGCTGGACGAACCCTCCGAGGGCGTGCAGCCCAACATCGTCGCCGAGATCGCCCGGATCGTGAAGCAGGTGGCCCGGCAGCGCGCGATGACGGTGATCCTGGTGGAGCAGAATATCGACATGGTGTTGGCGATGTGTTCGCGCCTGGCCTTCATGCAGCAGGGCCATATTGTGGCGGAAGCGCCGCTCGACGATCCCGTCGAGGCCAGTCAAACCATCCGCGACTACATGAGTTTGTAGCGCCGCGGCGGATTGATTGGCCGACGCAACAGCGGGTCGGAGCGGGCAAGCGCGGCTAGCAAGAGTTGGCGGCAAGAGCTGGCGAACAGGCGATGAGGATCCGGCGATGGAGATCTGGTGATGAGGACCGAACAATGACGAGCAAGCGATGGCTCGGGATCGGCGTGAACCGCAATGAGTGAGTTGCTTTCGGGTTTTCTTGACGGCGCCAACTATGTGCTGTTCCTGATGCTGGTGACCCTGGGGCTGGCGGTGATCTTTGGCCTGATGAAGGTGATCAACATGGCCCATGGCGAGTTCGTCATGCTGGGGGCCTACAGCCTGCTGGTCGCCAACCAGAGCGGCCTGTCGCCCTGGCTTGGCCTGCTGCTGGCCCCCCTGGTTGTCGGACTGGTCGGGCTGCTGGTTGAAGAGCTGTTGATCCGCCGGGTCTACAGCCGCCTGCTGGACACCATCCTGGCCACCTGGGGGCTGTCGATCTTGTTGAAGCAAGCGGTCATCCTGGGTTTTGGGCCAGGGTCCCATTCGGTGGTCAAGCCGCTGGATTTCAATCTGCGGCTGCTGGGGGTCGACTATCCGGTCTATCGGCTGTTCATCATGGTCGCGGCAATCGCGATCATCGCCGCGACGTTCTGGTTCTTTTTTCGAACCCGGATGGGGCTGTCGGCCCGCTCGGTGATCGCCAATCGGGACATGGCGGCCTGCCTGGGCATCAACACCCGCCGCCTGGATCGGGTGACCTTTTCCCTGGGGGCCGCCTTGGCGGGGTTCGCCGGCGCGCTGATGGCCCCGATCGTTTCGATCGATCCCTATATGGGACTGGGCTTTTTGGTGCCCTCGTTCCTGTCCATCCTGGTCGGCGGCCTGGGCTCCATCGCCGCCGCCATGGCCGGGGTCGGCTTAATCGGCGGCGCGGAGGTTTTCTTCAAGTTCAATGTCTCCTCGGTCTGGGCGGAAATCATCGTGCTGGGCATGGCGGTGGTGCTGATCCGGCTCTTTCCCACCGGCATTCTGTCGCGCGGAGGACGCAAGGCATGAAGCGGCCAATGGCGCGGCGCGGCGCGGCCGGCCCGGGACCGGGGTTGGGACTGGGGCCGGGGCCGGGACCGGGGCGGGGGCTCGGGATAAAAAACCTGGCCGCGGAGGATCTCTTCGCGCTGCTGGCGGCGCTCGCTTTCCTGGTCCTGCCGGGCTTTGTCCAGTCTTGGCGGCTGCTGGACCTGTCGATCTATTTCACCTATGCCCTGTTGGCGCTCAGCTTGGCGTTCATCTGGGGCCATGTCGGGCTGCTGTGCCTGGGCCAGGCAATCTTCTTTGGCCTGGGGGCCTACGGCATGGCCACGGTGACGCTGGGCAGGGTGCCCGGTCTGGAGGGGCTGGTTTCCTCCTGGGTCGGCCTGGCGGCCGCCATCGGATTGGCCGCCGTGGTGGCGAACGTCCTGGCGCGGTTTCTTTTCTATGCGCAGGGCCTGCAGGGGGCTTTCTTCGGCGTGGTGACCCTGGCGATCGCGGTCCTGGCTGAACGTGGTTTCGTGAACTGGGACTATATGGGCGGCCTCAACGGCCTGTTGAACGTTCCCGCCTTCATGCCCGGACTGAACGGCGGCGCGGAATTCTATGACGAATACGGGCTCTACTACATCACCCTGGCAATTCTGGCGCTTTGCTATCTGGGTCTGAGCTACGCCAAGCGCAGCGCCTTCGGCCTGACCCTGGCGGCGATCCGGTCCCATGAGCTGCGGACCCGCGCCTTCGGCTACGAGACCAACGGCTATAAGGTGGCCGCCTTCACCCTGGCGGCGGCGGTCGCCGGCTTGGCGGGGGCGCTGTTTGTGGTGCAGTTCAATTTCGCCTCGCCGTCGCTGGTCGGCTTTGGCCTTTCGGCCGAGGCGCTGATTTGGGTGGCCTTGGCGGGGCGCGGCTCGCTGATCGCCGCGGTGGTGGGAACGGTGCTGTTCCGGGTCTTGGAAAACCTGCTGGCCAGTGAGCTTCAAGAGTACTGGCAGCTGGTGATCGGCGCAATTTTCGTGACCGTGGTGGTGTTCTTTCCCCAGGGGCTGATCGGGTCCCTGCTGGCCAGGCTGGACGCCCGCCGGGGCGGGCCGGCGTGACGTCGACCGGGGGCGCTGTTAGGCGACGTTGAGTTTGTCCAGCAGTTTCAGGTAGAGGAAGCCGAGGGCGAGCACCGGCCGGCGGAAGGCGCGCCCGCCGGGAAAGGCCTGCTTTTTCAGCGTCGCCATGACGTCAAAGCGTTCCGCCGTGGTGCTGAGCGCCTCCGCCATCAACTGGCCGCCCAGATTGGCCAGGGCCAAGCCGTGGCCGGAATAGCCCTGTACATAGAAAACATTGTCGGCCAGACGACCGAAATCGGGCAGCTTGCTGCGGGTGGCGCAGAAGGTTCCCGCCCAGGCGTGGTCGATCCGCAGATCGGCCAGCTGCGGAAAGACCTTCATCATGTGGGCCCGCACGATATCGGCCAGGTTGTCGGGCACCTGGCCCGGATAGCCGATGCCGCCGCCGAAAATCATCCGTCGGTCCGGGCTCAGGCGGTAATAGTAAACCTGTTTGTGGGTGTCCCAGGCGGCAGTGCCGTTGGTCAGGACGGTGGCGGCCAGGTCCGCCGGCAGGGGCTCGGTAGCGATTTGATAGTTGTCGGCGGGCAAGATGCGCGGCGCGATCTCCTCGGCCAAATGCCCCAGGTAGCCATTGCAGCCGTAGAGCAGAAAGTCCGCCGTGACCTGACCCTTGCTGGTTTTGACCAGAACCTTCTCGCCGTGGATTGCCTGTTTTACAAAGCTGCGCTCGTAGATTTCGGCGCCCGCGCGCTGGGCCGCCCGGGCGATTCCCAAGGCCAGATTCAGCGGATGCAGATGGCCGCCGGTGGGGTCGTAAAGCGATCCGCGGTAGGCCGGCGCGCCGATCACCTCGGCGGTCTTTTGCCGGTCGAACAGTTGATAGGCGTGATAGCCGTAGTCGCGGGCGACCAGCGCGGCATGGTCGGTGAAGATTTTCAGATCCCGTTGGGTTACCGCGCAGCCCAGGTTGCCCGGCCGATAGGCGCAGTCGATGGCTTCCTCCGCGATCAGTGTCTTGACCAGGGCCTTGGCGTCCTCGGCCAGGTCCCAGAGCGCCCGGGCGTGATCCGGGCCGTAACGACGCACCAGGTCGGGCTGCAGCTTGACGTGGGCCGACCCCAACTGTCCGCCGTTGCGCCCCGACGCGCCATAGCCCACCTGGTCGGCCTCCAGCAGGATCACTTTGTATCCCTTGCGCGCCAAATGCAGGGCCGAGGACAGGCCGGAAAAGCCGCCGCCAATGACGCAGACATCACAGGTCGCCGCGCCGTCCAGCGATGGCGCCGCAAGGGCGGGAGCGGCGGTGGTGGCGTACAGCGAGGGAGGGTAGGGCATGGGCGGGCCTGCTAAAAATCAACGAGTATTCAAAACAATAGTCGACTTCGCCCCCCGGGGCAAAGCGCCGCCGGGCTGATGCCGGAGGCGGGGTCAACCCGACGGTTTGTGATGCGCGTGCCAATGGCGGGCGATGTCAATGCGGCGCGGAATCCAGACCTGGGCATGGCCTTGGGCGTAGTCCAGAAAGCGCGCCAGCGCCGCCGCCCGGCCCGGCCGTCCAGAAATCCGGCAGTGCAACCCGATGGACAGCATTTTCGGCGCGCTTTGCCCCTCGGCGTAGAGCAGATCGAAGGAGTCCTTCAGATAGCTGAAAAACTGATCGCCGGAATTGAAACCCTGCGGCGAGACAAAGCGCGCGTCGTTGGCGTCCAGGGTGTAGGGGATGACCAGATGCGGGCCTTTCGGGCCGGCCAGCCAGTAGGGCAGCTCGTCGGCGTAGGAGTCGCTGTCATAGAGAAAGCCGCCGTCTTCCATGATAATCTTTCGGGTGAAGGCGGAAACCCGCCCGGTGTACCAGCCCAGCGGCCGGCTGCCCGTCGCCTTTTCATGCAGGTGCAGGGCCTGGGCGATGTCGGCGCGCTCCTCGGCCTCACTGAAGTCCTTGTAGTCGATCCAGCGCAGGCCGTGGCTGGCGATTTCCCAGTCGGCGGCTTGCATGGCCGCGACAGCTTCCGGGTTGCGAACCAACGCGGCGGTGACGCCGTAGACCGTCACCGGAATTTGCCGCTGGGTAAAGAGGCGGTGCAGCCGCCAGAACCCGGCGCGCGCGCCGAATTCATACAGCGATTCGACGATCAGGTTGCGCTGTCCCGGCCAAGGCGCGGCGCCGACAACTTCCGAGAGCAGCGATTCCGAGGCCTGGTCGCCGTCGAGAATGCAGTTCTCCCCACCCTCTTCGTAGTTGATGACGAACTGCAGCGCCAGCCGCGCGCCGCCCGGCCATTGGGGGTGCGGCGGCTTGGCGCCGTAGCCGACAAAATCGCGCTGGCCGGTGGCGGGTAAGGGTGCGGGCAAGGGTTGGGTCATGGTTTTTCCCCGATTCCGGTAGGGTGGCGTTGCAAGACGAGCGTCGGATCGCGCGATCAGCGACTGCCGGATGACAGAGACGAAGCGCCAGGCGCTGCTTTCTCAGCCGATCACACCATCGCGTCGGTTCAGCTCGGCCGCGCCAGCAACTCCGCCAGGGCAAGGGCGACGATCGTCGTGGCGGCCCGCAGGTCGGTAAGCGTCAACCGTTCATCGGCCCGGTGGCCGTTGGCTTCCAGGAAGGAGGCCGGCCCGGCGCCGAAAGCCACGGTGGGAATGCCCGCTTCGGCGTAGAGCCGGGCATCGGTATAGAGCGGCACGCCCTCCTCCTGCAGCGGATGCCCCAGGATTTCAGCGCCGTAACGCTGCAGGGGGGCAATCAGGCGCTCGGCGCCGGGCAGGCGCTTCAGCGGGTTGGCCAGCAGCGGTCGGGTAATCTCGCAGCCGATGCCGGGGTAGCCGTCCAGCGTGTCGGCGATCAGCTTGCGCAGGTCCGCCTCCACCCGCGCGGCGTCTTCCTCCGGCGTCATCCGACGGTCCAGGCGCAGGGTTATCTTGTCGGGCACCACGTTGGTGTTGATGCCCCCTTCGATCAGCCCCACCGTGATGTTGGGGTGGCCGATCCCGGGAATGGCCGAGCGTTGCGCCGGAAAGTCCCGGCGCAAGCGGTAGAGCTGGGAGAGCAGGGCGGTGGTGGCTTCCAGCGCATCGACGCCGCTGTCGGGCTTGGCGGCGTGGGCCGAAACGCCGGTGACGACGACCTGGAGGTGAAGGCAGCCGTTGTGGGCCGTGACCACCCCATGGCAGAAGCCGGCGGAGATGCAAAGGTCCGGCGCGCTGATGCCCTGCTGTAGCAGACGGCGCGGGCCGATTTCGCCGCCGGTTTCCTCGTCGTAGGTGAAGTGCAGCTCCACCGCGCCCTGCAATTGGTCGCGCAGCGGCTCCAGCGCCAACAAGGCAAAGGCGTAGGTGGCGAAGTCAGACTTGGAGACGGCGACGCCGCGCCCATACATCACACCCGCGTCCACCTGCGCGCCGTAGGGATCCCGGCGCCAGCCAGCGCCGGGGGGCACCACATCGCCGTGGGCGTTCAAGGCGATGGTGGGGCCCTGGCCGCCGAAGTTTCGCCGAACCACCAGGTTGGTGGCGGAGCGCATGCCGCAGGCCTGCAGCGCCGCCGCGTCCACCGGGTGGCGCTCGACCGTAAAGCCCAGCTCCGCCAACAGCCCGGCGGTCAATTCACCGTGCGGCGCGCAGTCCCCGACCGGGTTGTCGCTGGGGCACTGAACCAGCTTGGCGAGAAAGGCCTGCTGGCTTTCCCAGCCCAGGGCCAGCGCCTGCGCCACGGCGGCGCGCGTTGTTTGTTCAAGCGGGGGAGCTGTTGCGGTCACGGGCGGGGTCTTCCTCAATAGCTGTCTGGATTGTGATCGACCGA
>TARA_R110002072_G_scaffold81181_23_pt1 | contig 16332 bp, 12 predicted proteins | sample TARA_R110002072 | Tara Oceans TARA_R110002072 (sample SAMEA4397118) | marine metagenome | biome: Polar Biome; feature: [SRF] surface water layer (ENVO:00010504); material: water (ENVO:00002006), including particulate matter (ENVO:01000060) such as... | depth 5 m | reverse complement strand
GCCGATCCGCTCCGCCGTCGCCAGCCCGGGGGCCGCGAAGGACACGGGCGAAACCCGACCGGCGATCCAGCGCTTCTCGCGCTCGAGCAGCGTCGGGGAATCGGCGCGCAGCAGCCAGTCGCCGTTCAAGAGCAGCGCAGGGTCGAGCGCCGTCTGCCGCGTCCCGGCCTGCAGCGCGATGCGCAGCAGCGCCGAGGCAGCTGCGGCGTCGGGCGGCAGATCGGACAGCCGCTCCACGGACTGGCCCCGCGTCCGCAGCATACCCGCCCAGGCGCATTGGCCATCGATCCGCTCGAACCCGAAGCCCAGGGCCGGATCGACCGGAAAGGTCAGCACCCCAGAGCGCTCGTTCAGCAGCCGGACGGCCTCCTCGGCGGCGGGGAGCAGTCCGTCGGCGATCACGAAAATATCGTCATCCGCTTTGACCAGCCCGGACAGGCGGCGAAGGTCCTCGATCGCCTGGAAGCGCACCCCCGCGGCTTCCGCGCGGTGCTGGCAGGCGATGACGTCCTGCCCCAGCCCGCCGACCAGGCACGCAACGCTCTCGCAGCCGAGATCGATCGCGCAATCGAGCTGATGCGAAAGGATCGAGCGCCCGGCGAAGATCCGGAACGCGCGCTTTCGTCCCTTCTGGTCGGGATCCTCGGCAAGAGCGGTCAGGATGGCGATGCGCAAAGGTGGCGGGTTCCAAGATTGGTATGAATTCGCCAAGGATAGGGGCAAGCGCAGCGCCTGCCAAATCCCAATACGCCTTCAGCCGGTAGCCTGACCCCGGATTTCGCCCAGATGCGTATCGATTTCGCGCAAGACCGCAGGATCGCCGGGTACTGCGCCAACCGCCATCTGGGCGATACCCATGAGTTGCGTCGCATGAAATCCGCCAGCCAGCGCGTGCAGCCGCCTCGCCGCCATCTCCCAATTCGCGTCGCAGCGCGAACGGCGCATGAGATCGAGCTGGCGCTCGGCGCCGTCAAGGAAGCCGGCCTTGAGTTCGCGCTGGAGCGCTGCGTCTTCACCGGCAGCGGTAGCCAGAGCGGCTTCGAAGGGCCCGGATTGAAATGCCATGCCTCCCCTTGGCACCCCGTGGTTAAAACAGGGTTTAACCCGGAAGCAGGTGTGGTAGTTTCTCGTATGAGCACAGGAACGCATATTCGCGCCGTGGAGGGGGAAGAGATCGATCGGCCCCGTGAAACGCAACTCGACGGCGAGGCTCAAAGCACCGCTCTTCCGGAAGACTATGCCGTCGCAGACGAGCTGGATTGGGTAGAGGATACACCTGCAAGGCGCAGCTATTCCTGGGCTATCCCCGCCGCGGCGATACTCATCATCCTCGGCTGGACGGCCTTCTTCGGCTGGGCCAACCGGGCGGACATCCTCGGGGGAGGCACGCCGCAGCAATGGATCGGCTGGATCACCGCCTGGGCCGTGCCGGTGTTGCTGGTGATCGGTATCTGGTTGCTGGCCATGCGCAGTTCCTCTCGCGAAGCGAACCGGTTCGGCGATGCCGCGCGCGTGCTCTCGCTGGAGTCGGAACGGCTCGAGGAGCGGCTGCACCGGATCAACCGCGAACTCAGCATGGCGCGCGATTTCCTCACCACCCAGAGCAGAGAGCTGGAATTCCTCGGTCGTTCTGCGAGCGAGCGAATTTCCGAACATGCAGGACGGTTGCAGGAACTGGTTCACGACAATGGCGCACAGGTCGATGCGATCGCCAGCGTCAGCACCACGGCCATGGAGAACATGGCCAAACTCCGCGACAATCTTCCGGTGATCGCCACTTCGGCGCGCGATGCCTCGAACCAGATCGGCAGCGCGGGACGCACCGCCACTGCGCAGCTCAACGAGCTGGTCTCGGGTTTTGCGCGACTGAACGAGTTCGGCGAGGCGAGCGAGCGGCAGGTGGGATCGCTGCGCGAACGGATCGATGGTACGCTCGACGATCTCGCCGCACGGCTCGACCATATCGAAGCGGCGGCTGCCGATCGCTTCACGATTTTGCGCTCCGAAAGCGAAGCCTTCCGCACCGAACTCGACGGGCGCGAGATCGATGCTCTCGCCAATATCCGGACACGCGCGGACGCATTGCGGAACGAGATGAACGACCTCGCGCAGGCGCACCGCGAAGACGAAGACAACGCGCTGGTCGAGCTGCGCGCGCGGCTCCGCGTGCTTCGTGACGACGCTGCGGCCACCGCCCAGGCGGTCCGCGAAGGGGAAGAGGCGGCGCTGTCCGCATGGAGCAGCCAGACCGAGGCGTTGCACGATCGGTTGAAGACAGTTCTGGCCGAAGTCACCCGGCTGGACGCGCAGGCGATCGAAGGTTCCGAGCAAAAGCTGCAGGCGCTCCTTGCCGAGGCGGAGAATGTCGATCTCAAGCTGGCCCGGCGCAAGGAAGTTTTCGACGCCCAAATTGCCGAGCGCCGGGAAGAGTTCGCAACCATCGAGGACGGCGCCCTTGCGGCATTCGAGGAAAATCTTGCTGCGCTCGATCGCAATCTCGCCGAAAGGCGCGATAGGCAAGCGGTGTATATCCGAGCGCTGGCGGAACAAGGCGAGGCACTCGCCGAGCGGATCGCCGAACTCGGCTCGCAAATGGGGGTGGTGGCCGATCAAGGCCGCGAGACGGGCGATGCCTTGGCTGCCGCGGTCGCCAATCTGCGCGATACGCTGGCGCAGAGCCGTAGCTCGCTCGACGGAACCGACCAAGCCGTCGCCGGCCTTACCGATTCCAGCGTGCGCCTGCTGGAGCTGATCCAGGCCAGCGCCCGGCATGCCAAGGACGATCTGCCCGTGGCTATCGCCGATTTTGAAGACCGGCTTGCGGATGCAGAGGGACGAACCGACCGACTGCGGGCGACGATGGACGAAGCCAGCCAGGCCGGCACCGCACTCGCCGAAACCGTCGATCTGGCGGACGTCCATAGCCGCGCCGCGATCGCAACCATCGGCGAATTCCGCGAGCGGCTATCCGGGACGATTGCCGAGCAGGCGGAGGCGCTCGACGAATTGCGCGATCGTCTGGATGCCGTTGATACCCAGAACGTCGCGGTGGCCGAACGGGTCCGCGAAGAACTGACCGCTGCCATCGCCGAACTGGAGCAGAGGGCGCGCGGCGCGCTGTTCTCGATCGAGAACGAACAGGCGGTGCGGATCCGCAAACTGGCCGACCGTGTCGGCGAGGCGAGCGCGGCGGCTATCGACCGCGCGGTGGAAGAACGCGCCGGCGAGGCGATCGGTTCGCTCGACCAAGCCAGCGACCGCGCGACCGCAGCGAGCCGCCAGGCGGCGCTGTTCCTACGCGACCAGTTGGCCAAGGTGAACGAGCTGGCTAGCAATCTGGAAAGCCGGGTCAGCCGTGCGCGCGAGATGGCCGAGGAACAGGTCGACAACGACTTCAGCCGCCGGGTCGCGCTGATCACCGAATCGCTCAATTCCAACGCCATCGATATCGGGAAGGTCCTCTCGACCGATGTGACCGACCGTGCGTGGACGTCCTATCTGCGCGGCGACCGGGGGATATTCACCCGGCGCGCGGTCCGGCTGCTCGACAACACCGAAGCGCGCGAAATCGCCGAGATCTACGACGCCGATCCGGATTTCCGCGAGCATGTCAGCCGCTATATCCACGATTTCGAGGCGATGCTGCGCACGCTGCTTTCGACTCGCGACGGTCACGCGCTCGGAGTGACCGTGCTCAGCTCGGATATCGGCAAGCTCTATGTGGCACTGGCGCAGGCCATCGAGCGGCTGCGCGAATAGTCAGTCTTCCCTGCCCAGTCCGACGAAATCGAGATCGTCTGCCGTTATCCACCCGAAGTCGTAATTGGCGACGTAGAGCGCGGTTAGCGCTGCGGCGATCACGGTCGCGCGCAGCGCCAGCCTGCCAGGGCGGAAATTTGCCGGGGCACTGTCGGCCTGACCGGGGATCTTCTCGACCCCTAGTTCGTCGTGAGTCCGCACTCCGAAGGGCAGCATGAGAAAAGCCGTCATCACCCAGACGAGGAAATAGATCGCGACAATCGAGGTCCACTGCATTGCGTCACCCACCGCGCGGCATCAGCACACGCACTTGCGGCTTCTTGCCGGACCAGCGCTGAGCCGCGCGCCGGGCCGCTAGCCGCGCGGCCTCGTGAATATCGCGGCGATCCTGCCGGGCCTTGCCCTTGAGACGAGCGATCGCCTTGACCACATCCGCTTCCGCCTCGGCGACGAAGGCGTCGTAATCCTCATCCAGCGGCAGACCGACACCTTCGACACGCGGCTGGAGCCGATCGTCGAGCGCGACGATCAACACACCGTCGAGTGCGATGCGGCGGCGCATGGTGATCGCATCGCCATCGGCAGGCAGAATGATGTCGCCATCGAGAACGAGCCTGCCGGAGCGAACCTCGCCGATCTTGCCGGGCTTCCCGGGCGCTAGGCGGACCATGTCGCCATTCTTCTGATAGACCGAATGCGGGATGCCGCGCGCGCGGCCGAGCCGCGCCTGTTCCTGCATATGGCGCACCTCGCCATGGACCGGCACGAGAATCTCGGGCTGGAGCCACTCGTACAGTGCCTCGAGCTCGGGGCGTCCGGGGTGACCGGAGACATGGATCGCCCCTTCGCGGCCGCTTACCAGCACGATCCCGCTCTCCGCGAGCTTGTTCTGGATCGCACCGATCGCGACTTCATTGCCCGGGATCTGGCGGCTGGAGAACAGGATCACGTCGCCCGCGGTCAGTTCGATCTGATGGTTGCCCTCGGCGATACGGGCGAGCGCGGCGCGCGGTTCGCCCTGCCCCCCGGTGGCGATGATCAGCACCTCGCCGCGAGGCAGCCCCATGGCGGTGTTGAAATCGATCGGCTTGGGCATGTCCTGCAGATAGCCATTGTCCTGCGCGACTTCGATGATGCGGTCGAGCGAGCGTCCGGCAACGCAGAGCTGACGCCCGGTCTCGCGTGCCACTTCGCCCAGCGTGTGCAGCCGCGCGACATTGCTGGCGAAAGTAGTGACCAGTATCCGGCGCCCCGAATGCTTGCGCGCTTCCTCGAGCAGGCCGCGATAGACCGTGCCTTCCGATCCGCTCGGATTCGGATTGAAGACATTGGTGCTGTCGCAGACCATCGCGAGGACGCCCTCGTCGCCGATCTCGCGCAGCTCTTCCTCGGTGGTCGGCACTCCGACGATCGGGTCCTCGTCGAGCTTCCAGTCGCCGGTGTGGAACACGGTGCCGTGGGGGGTCTCGATCAGCAGCGCATTGCCCTCGGCGATCGAGTGCGAAAGCGGAATATAGGTGACGTCGAACGCCCCGACCGAGAATTGGCCGTGGTCGTGATCGATGATGTTGAGTTCGATCTCGTCGACGAGCCCGGCTTCCTCGAGCTTGCGGCGAATGAGGTCGGCGGTGAAGGGGGTCGCGTAGAGCGGCACCCCGAGTTCCGCGGCGAAATAGGGGATCGCGCCGATATGGTCTTCATGCGCATGGGTGAGGACGATGCCGTCGAGCGTGTCGGCGCGTTGCTCTATGAAGTCGAGATCGGCGAAGACCAGATCGACGCCGGGGTATTGCCCGCCCGAGAAGGTCATTCCCAGATCGACCATCAGCCAGCGGCCGCGGCAGCCGTAGAGATTGACGTTCATGCCGATCTCGCCCGAGCCGCCGAGCGCGAGGAACAGCAATTCGTCTTCGGGGGTGAAATCCTTCTTCAAGAGCCGTGCCGATCCGCAAGAATGGCCAGGCCCTCGAGCGTCAGCTCGCCGTCGACATGATCGAACAGGCCGGTGTGCTCGTCGAACAGAACGGCGAGCCCGCCGGTGGCGACCACTTTGCAGGGTCTTCCGATTTCCGCTTTCATACGCGTAACAAGTCCTTCGATCATGGCAATGTAGCCCCAGAATACGCCGATCAGCATCTGATCCTCGGTGTTGCGTCCGATGACGCTGTCACTGCGTGGCTTCTCTATGGCAATGCGCGGGAGCTTGGCGGTGTTCCCCACCAGAGCGTCCAGGGAGAGATTGATGCCGGCGGCGATGATGCCGCCCTTGTAGGCACCGGTGAAATCGATCGCGTCGAGAGTGGTCGCGGTCCCAAAGTCGATCACGATCAGATCGCCCTCGTAGCGCGCATGCGCCGCGATGGCGTTGAGCGCGCGGTCGGCGCCGAGCGAACGCGGCTCCTCGACATCGACCTCAAACCCCCAGCCCTCCTCGCCCGCTCCTGCGACGATCGGTTCGACGTCGAAATATTTGTTCGCGAGCACGGTCAAATTGTGGACCGCGCGGGGCACCACCGAGCCGATGATGAACTGCTTCACGTCCTCCCGGCCGTAACCCTCGATCTGGAGCAGCTGGAGCAGCCAGACCGCGTATTCGTCGCCGGTGCGGCGCGGATCGGTCGCGATCCGCCAGCGGGTGCGGATCGTGCGCCCGCCCTTCCCGTCCCGTTCGAACAGGGCGAAGACGACATTCGTGTTTCCGACATCGGCGACGAGCAGCATGGTCATATCCTAGTTCGCGAGCATTACGTCGCCGGCGTGAATGACACGCTCCGACCCGTTGTCCAAGCGCAGCCTGAGCGATCCTTCGGGCGACAGACCGGCGAAGCTGCCGGCAATCGCGGCCTCACCCGGGGGACTGACCGTCAGGCCCGTCCCGTGCCCGTGCGCAGCGGCTTCCCAGCGGCGGATCAGCGGATCGAGCCCATAGGTCCGCCAGCGATCGAGCTCGGCGGCGAAATGCGCGGCAAGGCTCTGCGCGAAGAAGTCCCGCGAGGGCGCGGGTCCGAGTTCCGCCAGCGCGATCGTCGCGCGATCGGGCAGTTCCGGCGCGGCGGCGAGATTGACGCCAATCCCGACGACGATGGCATCACCCTGCCGCTCGAGCAGGATTCCCGCCAGCTTGGCACCGGCGAAGAGCAGATCGTTGGGCCATTTGAGCGTCAGCTTCGACGCATCCGCCAGCAAAGGCATCACCGCCTCGTGGACCGCTACACCGGACACCAGCGCCAGGGTCGCGGGCGAGGGATCGCGCGGGCTCAGGCGCACGACGGTCGAACCCATGAAATTCCCCGCCCCATCGAACCAGTCGCGGCCTTGGCGCCCGCGCCCGGCGCTCTGGCGATCCGCGATCAGCCAATCGCCCTCGCCCACCCGCTCGCCCGCGTGCAACGCAGCGAGCAGGTCGGCATTGGTCGAGCCGGTCTGCGGGAGGGTGCGGATCAAACGACGATGAAGAGCGCTGCGGCTGCACGGTCGGCAACCGCGCCGAGCCACGGCGTCAGCAGATAGCCGAGCGGCGAGACGATCAGCATGCAGATCCCGAGCACGGCCCAATGGCCGGCGGGGCTGTGCTTCTCGGCTTCGCGCGCGGGTTCGTCGAAGAACATCACCTTGACGAATTTGAGGTAGTAGAATGCGCCGATCACGCTGGCGGCGATACCGATCGCGGCCAGCACGATCATGTCGGCCTGCACTGCGGCCTGGAAGACCACGAACTTGCCCCAGAAGCCGAACAGCGGCGGAATGCCCGCCAGGCTGAACATCAGCAGCAGCACGCCCCAGGCAACGACCGGGCGCACTGTGGAGAGCCCGGCGATGTCGCTGAACGTTTCGAGCTGCTCGCCATCGCGGTCGCGCAGCATCAACACGGCGGCAAAGGCGCCGATGGTCATGACGACATAGATCGCCAGATAGACCAACACGGCACTTATTCCCGCGGGAGTCGCCACAGCGAGGCCGATGAGGATGAAGCCGACGTTGTTGATCGAGCTGTAGGCGAGCACCCGCTTGAGATTGTCCTGGCCGATGGCGCCGAGCGCGCCAACCACGATCGATGCCAGCGCCGCGAAGATCACGATCTGCTGCCAGGCATCGGTCTGCGCGCCGAAGGCCTCGATCGCCATGCGCACCAGCATCGCCACCGCCGCAACCTTGGGGGCGCTGGCGAAGAAGGCGGTGACGGGCGTCGGTGCGCCTTCATAGACGTCGGGTGTCCACATGTGGAACGGAACCGCAGAGATTTTGAACGCCAGACCTGCAAGCACGAAGACCACGCCGAACAGAGCGCCGGTCGAGAGCCCATCGGCGAAGGCGATGCGGATGCCGAGATATTGCGTGGTGCCCGAGAAGCCGTAAACCAGGCTCATCCCGTAAAGGAGGATACCGGAGGCAAGCGCGCCGAGAATGAAATACTTGAGACCCGCTTCGCTCGATCGGGTGTCGTCGCGCAGGAATGAAGCCAAAACGTAGGACGACAGGCTCGACAGTTCGAGACCGATGTAGAGCGTCATCAGATCGACTGCCGAGACCATCATCCCCATGCCGACCGCGTTGAGCAGCAGCAGGACGGGATATTCGGCGCGATAGGCGCGACGGTGCTCGAAATAGCGCGGGGTGACGATCAGGCAGGCGATCGTCGCGAGAAAGATCAGCAGCTTGGCGACGCTGCCGAAATCGTCCATCCGGTAGAGACCGCCAAAGGCATCCGCGCTCAGTTCAAAAGACGGATCGAACAGCAGGTGCCCGGTCCAGAAAGCCGCTCCGAACAGCGCGGCGACCGCAGCGATCGTGACGAATTTGGCTGCATCGCGCACCCATGCCGCCACCAGCAGCAGGATCAGCGCCGCACCCGAAAGGATCAACTCGGGCGCTACAATGTAAAAGGAAGCTGCGTAATCCATCAATGGGCGCCCTCGCTTGCGCCGACGGCGGCACCATGGGCGCCTTCGATATAATTGGCTTCATGCGCCCGCGGCGTGCCGACCAACGGACGCGAGTCACCCTCGGGAGCCGCGCGGGCAAGCCGCGCGTCGAGCGCCGCGATATCGGCACGCATCGGTGCGAGGAAGCTTTCGGGATAGACGCCCATCCACAGCACCGCTGCCACGATCGGCCCGAGCATGACCCATTCGCGCAAAGACAGGTCGGGCATGGCGGCGGCATCTGGATTTTTCTGCACCCCGAAGGCCACGCGGCGATAGAGGTAAAGCATGTAGGCGGCGCCCAGGATGATGCCGGTCGTCAACACCAGAGCAGCCCAAGTGGACACCTGATAGACGCCCGCCAGCGCGAGGAATTCGGCGACGAAGCCGCTGGTCCCGGGCAGGCCGATGCTGGCCATGGTGAAGAACAGGAAGAACAGCGCGTAATGCGGCATGTTGATCGCCAACCCGCCGTAACGGTCGATCTCGCGGGTGTGCAGCCGGTCGTAGATTACCCCGACGCACAGGAACAGCGCGCCCGAAACCAGCCCGTGGCTGAGCATCATGATCATCGCGCCCTCGAGGCCCTGAACGTTGAAAGCGAACAACCCGCCCGTGACGATCGCCATATGCGCGACGGAGGAATAGGCGATCAGCTTCTTCATATCGTGCTGCACCAGCGCCACCAGCGAGGTGTAGATGACCGCGATCATCGACAGCGCGAACACCAGCCACAGGAGCTGCGCCGAAGCCTCGGGGAACATCGGCAGGCTGAAACGGATGAACCCGTAGCCGCCGAGCTTGAGCAATACGCCCGCCAGGATCACCGACCCCGCAGTGGGGGCCTGGACGTGCGCGTCGGGCAGCCAGGTATGCACCGGCCACATCGGCATCTTGACCGCGAAGCTGGCGAAGAAGGCCAGCCACAGCCAGGTTTGCGCGGACGGCGCGAAATCGAACTGCATTAGCACCGGGATGCTGCTGGTGCCCGCCACATTCACCATCCACAGCATCGCGATCAGCATCAGCACCGAGCCGAGCAGCGTGTAGAGGAAGAATTTGTAGCTGGCGTAAATTCGGTTGTCGCCGCCCCACACGCCGATGATCAGATACATCGGGATCAGGCCGGCCTCGAAGAAGATGTAGAACAGGAACATGTCCTGCGCGGCGAAGACGCCGATCATCAGCACTTCCATGAACAGGAAAGCGGCCATGTACTCGCCGACGCGGCGAGTGATCCCCTGCCAGCTGGCAAGGATGCAGATCGGCATCAGGAAGACGCTGAGCATGATCAGCATCAGCGCAATGCCGTCGATCCCGAGCGCATAGTCGAACACCGCGAAGAGTTCGGCGCGCTCGGTGAACTGCCACTGCGCGCCGCCGATGTCGTAGTTCACCCAGAGCAGCACGCCGAGCGCGAGGTCGATCAGAGTCGCCGCCAGCGCCGTGAGCCGCGCCGCGGGCGCACTCATGAACAGGCAGGCAATCCCGGCGACAAGCGGGACCAGCAGCATCAGCGAAAGGATCGGGAAATCCATCAGAACAGCACCCAGGTAATCGCGGCAATCAGGCCCAGGAGCATCACCAGCGCATAGCTATAGACCAGCCCGTTCTGCGCCCGCTTGGCGAGCACGCTGCCGCGCTGGACGACCCAGGCCGCACCATCGGGACCGAAGCGGTCGATCGTGCCAACATCGCCGATCTTCCAGAACTGGCGCCCGAACCAGAAGGCGGGCCGGACGAAAATGGCGTTGTAGAGCTCGTCGAAATACCACTTGTTGTAGAAGAAGCGGTAGACGGGCCCGAGTTTCTCGGCAGCCTTCGCCGGTATCGAGGTGTCCTTGATATAGGCCAGCCAGGCGATCGCCAGACCGATCAGCATCACGATGGTAGCGGCCAGCTTCACCAATAGCGGCACCGCGTGCATCTCGTGGATCAGCGCCTCGTTGTAGAAAATCGAACCCTGCCAGAATCCGGCATCGTCGAGGAAGGCATGGCTGAACACCCAGCCCGCGAAAACAGCGCCGAGCGTCAGCACGCCAAGCGGGATCAGCATCGTCACCGGGCTTTCATGCGGATGATAGCCCGCGGTACCCGCTTCGTAATTGGGTGAGGGAACATGGTGTTGCGCGTCGTGACCGGAATCTTCCTGCGCCGCCGGGTTGTAATCCTCGGAATCATCGTGCCCAGCGTGGACGGCATGCTGAATATGCTCGCTGTCGGCCCAGCGCGGCTTGCCCCAGAACGTCAGGAACATCAGCCGCCAGCTGTAGAAGCTGGTCAGCAGCGCGGCGAAGGTGCCCATCCAGAAGGCGAAGGTCGCCGTCTCGGTTCCGCGCGCGAAGGCAACCTCGAGGATCGCGTCCTTGGAATGGAAGCCTGCAAAGCCCGCATGGAGCCAGTAGATCCCGACCCCGGTGATCGCCAGCGTACCCGCCAGCATCGCCCAGAAGGTAAAGGGGATCTCCTTACGCAGTGCGCCGTAATAGCGCATGTCCTGCTCGTGGTGCATCGCGTGGATCACGCTGCCTGCGCCGAGGAACAGCAGCGCCTTGAAGAAGGCGTGGGTGAACAGATGGAACATCGCCGCGCCATAGGCGCCGACGCCCGCGGCGAAGAACATGTAGCCCAGCTGCGAACAGGTCGAATAGGCGATCACCCGCTTGATGTCCCACTGCGTGGTCCCGATCGTCGCGGCGAAGATGCAGGTCGCAGCGCCGATGAAGGTGACCACGCCGAGCGCCACCGGGGCGGTCTCGAACATCGGGCTGAGGCGGCAGACCATGAACACGCCCGCGGTCACCATCGTCGCGGCGTGGATCAGTGCGGAGACGGGCGTGGGGCCTTCCATCGCGTCCGGCAACCAGGTGTGCAGCCCGAGTTGCGCCGATTTGCCCATCGCGCCGATGAACAGCAGGATGCACAGCACATCCATCGTCGAGACGCGGTAGCCGAGGAAACCGATCGTCGCGCCGCTCATCGCGGGTGCAGCGGCGAGGATCTCGGGAATCGAAGTGGTGCCGAACACCACAAAGGTGCCGAAGATGCCGAGCATGAAGCCCAGGTCACCCACGCGGTTGACCACGAAGGCCTTTATGGCCGCAGCGTTGGCAGAGGGCTTCTTGAACCAGAAGCCGATGAGGAGATAGGACGCTAGGCCCACACCTTCCCAGCCAAAGAACATCTGGACCAGATTGTCGGCGGTCACCAGCATCAGCATCGCGAAAGTGAACAGCGACAGATAGGCGAAGAACCGCGGCTGGTCCGGATCCTCGTCCATATAGCCCCAGCTGTAGAGGTGGACGAGCGCGGAGACGGTGGTGATCACCACCAGCATGACTGCGGTCAGCGTATCGACGCGCAGCGCCCAATCGAACGAAAGATCGCCCGATTGCACCCACTGCAGCACCGGAACCACGCCCGGCTCGGCACTGCCGCCAACGAAACCGAGAAAGATCGGCCAGCTCAGCGCGCAGGAGACGAACAGAGCGCCGGTCGTGATCAGCTTGACCGGCGTATTGCCGAGCGCGCGATTGCCCAGCCCGCCGACGATGGCGGCCAGCAGCGGCAGGAAAACGATGAGCAGAATCGATTGCACGCGCGCTTACCCCTTGAGCCGGTCGACGCTGTCGACCGCGATCGTGCCGCGGCCGCGGAAATAGATCACCAGGATGGCGAGCCCGATCGCGGCTTCGGAAGCAGCGACCGCGAGCACGAACATGGCGAAGATCTGCCCGGTCAGATCGCCGAGGAAAGCGCTGAAGGCGACCAGGTTGAGGTTCACCGAGAGCAGGATCAGTTCGATCGCCATCAGGATGACGATGATGTTCTTGCGGTTGAGGAAAATCCCCAGCACGCCGAGCACGAACAGAATCGCACTGACGACGATGTAGTGTTCAATGCCGATCACAGGTCGATCCCCTTGCCGATGGTCGGACGTTTCATCACCGTCGCCTCGTTCGGGTTGCGGCGGACCTGCTTGCCGATGTTCTGATGGCCGCGATGCGCATCTGCGCGTTCACGCAGCGTCAGAACGATCGCACCGACCATGGCAACCAGCAGCACCAGGCCGGTCGCTTCGAACAGGAACAGATATCTGGAGTAGAGCAACGCACCCAGCGCCTCGGTGTTGCTGGCACCGATCAGTTGGACCGCGGCGCCCGTCGGTGTTCCGAGCGTGATCGCCCCCGCGCGATAGGCTCCGATCCCAAGCACCAGCTCCGCCAGCAGCACCAGCGCGATTGCGATGCCGAGCGGGAAGTTGCGGATGAACCCGGCGCGCAGCTCGGCGAAATCAATGTCGAGCATCATCACCACGAACAGGAACAGCACCGCGACCGCGCCGACATAGACGATCACCAGCAGCATCGCGATGAACTCCGCGCCTACCAGCACCATCAGCCCTGCGGCGTTGAAGAAGGCGAGGATGAGCCAGAGCACCGAATGCACCGGGTTGCGCGACATGATCACCATGACCGCCGAAGCGACCACGAACACCGCGAAAAGGTAAAAGGCGAAGGTTTGTATCATCGAATGTCTTGGGAGCCCCAGCTTCGGTTGCGCGGCGGTTAGCGGTAGGGGGCGTCGGCTTCAAGGCTCGCGGCGATCGCCCGCTCCCACTTGTCCCCGTTCGCCAGCAATTTGGCCTTGTCGTAGAGCAGCTCTTCACGCGTCTCGGTGGAATATTCGAAATTCGGACCCTCGACCACGGCATCGACCGGGCAGGCTTCCTGGCAGAAGCCGCAATAGATGCACTTGGTCATGTCGATATCGTAGCGCGTGGTCCGGCGGCTGCCGTCCTCGCGCGGTTCGCTCTCGATGGTTATCGCCTGCGCCGGGCAGACCGCCTCGCACAATTTACAGGCAATGCAGCGCTCTTCGCCATTGGGATAGCGCCGCAGCACATGCTCGCCGCGGAAGCGGGCGCTGATCGGGTTCTTCTCGTGCGGGTAGTTGATCGTCACCTTGGGCTTGAAGAAGTATTTCAGCGTGAGGGCATGCGCCTTCACGATCTCCCAGAGGGTGAACGATTTGATGAGATGGGCGATAGTCATGAATAATGCCCCGTGGCCATCAGATAGCCGGAGATAAGGACGACGAACCCAAGGCTCATCGGCAGGAAGACCTTCCAGCCCAGCCGCATGAGCTGGTCGTAGCGGTAGCGCGGCACGGTCGCCATCACCCAGCTGAACATAAAGAAGAAGAAGAAGGTCTTGAGGAGGAACCAGACGATGCCCGGGACCAGATAGAGCGGCGCCCAGTCGATCGGCGGCAGCCAGCCGCCGAAGAACAGCAGCGTGTTGAGCGAGCACATCAGCAGGATGTTGGCGTATTCGCCCAGCCAGAACAGCGCGAAGGCCATGCTGGAATACTCGGTCTGGTAGCCCGCCACGAGCTCGCTCTCGGCCTCGGTGAGGTCGAAGGGAACGCGCTGCGTCTCGGCCAGGCTCGAGATGAAGAACACCACCCACATCGGGAACAGCAGCAGGTTGAACCAGTAGCCGTTGATGATCCCGAAGCCGTGACCGACCTGCGCCATCACGATTTCGGTGAGGTTGAAGCTCCCCGCCCACAATACGACGCAGACCAGGATGAAGCCGATCGAGACTTCGTAGCTGATCATCTGCGCCGCCGCGCGCATGGCGGAGAAGAAGGGATATTTCGAGTTCGACGCCCAGCCGCTCATGACGATGCCGTAGACCGAGAGCGAGCTGACCGCGAGAATGTAGAGCAGGCCGACGTTGATGTCCGCCAGCACTACGCCCGCATCGAAGGGGATCACCGCCCAGGCGGCGAGCGCGACGGTGAAGGTGACGATCGGCGCGAGCAGGAAGATGCCCTTGTTCGCCGCGCTGGGAATGATGGTTTCCTGCAAGAAAACCTTCAACCCGTCGGCGAAGCTTTGCAGCAGGCCGAAGGGGCCGACGACATTGGGCCCGCGGCGCAGATTGATCGAGGCCCAGACCTTGCGGTCGACATAGATCACCATCGCCACCGCGAGCATCAGCGGGAAGGCGATCAGCAGCACGCCGGCCAGGGTAGCGACGCCCCAGGCCCATTCGTAACTCATCCCGAGCGATTGGAAGAAACCGGTCACTCTGCGGCCTCCAGAATCTCTTCGCCGTGGAGCAGTTCGGCCGAGCAGCGCTGCATCACGTCGCTGGCGCGGGCGATCGGGTTGGTGAGGTAGAAATCCTCGATCGGATAAGCGCTGATCGAACCTTGCGCGCTAGCCTGCGCATCCGCTGCGGGGAGCGCGCCGAGATCGGCCAGCCCCTCGATGCCCAACGCCGGAACATGTTCGACCATTTTCGACTGCAACTGTCCGAAAGTGTCGAACCCGAGTTCGACACCAAGCGCATCGGCCAGGGCGCGCAGGATCGTCCAGTCCTCGCGCGCATCGCCGGGCGCGAACACCGCTTTCTCGGCGAACTGCACCCTGCCCTCGGTGTTGACGTAGGTCCCGTCCTTTTCGGCATAGGAGGCCGCGGGAAGGATGATATCCGCCGCATGCGCGCCCTTGTCGCCGTGGTGGCCGATATAGACCTTGAGGCTGCCTTCGAAGCGGGCGAAGTCGACCTCGTCGGCGCCGAGCGCGACCAGGACTCTGGGCTTGGCTGCGGCAATATCCGCGATGCCGCCCTTTTGCGCGTAGCCGAGCAGCAGCCCGCCCATGCGGCTGGCGGCCATGTGCAGCACGTTGAAGCCGTTCCAGCCGGCCTTCACGAGGCCGAACTGATCGACCAGCTTCAGTGCTGGAGCGAGCGCACCCGCCGCCAGCGCCGCGCCGCCGAGGATGATCGCGGGCCGCTCCGCCGCCGTCATGGCATCGTTCAGCGCTTCGGGGACGTCATTGAGCAACCCGAGGTCCTCGCCGAGGAACTCGGCCGGGTAGGTCGTGTCCCAGCGCTTGCCGGCCACGAAGATCTTCGCCCCGCGCTTGGCTGCCTTGCGCAGGCGGACATTCACCAGCGGCGCTTCCCAGCGGATGTGGCTGCCGACGATCAGAATCGTATCGGCGGTCTCGATCCCGGCAAGGGTCGAGTTGAAATTGACTGCGGCGAGGTTCGAAACATCGTAGCTCATGCCGGTCTGGCGGCCCTCGAGCAGGTCGGAACCCATCGCGGACAGCAGCGCCTTGGCGGCGAACATCGTCTCGCAATCGACCAGATCGCCGGCAATTGCGGCGATGCTCTTGCCCGGCTGCGCCGCGGCGATTGCCGCGAAGGCCTCGTCCCAGCCGGCCTTCTGCAGCGTCCCATCCTTGCGAATCCATACGCTGTCGAGCCGGCGGCGCTGGAGCCCGTCGATCTGGTAGCGCGCCTTGTCCGAGATCCACTCCTCGTTGACGTCGTCATTGTTGCGCGGCAGCGCGCGCATCACTTCGCGCCCGCGGCTGTCGAGCCGGATGTTCGCGCCGACCGCGTCGGAGACGTCGATCGAGAGCGTCTTCTTGAGCTCCCACGGCCGCGCCTCGAAAGCGTAAGGGCGGCTGGTCAGCGCGCCGACCGGACACAGATCGATCACGTTGGCCGAAAGCTCGTGTTCGGCGGCATGCTCGAGATAGGTCGTGATCTGCATGTCCTCGCCGCGCCCCAGCGCGCCGATCTCGTCGACCCCGGCGATCTCCTCGGAGAAGCGCACGCAGCGG